>Ga0181534_10001542_pt1 | contig 14923 bp, 12 predicted proteins | sample PEATcosm2014_Bin_37_FD_119758 | JGI IMG/M metagenome (GOLD analysis project Ga0181534, IMG submission 119758) | Peatland microbial communities from MTU Mesocosm Facility, Houghton, MI, USA - PEATcosm2014_Bin17_10_metaG | ecosystem: Environmental > Terrestrial > Soil > Wetlands > Peat | place... | reverse complement strand
GGAAGGCGGCACGAGGGTGCTCATCATCGGGACGAACGTGGCCGGCGCGACGGCCGTCCACTTCGGCACCGCACCGGCGACCTCGGTCAGGGTGCTCTCGGGTGACGTTGTGCTCGCAACCTCCCCCGCGGGCACCGGGACGGTCGACGTGACCGTCACGACCCCGCTCGGGACCAGCGCGACGAGCGCGGCCGACCACTTCACATACGTCACGGTCTCGACCGGAGGTCACGGTCACGGCCATGGCCATGGCCATGGCCGTCCCGGCCCGCACGCGATCGGATCCAGGCGCGGCTGATCTCGATTGCAGCGGTGGACCGCACCAGGCGGTCGAGTGCATGCAGCCCAGCGTTCCGGACATGGGGATCCCAGCTCTCCGGGGCTGGGATCCCCGCTACTCCGGACGCGGTTCGGAACGCGACCGGTGACCGGCGCTAGTCCGAGGCGTGATCCCTGTCGGCGCGCGCGGGGAGCAGTGCCAGCACGACGATGGCCGCGACGGCAGCGATCACCGCGCCCACCGAGACCGCGAAGACCATCCCGCTGATGTACGCCTGGCGAGCGGTGAGCGAGAGCTCGGCGCCCAGCGCGCCGCCGACCTTGCCCGCCACCGCCAGGGCGCCCCCGAGCGATCCCACCGTCGTCTGGACCACGGGTGCGGGGACCGAGAAGTGCCCGAGCGCCGCGAGCATGTCCGTGCGGTACCGGGTGTCGAAGAGGCTCCCGAGCACGGCGACGCCGAGGGCGCTGCCGGTCTGCAGCGCGGTGCTGTTGGTCGCCGAGGCGACGCCGGCGAGCGCGGCGGAGACCGAGCCCATCACCGACTCGGTGCACGGCGCGATGGCGAGTCCCGCGCCGATGCCGAGCAGGAAGAAGGCGGGGAGCACGCCGGCGTACGTGGTGGCGATCGTCACCCCGGAGAGGAGCCAGAGCCCGATCGCGATGAGCGCCATGCCGGCGAACACCGTGACCTTCGTGCCGATCCGGCGCACGATGAAGCTCGACAGCGAGGCGACGACAAGCAGCACGACGGCGATGGGCACGATGCGCAGGCCTGCCTGCAGCGCGGAGTAGCCGAGGCAGAACTGCAGGTACTGGGTGAGCAGGAACAGCCCGCCGGACAGCGCGAAGAACACGAGGCAGAGACCGCCGACCGCGACGGAGAAGCGACGCGACGAGAAGAACGACAGCTCCAGCATCGGATGCGTCGAGTGCCGCTCCCACATGACGAATCCGACGAGCAGGACGATCGACCCCGCGATCGCGAGCAGGATCGGCGGGGATGTCCACCCACGTGTCGGCGCCTCGATGATCCCCCAGAGGAGCAGGGCGATGGCGACCAGCGAGCAGGCCGCCCCCACGGGGTCGGGGCGCTTGGCCGCGGGGTTCCTCGAGTCCGGGACGATGGCCAGGGCGGCGACGAGGGCGCCGATCGCGATGGGGACGTTGATGAGGAAGACCGATCCCCACCAGAAGTGCGCCAGCAGCCACCCGCCGACGACCGGGCCGATCGCGAGCCCCAGCCCGCTCGTCCCGGACCAGATCCCGATCGCCTTCGCACGGTCCCCGGGCTCCGTGAACACGTTCGTGAGGATCGAGAGCGTCGAGGGCAGGATGGCCGCGGCGCCGATCCCCATGAACGCCCTCGCGGCGATCAGCTCATTGGGGCCCGATGCGAAGGCGCAGGTCGCCGATCCGATGGCGAACGCCGCGAGTCCTGCGACGAAGACCCACTTGCGGCCCACGTGGTCCCCGAGCGAGCCCATGGGGAGGAGCAGTCCGGCGAGGACGATGACGTAGGAGTCCACGACCCACTGCAGCTGGCTCGCGTTGGCGTGCAGGTCGCGAACGATGGTGGGCAGCGCCACATTGAGGATGGTGCTGTCGAGGTTGATGATGACGACCGTGAGGCACAGGACGCTGAGGATCACCCAGCGACGGCGGTCGCTCGCAGATGCAGGACCGCCGAGCTCGGTGCCCGATGGGCCCCTAACGGTGCCCGGACCGGCGCTCACGGCGCCGGTCGGTGCGCACCCAAGCCCGGGCGGGCGGCTCGACCACAGCATTCCATGGCACTCCTGAAAATGGATCCGGCGGTGCACTTCGCCGGACACTGCAGTGTGGCTCGCGCGACTCCCCGCTCGTAGGGGAGAAGGTCCCTCGATCGGGATCGCGGGGTCGTCAGCTCGACGCGAGCGCCCGCGAGAGGCTCATGGCGGACCTGCGCACCGCCGGGCCGATCAGGGCCGCGTCGAAGGCGTCGACGGGCATTGTGACGGAGAGGGCCGCGCGTGCTCGTCCGCCGACCACGATGGGGCTCGCCGCACAGGCGAGGCCCATGCGCGCCTCCTCGTAGTCGAAGGCGATGCCTGTGGCGCGGGTCACGGCGAGCTCGGCGCGGATCACCTCGGGATCCGTGATCGACCGGCGCGTGCGGTGCGCCAGGCCCTCGGAGATGGCGAGCTCGAGCGTCGCCGGGTTGAACGCGAGCAGCGCCTTGCCCGACGCGGTGCAGGTGGCGGGGATCCGCCCGCCCACCGGCGATGCGACGCGGTGGTGGCCACCCCGCCCGACGCGCGCGAGGTAGAGCAGGTCGGTCCCCTGCAGGACCCCGAGCTGGCTCAGCTGGCCGGTGCGATCGAAGAGCGCCTCGAGGAACGGGCGGGCCTGGGCTTCGAGGCGGTTCTGCTGCAGTGCCGTGCCGCCGAGCTCGAAGAGGGCCATGCCGAGCCGGACACCGCTCGTCGCGGCCTCGAGCAGGCCGGCTGCCCGCAGCTCGGCGACGACGCGGTGGACCGACGACTTTGGGATCCCGGTACGCTCGGCCAGGTCGCGGACGCTCAGTGGCTCGGGGGAATCAGCCACGCACGCGAGGACCTCGAGCCCCTTCGACAGCGACGTCGCCACACGGAACCTCCTGAAGAGTGTCCCACTATACGGGACGAGTGACTCGACAGTAAGGACCTGCGGCGCGAGAGTGGACCGGAGAGGAGGACACCGTGACCGACGGCTACGTGACCCAGCTTCCCGACGTCGATCCCGAGGAGACGTCCGAGTGGACGGACTCGCTCGACGCCCTCGTCGATGCCGGCGGCGAGCGCCGCGCGCGCTACGTCCTCGCGAAGCTCACCGACCGGGCGCGGGTCCTGGGCGTCGGAACCCCGGTCGAGGTCTCGACGCCGTACGTGAACACGATCCCCGCGGAGTCCCAGGCGTGGTTCCCCGGGGACATCGCGGTCGAGAAGCGGATCCGCGCCTACATCCGCTGGAACGCGGCGGTGATGGTGGTCAACGCGAACCACCGGGCCGACGGCATCGGCGGCCACCTCGCCTCGTACGCATCGTCGTCCGGCCTCTACGAGCTCGGCTTCAACCACTTCTTCCACGGCAAGGCGCACGGCCAGCCCGGCGACCACGTCTACTTCCAGGGCCACGCCGCGCCGGGCATGTACGCGCGCGCCTTCCTCGAGTACCGGCTCGACGAGGAGCACCTCGACAACTTCCGTCGCGAGCTCTCGGGCAAGGGGCTCTCGAGCTACCCGCACCCGTGGCTCATGCAGGACTTCTGGGAGTTCCCGACCGTGTCGATGGGGCTCGGCCCGATCAACTCGATCTACCACGCGAGGTTCAACAAGTACCTGCACAACCGGCGCATCGATGACACGACCGCGTCGCGCGTGTGGTGCTTCCTCGGCGACGGCGAGACCGACGAGCCCGAGACGCTCGGCTCCATCTCCCTCGCTGGCCGCGAGCACCTCGACAACCTCACCTGGGTCGTCAACTGCAACCTGCAGCGGCTCGACGGGCCGGTGCGCGGGAACGGCAAGATCATCCAGGAGCTGGAGTCCGACTTCCGCGGCGCCGGGTGGAACGTGATCAAGGTCATCTGGGGCGAGGGCTGGGACGCGCTGCTCGCCAACGACCCCGACGGGGTGCTGCTGGAGAAGATGAACACGACGGTCGACGGTGACTTCCAGCGCTACGCCGTCGAGTCCGGCGCGTACATCCGGGAGCACTTCTTCGGCCCGGACCCGAGGCTGCGCCAGCTCGTCAGCCACCTGAGCGACGACGAGCTGAAGAACCTCCCGCGTGGCGGCCATGACTACCGCAAGATGTACGCGGCCTACAGGGCCGCGACCGAGCACCGCGGCGCGCCCACGGTGATCCTGGCGCACACGATCAAGGGATGGACGCTGGGCACCGCGACCCAGGGACGCAACGCGAGCCACCAGGTGAAGAAGCTCACCATGGCCCAGCTTGCGGACATGCGGTCCCGTCTGCATCTGGAGGACGTCGTCGACGAGTCCCTGATCGAGGCGGAGAACCCCCCGTACTACCGGCCCGCCATCGACTCCGATGAGTACCGGTACCTCGCCGAGCGCCGCGCCGCCCTGGGCGGGTCCCTGCCGATGCGCTCGACGAGGGTTCGCAAGCCGCTTGTGCTGCCGCCGCCCGATGCCCTCAAGGAGTTCGATGCGGGGTCCGACGGGGCGAGCGTGTCGACCACGATGAGCTTCACGAGGCTGCTGCGCACGCTCGCGCGCACCGAGGGGTTCGGGCCGAGGATGGTCCCGATCATCCCCGACGAGGCGCGCACGTTCGGGATGGACGCGCTCTTCCGCGAGTTCGGCATCTACGCGGCCGAGGGCCAGCGCTACGAGTCCGTCGACGCGCAGCTGCTCCTCAGCTACACCGAGTCCCAGGACGGTCAGCTGCTCGAGGAGGGCATCACCGAGGCCGGCTCCATGGGGAGCTTCACGGCCGCGGGCACGGCCTACGCGACGCGCGGGGTGCCGATGGTGCCCTTCTACATCTTCTACTCGATGTTCGGCTTCCAGCGCGTGGGGGACCTCATCTGGGCCGCGGCCGACGCGCGGGCGAAGGGCTTCCTCCTGGGTGCGACCGCGGGACGCACGACGCTCCTCGGCGAGGGGCTGCAGCATCAGGACGGCCACAGCCTCCTGCTGGCGTCGACCGTCCCGACCTGCCAGGCCTACGACCCCGCCTATGCGTACGAGGTCGCGGCCATCGTCCGCCAGGGACTGCACCGCATGTACGGGGACGTGGACGAGTCGGGTACCGCCGGCCACGGGGACTCCGTCTTCTACTACCTCACCCTCTACAACGAGAACTATGAGATGCCGTCGCGCCCCGACGGCGTGTCGGACGACGACATCGTCCAGGGCCTCTACAAGTGGGCCGACGCGCCCGAGGGGGTCGCGCCGCAGGCCACGATCCTGTTCTCCGGTTCCGCGCAGGGGGCCGCGCGCGCCGCGCAGGCTGCGCTCGCCGGCTACGGCGTCGGCGCCGAGCTCTGGAGCGCGACGAGCTACAAGCGGCTTCGTGAGGACGCCCTCACGGTTGAGCGCACCAACAGGCTGCATCCGCTCGACGAGCCCAGGGTTGCCCCGGTGACCCAGCTGCTTGCGGGCGCACCCGGTCCGGTCGTCGCGGTGTCCGACTTCATGAAGGCGGTCCCCGACCAGATCGCCCGGTTCATCCCTGGCCTGCCTGCGGGCACGGCGAAGCGCAAGGGTGCGACGCCGTCGCAACCCCGCCCGTTCGTCACGCTCGGGACTGACGGGTTCGGCAGATCCGACACGCGCGAGGCGCTGCGCAGGTTCTTCGAGACCGACGAGGCCCACATCGTCGTCGCGACGCTGGGCGCCCTGAGCGAGCTCGGCGAGGTCGAGCCCGCGCTCGTGGCCAAGGCGATCAAGGAGTACGGGCTCGACGCGGACATCGCGGACCCGAGGACGCGATGAGGGACGTCGCACGCGGTTGCACGATCCGGTGCCGGGGGATCGAGGAGGATGCACATGGGTGAGGTGAGGATGCCCGAGCTGGGCGAGACGATCACCGAGGGGACGGTCACGCACTGGTTCAAGGCGGTCGGCGACACCGCGACCGAGCAGGAGGCGCTCTTCGAGGTTTCGACGGACAAGGTCGATGCCGAGGTCCCGTCGCCGCAGAGCGGCACGATCACCGAGATCCGTGTCGCCGTCGGCCAGACCGTGGCGGTCGGCACCGTCGTCGCCGTGATCGACGGCGACGGGCCAGCGGGGGGGCCGACGGCGGCTCCGGGAACCGAGGCCGCCGAGGCAGCCGCGCCCGAGCCCGCCGCACCACCCGCACCCGACGCCGAACCTGCTGCTCCACAAGCACCCGCGCCCGCACCGGTTGCACCGGCTCCGGCTGCACCGGCAGAGCCTGCCCCCTCGCCACTGGTGATCCCTGACCGGCTCGTGACCTCGCCCGTCGTGCGAAGGATCATCAACGGGCTCGGACCGGACGCGGGGCTCGTGACGGGGACCGGTCCAGACGGACGGATCACCCGCAAGGATGCGGAGAAGGTCGCGTTCTCAGAGGAGCACCTGCACTCCGTCGCGGGTCGCGACCGCGTGGCGTCCTCTGCGCGGCCCTCGCGCTCGACGAGCCCGTCGGTGGCCGCTGCGCCGCCTGCGCCCGCAGGGGCGAACTTCGTGCCCTTCAACAAGACCCGCAGGGTCACCGGCGACTACATGGTCGCCTCGAAGGCCATCTCCCCGCACGTCATGACGGCGGTCGAGGTCGACTACGAGCGGATCGAGATCGTGCGCCGGACGCACCAGGAGCAGTGGCGGCGCGACGAGGGGTTCACCCTCACGTACCTCCCGTTCATCATGCGTGCTCTCGTCCAGGGGCTCCGGGACTTCCCGCACCTCAACGCATCGGTCGCCGAGGGCGGACTCGTCCTGCACGACCGGATCGACATCAGTGTCGCGATCGACCTGCACTTCGACGGACTCGTCGCGCCGGCCGTCAGAAGCGCGCAGGACAAGCGGCTCGGCGCGATCGCCCGGGAGATCTCGGACATGGCTGGTCGAGCGAGGCAGGGCAAGCTCCGCACCGAGGAGCTGCTGGGGGGGACCTTCACGGTTTCAAACTCGGGTCCGTTCGGGACGTTCATGGTCGCCCCCGTGATCAACCAGCCTCAGGTCGCGATCCTCTCGACCGATGGCGTCACGCGCAAGCCCGTTGTCGTCACCGATGCGCTGGGCACGGAGTCCATCGCGATCCACTCCGTTGGCATGCTGGTGCTGAGCTGGGACCACCGGGCGTTCGACGGGGCCTACGCGGCGGCGTTCCTGCACAGGGTCAAGGAGGTCCTCGAGACCAACGACTGGGACGCCGAGCTTTAGGGTCCTCCCTCGGCCTGTCAGTCCTCCGCGGACCGGGTCTGCGCGCCGGCGACGAACGCGGCGGTGTCGATGGCGTTCACGAGCTCGTCGAGGTGGAGCCCGATCGTCTCGGGGGCTCCCGCCGCCGACAGTCGGTCGGCAGCATCGTTGTAGGAGGCACGCAGCTCCGGATCGACGGATGCCGTCTGGCCCGCCTCGGCGGCCGCGAGCGCCGTGAGCGCCGCCTCGAGCTCGGCTGCGAGCGATCCGACCTGCTCGTCGGACGCCGCGGTCGTCCCGCTCTCGGCCTCGACGCGCAGCGCGTGGGTCGCCCGCAGGATGCGCAGCGCGGCGGCGAGGAGGCTCCGGTCCCGTGACGCCTCGGCAGTCGTCGTCCTCGGCTCGGACACCGATCGCCCGATCGCGCCCTCGGCATTCGACCAGGCGAGGCGCGCGGCCTTGGAGGCGGCCAGGACGTCGGCGGGGCTCGGTGCCTCGGACGCCACGAGGTGCAGCACCACTGCGAGGTAGTCGCGCAGCCGCGTGAACAGCCTCGACATGGCGTCGCCCACCTTCTCGCGGTCGGAGGTCGGCCAGACGACGTAGGCGAGCAGCGCGATGAGCCCGCCGAGCACGATGTCGATGAACCGGTCCGCTGCGGTGCCGACTGTGTCGCTCAGCGCGGTCGAGAGCAGGATCAGGAGAAAGGCGGTGTTGAGCCCCGCGCCGATGGCGAAGGACGATGCCCACAGGGCGTAGCCCGCCCAGGCAGTCAGCGCGATGAGGACCGCGGTCACGGTCACGCTCGGATGCAGGGCGCTCACGGTCGTCGCTGCGAGCACGGCGCCGAGGAGCGTCCCGAGCGTCCTGCCGACGCCCCGCGAGACGAGCGTGCTGTAGTCGGGCTTCAAGATGACGGCGACCGCATAGGGAACCCAGTACCCCCGGGGGAGCCCCAGCCACGTTGCCAGGATCGCGGCCACCGGCACGGCGACGGCGAGACGGATCGCATGGCGCAGTGCGAAGGAGCTCGGCGCGACATTCTCGCGGAGGGTCCTGAGCACGCCGCGCGACGAGCTGCGGCGACCGGCTCCGGACCGCAACGAGGGGTGCCAGGCCCGCCAGCTCCCCATCTCGCACACCTCGTCGACGAGCCCTCCCGCCGCGCGCACCTGGCCGCCGAGGGCGATCAGGTCGGTGGCGCACTGGCGGGCGAGCACCCCGTCGGACGTCGGGACCCTCGTGAACTCGTCCAGCGCTGCTCGGGCTCGCGCGATGCAGCTGGATGTCGCCGGATGCCAGTGCGACTCGCCGAGGGGGTGGCGCAGCTTGTCCGCGATCGCGAGGAGCGCCGACGCGGCATCAGCCAGCGTGGCGTCGAGCGCCCGGTGCACCCGCGCGGCGCCTGCGCCCGCGAGCCGGGTGCGCAGGCCGGCGATCGTGGTGAGCTCGAGCCTGATCCGCTTGGCCTGGTCGAGGGTGGCTCGCAGGTCGCGGACGTCGACGCGACCGAAGAGCGATGGGGCCGAGAGTGCCCGCTCGGCGCCGTCCATGAGTGTGGTCGCGTCGATGTGGTGAAGCGCCGGATCGCGCTGCGCCACGTCGGCGAGCAGCTCGAAGCAGCCAGCAAGCTGGTGGCGCTGGTAGCGCAAGCTGGGGGGCAGTTTGAGCACGAGCAGCGCGAGCACCTGGACGGAGGCGCCGGCGAGCACGAACGCGCCCAGTTCGATGGCCTCCCTCGGGGTCCCGTAGAAGCGGCCGATGATGAGGAACGCGATGATCGCCTGGGTTCCGACGGTCCCCTGCGAGGGACCGAGCGCCACCAGCATTCCCGCACCGAAGCACACGACGATGAGCAGCGAGACGTGCAGCCACGGATACCGGCCCGTCGCCGAACCGGCCGCTGCCGCGACCGCCAGACCGACCGCGTCGAGCGCGGCGAGCGATATGGGGATCCGGTGGCCGCTGAACAGCGACAGGATGGCGACGAGGTTCGCGCCGATGGCCATCGCGATCGCACCGCGGGTGCTCCCCATGGCCTCGCCGAGCGCGAACATGGCGACGACCGGCACTGCGGTGATCGCACCGGACACCGGCGCGACGAGGGAGCGCTCGACATGGAAGGAGTCGCGCAGCGTGGCGAGCACGTCGCCGGCGACCCTCGATGGATCCCGGCTCACCGAGGCGCGTGTCGCAAGCCTGCGCCCGCATTGGCGCCACACGTGCCCACGCCGGAACCCTACCCCTGCGGACCGCGCGCGGACTGCCTGACAGGGCGAGATCACCCTCGTTGCGGTGCAGCCCGTGTCGGGTCCTCGCCGCAGCCACCGGTCTCCGTTCGATCACCCAGCACTAGATTTGGACGATGGACTATCGACGCGTTGGACGAAGCGGCCTGTTGCTCCCGGAGATCACGCTTGGACTGTGGCACCGGTTCGGCGACACCACGCCCTACGAGTCGCAGCGCGCCGTCGTGCTCGAGGCGTTCGACCTCGGCATCACGCATTTCGACCTTGCGAACAACTACGGCCCGCCCCCCGGCGCCGCCGAGGCCAGCTTCGGTCGCATGCTCGAGACGGACCTGGCGACGCACCGCGACGAGATCGTGATCTCGACGAAGGCCGGCTATGAGATGTGGGACGGCCCCTACGGGTGGTGGGGATCACGCAAGCACCTGATCGCGAGCCTCGACCAGAGCCTCGACCGGATGGGCCTCGAGTACGTCGACATCTTCTACTCGCACCGCTTCGACCCGGAGACCCCGCTCGAGGAGACCATGAGCGCGCTGATCACCGCGGTCCACCAGGGCAAGGCCCTCTACGTCGGGATCTCCTCGTACTCGGCGACGAAGACCGCCGAGGCCTGGAAGATCCTGCATGACGCGGGCGTCCCGCTGCTCATCCACCAGCCCTCCTACTCGATGTTCAATCGCTGGATCGAGGCCGACGGGCTCCTCGACGTGCTCGACGAGCACGGAGTCGGGTGCATCGCGTTCTCGCCGCTGGCCCAGGGGCTCCTCACCGACCGGTACCTGCAGGGGGTCCCCGATGACTCGCGCGCGAAGGAGGCGGAGGACTCATCGCTCCAGAGCGAGATGCTCTCGAAGGAGAACATCGCCAAGTCCGCGGCTCTCAACGAGATCGCCCAGTCTCGCGGCCAGACGCTGGCGCAGATGGCGATCGCCTGGGCGCTGCGCGACCGGCGGATCACGTCGGCGCTGATCGGGGCGAGCAGCGCCGCCCAGCTGCGTGAGAACTGCGCCGCGGTCGGTGCGACGTTCACCGACGACGAGCTGGCTGCGATCGATGAGTTCGCGACCGAGGGCAGGATCAACCTCTGGGAGACGTCGAGCTCGTACCGGTGAGCGTCACGCTCCCGCCCGCCGTCGACCTTCGCGCGGTGCACAAGGCCTTCGGGCAGGTCCAGGCGGTCCGCGGAGTGGACCTCACGATCCGCTCGGGCGAGGTGCTGGCGTTCCTCGGACCGAACGGTGCGGGGAAGACCTCGACGATCGACCTGATCCTGGGCCTGTCCGACCCCACAGCGGGCGAGGTCGACGTCTACGGCATGACGCCGCGCCACGCGGTCGCGAAGGGGCTCGTGTCGGCCGTCATGCAGCAGGGCGGGCTCCTGAAGGACATCACCGTGGCCGAGACGGTCACGTACATCGCGAACCTGTTCAGCGAGACGAGGCCGGTCGACGAGGTCCTGGAGCGCGCGGGCATCGCGTCGATCGCCGACCGCATGGTCGAGAAGTGCTCAGGTGGCGAGCAGCAGCGCCTGCGCTTCGCGATGGCCCTGCTCCCGGATCCCGAGCTGCTGATCCTGGACGAGCCGACCCAGGGGATGGACGTGGCCGGCCGGCGCGACTTCTGGCATGCGATCCGCGACGACGCCGCACGTGGGAGAACCGTCGTGTTCGCGACGCACTACCTGGAGGAGGCCGATGCGTATGCAGACCGCATCGTCCTCATCAGCCACGGGCGCATCGTCGCGGACGGGACGCCCGCAGAGGTCAAGGGGCTTGCGTCAGGTCGGACGATCCGAGCCACCCTGCCTGGAGCGCAGGAGGCGTCGCTGCGCACCATGCCCGGGGTCGACGGCGTGGAGGTGCGCGGTGACACCGTCCTCATCCACTCGAGCGACACCGACGCCGTCGCCCGGCGCCTCCTCAACGAGACTGCGGCGCGCGACCTCGAGATCACGGCTCGGGGACTCGAGGAGGCGTTCATCGCGCTCACGGGCGACGACGGCCCGGGAAGCTCGCCGGAGTCGAGCGTCGCCGCCCGTCGCGCTGCGCCGAGCGGTGCGGGGGACGCGCCGTGACCACCCCGTCGACGTCGCTCGAAGCCGCTCTCGCGCGCAAGGTGCCTCCGATGGGCGGCTTCAGCGTCGCCGTGTGGCGGATCGAGGTCCGGCGACTCTTGCGCAACCGCCGCACGATGATCATCGCGATCGCGATGCCGGTCATCTTCTTCCTCACGTTCGGCCTGAACTCCAGCTACGCGACCACGGCGATCGGCCGCGGCAACGTGTCCGCGTTCGTCATGATCTCGATGGCCCTCTACGGCGCCGTGTACGCCACGGCGAGCCGGGGTGCGACCGTCTCGATCGAGCGGGCGTCGGGGTGGAGCCGCCAGCTGCGCGTGACGCCGCTCACCCCCGCCGCGTACATCTCGATCAAGATGCTGACGGCGCTCGTGCTCGGAGCGGGGTCCGTGGTCGCGGTGTACGTCACGGGCGCCCTGACCCACAAGGCGTCGATGCCGCTCTATCTGTGGATCGTCACCGCGCTGTGCGCGTGGATCGGGTCCCTCCTGTTTGCGGCGCTCGGCCTGTTCATGGGGTACATGCTCCCCGCGGAGAACGTGATGCAGGTCATCGGGCTCGTGCTCACGGTCTGCTCGTTCCTCGGGGGCCTCTTCATCCCGCTGAGCCAGTTCCCGATCGCGCTGCAGCGCGTGGCGGCGTTCACTCCGCTGTGGGGGCTCAACCAGCTCGTCCACTACCCGCTGGTCCAAGGGACGCTCGAGTGGGAGTGGGTGCTGAACCTGCTCGTGTGGCTCGCGCTCCTCGTGGCCGGTGCCATCTGGCGGTTCCGCCGTGACACCGCGAGGGTCTGACTCGCAGGCGTCCGGCACCGCAGATCAGCGGTTGGCGAGGCGACGAAGCGAGCCCGAGAAGCCCGCGACATCGTCCAGGGTCGAGAAGAACGTGGCATCGCACGCCTCGACAAGCGCGACGGCGCGGTCCGCGAGATGGCGGCCGTCCTCTGTGACCCGGAGCGACCAGGCCCTGCGGTCGCTCGGGTGCTCCGCCCGCTCGACGAGTCCGCGCGCTTCGAGCACTCGCAGGACCTGCGAGGTCATCATTTGATCGGTGCTCGCGTGCTCCGCGAGGTCGCGCTGGCTGACCGGTCCGTCGGCATGAAGCCAGGAGAGCGAGGCCAGCAGCACGAACTGGACGTGCGTGAGGCCGAGCGGCTTGAGCGTCGCGCGCTGCGCGGCCTGCCAGCGATTGGTGACCTGCCACAGCAGGAAGCCCGGGCTCTCATCCGCCGCGTCGAAGGCGGTGGCGAGGCCGCCGGGCGTCACGTCGGGACCATGGCATCTCGAATCACGGCGAGATCGGCGCTGCTGATCTCCACCAGCCCGCGGCGCAGCTGGTAGCCCCAGTGGGGTCCGGCGGTCAGCTGCAAGGCTCCCAGCAGGGGCCGGATCGGTGCGTCGTGAGCCTCCGCGACGTACCGGATCCGCCTGCGCCACGGCCGGAAGTCGCCCTCGTCCACCTGGAAGACCTCCTCGTCGACGACCTGGCCGATCGCCGTGAGCGCCTGCAGCGGCTCGGTGGCCGACATCGATGCCTTCGGCGAGTAGTAGACGAGCCAGTCGCCCTCGTGCATCCGTGCGAGCCCGCCCTTCTTCCCGTGCCCGATCTGGGCGATCCCGAGCGCCACTCCACGCAGGACGTGGTCGCGGGACACGACGCCGACCCAGGAGCTCACAGGCCCGCCTCCACGACGCCCACAAGGCGATCGAGGTCCGCCTGGGTCGACGCCCGCATGCCGCTGCCCAGGATCCGGGCCCAGAGCCACGAGGCGGGACCGGCGAGCGTCACCGACACGTCGATCTGGCATCCGCCGTCAGGGAGCTCGGTGGTGATGTGGCTGAAGGTGAGCCTGGCTCCAGGGAGCCTCGAGACGTCGACATAGGTCCTGCCGGGATCGAGCTGGTCGATCCTGAACGCCGTCTTCGGACCCCTCGCGGGCTTCAAGGCACCCGATGAGCCGACCTCGAACGGGCCGTCAAGCCGTGCCCACTGCAGGTCGGTGCTCCACTCCGGCCAGCTGTCCATGTCGGCCCAGCGGTCGAAGAAGAGGGCGCTCGGGGCGCTCGACGTCGCCCGAGCCGTTGTGATGGTGGTGGTCATGCATGATACTATGCACGCATAGTAGTTGTCTCGTCAAGTTCCGGCGGACGGGGGAGCCGGCAGGCAGCACCGCCGACGCATCGGGGTCGGCGAATACAGTGCCCGCATGGCACTTGCAGGTGAATACGAACCGAGCCCGTCCGAGTGGGTGCGAAACCAGGTCGCCGAGTACGAGGCATCTGGAGGGGAGAGGGCGAACACGCTGCTCGACACAGGGATGCCGGTCGTGATCGTGACGACCCGGGGGAACAAGAGCGGCAAGATCCGGAAGACGCCGCTGATGCGGGTCGAGTTCGGTGGCGAGTATGCGCTCGTCGCCTCGCAGGGCGGCGCGCCGACCCACCCGGTCTGGTACCACAACCTCGTCGCAGATCCGGCGGCCGTGACCATCCAGGATGGCCCGGAGCCCTTCGACGTCACCGTGCGCGAGGTCTCGGGTGGCGAGCGCGCCCAGTGGTGGGAGCGGGCAGTCGCGGCCTACCCGCCCTATGCGGAGTACCAGACCAAGACCGAGCGCGAGATCCCCGTGCTCGTCGCGACCCGGACGTCGGCGTCAGCGGGGTAGCTGTCCCGCCTGCCTCACGGTTCATCGCTGCGGCTCGCCTGTGCCCCTCCGCCAGTGCGTAGCCTGACAGGTACAAGTCGATCGAAGCGAGGGAGTCCATGCCGTACGAGTTCAGCGAGCGGGGCCTCGAAGTGCAGGAGGATGTGCGCCGGTTCATGGAGCACGTCATCTACCCGAGCGAGGAGACGTACTACGAGCAGCTCGCCGAGCTCGGTCCCGACGGCTACCCACCGGTGCTCGACAAGCTGAAGGCGGCTGCGCTCGAGCGGGGGCTGTGGAACCTCTTCCTCCCGCATCTGAAGGCCGACAGCCCCGGGACGCCGCTCAGCAACCTGGACTACGCCCCTATCTCCGAGGAGCTGGGCAAGGTCGGCTTCGCGTCCGAGGTCCTGAACTGCAACGCACCGGACACCGGCAACATGGAGGTCCTCCACCACTTCGGATCCGAGCGCGTCAAGGCGGAGTGGCTGGTTCCCCTGCTTCAGGGGGAGATCCGCAGCGGCTTCTCGATGACCGAGCCGGACAGCGCGTCGTCGGATGCGACGAACATCGGCCTCTCGATCGAGCGCGACGGTGACGAATACGTCCTCAACGGGCGCAAGTGGTTCACATCGGGCGCGCGCGCCGAGCGCTGCCGCGTGCTCATCGTCATGGGCAAGACGAATCCCGCCGCGTCGAGGCACCTGCAGCAGTCGATGGTGGTCGTGCCGAAGGACACGCCGGGCGTCGAGCTCGGCCTCGACCCGCACGTCTTCGGATACGCCGAGCG
>Ga0181534_10001541_pt1 | contig 14943 bp, 10 predicted proteins | sample PEATcosm2014_Bin_37_FD_119758 | JGI IMG/M metagenome (GOLD analysis project Ga0181534, IMG submission 119758) | Peatland microbial communities from MTU Mesocosm Facility, Houghton, MI, USA - PEATcosm2014_Bin17_10_metaG | ecosystem: Environmental > Terrestrial > Soil > Wetlands > Peat | place... | reverse complement strand
TCTTTGAAGCGGCTTCGGGAGATTCGATCTGGCGTAGTGCATCGTTTCTTACGGGAAAGCTGGGCAGCGAGATTGCCGGCGCGAACCTGACCATCATTGACGACAACACGATGCTACTGCCGACGGGGATGGGCGGCTTTGGGACCTCGCCCTTTGATGGCGAGGGATTGCCGTCGCGGCACACGGTGGTCGTCGAGCGCGGCGTGTTGCGCAATTATCTGCTCAATACCTATACGGCCCGCAAGCTGGGCATGAAGTCCACCCACAATGCCTCGCGGGGCTTGGCCGGCACCCCAGGGATCGGCTGCGGGAATCTCTATCTTGAGCCGGGCGAACTGACGCCTGAGCAAATCATCGGTGAGGTCAAGACAGGGTTCTATGTCACCAGCCTGATGGGTTTCGGCGTCAATGTGGTGACAGGCGACTACTCGCGCGGCGCCACGGGCCTTTGGATTGAGAACGGGCAACTGACCCACGCCGTGGAAGAAGTGACGGTCGCCGGCAATCTGAGCGAGATGCTGAAGAATGTGACGGCGATTGGGAACGATCTGGTCTTTCGCGGATCGGTGGCTTCGCCGACGTTGCGCATTGACGGCATGACGATTGCTGGGGCGTGAGTGAGGGCGCTGTGCTGATTGAGATGCAGACTCTCGCGTTTGATCCCGCGGATGCCAAGGCCTCGCTGACGCAGCTTCCGCAGTCTGCGGCGGTTTTTGCGCTGTACGGAGCAGAGGCCCACGCAGAGCCGTATATTGGGCGCACGCCGAATCTGCGCGGACGGCTGGAACGGCTGTTGCAGCCCTCGGTGAAGCATCCGCGGCGATTACAGTTGGCGGGCAGAGTCAGACGGATTGAGTGGCGACTGGCCGGCTCGGATTTCGAAGGGCTGCTCGTACAGTTTTCCCTTTTAGAAAAAGTGTTTGGTGCAAAAGCGTTGGAACGCATGCATCTGCGCAGTCCGGCTTTTGTGCGCTTTCTGGGCGGCAATCCTTATCCGCGTGTCACGGTGACGCACCGGCCCAGCCAGCGCGAAGCAGAGTGGGCTTACGGGCCGTTTGCTTCGCGGACCGCGGCAGAGCGCTATGTAGACGAGGCGCTGAAACTCTTCTTGCTGCGGCGCTGTACAGACGATCTCGATCCCAATCCCAGTCATCCGGGGTGCGTTTATTCCGAAATGAAGATGTGCCTTGCGCCTTGTTACAAAGGCTGCACGGATGAGCGCTATGCCGAAGAGGCGACGGCGGTCGAGCGTTTCCTTGCGACGCGCGGCGAAAGCTCTCTGGTAGTTCTGCGCGCGGAGCGGGATGCCGCATCGGCGAATCTCGACTTTGAGAGTGCCGCTGCGATTCATGCCCAGGTGCAGAGGGTCGAGAGCGTGCGCGGGCTGGCTTCAGAGCTGGTGCGTCCGCTAGGTCAATTGCGGGCATTGGTCTTGCAGGAGAGCGCGCAGCCGGATGAGGTAGCGGTCTTTCAATATGAAGGCGGACTGTTGCGCGGGCCGGTAGGATTTTCTACGTTGGGCATGAGAATTCAGAATGAGCAGTCGGGTTCGACTTCGCTCTTCGCGCAGCCGATAGCAATAGAACCTGTGCCGGAGCTATCCGCGCAAAATGCAGTGGGTGAAGAGCCGGTTCGTGCAAGCCGGGATGTGCTGGAAGCACGGTTTGCCGATGCGCTGGCTGTGCTTTCCGAGACAGCCGAGCCTGTCTCCGCTACGCTGCGGCAGGGGCACATGGCGCTGCTAAAACGCTGGTACTATCGGCCGGAGGCAAAACGCACAGGAGAGATTTTCTTTCCCGAAAAAGATGGGCAGTGGCCGATAAAGGCTGTTTTACGCGGCGTCGGAAGGATTTTCGGAAACAAATATAAGTCAATCTCTAACTCATAACTTCAACATACTTGCAACCGGCATTACTCAATAGCTATGAATTTGCGTCGGCAGGCTTGATCGGCCGGAAAAGCCATAACAGCAGCAGTGTAAAAAGCATTCCGCCGAGGGTGAACTTGAACCAGATCGGTGGCACGTCGGAGGGATCGAGGAAGCCCTCGAGCAAGCCGGCGATGAAGAGCATGGGAATGATGCCCGAGACCAGGCGCGAGGCTTCCATTCCCCCTTTGGCGACAGAATCTTTCCAGCGCAGCGCCCCGGGAAAGAGCATCGAGTGGCCGAGGCGCAGCCCTGCTCCGCCGGCGATAAATATTGCGGGCAGTTCCAGGGAACCGTGCGGCGCGACGAAGCTCCATAACAGGACGGACATGCCGTACTGATGGCAGGCCATGCCGATGACTCCAAGCAACAGGCCATTGAGCGATAGATAAAAGAATGTTCCCACACCGAAGACAATGCCGCTGGCGAAGGTCATGAAGCTGACGGAAAGATTATTGGTCATGATGGCGCTGGAGGCCTGCGGAGCAACACTGACCACGGACTTGGTCCACATCTCGTGGCGCTCCATGGTGGCGATCATCCCTGGCCCGATAAAGTGGCGCATGAACTCCGGGCGGGCGCTGGTGATGGCCGCTCCGATGATCGCCCATAGGACGGTGATGGTGACCGAGGCCAGCACATAGCCGAATTGCCGTTGAAAGATAGCCGGATACTCATCGCGGAGAAACCGGAATGCGGTGAGCAGATTAGTCTTTCTGCCGGAATAAATGATATGGTGAGCGCGAGCCAGTAATTGATTCACATGGTGCGCATAGGTGCGGGCAGTAGCATCTTTGCGCAGCACGGAGAGGTCAGAGGCTACCTGCCGGTAGAGCAGGGCCGCCTCCTGCAACTCCGCCCGGGAGAGCCTGCCCAGGCCGCCGGCATCGGCCTGGGCCAATAGAGCCGCGAGCCGGTCCCAGTGGGGCCGGCGCTTGAGAATCCACTGGTTGGAGAGGACTTGCGCCATGGACTACGTTTCAGATCAGCTTAACATCGATACCCCGGAACTGGTGGATATTGAGATGCCTTTGGCGGGCATCGGTAGCCGTTTTATTGCCATGCTGATCGATTATCTGATTTTGATTCCGTGCTTGCTGCTACTTTGGCGGCTTTCCATATTTCTTCTGCCTGGAATCGCCGCCTACTCCGAGATCACGGCGCAATGGACGGAGGCGTTCTACACGATTTTGACGTTTTCGATCTGGTGGGGGTATTTCTCGCTCTTTGAGGCCTTCTGGAACGGACGCACACCGGGCAAGCGGGTAGCGCGAATTCGCGTGATTCAGCGCTCTGGGCGCGCGATCGGGCTGATGGAGTCGCTGGCGCGGAACCTGGTCCGGGTGATCGACTCGATACCGCTGATCTATGCGGTTGGCGTAATCACCGTTTTTGCCACCAGGCAGCACCAGCGGCTGGGCGACCTAGTCGCTGGGACTCTGGTGGTCCGGGACCGGCAGGAGGAGACGCCGGCCTGGATGGGAGAAGGAGGAGCGCGAACCTTTACCGCGCAAATCTACACGCCGGTTGCGCCGCAGCCGGAGCCGCATTCGGGACTCACATTGCCGTCGGCAGGGATTGCCAGACTCGCAGCCAGCGACTTGCAGGTGCTGGAAGGCTTCTTTGCGCGGCGTCTGGACATGAGTCTGGAGACGCGGCGGGGTTTGGCGGAACGGATCGCCGCGGCCATCCAGGCGAAGTCGGGATTGGAGACGCCTGCGGGGGCATCTGTGGAAACTTTTCTGGAAGCGACGGCCCGGCAACTACGGGATATAGCGCGGATGCAATAACAGGCGAGCGGCTGATCACCGTGCAAGTAAAATAAAACAAGGACTTTATACGATTTTTATTCTTCGTGTGCATGTGCGGGCGATCAGAGAACAAAAAACTTTTAAATCAAGGCTTGACAAGCGTTTGATGCAGGGATTTTAATGTCTCCCGGCTAGCAAAAGGGTTTTTCCTGTCCACACTACTTAAACGTTTGAGCAGGACAATCCAAAAAGCTGGAGATATGCAATTTATATCTTCCACTGAACGTAGAAAATGGGAGTTTCCGGCATGGCTTTTATTGTGGCTGAAGCCGAGCCTGGCCGGACTTGAGTTTCATAACTGAGCAGTAAAGTTGTATTTCTTGCGACGGCGTCTGAATACAGGCGCCGGTTGAAACGAGCGTAGAAGAGAGGCCGAAAAGGCCCTTGCAGGCAGTCGCTGATCCCAGAGTACCGATGCACTTCATTCGGCTTCATTCCTGATTCGATCGGGAAGCGACAGCAAACCGAAACAACAAACAGCAGCACACTTGAAAAGGAAGGTCACATGAGACAAGCGAGATACAGGTTCCTCCTGTTGCCGTTGCTCTTGGTGTTGGCAAGCGTAGCAGCATTTGCGCAGGCTAACTCCGAAGTTACCGGCATCGTTACAGACCAGACGGGAGCGGTGGTTCCGGGAGCAAAGATCACCCTCACCGATCCGGCTACTGGCGCGTCGAAATCAGCAATCAGCGGTTCTACCGGCCTGTACGACATAGCTGGCCTGAACCCAGCCAACTACAACCTGAAGGTTACGGCCAAGGGTTTTGAAGCGTATGTGCAGAACGGCATCGTGGTGAACGTTTCCGCCACCGCTCACTCTGACGTCAAGCTGACGGTCGGCGCGGAAGCCACCACCGTCACGGTGGAAGCGGATGCACTGGCAGTGCAGACCGACTCGAACGTGGTGAGCACGCTGATCAGCGGCGAGCAGATCAGCGAAATCGCCACGGAAAACCGCAACTTCGCCTCGTTGGCGGCTCTGGGTCTGGGCGTCAGCTCGGCTCTGCCGGATTCCAACACGCCAACCTCGGTTGCGGCCAGCTTCACCATCAGCGTCAACGGCCTTCGCGAGAGCCACAACATCTGGCTGATCGACGGCGGCGAGGCGGATGACCGCGGCGGCGCGGGCGGCATGGACATCATGCCTTCTCAGGATGCGATTGCCGAGTTCAACATGCTGACCTCGAACTATCCTCCGGACTACGGCATCTCCTCGGGCGCGACGATGAGCCTTTCGCTCAAGAGCGGCACCCAGAAGTTCCATGGAGAGGTCTGGGAGTTCAACCGCACCCCTGACTACGACGCCAAGGATCCCATCGCGCACACGCTGACGGACATCCACTACAACATCTACGGCTTCAACGCCGGCGGCCCGGTCTACATTCCGGGTGTCTACAACACCAGCAAGCAGAAGACCTTCTTCTTCTGGAACGAGGAATGGCGCAAGATTCTTTCCGGCGCTGGCACATCCAACAACCCGGCGCTCCCGACGGGAGACGTTCCAACCGCAGGCGCCGATCTGCACTATGTGCAACCCGCCTTCGCTACGAGTGGGCTCGTAGTGCCCGCGGTGAGTCCAACATCGAACTACGCAATACACACCCTCGCGCCTCTGGGTCTGGTCCCGGGAGCGGCGGCGGGCACTCCGGGCGGCTTCGCTAAGGATAGCGCCGGGTTGCCGATCATCCCGCATTCGCTCTTCGACCCCAATGCTGTCTTGTATTTGAAGTCGGGCCTCATTCCAGCCCCAACGGCAGGCGCAAGCACACCGGGTTATAACGTCGCCAACGTCTCCAACCCAGTCGACGTGCGCGACGATGTCGTCCGCATCGATCACAAAATCAATGACAAGTGGCAGTTGATGGGCCACTATATGGCCGACCAGGTTACGCAGGGCTATGCGAAACCGGAATTGGGTTGGAACGGGACGAGCTACAACACCGTTACCAGCACCTTGGCAAATCCGGCAGACAGCGCGGCGGTCAAACTGACCGGCACAATCACGCCCAACTTGGTGATGGAGACCAGTTTCAATTACGACGGCAACGTGATCAACATCACGAACAGCGCCAATGCGCAGCTTCCTTCCGGCTGGGCAGCGAATCCGGTAACCCCCAGCTTCGCAATCACCAGGAACGCGCTTCCCGGCATTGGCCTCGGTGGCGTTTACGGCACGACAGAAGATACCGCCTCCGCTCCGTGGCACAACGCGGCGCGCGACTACGAGCCCAAGGTGGATCTCTCGTATACCCAGGGCAAGCATGCCATGAAGTATGGGTTCAGCTACAACCGCTATACCAAGAACCAGCAGTTGTTCGGCGACCAGCAGGGATTCTTCAACTTTGGCACCCTCTCAAACGATAGTGCCATGGACCTGCTTTTGGGCCTGTCCAGCAGCTATTCTCAGTTTCAGGCCGTGCCGATTCGCCACTATGTGAACCAGACACCGTCTGCTTACATTTTGGACAACTGGCATGTGACGCCGCGGTTGACCTTGCAGTTGGGATTCCGTTACGACGCTCTGCCGCATGCCTGGGAGCGCAGCAACGCTGTTGCCAACTTCAACGCGGGCGCCTATCTGCCCAGCGAGGCTCCGCTCTGGAATGCTGACGGCACCATCAGCTCAGCCAGCCAGGGCATAAGCTCCGTCAACGGCGCGAGCTATTACCTGAACGGCATGGAACTAGCCGGACAAAACGGTTCCCCGCGTGGTCTGGTCAAGAACGACTACAAGACCTATCAGCCCCGCGTTGGCTTCTCTGAAGACCTCTTCGGCAACGGCAAGACGGTTCTCCGCGGCGGCTTCGGAACCTTCTTCGAGCGCCTGCAGGGCAACGATATCTACAACGCGGCGACCAATCCTCCGTTTGCCTACAACCTCGGCCTCAACAACGCGACGTTCAGCGCGCCCGGATCCAACTGGGTGACGGGTACATCGGTTGCCGCGAGCGGTGGAGTTCCGATCTTTGCCGCGGGCGTCACCAATCTGGCCCAGAACTACAATGCTCCGGCCGTTGCGCAGTTCAGCTTCGGCGTACAGCGTGAGGTGAAGCCTTCGATTATCTGGGTTGTGCAGTATGTTGGCAACTTGGCCTGGCATCAGAACATCGAGCAGCACATCAACACCTTCCCGCTTTCCACAAGTGCGGCCACTCGTTGCGATTCAGGAGATAGCGGCAATAAGTATCCTGGAGATACAACCTGCTCCAGTATTGCCAACGCCAATATTGACCGCACCTACCCGGGCTACGTGGACATCGAGCAGGAAGAAAACAACACCAACGGCAACTACAATGCTTTCCAGACCGGTCTGCGTCTGCAGAACAGATGGGGCCTGAGCGGCGAGTTGGATTACACCTACTCGCACGAGATCGACCTGACCAGTTCTGACCTTACCGCTGTCAGCAATCCCTGGAACCTGAAGTATGACAAGGCTTCCGGCAATCTGGATCGCCGTCAGATCCTCAACGCGAACTACGTCTACAAGCTCCCCTTCTTTGCCAAGGACACAGGTCTGGTCCACTCGGTCGCCGGCGGATGGGAAATTGCAGGCACCTTCGTCGATGAGACCGGTATCCCGGGCAATGGCAATCTCAACTACCAGGGTCCCAACCTTTCGATTGCTTATGACCCGGTCGGATTGGGCAATACGAACAACAGCTACACCAACCGTCCGAACGTCAGCGGGAAGATCGGCTACGCGAAGAAGCAGGGGCAGTGGTTTAATACATCACAGTTCTCTGCTCCAGTTCCAGCGTGGCTGGGCGGACCCAATCAGGGCTTCGGCAACGCCGCCAGGGATGCAATCGTCGCGCCCGGTCGCGTGAACTTTACGACGGCTCTGTATAAATCGTTTGCAATCACCGAGCGTGCACACGTTGAACTCCGCTTCGAATCCTTCAACACCTTCAATCACTTCGAGTATGCGAACCTGAATACCACGTTTGGACAAAGCAACTTCGGCGCAGTCACGAGCGCGTGGGATCCACGCGTGCTCGAACTCGGCGGCAAGTTCGTGTTCTAAACTAACCCTCAACCGGGGCGCGGCAGGCAATCCCTGCCGCGCCCTTTTTCTTTGCCTGCACCCAGTAGAATTAGTCCGGTGTACCGATGAGAAATTCAACTTATCCAGCACTTTGCTTTTTGCTGACATTGGTGATTGCTCCCTGCCTGGGCCAGGCGGCGAAAGCGCCCGATCTGCAGCGTGCGGCGGCGCTGGCCTTCGAGCAGCAGGGCAAGAATGCGGAAGCAGAGGCTGCGTGGCGGAGATATCTGAAGGCCCATCCTGCGAGTCCGGAGCCGTATGCGCATCTCGGATTGCTCGAAGCCCGTCAGGAACATTACAAAGAAGCGGTTCCTCTTTACAGGAAGGCGCTGGCGCTGGGTCCGCAATTACCCGGTGTGCGGTTGAACCTGGGTCTTGCGCTTTTTAAGGGCGGCGAGATGAAGGCCGCCATTGCGGAATTCCTGCCGCTGCTGAAGGATGCTCCGGCGGAGTCCCAGCAGGCGCAGCAGTTGAGAATCTTGATCGGCATGTCGCATTATGGGCTGGGGGAATACAAGGATGCGATTCCGTATTTGAAGGAAGCGGCCGCGCACGATGTGCAGAATTTGCCGCTGCGATTGACACTGGCGCACAGTTGTCTATGGACCAAGCAATTGCAATGCGTGATGGATACCTATAAAGAGATTCTGTCGCTGAATGCGGAGTCAGCCGAAGCCGATATGCTGGCCGGCGAGGCGCTGGATGAGATGAAAGATCATAACGGAGCCATTGAGCAATTCCGGGCGGCGGTGAAGGCTGATCCCAAGGTTCCGGAGGCTCATTTCGGGCTCGGATACCTGCTTTGGACGCAGAAACAATACGTGGAGGCATCGAGCGAGTTCCAGGTAGAGCTGGCGAATGATCCGAATCACATTCAGGCAATGCTTTACCTTGCGGATGCGAAGCTGAAGCTGAATCAGGGCCAAGAGGCGGCGCCGCTGCTGGAGAAGTTAGAGAAGATGAATCCTGCAATTGGCCTGGCTCACCTGGATCTGGGATCGATCTATGCGGACGCTGGCCGCAATGATGACGCGCTGCGCGAACTGACCGAGGCTTCCGAACTCACGCCGGAGGATGCCGATGTCCACTGGAGATTGGGGCGGCTTTATCGCGCGCTTGGAAAAATTGCTGAGGCAAAGGCTGAGTTCAGCAAGGCCAGCGCGATCAATCAAAAAAGCGATGATTCGCTGATGAACAAGATTGCTAATCCAGCCCCCGGGCCTGAGGCGACGCCTGCGCCCGAATCGTCCAGCCAGTAACAACTGCTGCTTCAGCATGGATGCGGGCGTTACATCGGCGTGATCTGGTTGGTGTTGCGGCGGAGTTGCCAGCAGGTGCTGAGGCCCGATTGCGGAAACAGCGCCTGCGCGCAGGGTTGATCAACGGATCCGAGAAAATCGTACTCCTGCTTGTTGCCTTTCAGCGGGATTGCGATAGAACGGCTGACGGTGATTTTGGATTGCGGCGAGCCACGCAGGAGGAAGATTGCCCAGTCGCCCAGGTAGGTGACGACAAAGGCGGCAATGAGGGTTATTGCGATTCGCTTCGACCAACGGATCATTGGATTTCCTTTTGCTGAATAGTGCGCGGGGCTTGCCCTGCGAGAAGATTGGACTCATCTTTGAGTGCAATGCCAGAGAGTTGGCGGCGCTGCGCTTCTGCGATATAGAAAGAAATTTGCGCGGCAGCCTGGATATAACTCAATCCCTCGGCGCGGATGTTGGAGATGCAGTTGCGTTCTGCGTCGGCCCGTCCAGGCTTTGGCTGCCAGGTGATATAAGCGCCCAGGGAGTCGGGAGAACTGAGTCCGGGGCGTTCGCCGATGAGAATCACAGTGAGCTGAGCGCCGAGCGCCGAACCAATCTCATCCGCGATGGCCACGCGGCCTTGTTCGACTACGCAGACGGGCGCGAGGCTCAAGCTCGAAAGTTGGGGCAGCAGTTCTGACAAGAGTGGAAGCGCATGCCGCTCGACGGCGAGAGCGGAAAGTCCATCGGCGACTACGATTGCCAGATCGCAAGCGGATGGGTGCAAAGCGGTGAGCAGGTCGCGGCTGGCTGCATCGAGTGTGCGGCCCAGGTCAGGGCGCTGGAGATAGGTTGCACGGTCTTTTGCAGCGGAATGTAAGAGATGAACTTCGGCCACGGAGATTTCACGCAGGGCCGCGGCCAATACGGCCGCCTGTAGTTGCGCATGGACAGCGTCACGAGCCATCGCGTGAGAGCGCTGGAAGTCAAGCAGATCGCGGGTCTGCTGACTGACACCGGTGCGGTCCAAACCAACGCGAGCCGGCGTCAAGGCGCGAAGACGGGCAGCCAATGCAAGATGATTTGCGTCGCTCATGTCTTCAGCAGTCTTTCCGGATGATTGGCCTCCAGCGCCAGGCGGTTGAAGTGATCGCTTGCAAGCCAGGTCTCGAACTCTGGTGCAGGCCGCAGGCCGAGCACACGACGCAGATAGAGGGCATCGTGGAAGCTGGTGCTCTGGTAGTTAAGCATCACATCGTCGGCGCCCGGAACACCCATGATGTAATTCACGCCCGCCGCGCCCAGCATCGTGAGCAGCATGTCCATGTCATCCTGATCGGCCTCGGCGTGGTTGGTGTAACAGATGTCGCAGCCCATCGGCAGGCTGAGGAGCTTGCCGCAGAAATGATCTTCCAGCCCGGCGCGAATGATCTGTTTGCCATCGTACAGATACTCGGGACCGATGAAGCCGACCACGGTGTTGACGAGCATGGGGCCAAAGCGCCGGGCTACTGCGTAGGCGCGGGCTTCCAGCGTCTGCTGATCGACTCCGTGATGCGCGTTGGCGGAGAGCGCGGAGCCTTGGCCGGTTTCGAAGTACATAACGTTTCTGCCCACCGTGCCGTCGGCGCAGACCGCACCTCGATGAAGCGCCTGACCTGCTTGATTCGCTTCATTGAGAAGCGCCAGATCGACGCCGAAGCTGCGATTGGCAGCTTCCGTCCCGGCGATGGATTGAAAGAGCAGGTCAACCGGCGCGCCCTGCTCCAGGGCCTTCAACTGAGTGGTGATGTGGGCAAGGACGCAGCTCTGCACGGGGATCTGGAAGCGCTGGCGCAGAGCGTCGATGAGCCGCAGCAGTTGCGTTGTGACGGCGACGCTGTCTCCGGCGGGGTTGATGCCGATGACCGCGTCTCCAGAGCCGAGCAGCAGGCCATCCAGGATGGCCGCGGCAATACCAATGGGCGAGTCTGTTGGATGGTTGGGCTGAAGGCGCGCGCTGAGCCTGCGAGTCAAACCAACCGTGGTGCGGAAGCGCGTGACGGCTCGAATCTTCGAGGCGACGAGAATCAGATCCTGAACGCGCATGAGCTTGCTGACTGCTGCCGCCATCTCGGGAGTGAGACCGGGAGCGAGTGCTGCCAGTTGCTCACTGGTGGCTTCGTCACTGAGCAGCCAGTCGCGCAGTTCGCCCACTGTGAAAGAGCGTACTGGCGCAAAGGCCGCTGCGTCGTGCGTGTCCACAATCAGGCGAGTGACTTCGTCGTCTTCATACGGCACAACCTGATCTGAAAGAAAATGAGCCAACGGCAGATCGGCCAACGCAAACTGCGCGGCGACACGTTCCTCGGCCGATTCGGCAGCGAGGCCAGCCAGCACGTCTCCAGAGCGCAACGGTGTGGCTTTGGCGAGCAGTTCGCGCAGGTCGCGGAAGTGGTAACGGGTGCTGCCGATGGCGTGGTGAAAGCTCATGCGTCTGGCAATAGAGTATCCGAGGCGGCATCCGTCCAACTATATTTTCCGATTGTCACACCCCTATTGCAGATTCAAGCGGGCTTTCCCGCATAGATAAGTGGTGCTGTCGGTTGCCTGATGGAGCATGAGCTGAGTCGATTCACCGGGAAGGAAGCAGATCTGAGTGAAAGAGCCGGAAGCAGTTCCTGCCGGACGCCTTAGCCTGGTAGAGAGCCGCATCGGCGTTTCTCAACAGTGTATCGGCATCAAATTCCCCGGGGGCAGCAGTGCAAACCCCAAGACTGACGGAAATAGGCAACTCAAGTCCGCCAACTGAAATGGGAAGAGCCAGTGTTTCAACAATTTTCGCGGCGATCCTCTCGACTGCGCACAGATCGGTTACATTGGCAAGCAGCACGACGAACTCGTCGCCCCCGAACCTTGCAACTGTATCCTCGCTGCGCACGCTTTGCAGGAGGCGATTTGCCGTGACACGCAGGACTTCGTCGCCGGCATGATGGCCATATGTATCGTTGATCTCCTTGAACCTGTCCAGATCGGCGATCAGCACCGCCTGCCCTGTGTTCCGCCGTTCCGCGCCTTCCAAAGCGACATTCAACCTGTCCTGGAGAAGCAGGCGGGTGGCCAATCCGGTTAGGGGGTCGTGGAGCGCCAAGTGCCGGAATCGGCCTTCGCTTTCGCGAAGGAGGTTTGCCTGTTCGGAAACGCGCTGCCGAAGCGCCGCTACCCAGCCAAGCACGCCGAGCGTGACGGTGAGCGCCAATGCCAGCATCACGATTGCATGCGTGGGCGTCCACCAGGAGGGGGACTCGAGTACGGTTACATCGCCCGGCGAGCGCATGAGAACACGGAAGGAATTGATTATCGCAATGCCTTCTCGCGCATGGCTCTGCGCATCGATGCGGACGGAGCAAATTCCCGAGATGCGCAGCTTGCTCCCAATGGCCCATGCGCCTGCTTCGCGTCCGGCGAGGCTCTTGGGCAGGATCACAGGAAAAAGAGTGTTTCCTGAGGAGAGCAGAAGCGTGGTGTCAGCAGATGCGTGATCGTAGCCGATCAGTTGGCCATCGATCTGGATAGGTTCCGAGTCGTATTTTCCGAGCAGAGCCTCCTCGGCGGTTATCGGCGCGGGGGCAACAAGCGAGTTATTGCCTGACCTGCTGCAGATGGCGTCGATGAGGACGGGCGCATTGTTCTCGGTTCCCACGAATCCTGCTACATCGACCACGTCGCCCAGGGCAAGCTTCATTGTCTGGGTCGTTTGCGCGCAGATTCCTCGCGTTGCGTCCCGAATGCAAAGCATCGATCCGGGCCATTGGAGCGTTACGCTTCCGCGTAGATGAACGCGATGAAACGAAGCTGAAAACTGGTTCCAATGCAATAACCTGTCGATTGGTGTGGGCGGTTGCCGGAATGGGTCGCCCGGCGCCGGCTCGATTACTTTCACGGCGGCGAGGTTAGGCGCCATCAGGAGCACACCAACCATCTGGCTGAAGAGATTGACTGTGGGAGCGGCATTGGCATGGATTCTGACTCTGGCGTCAATCAGGCTGGAGTAGACTGCGCCCGGCTCTCGCTGGATAGTCACGTTGACAGTTCCATCCGTCATACCCAGAATCAGCGTTGCACTGTGGCTATATTCGAGAACGCCACGAATGACCCCCTCTACCTCGACCCATTCGGCGTCTTCGGCTCCGGTTTCGAGATGTGGAAGGGTCTCGCGCGGAGGATTCGCTGGGAGTGAAGTACGACCGATCACTTGAATCTGCGGTTGGACAACGATGGGACCAAAGCCGCCGGGACCACTTGTACCCCTTACATCTATGATGGCCCCCGCCGAGAGGGGAGGCGTCGAGCCGGAGGGATCCTTTACGAAAATACTGCCTGTCGAATCATGAACAAAGATGGCGGCATATCCGGAACCGGAATCCGGATCGAAATATGTCACCACGCCGCGCAGATGGATGGGATAGGCGCGCTTGGCTTGCTCGTCCGTAAGGCTGTGCGCCCGGCGGGCGGTGGTGAGAGTGGGCAATCCTCGAGCCGGCTGCTTTGCGGATTCGGCGTTTGTTATGGACCCAACAGAGAAAAGACTCAAAGAGAAAATTGCCGCGAACAAGAAGGCTGCTGAGCTGGAAGTCCTGGCAAGGCGAGGAGCCAGAAGACACTTCTTCGTCTGCTGGTCGCGACAGCGAAGAGCAGTGTTTTTACCCTGAGCGCTTTCGCTTAGACTGAGCCTGCGGCTCTTGTAAGATAAGACATCGGTTACCTGTTGCCCCATCCACACAAGCCAACCCCGCTCTCCGGCAGACCGCGCCAGCGTGTTGTCCGCAGAAACTAAGAGCACAATAAGCATATCGGTGACCCGGAAGAATGCTTTACTCACTCTGCATTGAGCATCAATCCTGTAGTGCCAGAATGCTGTGAACTGTTCTAATCTTGAACCGTCCAGGGGCACTCAGAGAGCCCCTGGGCTTCCGCCGGCAAACAATCCCACTGTCTTCTATTAAGCTTATACCTGCCTATGTGAAATCAGGATCTCTGGACTCCGAGATCCGAACCGGAGTTCGCCGCGCAATTTTGGCGATGCGACTGGGACGCTGTCGTTGCTGCTCCTGTTGAAACACGTAGAGGCGCATAAAACCGATTGTTGTGCGTTTACTCCGCGAACTCGGCCAGTTGCTTAGCCGTTGGCGGGGCAGTGAACAAGCTGACAGCGATCATTGAAATCAATGCGACGGCGAGGGCGGGAAAGATTGCATCCCGCTCCGCGATGATCGAGGGAAATATGCCTCGTACGGCCTCGATATCCCAGGCCAGCGTGACGACTGTTCCAGAGGCGATGGCCGCGACCGCTCCCCAGGCCGTGACACGCTTGGAATAGAACGCAGCAAGCACCACCGGTGTCAACGCAGCGGAGTAGATTGTGTAGGCATAGAGCATCTTGGCCAAAATGCTCTCGGCGTAGATGGCTTGATAGAGCGCCCAGCAGCCGAGCAGAACAACGGCGAGGCGCGAGACGATCAGGACGCGCTTGTTGGAGGCATCAGGAGCGATATAGCGAACAAAAACGTCGTTGACCAAGTTGGTGGCCGGAGAAAAGAGATAGTTCGACGCGGTAGAGATGACCTTGGCAAAGACCGCGCCGAGCAGGATCGCGCCGAGGACTGCGGGCAGCCCATGGCGAGCGGTGTAAGGGATGATCTCGCGAGGATGCAGAGCGACCTCGCCGGTGGGGTAGAGAGCACGCCCAAAGACGGCGATGGCAACGATCAGGGTTTCGAGGATCAGAGTGCCGAGAATCCATCCAATGACCGAGATGCGCGCGTCCCTTTCCGATTTTGCGGAGAAAAACTTCTGATACATGACCTGGTTGCCGAGCATCAGCAGCATCGTGGGTACGAGGAACTCCAGTCCGCGGATGACGCCCATGCCGAC
>Ga0181534_10001539_pt1 | contig 14956 bp, 10 predicted proteins | sample PEATcosm2014_Bin_37_FD_119758 | JGI IMG/M metagenome (GOLD analysis project Ga0181534, IMG submission 119758) | Peatland microbial communities from MTU Mesocosm Facility, Houghton, MI, USA - PEATcosm2014_Bin17_10_metaG | ecosystem: Environmental > Terrestrial > Soil > Wetlands > Peat | place... | reverse complement strand
GCCGTGACCAACGAACCGAAGCTGACCGTGGACGAAATCCGCGAAGCGATCAAGGCCAAGGGCCTGACCAACCTCAGCACGCCGCGCGAGCTGAAAGTGGTGAACGAGATTCCAAAGCTCGGCACCGGCAAGGTGGATCATCGCGGGCTTCAGGCGCAGATGGCCAACGCAAAATAAATAAAACGGTCATGCGTGCGTAGAATTGCGGGCGATGCCACGTATTGTTTTTAATGCGAGCGCCAGCCAAAGTGTGCTCGCCACGATCAACGCGACTGACAAAATCAAAACGGCTTTCTGTAGATTTCCGCCGAATGAATCCGCGAGACGGCCAACAATCTCCGGTGACCACATGTCACCGAATAGATGGATTGTGAAAATCGAATGGCCATGGTGCTGGCGCGCAGGTTCACCAGTGCGGTTTCTAGAATGAGCGTATTGACGGGATCGGTGGGTAGGAAGAGAAAGAACAGCGTCCCCGCCAGAAATGTCATGGAGCAAAATGTCGAGACGGCGAGGAACGCGCCGAACGCTAGCGGGACGGCTATCAGCGGTCACTGTCATCGTCCCGTTTTCTAATCCAGACAAGGAAGACGCGTTCCGCAGCCATATAAGACATGGGCTTCCCGAAACATCTTTGCATTTCCTTGGACGAAATCCCGGCACGAAATGGATTCTGTCTTGGAAAAGTGTCTTGCCGGCTGAGTCTCTGTTCAATCAAAACTCTCCAAACGCAGCACAGCGCAAGGAATATCAGGTTCAGCGATGATCGGTCGGCATCGCCGACGTTGCCAAGCGCGACACAGCCGTTTCGCAAAAAGCTGCGGCGCTTCCGCAATTGGTGGCTGTCCGCAGGATCAAAAAACGGCGGGCAACGCATTTTCTGCTCAAGTCCGGCGGCATTCCGCCGAAGGACAATTGAGACCGCAGGCTTGTGATCAGAATCGGTCTCCTGGCCGATATGCCATGGGAACGTGTGAAGCTACAGACAACATATTTATTTGGCATCTGTCCTGAAATCACAGCCGAATTTAACTTTAAACGGACGAAAGGCCGGATGGGCGGGCAATGGTGCCTCCGGCTTTCGTGCGGACGGAATTTTTACGTCCAGATTTTTATGCCCGCATCCTCACGCTGGATCATCGCCGCGCCCAAGAAGAACCTTGTGGTGAGCGTGGCTGACATGGTGGCCAGCAACGATGCCGGCGCCGAAATGGTCACTTATTCGCTCGGCTCATGCCTGGGCGTGACGGTTTATGATCCGGTCAAAAAAGTCGGCGGCCTGCTGCATCTCATGCTGCCGGATTCGCGCATTGATCCGGCGAAGGCTGCGACGTCGCCGTTCATGTTTGTGGACACGGGCGTTCCGCAGCTTTTCAAGACGGTCTTCAACCTCGGCGGCGAGCGGTTTCGCGTCATCATCAAGGTGGCCGGCGGGGCGCAGTTTCTTGACGAGCAGCGCATGTTCAACATCGGCCAGCGGAACGTCCTGGCGTTTGACGAGATGATTTCGCGCAACGGCATGGCTGTTCACGCCCGCGACACGGGCGGTTACAACTCCCGCACGATGCGCTTTGACCTGGCCACCGGGAACGTCTCCATCCACAGCCCCGGTCTGGCCGCCTACCATTTATGACACCGAACGAAGTCATCGCCAAAGTCAAAAATTTGCCGGCTGTTTCGAGCGCCGCCCTCAAGCTGGTCAGCCTGCTGGACCAGCCTGCCGTCAGCAACGAAGACATCGTGACAGTGCTCAAATACGACAACGTGCTGACGGCCAAATTGCTTCGTGCCTGCAATTCGCCTTACTTCGGCTTTGAGGAAAAAGTTTCCTCGGTGGAACAGTCCGTCCTAATTCTCGGACACCAGCAGATTTTGCAGATGGTTTTGAGCCTAGCGTTTGGGGGTGCCATGAGCGCGACGCTGGCGGGCTATGCCATCGAGGCCAAGGAGCTTTGGTCTCATTCCCTTACCACGGGCGTGGCCGCCGAACATCTGGCCAAGGCTGAAATTCCATTTGAGGTTGATTCCTCCGTGGCGTTCACGGCCGGCCTGCTGCATGACATCGGCAAGCTCGCGCTTAACGAAGTTCTCAGCCCTGAATTGCAAACCGCCATTCGCTCGCTCATCAGCAAAGGCAAGGTGTCGCAATCTGAATCCGAGGAACAAGTGCTCGGCACCGACCACGGCCAGGTCGGCGCCTGCCTGTTGGAAAAATGGCGGCTGCCCAGCACCATCGTGGAAGCCGTCCTCAATCATCATCATCCGCTCTTTGACCCGGAGCCGCAAATGTCGGTGATGATCCATGTGGCCGACCAGCTTGCCCACCACGCCGGTTCGGCGATCGGTTGGGAAAGCTTTGGCGTGCGGATGGACGCGCGCGCGAACAAGGTTCTGGGCATCACGCCGGTGGAATTCGAGTCGTTGCTGATCAACATCCGCGAATCGTCCGAGCGGGTCAAAAATTTCATGAATCTCGCATGAGCTTGAAAAAAACAATTCATGTGTTGGTGGTGGACGATTCGTCGGTGGTCCGCCGCGCCATCAGCGACGCCTTGAAGCGCGACCCGGAGATCGAGGTCGTCGGCACCGCAGCCAATCCCTACGAGGCGCGCGACAAAATCCTCGAACTCAAGCCGGACGTGCTGACGCTGGACATCGAAATGCCGCGCATGGATGGCCTGACCTTCATGCGGATTTTGCAGAAGCACCGGCCAATGCCCGTCGTCGTCGTCAGTTCGTTGACGCAGGCCGGTTCGCGCATCGCACTGGATGTGCTCGAAGCCGGTGCCGTGGACGTGATTGCCAAGCCCGCTTCGGCCTGGGGCATTGGCGATTTGGGCACGCAACTCTGCCAGCGGGTGAAAGGCGCAGCGGTCGCGTCGTTGAACCGCCCGGTTGCCATTACAACACTGCAACCGCCGAGTCTCGCGGAATCCACCCGTTTCAATCCCCGGCAAATCATCCTGCTCGGCGCCTCCACGGGCGGGACCGAGGCTTTGAAATATATTCTCAACCGCCTGCCGGACGGACTGCCGGGCATTTGCATCGTCCAGCACATCCCGCCCGTTTTTTCCAAGGCCTTTGCCGACCGGCTGAACGAAACGTGCGCGTTTGAAGTGCGCGAAGCAGCTTCAGGCGACGAAGTCCGACCGGGGCTCGCGCTGGTGGCGCCCGGCGATTACCACATGATGGTGCTCTGGAACAACGGCGGCTATCGCATCGTCCTCAATCAAAGTCCGCCGGCGCATTACACCCGTCCGGCAGTGGACATGCTCTTCAACTCGGCAGCAGTTTGCGCCGGAAATCATGCCGTGGCCGCCCTGCTCACCGGCATGGGATCGGACGGCGCGAGCGGGATGCTAAAACTCAAGGCGGCGGGCGCGATGACGTTCGCGCAGAACGAAAAGACATGCGTCGTTTATGGGATGCCGCGCGCGGCGGTGGAGCTGGGCGCGGTGAACCGCATCCTGCCGCTGGATGAAATTCCCGATGCGCTCGTTCACTCGGTCTTGACTGAAAATAAAGGAAATCATTCGCTGAACCACTTGTGCCGCAGTCAAAACATCTCAATTACAAATAAAATATGAACGTGCAAACCCCCTCGCTGGACATCCGGCATTACATCAACGGACATTTGGTGGATGTGTTTCAAACCATGCTTTCGATGAAAGCAACGCCTGTGGCCGACGGACAGCCGCCGACATTTTCAGAGCGCGTGACTGGCTCGGTCGGCTTTGGCGGCAACACCGTGACCGGGGCCGTCTATCTTCATTTGTCGGCAGAATTTGCGAACCGGATCACCGCCGGCATGTTGGGCTTGCCGCCCGATGAAGCCATCGGCGAAACCGACATCAACGACGTCATCGGCGAATGCACCAACATGCTGGCTGGCGGATTGAAATCCGCCTTGTGCGACAAGGGCCATGATTGCGCCGTCAGCACGCCCGCCATCATCCGCGGAACTTCATTCGTCATCGAATCACCGCAGGATGTGCAGCACGAATTGCTGGTTTTCAATCACGATGGCTCCGGTTTCGCCGTCGAAGTCCACATCAAATTCAATCAAACCAATTAATCTGTTTTTATTATGCCAATCAAAATTTTAAGTGTTGACGACAGCCGGACGATCCGGCTCATCGTGGGCAGGTCGCTCCGGCCCTACGATTGCATCCTGTGCGAAGCCGCGAACGGCGAGGAAGGCCTTGCCGTGGCAGTCCGGGAAAAACCAGACATCATCCTGCTTGACGTCACCATGCCGGTGATGGACGGCGTGACGATGCTTACCAAGCTGAAGGAAGACCCGGAGCTGAAAGCAATTCCCGTCATCATGCTCACCGCCGAATCCGGCCGCGACAACGTGATTCACATCGCGCGCCTCGGGGTGCGCGACTATCTCGTGAAGCCGTTCAAGGAAGATCAGTTGATTGACAAAGTCGGACGTGTTGTGGCTCTCAAGAAAAAAGAAACCGCAGCACCGGCCGCAGCTTCCGTTCCAATTTGATTTTCAATCATGCAAGACGGCGCAAGCTACCAGGAATTGTCCCGACGCTACGGTTTTGCGCCCAAGCCCGAAAGCGCGTCTCGCCTCACCCAGCTCGTGTCACGGCAGGATTCCGACCTGGACGAAATTGCCAAGGTGATTGACAAGGATCCCGTGCTGCGGAAACGGCTCCTGCGCGTCGCCAATCCCGACGCCGAAAACGAAATCGAATACGCCGTCGAGACCGTCGAGGATGCGCTCATGCGCAACGGCATGGGCTGCGTGCTGGTGCTCGCCATGGGAACGCCGCTCGCCCTCGCGCTCACCAAGACCTTTCAGACCATGCTTGCGCTGAAGCTGGAAATGATTGATCCCAACGAGGCCGAGCCATTGCAAGGCGAACATCTGCTCGGCACCATTCATTTCTCCGGCAAGGTGGTGGGACAGGTTTATTTGCGGATGAGCATTGACTCCGGCAACGCCGTCGCAGCGGGAATCCTGGGCTTGAGTCCCGATGAATTGACCGACACGAATGAAATCCGCGACGCCGCCGGTGAACTGCTCAACATCATGACCGGCAATTTCAAATCCAACCTCTGCGATGCCGGGCTGGACTGCCGCCTGCAAACGCCGGAGGTGAAGCTCTCCACTGACTTCCGCACGCCCATCGTGCCGGGCGGTGGCGTGGAACGGATGGCTTTGCGCGCCGGAAAAATCCACCTCTTCGTTGACGTGACCGCCAATCCGTGGAACGACTAGCGCCGCAACGTCTTCCGCCATTAAACAATATCAAGGCGTCTTGTCCACGACGTTGATCCGCAGCTCGGCGCTGTTGCAGTGAATTTCCGGCACATACATCGCCTGACCGACCACCGGCAGCGCGTGAAATTGTCCCGGCGTCTCCGCGCGAAAATCATAGCGGATTTCCCAGACGCCCTGCGGCAAGTGGTCAATGAACAATGCCACCTGCCGGTCGCGCAACTCCTGATAGACCCAGCGCTCGTCTCCGGTGTAGCCGCTCATGTCCTGCGCTGATTGAGTTGCAGGAATGGTCAGCCTGCCGCCAATCGGAAGGCGGCGGGGATTTGCGCCCGGATTGGCCTGTTCAATTTCAGCAACGGACACTCCGTAAGCCTTGGCAAGCACGGACAGGCTTTCGCCGGGCTTGATTTCATGGACGCTGGTCGTCCCAAATTTTCGTGCCACTGCACTGGCCATCAATTGCCGCGCGTAAAGATTTTCGCCGCTGCGGACTTCCACCGCTTCAAAACCCGCTGGCTTCAAATCCTCGAACAGCAGATATTCGTAATTGTTCTTCGCCTCGACGGTCAGCACCGTCTCGATGCGGTCGCCGCTGGTCACGCTCTCACCGTCGCGCAACGGTTCCTTGTCATAAACATATCCTTTGAGCAGCGTCGGGCGGTCGGCGAGCTTGTAATACTCGCGCTTCACGAAAATCTCGTTGCCCGCGGGCGCGATGGGTTCCTCGGTGCTGAAAAATTTTGCGTGCGCGGAAAAATAAAGCGCCGGCGCGCGATTGTCATTGCCCGAACTGACAATCCGGATTTCGTTCGTATCCTGGATCAATTTCGGATCAATTGCGAACTGGCTGGGCGCGTTAAAAATATCCGCCGCATTTATTTTGCGGTCTGCGATTTGAGAGCCGTTCACAAAAACTTTGAACGAAGCGTCCGCCTTCAATTCGCCGCTCGCGCGCAGATAATCGTTCAGCGCCAGCACGACGATGGCCGTGTCGCGGGTGTTGTTCCATTGCGCGCCGCGCCGGTTTTTGACGAGCCAGTTTGAAACCGGCTCGACCAGTTCGTTCGTCGGGTCAATCGCCAGCAACGCGCGCAGCGCAAATGCCGTCGCCTCCACGCCGCCGTCTGACCAGCGCCAGTAAATGCCGTCGCTGCCCCAATGCGCCGCGCCGAGAACGGTTGAGGGTTGAGGGTTGAGAGTTGAGGGATTGCTGCCGGTGAGAACGGATTCATCCGGTCGCTCGTCGCGGACGACGCCGTTCTCCAGATTTTCGACGAGAATTTTCGCGCGGGAAAAATTGTCCAGATTATTTTCCGTCAGCGCAAACAGCGCGCGCGTGTAGGCGTTCAACTGGTCGCGGCGATTCCACAAATTGTCTCCGGCTTTGCCGGTAAATTTTCCGAGCAAACCTGAATTGTGCTTGTAAGGAATGATGTAGGCGGAATATGCGTGCAGCATCCACGCCTGCATGTCGGGATTTTCCTCCTCGTCAACCAGATGCTCGTCCAGATATTGCGCGCCGCGCCGCAAAACGTCTTCCTTGATTTCCACGCCCGCGTCGCGCGCGAGCGACAAACCCCACACGACGTAAGCCGTCATCCAATGATCGCTTTCGCCTTCCTTCCACCAGCCCCAGCCGCCGTCGCCGTGTTGAAAATCGTAAAGCCGATCCAAATTTGTCTGCGTCATTTTGTTCATTTCATCCAGATTCTTTTTGCCGTCCGGATGCGTTGCGGCGGCGGAATTGGTTTCGATGCCGCCAAAAACGCGGCCCATGACATTTTCCGGCTGCAAATTCAGATCGCGCAGCGTTTTCGCCGTGATGACCGTCGGCAAAAACCGGCTCATCGTCTGCTCGGTGCAGCCGTAGGGATAATTGATCAAATACGGCAGCGCATCGAGCATCGTCACGGCCATGCTCGGAGTGACTTGAACCGTGAGCGATGTGGAATCCATTTTCCGCTCGTGCGGCAAAATCAATTCCACCGTCGTGTCGTCGCCGCGCGTTTTGCCGGACTTGGAAATGAATTTCTCGATGCCGTGCTCGTAGGCAACGAAAGTTTTTTCCATCGCGTCGGCAAATCCGCCGCCGCGCGCGGCGACTTTTAATTTAACGTCGCCGGGCGACAAGACATGGCATTGCACGTCAATCCGTTTTTCACTTTGCGGTTCAACGGCCACGACGGACGCCGGCGCGGTGGAATCGGAGATCGTCAATCCGGAAATTTCAAAGCTCGTTTTGACGTCCAATTGTTTGTCCGTGTTGTTGTTGACCACCGCCGAAATCGTCACGGTGTCGCCGACGACGAAAAATCTCGGCGCTTCGAGCCGGACGATGAGCGGCTGCCGCGTGCGCGTGGTCGTGTCCGCGATGCCAAACTGGTTCGCCTGCGAAACGGCGCGCGCGGTGGCGCGCCAGCTCGTGAGCGAATCGGGATATTTTACTTTCACCGTCGCCGTGCCGTTTTTGTCCGTGCGGATGTCCGGCTGCCAGAAAACCGTGGAACGAAAATCACTGCGCACGACAACGGCAGGTTCTTCGCCGGTGGAAGGATTGCCGGGAAATTGTCCGAGGGGCATTTTCGCCCGAAATAAGCTCCCCATGGCCGGCATACCCGTTGCCCCTGGCGGCATTTCTGCCATGCCTTGCGGCATCAACGTAACAGCATTAACATCTTCAGCAATTGCTCCTAATACTGTCACATGTCTCAATCCTCCACCACCAGCGCCGCCACCACCACCGAATCCATTTTCTAATTTATCCACAGTTCTATCGTCCGAGCCATCAGTCGCGACGGAATCGCTAAAATCCAAATCTTTTTTCCACGCAAACCCATTTTCAGCCCGGATTATTTCTTCCCGTTTCTGCTCTTCCAATCGCGCCTTTTCCCTGTCGTCAATCAATTGATTGTTTTCCCATTCGACAAGATTCACGTAACTCTTCTGGTTCATCGTGCTTTGCGTCTGGATTTGCTCGGCGCGCTTGGTGCCGAAATAAAATTGCCGCACGTCGTCGGCATAATCGTTCTGGATGTAGAAAACCGATTCGTCCGCGAGGCTCAACGCGACTTCGGCGGAAACCGGTTTGCCTTCGTCATTTTTCGTCGTGACCGTCAGCGTGCCTTCGTCGCGCGGCTGATATTGCGCCCGGTCGGATTTCACCTCGACGTTCAGGAAATTTTTCACGGGCGGCACGACAATTTGTTTCGTGTCCGTGAAAATCTGCCGGTCGTCAACGAGCGTCGCGCCGAGAAAAATGTTCGGCACATATTTTTCGTCCACGGCCAGGTTGACAAGCTTCACCGTGCCGTCCAAATGGACGAGTTCGTAATGGTAAAGGTCTTGGCCTTCGACGGTGAACAGCACATAACGATCCGCTTCCGGCGCGACGAGCATCACCGGCGCGGTGCCGCCGACGCGGAACGTGTCCTTGTCCGCGATGATTTCCACGCCGCCGGTGCGGTAGCCGAGTTCCGTCGTGGAATTTTTCGCGACCCAGACGGTCGTTTCGGCGGCAATCAATTGCGGCGGCTGGTTTGTGAAAACATCTTCGCCCGACCACGCCACGCGGTAATAACCTTCGCGTTCCGGCGTGAAAGACAATTCCGCATCGCCGTTCGTGTCCGTCTTCAAATCGCGCGTAAGTATTTCTTCATGCTCGTAGCCGCGAAATTTCAACCGCCAGTCCTTTTGATCCGGTCGCGCTGGCGCGGGCGGCCAGATTTTATTTTCAGATTCGAGGCGTTTGAGTTCGTCACCCTTGACTTCATGGCCGTCGGGCGCGAGCCAGATTTCATACCAATAATCGCGCATAATTTTGACGGTGCCTTCGGTTTGCACCGGCTCGTCGTTGGCGTCAAGCGCCTTGAAATCCACCGTCACCCTGTCCTGCGGACGATAAAGACTGTGCGCCGGATTTGCATAAACGTAATAACGCTGGCGCGTGACGCGCACGCTTCCGCTGCCGGTGATTTCGCGGCGCGACGAATCCGTCACGCGCGCTTCGATGTCGTATTCAAAATCCTGCCCGGAATTTTGCGGCGTCTCAAACGTCAAGGTCGCGTTGCCCGTCGCGTCCGTTTTCAAAACGGCGTTCGTTATGATCTGCTCGCCGCCATACCAGCCGCGCCACCGGCCGAAAGGCGAATTGCCGTTGTCCATGTCGTCGTAAAACCACGGATACGCGCGCGGCTCGTGCCAGAAATGCTGGAACAGCTTTTGATGCACGAGCACTTCCACGTCGGCGTTTGCCACCGGCCCGCCAAAATAATAATCCGCCTGGATCGCGGCCTCGACCGTTTCGCCGAGCCGGAAAGTTTTTTTCTTTCCGTTTTCCTCCGGCGTCTGGACGGTCACTTTGAATTCCGGCAATTTATATTCCTCCAGCCGGAACAAGGTGGCGTCGCCGATTTCGTTGTGGCGGCCGTCGTCCCAAAATGTCACGCGATATTCGCCGAGCGGGTTTTTTTCGTCCAAGTCAATCGAACCCCACGCGCTGCCGAATTCGTTCAATTTGATTTTGTCCGATTTGATTTTCGAGCCGCGCGGGTCGGTGATTTCATATTCAATCGTCTCGTTCGCCGGCGTCGAATAAACCGATCCGTTGTAGCGCCGCGCGATGAACTTCCATGCCGCCGTTTCCTTTGGCCGATACGCCGGACGATCCGTGAACGCGTAAATGCGCCAAGCGTCGAAATCCTCGCGCGACCAGTAGCCGTTGCCGGCGCTGAACGCCTGCCGGTCGCCGCGAACCGCGCTGGCGAATAGCGTGACGTTGTTGTCCGGCTCGCGTTCCAGATTGAAGACCGCGATGCCGTTTGTATCCGTCGTCCCGTCAAACGCGCGCGAATGCCATTGGTCGTCAGCCCACCAGCTTTCCCAAAGCTTCACCGTGGCATTTGTCACCGGCGCGCTGTCGAGCGCGTTGCAAAAATAAACGAGCGCCTGCCGCCCGGAATTTTTCAAAACCAGCGCCGCGTCCGTGACCAGAATCAATTCGCGCGAACTTTTGCCGCCGGCCTGCGCTTCGACAACGTAAGCGCCCGGTCTCAATTTCCCGTCGAGCCGCACGACTTCGTTGCTCGGCGAATAATCTCCGGCGTCATGCGTGTCGCACGTCCATGATTTGATTTTTTCCAGCGCGTTCAAGTCAATCGTGTCAAGCCATTCGCGCCGGTCTTTGGACTCGGCCGGAAAATTCACCGCTCGCGGCAAATCCACGCGATAAAGCGCGATCTGAATCTGCTTCACGTTGCGCCAGTTCAGGGAGTATTGGATTTCCGATTCCGGCAAAAAAATGTTGCCGACGCCGACGTTGATTTGCGGCGCGGTGATGTTTTCAATTTCGTTCCGCGCCTGCTCCCAATAACGCGATTCGCCTTTCGCAAATTCACCCGTGAATTGCCGGAACAACGCCAGCGCTTTCACATAATCCGGCTGCGAAGACCAGTTGCCGTTTTTGTCCATCGTCGAATCGCCATTTTGCTCCATCCATTGCGCGTAATTGAAAAGCGCGTCGTCATACCAGCCGGTTTTTTTCCCGGCGCGGATTGCGGCTTCAAATTCCTGCGGCACGCGGGCGCGCTGTTCCCAGCCGCCCTGCTCGTGCAATGTCATCGCGATCAAATAATGCGCGTGCGATTTGTCATCATCCGTTTGCGCAATTTTCGCGGCGTTCTCGAAAATTTCCAGCGGCACGCGGTTGCCCCCATAAAAACCGGCGCCAGAATCGTTTGGCATTTGCGCCATGCGCCAGACGATTTTCAAATACCGTTCGCGCGCCAAATCCAGATCGCTTTGCCCCGCCCACCAGTCGAGCGCGGCCTGATAATGCGGCCACGCGCTGTTCCAGCCGTCATACCAGTTGTAATTGTTGCGCCGTGTCCATAAAAAATCGCCGAGGGATTCCTGGTCTTCTGCCCAGATGAGGTCGTGCTGGTCTTCGCGCGTGAGATCGCGGATTTGTTTTTCAAGACTGTCGCGCGCCTCGTCCAGTTTGGTTGGATCGGAATTGTCCGTCGCGGCGGCGGAACGCCATTGTGTGTCTGCAAGCCGAAAATTCACCCAGCGCGCTTCTTCCTGCGAAAGCGATGCAGCGTCCACTTTGCCGTAAATTTCACCTGCCTTGGCATAAGAACCTTCGGAGTAAAATTTTTCCGCGACGGCTTTGTTCGTCGAATAATCCGTCGCGGTCGGCTGGCTTGAGGCAGCAATCGTTGAGGCGGACAGAATTACAAAAATTCCGATTTTTGTAAAGTTCACGAGGCGGTTTTGAAAAAGTGTTTTCATGGGAAAGTTGTAATTGGCTCAAAGCCCCCTAATTGTGAGGCTCGTGTGAAAGGTCTGTAATTATTTTGTAAATTTTCATGGCTGGCCATGGGTTGCATCGGCGAGCTTATAACCGACGCCGTGGATTGTGAGCAGATGTTTGGGATCATTGTCGCCAAGCTTTTTGCGCAACTGGACAATGACCTGATCAAGCGTGCGCGTCGTGCCGTAATAATTGTAGCCCCATATTTCATTCAGCAGCTTGTCGCGCGACAGCACTTCGCCCGCGTGCGCGTGAAAAATCTGGAGCAGCTTCAATTCCTTTGCCGTGAGTTCTTCAACCGTTTTGCCGCGCCTGATCTGAAAGGTTTTTGGATCAATCGTCGCTGAACCAATTTTGAAATTCTGTTCCGAATAATTTTTTTCGTCAGCTTTGCCGCTCCGGCGCAGCAGTGCTTGAATCCGCGCCAGCAGTTCGCGCACGCCAAAAGGCTTGGTCACGTAATCGTCCGCGCCGAGGTCGAGGCCGATGACCTTGTCAATTTCCTGGCCCTTGGCGGTGAGCATGAGAACCGGCGTGGAATTTTTTTTTGCACGCAGTTGCTTGCAAATGTCATAGCCGCTCGCGCCCGGCAGCATCACGTCAAGGACGATCAGCGAAGGCTGAAATTTGCCGGCGGCTGCAACGGCTTCGTCGCCGCGATTGCATGAGCCGGTTTCGTAGCCTTCGCTTTTCAGGACCTCCTCCAGTCCGAGCAAAATGTGCGGGTCGTCCTCGATGATTAAAATTTTTGTTTTCATGCCGGTTCTCCTGCCAGTGGAATTCTAAAAATGAAACAGCTTCCGCCGCCTTCGCGGGCTTCGCAAACCACGTCGCCGCCGTGCGCCCTGGCGATTTGACGCGCAATCGTCAGCCCCAATCCAGAACCCTGGATGCCGCTGCTCAACGAATCGTGCGCGCGATAAAACTTCTCAAAAACTTTTTCCTCGCTGCCGCGCGGCACGCCGGAGCCGCGATCCAGGATTTTTATTTCTGCGTGAGACAACGGCGACTGCCTTTGCGTCAGCAGCAACGTGATTTCCTTTCCGCCGTTGGAATACTTTTCCGCGTTGGACAAAAGATTCATGATGATTTGAGAGAGCGCATCGGCGTCGCCGCGAATGGAAACCTGCGCGGACGGCAGTCCGCAGTCAAACTTGAACCCGTTTGTTTCGAGGTGCGGACGGAACGTTTCCGCCGTAGAACGCACGATGCCGGCCAGATCGCACGGCTGGAAATTGTATTTCTTCTCGCCGCTTTCCATGCGTGAAAAATCAAGGACGTTGTTGATGAGCCGCGTGAGCCGAGCCGCCTCGGCGGTGATGATTTGCAAATAAGATTTCTGTTTTGCTGAGTCATTCACGCGGCCTTCGGCAAGCAGTTCGGAAAACATGCGGATTGAAGTCAGCGGCGTTTTCAATTCATGAGAAACATTGCTGACAAAATCCGTTTTCTGCCGCGCGCGAGTCAATTCGAAATTCAAATTGCGGACGATGAGCCAGCTTCCGACGACGATGGCCAGCACGAGCACGGCGATAAGCAGCCCGATGGTGATATTGGCAATGCACGCGGCTCGCATGAGCGCGGTGGGATCCGCGAGATACGCGGCAACTTCCCAATGCGGCAGCGCATCGCCGATTTCCGTGGCGACGAACGGGTGCTTCCAGTTCGCTTGAAATCTGGACCGCGAAAAGGCGACGGGCTTGGCGTTGTCGTCGAGAATCGCGATGCAAATCTCGTTTTGCAGCGCCGGATCAGGCTGTATAAGTCCGCGCAAACCGTCCACGACGCGGTTCAAATTCAATTGTGCGCCGAAAATCAAATCCGGCTGAGTGCTCAAGCGATGCCAGAACATGAGATTTAATTTGTTTTGCAAAAACCGCGCGAGCATCCCGTCGGTCTGGTCGCCGATGAGCTGGGCAAACTCGGCTTCGGCGGGAATGACTTTTGATAAATTTTTCTGCTGCCCGTCCACCGCGCCTTCGTCCTTGGATGTATCCGAGATTTGATACATCTGGCTCTGCGGACTGACCGCGCGGGTTTGTGCCGCCTTGTAATTGAGCGTGTTCTGGGTTTGCGGCTGGCCGGTGGTGTCTTTTCTGGCAGCGATATCGTCGAACGCAAATGCCTGCGTCGGTGGCACGGCAACCGGGGATGCTGGCGCGTTCAAATCCTTGGCCACCGCCATTTCCGTTTTTTGTTGCGGCGCCGGAGAAATCGAATCGGCGAGCGAACTGTTCACCGTCGCCGGTTGCACTGTGTTGGCACTGCTGGAATTATTAGCTCCGCCGCCAAATCCACCGCCGCCGCCACCAGCGCCGCCAATTCTGCCGCTGGAAAAATTATTCGCGGCCAAAGTTGTGGATTGACCGGAGGGCGCGGAAGCAAAAGTGTTTGGCGGCGGTGCGGCGGCACTTGGCATGTCCGATTGTCCGGCAAGTTTCAATTGCAGTCGCTGTTGCTGCGGCGCTCCGGCGGAACTGGCGGAGACCGAGTTTAGCGCAAACGAAGATTGGTTCGCCTGGCTGCGACCGAATCCAAACGTGTTGGCGTTGGCATTGTTCGCGCTCGAATAAACCTCCACCGGCTCGCGGTTGCCGAGGAATCCGCTGTTGTCCAGGCGGAACATCTGCGCCTCGGGGCGCGTGTTTGGCGCGGGCGAAAGGATTTTCCCCGACAGCGTGACGCAGAAACCAACCTCGGCCAGCGGCCAGTTGCGCCGAAGCTGCTTGTCAAATTGCGCCGCGACTTCCCGCGCGTCTTTATCGCCTACCAGGGTTTCCACCTGCGCGGAAAATTCCTGCTGCCGCTGCGCGAGATAATCGGAAATGTTTTGCGCGAGCGAATCGGTCACACGCTGGTCAAGCAAGGACTGCTGGCGTTCGATGAGGAATTGCTGGTCGCGCAGCGAGCGCACGGCCAGCCACGCGAGCACGAGGCTCGGCAGCAGCACCGCAAGCACAAAAACCAGCGCGACTTTTTTCATTGGCTTTTTCTCTCGAAAATTCTGAAGCCAATTGCACGATTAAACGCAATTGTGACAACTTCATTTTACAACAACTTTCAGCCATGTGTCGCGGCTTAACCCCCACAACGGCTCGCCAGTCCAGGATTCGCCAACACATTGTTTCATTTTGGGCGTGCCATCCTGCCAGACCAGGGGGATTTGTTGCGCTTTATTTTGCTGTAAATAATTTTTCTCTTCGATGAAGCGGTGAACCTTGTGCGGGTTGTCACATGCGCTCCAGTTTCCTGATTCCAGTTCACTCACAAAACCAAATTCATTGGTTTGCAAAACGCCAGCGGCAGCAAAAAAATAATCACCGCCCCAGCGAAGCCGGTCGTTGACGACATGGAACACGAGCCAGTCTCCTTCATGCACCTGCACATTGATTCGTTCCGACGTG
>Ga0181534_10001538_pt1 | contig 14957 bp, 14 predicted proteins | sample PEATcosm2014_Bin_37_FD_119758 | JGI IMG/M metagenome (GOLD analysis project Ga0181534, IMG submission 119758) | Peatland microbial communities from MTU Mesocosm Facility, Houghton, MI, USA - PEATcosm2014_Bin17_10_metaG | ecosystem: Environmental > Terrestrial > Soil > Wetlands > Peat | place... | reverse complement strand
CTATTTCAATAATCCAAATCCAAGACCCAGCACTTCCGAGGTTGGCGGGGGAGTGGGACTAAATTTCCATTTTTGACCGCTTCCGCCCGGGCGAAGAGCCTGATGCAAGATTTTGTTCGAACGGCTGAACGCAAAATGCATTAGGCTGGAGACATGAGTCTTGAGCCTAAACCTCACGGGCATTCGCCCTTCCCGCGCGGCCTGACGCCCGCTCGCCAGCAGGCGCTCGACATCCTGATAAAGGCCAATCGTCCGGTCGGCGCCTATGAAATGATCGAACTGATGAGCGGCGCGAAGGGCAAACGCCCGGCGCCGATATCGGTCTATCGGGCGCTGGCGTATCTGCTCGACAATGGTCTCGCCCATCGCCTGGCCTCGCAAAACGCCTTCGTCGTTTGCGGCCATGCACATGGCGCGGAAGAGCCCGTCGTGTTCCTGATTTGCGAGCAGTGCGGCGAGGTCAAGGAGGCGACCTCGCCAGAGCTTGCCCGCGAACTCGCCGCGCTTGCCGGCGCTGCCGGATTCACGCCACGCACCCGCGTCGTGGAGATCGCCGGCCGTTGCGTTCGCTGCGGCGCTGGTTAAGCAGAGGCGCGCCCATATCTATGATAAGTTTGAATCGCGCGCTTTCGCGGAAAGGCCCATTGCCATGAAACATCCTTGGGCAAGAGAAGCCGGGTTGACCTTTTATGCTGCGATCGCGCTATGCCTGATGGCGACCGCTGCAATCGCAGGATTTAACTTCCCGCCGCTCACCGGGCGGGTGACTGACCAGGCCAACATAATCTCTCAGCCAAGCAGAGCGGCGATAGAGGACAAACTGAAAGGCCTCGAAGACAAATCCAGCATCCAGCTTGTCGTCGCAACGGTCAGTTCCCTCGAAGGCTCAGACATCGAAAGTTACGCCAACGGGCTTTTCCGCGCGTGGAAGCTCGGTGTCGCCAAGAAAAACAACGGGGTTCTGTTTCTGATCGCGCCCAATGAACGGAAAATGAGAATCGAGGTCGGTTACGGACTGGAGGGCGTGCTCACGGACGCGGTCTCCAGAGTGATTCTGGCGACCGCAGTCACGCCACGCTTCAAGACTGGCGATTTCGACGGCGGGATTGCACATGGCGTGGACGCTATTATCGACGTCCTCTCCAGCGACACCAGCGAATGGACCAGGCGCGCGGCGGCGCAGGATCTTTCCAGCGAGATCGATGAAATCATGCCAATTCTCATCTTCGCGCTGTTCTTTTTCATTATCCTCTACATGTCGCGCAACGCCCGAGGTGGGGGTGGAGGTCCAATGATCTTCCTGCCGCCATCGGGCAGAGGCGGCTCCTCATGGGGCGGCGGATCGTCCTGGGGAGGAGGCTCACTGGGTGGAGGCGACGGCGGCTTCTCTGGCGGGGGAGGATCCTCGGGCGGCGGCGGGGCTTCGGGAGACTGGTGATGCAGATCGGCAAAGAGGACTACCTGCGAGTTTCGCAAGCGATCCGGGCGGCGGAACAAAAGACTGCTGCGGAGATCGTCTGCGTGCTGGCGCGACGCTCATCTGACTACTCCTATGTGCCGGTGCTATGGGCCGCATTTTTTGCGCTGGCGACGCCTTGGCCACTGATCGCATTCAGCCATCTGCCGGTGCGCATGATCTTTGCAATTCAGATCGCTGTGTTCATCGTCGCAGCGCTAATCTTCTCTATTGCACCCTTGCGCGCCATGCTCACGCCGCGTCGCATCATGCGCGCGCGAGCGCATCGAGCCGCCATAGAACAGTTCTTCACGCGCGGAATTGGGCGCACCAGCACCCGCAGCGGCGTGCTGATCTTTGTTTCCCTCGCCGAGCGCTACGCGCGCATCGTGGCAGATGTCGGAGTGGCGGAGAAGATTGGCGACGACGAATGGCAAGGCGCGCTCGAACTGTTGCTCGGCGAAATGCGCGAAGGCCACATCGCCGAGGGCTATGTGGCGGCGATCGAGGAGACGGCGCGCCTGCTTGCACGCCATATTCCGCCGGGAGGAAAAGACGAATTGCCTGATCGCCTTTACGTCATGTGACGGCCCTTCGATAAGGGCCGCCGGAAAATTTAAGCCGTTGTTTACTATAAAGCTCGTAGATTGCTCATTGGCGGCGGCGGAACAAATCCGACGCCGAACGAGACGCGTGTTCCCTCAGCAACGTCTCTGCAATCAGACGTTTGTTTCATTTGCTTTTTTTCAAGGAGAGACGGGTGTTGCGAACGGCAACCTTTTTCATCTCTGCATTGCTCGCCAGCAGCTTTTTGACGCCCGCGCACGCAGACTTCAAGTCGATTCATAATCCGGACGGCGTCATCTTTGCTTACGACGAAACCTCATGTAAAAAATGCGATGAGGACAACGCCAGCTGTATTGAAAATTGCGGTGACAGCGACGAGGCGTGTCAGAGCTTATGCGCAATCAAGCTCCGAACATGCATTTGGAAGCGCTGTTGGTAGTTTGACAGGGCGCTGGCCAACGCGCTTTTGCACGTTCATCGCGATCAGCGCCTGTTCCAATCACGATCGGAACGTCATCCCCGCTCGCGGCGGACTTCGCGCCAGCCAATATCGTGCCGGCAAAAGCCGCCGGGCCAGTCGATCGCATCCACGGCTCGATAGGCCAGAGCCTGCGCCTGCGTCACGTTTTCGCCTAACGCCGTTACATTGAGAACGCGTCCGCCCGCTGCTTGCAGTTTCCCCTCCACCAGCCGCGTGCCCGCATGGGTGACAATCACGTCCTCCATCCGCTCGGAGCGATCCAGACCGCGAATTTCCGTGCCCGTGATTGGCGTCGCCGGATAGTTCTTCGCGGCCATCACCACTGTCAACGCGGAGCGACGCGAAAAGCGTGGGGCCAGATCAGGCAGCGCGCCCCTGGCAGCCGCGAGCATCACCTCCAGAAGGTCGTCCTCCAGACGCGGCAGGATCACCTGCGCCTCTGGATCGCCAAAACGATTGTTATACTCGATCAGCTTTGGCCCCTGCGCCGTCAGCATCAAGCCGGCATAGAGCACGCCTTTGTATGGCGTGCCCATTTCGCGCATGGCGCGGAGCGTTGGCTCGATGATCGATTCCTGAATTTGGCGCTCGATTTCCGGGGTCACTATTGAAGCGGGCGAATAGGCGCCCATGCCGCCTGTGTTTGGACCTGTGTCTCCATCCCCGACGCGCTTGTGATCCTGCGCGCTGGAAAAGCTCAGGGCCCGCTCACCGTCGCAGATCGCGAAGAACGACGCCTCCTCGCCCTCCAGGAACGCCTCGATGACCACCTCGGCGCCCGATCGGCCAAAGGCGCCGGCGAACATGGCCGCGACAGCTTTTTCAGCCTCGCCGAGCGTCTGCGCCACGACAACGCCCTTCCCTGCCGCCAGCCCATCCGCCTTGACGACGATCGGCGCGCCCTGCTCCCGCAGATAGGCCAGCGCCGCCGCCTCCTTGTCAAAACGGCCGTAGGCGGCGGTCGGGATGTTGTAGGCGCGGCATAAATCCTTGGTGAAACCCTTGGATCCCTCCAGTTGCGCCGCCGCCCTGGTTGGGCCGAATGCCAGGATGTCCTGCGCCGCAAGGTCGTCGACCAGGCCGGCGATCAAAGGCTGCTCCGGTCCGATCACGACGAAGCCGACGCCATTTGCTCGACAAAAAGCCACCACGGCGCGATGATCGCCCACATCGAGATCGACAATTTCGCCCAGCGGGGCCATGCCAGGATTGCCGGGAGCAAGGAACAGCCTCCTGAGCCGTGGACTTTTTACCAGCGCATTCGCGATGGCGTGCTCGCGCCCGCCTGAACCGATGAGAAGAATATTCATTTTCCCGGCGTCCCCCTCCGCTCCAGCAAGGGCATAAACGCTCGCGCACCGAAAAGAAACCACCACAACCCCAGCCCCAAAAAAAGACAAAAAGCCATTCCCTTTTGACAAATTTCATTGCATTTCAATGAGGTTCTTTTGGACAGCGGAAAAATTCGCATGGCGATCTGTGATTTGCGGCGGATGTGGACTGCGGTCTCCTTGGTTTCCTTGCTCGTCGCAGCGCCAGCGCACGCCATTTCGAAACCGAGCGTGATCGGTCATTCGCCGGTCGCCGTCATGCCGTTCAAATTGGACGCGGGACGCATTCTCGTCGAAGCGACGTTCGGGACGGCTGATGGCGGGAAACGCAGGGCGCTGGCCTGGTTCAATATGGGCATGCAGGCGCCGATAGTTTCAAAATCCCTGTATCGAGAACTGGGCGTCGATCACGGCGCGCCGCTAAGGCTGCGGATTGGCGACCTGACGCTTGAGGCCGCCTCGGACGCGGTCGTCGACGGCGATGGAGGCCTGGGCGCGCCGTCTTTTGCTCAATCCTTTGGCCACCTCCCGGTCGAGGCCATGCTGCCGGCGAGCCTGTTTCTGGCCCACCGCCTGACGCTCGATTACAAGGCCCGCTTGCTTACCGTCGAAGGCGCCGATGGCAAGCCCCCGACCGGCTTCGCCGTTCCGATCGACGTCAACGAGGCAACGGGCCTCGCCAGCATAAAAGCCAGGATCGACGGACAGGATTACGCCTTCGTGATCGACGCCGGCTCTGGATACAGCTGGATGCGCGGCTCGATTCTCGCGCACTGGCTGGTGGACCATCCAGAGTGGCGACGCGCGGAGGGCGCGATGGGCACCGCGAATTACAATATGCTCGATCTCGATTTCGAGAAGCGTGGAACCATCGCTCGCGTTCCGAACCTGTCCATCGGCGCGCTCGAACTCAAGAACGTCGCCTTTTTCGGCTCCGGGCCAATTCTTGGCGGATATATCGACGGGATGGTTGGGGATTTCTTCTGGGACAATTGGCAAAAATCGGCTCCCGGCCCTGTCGTCGGCTGGCTCGGCCCCAATGTGCTGAAGGAATTTGCGCTTACCATCGACTATCCAAACCATGCGTCCTATTGGCGGTCGAATGGAGTTCCGGACGCGCATGATCTGGATAGCGTCGGCGTCACTCTGGTGCGGCGGGGCGAACGCTATTTCGTCGGAGGCCTCGTAAAGACTTCGGCGCAGCCGCCCGCCGACGGGGCCGCCGTTGGCGACGAACTGCTCGCCGTGGACGATATTACGGTTCGGGACGCCACGAAAGACGTTGTGCTCTCGGCCCTTCACGGCAGAGCCGGCCAGATTCGCCGCCTCACGCTGGCGCGGGACGGCGCCACGCTTCAGGTCGAACTGCCGGCTCTGGACCTGCATTGAGCCGTCACCCCAACGCGACATAGGCGCTGAAAGCGGCGACGAACAGCACGGTCGATATGAGCAGAACGAATTCCGTGCGCGCCACCCCGCTCGCGGGCGCTTCCTCCGCCGCCGCCAACAGGCGCTCGGTGCGAACAAAGCGGAGGATCGCCAGACAGATCAGAAGGACGCCGCCGAGGTCGAGCGCAAGACCGCTATACCGCCCCAGCGGCCCCGAGAGCTTTTGCAATTGCGCGGGATGGAGAGCGTCGAGGTCCAGCGTCTTGGCGATCGTAAGCAAAAAGAGATTGAACTTTTCGATCACGAAGCCCAGCGCGATAATGGCGATGCCGGTCCGCACCCAGGCTAGAAAAGTTCTTTCGTTGGCGGCGTGGTTTGCGAAATCGCGGATCATTTGGAGTCCCTTTCGGCGCGCGGTAAGCGAACGAATAAATAGCGGGCGCCGGCTCCGAAGCCAAAGAAAGCCAAATTGGCGGGTTAAAGGTGACGCCGCCACATGAAAACGGCAATGGAATTCGGCGCGCCTCCCCGATAAGGCGTTGAATCGTCGGATGCTAAGGGAGGAGGCCAAGCTGCGCAGACGCGATTTTCTCAAAGGACTGCTAGGCTGCCCGCTTTGCGCGCAAGCCGCGCACGCCGAAGCCGTTCCACACTGGGAATATCTCGGCGACCGGGGCGCGGAGAAATGGGCCGAACTGGACGCGGCATTCAAGGTTTGCGGCGCGGGACGCGAGCAATCGCCGATCGACCTGAAGGATGTCATTCCCGCCCGCATTGACCGGCTTGCCTTCGACTGGGAGCCACAGGTCTTCGAGATCGCAAACACGGGACATACGATCCAGGCCAATGTCGCGCCCGGAAGCGCGCTTCGGAGCGGCGGCGAGCGATACGAATTCAAGCAGTTTCACTTCCATACGCCGAGCGAACACGCATTGAACGGCGTGCGCTCCGCGATGGAGGTTCATTTCCTGCACGCGCATCCAGACGGGCGGTTCGCCGCCGTCGGCGCGTTTCTCAGCGGCGGGGAGACACATGCGGCTTTCGCCGCCATCATGAAGGTCGCGCCGGCGCAAGAGGGCAAAGCGAGGCTGGACCAGCCCCTCGATCCGAAGGCCCTGCTGCCGGCGGGGGGCGCCCTGTATCGTTACAAGGGGTCGTTCACGACGCCGCCCTGCTCGGAAATCGTCGAGTGGAATGTGTTCGGCGCGCCAGTCACTGTCTCGGAGGCGGACATCGGGGCGTTCAGAAGCATCTTCCCCAACAATGCGCGCCCTCTGCAACCGGCAAACCGGCGATTCATTCTTCGGGGAGACTGACGCGGCTTGAAAAAAGCGCCGAGGGCCCTTTCCGGCGCCCCGCTCCGCGCATAAGGCCACGAAACAGCTTCCCACCGCGCCCGCAAATGCTTTAAACACAGCGCCAACCAACTCTCCTTTTGCGGGACCAATCCGATGGCGCGTCAGTTTATCTACCATATGCAGGGTCTGACCAAGACCTGGCCCGGCGGCAAGAAAGTGCTCGATAATGTGCATCTTTCCTTTTACCCCGACGCCAAGATCGGCGTGCTCGGCGTCAACGGCGCCGGCAAATCGACCCTGCTGCGCATCATGGCCGGGTTGGACAAGGAGTTTAACGGCGAGGGCTTTGTCGCCGAGGGCGCACGCGTCGGCTATCTGCCGCAGGAGCCCCATCTCGAGCCTGAACTGAACGTGCGCGAAAATGTCATGCTGGGCGTCAAGGCCAAGAAGGACATTCTCGACCGCTACAACGATCTCGCCATGAACTATTCAGACGAGACCGCCGACGAGATGACAAAGCTGCAGGACGAGATCGAATCCCAGAATTTATGGGATCTCGACAGCCAGGTCGATCAGGCCATGGAGGCGCTGGGCTGCCCGCCGGACGACGCCGACGTGACCAAGCTTTCCGGCGGCGAACGCCGCCGCGTGGCGCTTTGCCGCCTGCTGCTGGAGCAGCCGGAACTGCTGCTGCTCGACGAACCAACGAACCATCTCGACGCCGAGACGGTGAACTGGCTGGAAGGCCATCTGCGCGCCTATCCCGGCGCCATTCTGATCGTCACCCATGACCGCTACTTCCTCGACAATGTAACAGGCTGGATTCTGGAGCTGGATCGCGGCAAGGGCATCCCTTACGAGGGCAATTACACCAACTGGCTGAAGCAGAAGCAGAAACGCCTCGCGCTGGAGTCCAGCGAGGACAAGGCCCGCCAGCGCGCGCTGGAGGCGGAAAGCGAGTGGATTGCCGCCTCCCCCAAGGCGCGGCAGGCCAAATCCAAGGCCCGCATCCAGCGCTATGAGGAGCTCGTCGCCAAGAGCGCCGAGAAGGCGCCGACGACAGCCCAGATCATCATTCCGATCGCCGAGCGGCTGGGCGACAACGTCATCGACTTCGAGCATTTGTCCAAGGCCTATGGCGATACGCTGCTGATCGACGATCTGTCCTTCAAACTGCCGCCTGGCGGCATCGTCGGCGTGATCGGCCCCAACGGCGCCGGCAAGACCACATTGTTTCGCATGATAACCGGGCAGGAGAAGCCCGACAAAGGCAAGATCACCATCGGCGAGAGCGTGCAGCTCGGCTATGTCGACCAGTCGCGCGACGCGCTCGACGGCAAGAAGACCGTCTGGGAGGAAATTTCGGGCGGCAACGAAGTGATCTATCTGGGCAAGCGCGAGATCAACTCCCGCGCCTATTGCTCCAACTTCAATTTCAAGGGCTCCGACCAGCAGAAGAAGGTCGGCAGCCTCTCGGGCGGCGAGCGCAACCGCGTGCATCTGGCCAAGATGCTCAAGAGCGGCGCCAATGTGCTGCTGCTCGACGAGCCGACCAACGATCTCGACGTCGACACGCTGCGCGCGCTGGAGGAAGCTCTCGTGGACTTCGCCGGCTGCGCGGTGGTGATCTCGCATGACCGCTTTTTCCTCGATCGCATCGCGACGCATATGCTCGCCTATGAAGGCGACAGCCATGTCGAATGGTTTGAAGGTAACTTCGCCGACTACGAGGAAGACAAGAAGCGGCGACTGGGGATCGACAGCATCGTGCCGCACCGGCTGAAGTACAAGAAGTTTTCGAGGTGAACCAGCACGAGGCGCGGCAGGCTATTTCCAATCTCGTCCCGGATCCAATCGCGAACGCGCCCCTTGCGCATCTTGCCTCGCGGCGCCATTTCCTTGCCGGTTCCGCCAACAGGAAAGCCCGATGCTCGAAGCCGCCCTCGCCTCGCTGCGCCAGATATTGTCGCCGCCCTTCCGCTCCGTTCTCTATAAGAGCCTTGGTCTGACGCTGCTGCTTCTGGCGCTGGCCTGGGCGGGGCTCGACAAGCTCGCCCTGTCCATGGTCATCGTCGACCACCCGCTGCTGCATACGATCCTGACCTTCGCGACCGGCGCGGGTCTCGTGATCTTTCTGGCGTTCCTGATCGGTCCGGTGTCGATCCTCGTCGCGGGTTTTTTCATCGACGACCTTGCGGCGCATGTCGAACAGGAGATTTATCCCTTGGGGCGCGGCGGCAAGCCCGTGCCCACCGGCGTCGCCGTGCGCATGACGCTGCGCTTCGCGCTGCTGTCGGCGGGCGTCAATCTGGTGGCGCTCATGCTGCTGCTCGTGCCGGGCGTCAACGCCATGGCGTTTTTTCTGGCCAACGCTTATCTGTTCGGCCGGGAATATTTCGCCTTCGCGGCGACGCGCTTCCGCAGCCTCGCCGACGCAGACGAGCTGCGTCAGCGCAACATGATGCGGATATTCCTCGCGGGCCTGCTGATCGCCGGATTTGTCGCGACGCCGGGGCTCAACCTGCTCACCCCGATGTTCGCGACCGCCTTCATGGTGCGCATCCACAAGATGCTGTCGCGGGATTTGGCGACCTAACTGCGCTGCTCCTGATACTGGCCGGTCTTGCGGTAGCGATAGAGATACGAGGGAACAGTCGCCTCGATCGCCGTCGGCGCGATCCGCAGCCCCTCCAGCGTAAGCCCCTGCGCCTTGGCCTCATTTGACACGACATTGTCGTGCTTCAGCAGCTCCACCTGATCGCCCGTCATGGTCAACAGCCTGGGAAACAACCCAAGCGACAGCTTGGAGAAAAGCTGGGTGAAAGCGGCGACGAGCTTCCCGACGCCGAAGGACAGCCTGGCTATGCCCCGGTCGCGCTCGGCGACGTCGAGCACATATTGCACCAGAGATTCGAAGCTCTTTACCTCCGGGCCGCCCAGCTCATAGGTCGCGCCCTTCTTCGCCTTGCCCGCGAGCGCCAGCGCCACGGCCTTGGCGACGTCTCCGACATAGACCGGCTGGAATTTGGTCTGCGCCCCGACGATCGGGATAAGCGGGAAGAATCGTGACATCGTGCCGAAGCGGTTGAAGAAATCATCCTCCGGCCCAAAGATGACCGAAGGGCGCAGGATTACCGCCTCGGGCACGGCCTCCAGCACGGCGGCCTCTCCCTGGGCCTTGCTGCGTCCATAGGCCGACGCTGACTTGGAATCCGCGCCGATGGCGGAGATGTGCACAAGATCGGTGACGCCCGCGGCCCTGGCGGCCTGAGCGATGACGCGGGCGCCCTCGGCCTGAATTACCGCGAATTTCTGCTTGCCGCCTTCGGCCAGAATCCCGACGAGATTGACCACGGCGTCGGCTCCGCGCATCGCCGCCGCGACCGAAGCGGGATCACGCACATTCGCCTGCACCGGCATCACCTGCCCCGGTCCTCCAAGCGGCTGCAAAAAGAACGCAAGGTCCGGCCGGCGGCAGGCGACGCGCACGCGCCAGCCGTCCAGCGCCAGGGCGCGCACGACATGGCGCCCGACAAAGCCGGAACCGCCAAAAACCGTCACCAATCGCCCAGTCCCCACGCGCTCCGTGTTCATCGTCCGCCTCGCTGTATTTGGCTGCGTCAATCCGGCGCCGCTCGCTGCGCCGCAGTAATTTCCTAGCGCGTCTAGCGCGTTTTGCGCTGGAAGGGAATGCGTCAATATCGGCGATTTCGTCCGCGACCTCATTGACAGGACAGGACTCCAGCCCGTAAGAAGCGCCCCAGTGCCCAGGTGGCGGAATTGGTAGACGCGCTGGTTTCAGGTACCAGTGGTGAAAGCCGTGGAGGTTCGAGTCCTCTCTTGGGCACCATAATGACGTTTGAGAACGTCAAAAATCGTCCAGAAACAACTGAATCTCAAAGGATTTTGGCCCATTTGGCGTCCGCCGGCTTCCAATAAAAATGTTGGTATATCGCGGATTCCAACATACCATTGCTTGACGCCGATGTCCGCGCGGCCCGGCGCCTCCCCTCGCCAATCATTCCGACGGCCGCGAGTTGCAACTATGTATCGAACCCAACGGCGCTAAACGCCTTGTCAACTGCGGAGCGATCTCCGGGCGGCGCCGTTCGCGAAAGCTCGGCCTCCGCCTCTTCCGCCGTCATGGTCGAGAACAGCTGCTGGAGCTCGGCGCCAGTGCGCGGGGAATACCAGTCGATTCCATCGCGCCCGTAGAACGCGGCAAACATGCGGCGCGCACTCTCGATCGAGAGCGGACCGATTTCGATCACCTCGTCTATTCTGCCCGGCCGCACGATCGCCGCGTCGAGCTTGTCGATGTGGTTCGTCGTCACGATGAATTTCAATCCGTCCGGCGTTTGCATGCCGTCCATTGAATTCAGGATTTCGTGCAGCGGAGCGCCGAATCCCGCACGCTCCTCGAAGTGGCCGCTTCCGCCGTTTTCCTTCTTCGGATCGCGGTTCAGACCATTCGCGATGGTGTCGATGTCTTCGATCACGAAGAGGTCGTTCTTCGTTCCCGACATGAACGCCGCGCCCAGTCCATGCAGCGATTTGATGTATTTAATGTTGAAGCCTAGATCGGAGGCTAGCGCATGGATCAGGCTCGTCTTTCCTGTTCCGGGCGGGCCGTGGAGGATGATACCCAGCTTCCATGGGATGCCGCGAGAAGCATGCCACTCTTCGGAGCGAAGAAACCACGTCAATCGCGCGACGAGCCTGTCCTTGATCGCCTGCTCGACGAAAACCGTGTCCAACCCGCGCTTGCGTCGGCGCAGGCCACCGCTGAATCCGCTGGCGGAATACATCGAGACATAGAGCGAGTTCTTGTGTTCCTCGGGCCTGCAGTCCTTCATGAAGCGCTCGACCACGCCGCGCTCCCGGGTCAGGAAGGAGACCGTGATGGTTTCAAAAGGCGCGACCTGTTGAGTGGACTTCGTCTTTGAATATTTGAACAGAGTTCCCTCATAGGATCCCCATCCCCCGCCGAAGCCGGTTTTCAGGCTTCCGTCCTTGATCTCCAGCGATCGGCTGAAGAAATTGAGCCGCCTTCCCTCGATGAAAGCGTCGACGTCCCGATATTCGTTGGACAGGCTCTCGACGAACACTTTCGTCCAAATTGTCCTCTCGATTATATCCAGCGCCTTCTCGGGAACGGCGCGAAGGACATACATCAGGGAGCCGAAAGCCAAAGTGCCGACGCCGCCGACGAGAAGCTGGTTGGAAGCCAATACGGAATATGCGGTGTCGAGAAGCGTCATGAAGCATCCTTCCGTTCACACATCTATTGGATCGCCCACGCCGCGCAAGCACGCGCATTTTCCGCCGGCGCCGGGCCTCGGTCAGGCAATTTGCGGACAAGCGCCCTTTCGGGTTTGAAAACCGGTCAGGCCGTCGGCGGGATACGCGAGCGCAGGAAGTCGAGAGCCTCTAACGGTGCGCTGGCGAGCGGCAGAGTGACAAAATGGTTGGTGGCTAAAATGAGCAGCCAGGCCCCCTCGATCGGCCAAATCGCCTTGATTTGCGCCCATTCCAACAATGAGGCGGGACCGGGACCGTCGATGACGAGGCCATCGTCGCGAATCCGGACCATTGGCCAGCGCCCCTTCATCGCCTCGACCTTCTCTCGGGTCGTCCGCATATGCATGCGCCATCCCGAGGCGACGAAGACCGCGAGAATGGCCGCCAGCGCCAGGAATAGCTCGACGGCGAGTTCCGCCTCGCCCGAGAAAAAGAGCATAATGCAGGAGAAGACTATGAGCATGAGCGGCGCAAAGGTCAGCGCGGCGTTTTCACGGAACAAGGCTCGCGTCACAAAGCCGTTGACAGCGGATCGCATGATTTTGTCGTCATAGCGTACAGGAAACAAATAACGTTCGGTCATGGCGCTGGCCCCGTTTCGGCAAGCCGGATCTCCCGGCGTTCGCCAGTGGCGGCCGGTCGCAGCCAACATATGCTCGATCTGGCCTCGGACAAGCCCGAGCGGGGGCGGCCTCGTCGCCCCAAGGCCCGATATGGACTGGCAATGCCGGCGTGGAAGAAAGCGCCGACGGATCCTCCTCGCGCATAACCGCTTGAGGAACGGCAATCAGCGTCGAAAAGGCGCCTCCACTAGAGATATTGAAGCAAGGCGCCATACGAGGAATAAAGATGCGATAATGAAGAACTGAATCCCTTGATAAGTGAGCCCTCCACCGTGGCCAGTGGGACGCAAATTCACAACTCGATAGCGGCGGCGCGCACGCTGCCGGAATTGTTTCGCGCGCGCGTCGCGCTGTCGCCAGATGCGGTGGCCTATCGGCAGTATGATCCAGCTTCAGGCAATTGGATGGATTCGACATGGCGCCAGATTAGCGATCAGGTCGACCGCTGGCGTGGGGCGCTTGGCGAGGAGTGTCTTGCAGTCGGCTCCCGCGTCGCGACATTGATGGGGAGCAGCGCGGATTATGTTTGCGTCGATCAGGCCGCACTCTCGCTCGGCCTCGCCATAGTCCCGATGCATGCGACCGACAATCCCGGAAATCTCGCCTACATCATCGAGGACAGCGGCGCATCGGTGCTGGTTATCGACAACCCGAGCTATTGGGCCCGCCTGGTTCCCGAAGTTGCTGCCGTTTCATGTCTGAAGCGCGTTGTCGTCGTTTCGGACGACAACACTTTAAATGAATTTCCGATTGAACCGGATCAACGCGCGGTCCGCTCTTCGGTATGGTTGGATTCGACCAGGGCGCGCAAAAGTCCGGACGCATTTGCTTCGCCCGAGTCGTTGTCCGCGATTGTTTACACATCAGGTACGACCGGACGCCCCAAAGGCGTGATGCTGTCGCACCATAACGTGGTGTCTAACGTCCTGGCGGTTCTGCAATGCGTCGCGCCAACGCCAGATGATGTCTTCCTGTCCTTCCTGCCGCTCTCTCACACATTTGAGCGTACTGCGGGTTATTATCTGCCAATCGCATCAGGCAGCGTGGTCGCCTACGCCCGGTCGATCGCCACTTTGGGTGAGGATATGCGGACGATAAATCCCACGGTGTTGATCTCGGTGCCGCGCATCTATGAGCGCGCCTACCTCCAGATCCAGGAGACGTTGGCAAGAAAAGGCGCTCTGGCGCGAAAGCTCTTTGATTTGACGGAGCGCCTTGGATGGCTGCGGTTTTTGGCCACGCAAACTGGAGAGCCGCACCGACTGTCAATCGTGAACCGGCTCGCATGGCCAGTGTTGGATAGACTTGTGGCCGCCAAAATCCGCGCGGAATTCGGGGGACGGTTGCGCGTTGCGGTCGCAGGTGGCGCGGCAATGCCGGAGGCGGTTTCACGCTGCTTTTTGGCCATGGGCGTCAATGTGGTGCAAGGTTATGGCATGACCGAGACGGCCCCGGTGGTGAGCGTCAATCGACCCGACCGCAACGACCCCACGACCGTGGGCGAAACGATTGCGAATGTCGAGGTTCGGGTCGGCGAAAACGATGAGCTCTTGGTCAAAGGGCCCAACGTCATGCTCGGGTACTGGCGCCGCCCAGAAGAGACCAGACGGGTGCTTGAACCCGAAGGTTGGCTGCATTCTGGCGACCAGGCGATAATCCGGAATGATCGTCTCATCATCAAAGGACGCATCAAGGATATTATCGTCACCTCCACGGGCGAAAAGATTTCGCCCGGGGATCTGGAGCAGGCCATTGCTGGCGACCCGTTATTCGAGCAGGCGATGGTGGTCGGCGAGCAGCGTCCATTCATTGCGGCCATAGCGGTGCTTAACCGCTCAATGGTTGAGGACAAGGCCAGAGAGCTTGGAATTGGCGGGAAGATCGAGGGTGTCCTGGCGTCGGACCAGATGCGCGCCATGGCGCTGGAGAGAGTGAGGAAAGCCGTCGCCCATCTCCCGAGCTATGCGACGCCACGCAAGATCTGGCTGAGTGTTGAACCATGGACGGTCGGCGCAGGCCTGATGACGCCGACGCTCAAACTTAAGCGTCAGGCGATCGAGAGAGCTTTTGCCGCCGAAATCGCCAGCCTCTATGCGAAATGACAAAATTTGCTGGTCGTCGCCAAGCAAGAGCCCTCCGCTGACGCCAGACGCGATATCAGAAGTGAACCGCGATCTGCCTTGAATTTACGCTTCAGCGCCGATCCACGCCCGCAACATTAGCTGCGGTCCGCAAAACCGGTATTTGTGATGAGAACTAAAGCGACGGACGAAAAGCCCACGCTCAGGCGGCGGAGTCTAATACGGAGCAATAGCGTGAGTTCGCCAGCCGCACCCCATGCGACTTTTGCTTCTCGGCGCTCCCAGGGCGGCGGATCAGCGGGCGCGGCGTTTGGCGCTGAAGGATTAGCCCGTCTTATTCACGCCATCGCCGCGCATTGCTGATTTTATTCGCGCCGTGATTCCGGACGCAATTCCGCAATGCGTCCTTTCGCTGGGTCGGTCGGCACTT
>Ga0181534_10001536_pt1 | contig 14967 bp, 10 predicted proteins | sample PEATcosm2014_Bin_37_FD_119758 | JGI IMG/M metagenome (GOLD analysis project Ga0181534, IMG submission 119758) | Peatland microbial communities from MTU Mesocosm Facility, Houghton, MI, USA - PEATcosm2014_Bin17_10_metaG | ecosystem: Environmental > Terrestrial > Soil > Wetlands > Peat | place... | reverse complement strand
TTTCTCATCCGGGTGAACGAGGAAATTGACGAGGACAAGGCCAAGCGGTTTGAAGCCTCCGGCATTGAGCGCGTGCGCATCCGCTCCGTGCTCACCTGCGAAAGCAAGAACGGCGTTTGCATCCGTTGCTACGGCCGAAGCCTTGCCACCGGCGCCCCCGTCAAACTCGGCGAAGCCGTCGGCATCATCGCCGCGCAATCCATCGGCGAGCCGGGCACCCAGCTCACGATGCGGACGTTCCACATCGGCGGCACGGCGGCGCAGGTGTTCAAGATTCCACAGATCAAGGCCAAGCACGACGGAACCATCAAATTCAACGAACTTCGCGTCGTCGAATTGGAAGACGGAAACAACATCGTGCTGAACAAGAACGGCACCATTTCCATCCACGACGAAACCGGTCGCGAACTGGAAAATCACACCATTGTCATCGGCGCGATCATTTCGTTCAAGGACGGCAGCAAGATCAAAAAGGGCGAGACCTTTGTGCAGTGGGATCCTTACAACGTGCCGATTCTTTCCGAAAAGGCCGGCAAGGTGAAGTTCAATGACATCATCGAAGGTGTGACGATGAAGCAGGAGATGGACGAGACCACGGGCCAGGAAGCCATGGTTGTCATCGAGCACAAGGAGGATTTGCATCCGCAAATCACCATCAGCGACGACAAGGGCGAAATCGTCGCCAATTACCCGATTCCCTCCGGCGCGCACATCGTTGTCGGCGAAGGCGACAAGATTGTGGCCGGCACGCTCATGGCCAAGACGCCGCGCAAAACGTCCAAGACCAAGGACATTACCGGCGGTCTGCCGCGCGTGGCGGAATTATTCGAGGCGCGCCATCCCAAGGATGCGTCTGAAATTTCCCGGATTGACGGCATTGTGGATTTCGGGGCGAGCGTCCGCGGCAAGCGTTGCATCGTCATCAAGGACGCGCAGACGCAGGCGGAGGAGGAACATCTCATCCCCATCGGCAAGCACGTCATCGTCTTCAAGGGCGACTTTGTGAAGAAGGGCCAGCAGTTGACCGAAGGCCCGATGGACCCGCACGAAATTCTCGACGTCTGCGGCCCGCAGGAATTGCAGGAACATTTGGTCGGCGAAGTGCAGGAAGTTTATCGTCTGCAAGGCGTGACCATCAACGACAAGCACATCGAAATCATCGTGCGCCAGATGCTCCGCAAGGTGCGCATCACCGAGGCCGGCGACACCCAGTTCCTCTGGGGTGAGCAGATTGAGAAGCTCGACTTTGAGGAGGAAAACGAGCGCGTCGAGAAGAAGGGCGGCAAGCCGGCGGAAGCCGCGCCCGTGCTGCTCGGCATCACCAAGGCGTCGCTCGAAACCGACAGCTTCTTGAGCGCCGCGAGCTTCCAGGACACGACCCGTGTGCTGACCGAGGCCGCGACCCGTTCCAAGATTGACAGCCTGCGCGGCTTCAAGGAAAATGTCATCATGGGTCACATCATCCCGGCGGGCACCGGCTTTGACCGTCACCGCAGGGCGCAACTCAAGCTGCTGGTGGAGATTCCCGACGAACCGGAGGCCGAGGAGCCAGTGGAAGCCGCTCCTGCGGAAAATCCGCTGCTGGCCTGAACGCAAAAATAATAATTCAATCAAAGGCGTCCGGGCAACGGACGCCTTTTTTGTTGGTTGAACCGAAGTCGCTACTTTCCACAACGCAACTGTCGGTTAATCTGCCCCAACTGGCATCTTCCATAATCCGTCTGCCAATTGATTTGGCCTGTCTGCCAGTTCATTTAAATAACCGCACGCCAAAAATTACAGGCCCACTTTGGCCTGATTGAAAAGAGCCTGCTCCTCGGGCAGCAGTCGACCTCCGGAAGACCGGTCCAAAAAAGACTTTGCCCCTGCCATGTTGCCGTTCGCCTTAAGAATAAGACCGTAATAACCGTCAATCGAAGGATTTTGCAGATCCTTTGGGGCGAGCTGTTGCATGACCTTGAGCGCCTCGGGATATTTTCCCTGTAAATAGAGCGAAAAGGCGTAGGTGGAGGCAAAGGATGGATTCGCGGGGGCTTTTTCGTAAACTTCCCGCGCCAGATCGTAGGGATCAAGCTCCTGCTCCCCCAAAAGCATGGCAGTCATGGCCAGATCATTTTTTGTGTCCAAATCGTCAGGATTCCGCTTGAACATAATGTCGGATAATTCCATCAATGAACGGGTGCGTCGCCCGGCCACCAAATACTGGGTCAAGGTGGCGGCCGCCCCTTTTTCCTCCGGGTAAGCTTCCACCACGGTCCATAGTATCTGTTCCGCCTCGGTGTTCCATCGCCATTGTGCCGCCAGGTCAAAAAGCGCCTTCCTGGAGCCCTTTGAGCCGCTGGCAGATTTCAGGGCCACGCCCCACTCAGCGGTTGAGGCTTCCTCCAAGCCCTGCCCACGCAGGGCGCGGGCCAAAAACGCATGACGCATGAATTCAAGCTCATCCCAATTTTGTTGTTGAAGAGCAGCCTGCAACCCGTGCCAGTCGCCCAGATCCAACTGGCATTGGGCGGCCAGCAAACACGCCGGCTTGTTTGTCCTGGTCTGCATTGGGAGGCCCTGCAACCAGCCAAGCGCCTCGTTCGCCGAAAGCTGCTGCATCTGCCAGTTTGCCATTGCGAAAAGTTTCTTGGAGTCTGTTGCGGCCTCACGCTGATACGAAGCGAGCGTGGGCGCGAATTCGTCACTGTTGATTTTCAATAACACATAAAGCCGCAACAATTTGTCATCGAACACCGAATTGGTTTGTTGGGCCAGTTCCTTCGAAAGAGTCAAGGCCGTCGGAATATTATTGAAGCGCATCGCATCGTAGACCAGTTCGCGACGCGCCTGACTACAGAGGGCGGCGTTGGTTGAATTCATGATGACCCGTTGCAGGGTGATGCGCGCCTCGGCCATATCGAGGGCGTTGGTTCTGTGAAGACGCACCACGGCCAGACTCATCTGGGGAACTGGGTTTGACGGGTCAAGGCGTATGGCTTCACTGAAGTGTGCCTCGGCATCATCGAGTTGCCCTCCCAACAGGGATACATTGCCTGCAATATAATTGTAGTCGGCGGTATTCTTATCAGCACCGGTCACGCCCGCCAAGGTGTTTGAGGCCAAGGCATAGTCCTTAAAAATTAGGGCTGCCTGCACCAGAGCTAAACGATCTTGAAAAGACTTGGGATTAATCTCAAGAACACGCTCACGCCAGACCAATGAACCTTGATCGCGCACCGCCTCCTCCAAACCCGCAATCATGCGGCAGGCGTCAATGTTCCGGGGATTTGTGTGGAGCACCGCCTGTAGTGAAAGAATGGTATTGCGCGAATCTCCTTTGGCAAAAAATGCCCTGGCCATGGCCATTCCGTGGCTTTGCTTCCATACCTGATAGCCGCGATAACCAGAATAGCCCAGCAACAGCAAACCGATACAGAACGAGAGAATGATGATTATTTTACGCATAATTCTTCAATGAATTGATTTTAACAATGCGGCCTCAAGCGCCTACGGGACCATTTCATGCTCCTCGGGTTGCCATTCGCTCAATTTTATTCCGCTTCTGGTCGTGATTTCACGGATGGCAACCCTGCTTTCCGGCAACAAATCCGAAACGATGATGACACGGCTGACCTTTTGCCGTTCTATCAACAGCGGAAGTTCCTTGAGACCGCCCAACACAAGAAACCCATAAACCCACTGGAAATGCAATCCTTTTTCATCATCAATGAATCCCAGAATCTGGCGTCCATCCGTTTTTTTAGAGATTGTCATCGCACGATCCTTCAAAAACAACTGCGCGCGAACCCCCGCCCCATAAAGCACCACCCTTTCAATATTGCCGGACATATCGCCTTGACGCTTCAGCCATAATACGAGTTCCTCGATGCACCGGTCAATCAATCGCGAAATCACGATGACGGGATGGCTTATGCCCGCGACCAGAACGGCCCGGAGAAGCCACGTTGAGCCTGCCGCCGGATCAATGATCAAGGCGAGGCCCAGGCTGAAAATGATTCCCGTCAGCAACAAGAATAAAACCATCAACACATCACGAAGTCTGGCTCGCGGCCAATAGGTCACATAGGTGCGGGAGAGAGCGAGCAGTGAAAAAGTGGGTGTCACCCAGATCGGCAGGTCAACAAACCAGGTATGCCAGAAATCCACCCTCTGTCCCTCGACAAACCACATGATCAAAGCCAGTGAACCCGCCAGCCAAGCCATGTCCCATGCCGGATATGCCAGCGCCTTGAACGTCGAGTGCGTGGGGCGGCGCAAACCCATCAACAATGCGCTGCCGGTTTCGCGCAGTTCAATGACGGCCAGTTGCCGCATCAGCACATATACCCCGGCGAGCAATGCGATCAGGAAGATTCCCGCCGCGTGTGACTGAAAAAGCATGATGGACAAACCAAAGAACACCAGACCTCCGTTGAGCAAATAGAGAAATGTGGCCACCCGCTTGGCGCTTAACCCGGATTGAGCCAGGCGGTGATGAATATGATCCACGTCCGGTTGCATGATGCCGCGCCTGGCCACGGCGCCTTTGCCGTTCACCCAGGAGCGCACCGACCGCCGCCAGATCGCCAGCAGCGCGTCGTAAATCGGCACACCCAGGACCATGATGGGAATGGCCATGGATATCAGGAACGTGTTCTTGTTGAACGTTTGCAAGGAAACCACGCCCAGGGTGAACCCGATGAACATACTGCCGGTATCTCCCAGAAAAATACTGGCCGGATTAAAATTATAGCGCAGAAAGCCAAGGCACGCGCCGATGAAACCCAGGAGCAGCAGCACTTCTCCGGGAATTTGCTGCATCAGCAATATGCCGCACAACCCCACGGCGGATATGATCGCGAGACCGGATGCCAGCCCATCCAACCCGTCAATCAGGTTGAAGGCGTTGATGATGGCAACCAGCCAGATCACCACGAACGCACAATCCACCGGTGCCGGAAGATTGTATCCCAATAGCAGACCAAACCGGGTTCCGGAAAACCACATTATCAGGGCGGCGGCCACCTGTCCGCCGAGCTTGATCAACGGCCTCATCCCGCGAACGTCATCAATCACTCCCACCACCAGCAAAACCAGCGATGCCAGGGCAAATTTCTGCCACCAGACAAAATCAAGCGCCCCGGCCAGCCGCGATCCGGGGAACAATACCGCCACAAGGCATGCCGCGTGAACTCCCAAAACCACCGCCAGCCCGCCGCCGCGGGCGGTCGGTCGTTTATGTGGTCTTCGTGCGTCGGGCAGGTCAACAACCCCAAACCGGACGGCCATCCCTCGCACCGCCGGCGTGAGCAGGTAGGTCACAACCAAACCGACCAGAAAGACCATGATATACTTGTCAAGGTCACCAAACATAGGCAATGCGTGTATTCAAAATGGTGGTTGGTTGTGTCTGGCGTCAAGTCCTGCAACCCATTGATTCTACCAATGTCACGAAGCGCGGCAACAACGTCCCCTGTGAAAAATGAGTTTCCACCTCGTCCGGCGGATGGCGATCATGACCGGCACTTTCGTTGCGCAATTGATGAATCTTTTGGACCAGTTTCCCGACGGCGCCATGCCTGACGCCCACCCACGGGTGGTGCGATTTTAATCCGGTGAGGATTTCTGTGACATGGCTCAGCTCCGGCCCGATGTATATCACCGGCGCACCCACCGTCAGCATGTTATAAATCTTGCTCGGATGCACCAGCCCCAGCATGGCGTCGCCCATCACGACAACATGCGCGTCCGCCGCAGACAGCGAGGCGGATAATTTGTCCAACGGTTGATACGGCAGACACAGGACGTTTGGGCTTTTTGCACCCCATTTTTTTACACGCGAAAACTCGCTGCCCCCGCCGATGAAACAAAAGGCGATGTCCGTTTCCCCATGCAGTTGATCCGCCGCCTGCATCAATGTGTCCAGCGGATGCACCGGGCTGTGGTTGCCGGAATACATCACGACGTATTTGCCTGCAAGCCCGTGCGCCGCCCGGAACGCTTCGCGGCCTGCTGCGTCAAATGCAACCTGCCGATCCTGCGACCACGGCGGAATCACGGCGACCTTTTCCGCGGCGATTTGCTTCGCCACGATGCGGTCGCGCATGAACCGGTCAAGCGCGATGATGCCATCGGCACGGCGCAGGCTGAACCGGGAGAGCCGCTCCAGAAATTTTGCCGCGAATGAATCCGCCCGCAGCCAGCCGACGGCGATGGCCTCGTCCGGATTGAAATCCATGACCCAGTAACAGAATCGCGCCCGCCACAATTTCGCCCGCCAGGCACCTAGATAGGAAATCAGCGGCGGCGTGGTCAGGGCCACTACCACGTCGTGCCGCGGCAGGAACAGCAGCCGGATGCAACTGAAAACGAGGAAACTGGCAAAGTCCGCCGCGCGCCTCCATTTGGCGCCCTTGCCGAAGCGTGTGGAAAAAACGCGGAGAATTTTCACGCCGCGCCAGGTCTCGCGCGCGGGAAAAATGGTTTTGGGATGCTCATACGCCTGCCGGCTGCTGACCACGGTGACTTCGTGACCCCGTTCCACCAATGCGGCCGCCAAATCGCTCAAGTATTGAGAGGTGGCAACAACGTCGGGATAAAAGACCTGGTTGAGCAGAAGAATTTTCACGTCGGCGCATGTCAGACACTCTTACGGCGGATTTTCAATTGGATGGCGCCGTAAACCGGATGTCGGCTGACCAGCACCAGATAACCGCCGCCGCCAGCGCCGGACAACTTCCAGCCGAGGGATTTTTTTTCATATTCGCGGATCATTTCCTTGATGTCGGGATTCGTCATGCTTGGAAACATAGCAATCTGCGCTTCATACGAGGCACGGAACTGGCGGCCAAATTCCTCCAGATTCATTTTCTGAATGGCGCTCCAGCAACCGTCCGCCGCAGCCGCCAAGGCGCGGACCTTGGACGGTGTAATGTTTCTGCCCTTGAACACATCAAAGCCTGACGGGCGCGGGCCCAGCGGAATCAGATATAAATGCCGCTCAATCCACGCGAGAATTTTTTCGTCATGCCGGGAGCTGATTTTCTTCGGCCAGTATTCGCCGCAATAATCGAGGCGGTTTAGTCCGGGGAAAACAATGCCAATGGCATCCTGCGAGCCGGCGAAAATCTGCGTGCCGGGTGGATTTTCGAAGGCGAAGAGCGTTTTGGCGAGCGTCTCGCGGTTGCCTTCCGGCAAATCCGTCTGCCAGAGTTCGATTGCGCGGCGGCGGGAACTTGAGGCCATGCCGCTGCGCTCGTTGAATTCCATCACCGGCTCGAGTGAAATGGTCAGCACAGCACCCGCACCCTGCTTGGAAACAAAAGGTTGATCCAGCCAGCCGCCCGCGAGGTCGAGCCTATACGGAATCAGGCACTCCTTGCGCAGGGTGGTCGTGGAGCGCACCGGTAGATTCATCTGCGGGAGCCGTTTCAAGACGATATATTGGATGCCAAGTTTGCGACACAAATTGGCCTTGGCCGGCGTATTGCCATCTTCGTTCACGATAAATATGTCAGGCGACACATGCTTCAACTCGTCCAAGAAATCCAAGATGCCGGAGCCACTGTTGATGTGGCATGTCTTGACGTGTCGCAATGATTCGAGCAGATATTTTCGTTCCGACTGGGTGTTGACCGGGGCACGCCCCTTCAAATCCCGGATCGTCTGGTCCGAGCCGAGGGCGACATAGACATCACCGTAACCGGCGGCCTCCTCCAAAAAACGGACGTGCCCGCTGTGCAGCATGTCAAAACAGCCGCTGACAAAAACTTTTTTCCTTTTCATGAGTGCATGGAGGCGTGTTTCAAACGGTTATTTTTCCACTTTGATCAACTTGCCCAACTCGCGCACCAAGGCCTGCCTGGCCAGTTCGGGGTCGTCATAACCCGTGATGATGATTTCCAGCACCTTCTGACCTTTGTTGCCCCTGCCGGCCCAAATGCCCCGGATGAGGTTGTAACGCGATGATTCATCCGCTGTGTAACTATCCTTTCCCATGCCAGCCTGCCAGTGGCATTGATAGACTTGCAGCGGTCCGACGGAGCTGTCAAAAACGTAGTGGCGCATCGGCAATTCCACGCCGTTCACGTCAAACGGCATCAGTTCCGGCCCCGATGTCAAACTGAATCCGCTCGCCGTGATGCAAATATCAGGCGTATGCCGCTTGGCCAGGTAACCCGCGACCCGTCCGGGCAGCCAGTTGTAATAAAAAGCCTGCCACACCGTGCCGTCCGGTTCCCGCCATCGCCCCTGCTGCCCTTGATCGAAACGCAGCAGCACATGCTCGTCCACAGTCAATGGCACATCTTTATAGGTGGGATTGGTCACTGGAAAATTCACCGACCATGAGGGGCCGGGTTTCAAATGTGATTCACGAACCCAATACCAAAGCCCCACCACGCTCTCGACCATCACCAGCCAGATCATCAAAATAATGCCGAGGCGATTCATCCGACGTCTGGCTTTGTCGCCGTTTTCATCGTCCATCGGGCGGAGGCCCTCCGTGGCCGCCGCCGTTTCGCCCTTGTGCGGAACATTCCAGCGGCTCAACAACCAGCCCGCGCCCCACAACATGGCGGTGCAAACCAGCAGAATCGTCCACCCCGCCTCATCATGATATTCGGCAATGGCACCAATGCCTTTTTTTGCCGCCACCCAGGTGAGCAGCGATGTGCGGCATATGTTCAAAATCATCGCCAGGGCAAAGCTGATGGGTATCAACAACAGCCGCCGCCGCCAGCTGAACAAATAAAATTCACCCAGAAAAAGCGAAATCATCAAACTGGATTGCAAGGATCGGATGCCGCTGCAGGCGTCATTGATGCCGACCATTCCCGCGCTGACTTCAATCAGGTTGCCATGCTGGATCGCCGGCACGTTCAAAATTCCCATCACATTCACCACCATCGCGGCGTTGATGCGGCTCAATCCCTGGATGATGGGATGCTCAAAGAGAGTGGGCCACGGAATCGCCACCAAAAAGAAAGCCACGGGAAACGCGGCCTGCCTCAACCAGCCTTTCCCGCCGGCAAGGTATATGGCGTAGAGGGTCAACCCGACTATTTGAATCCCCAAGGACCATTGGATGGGCCGCCATTCCGGTGTTGCTTCTTCAATCAGCCGGGTGGGCAAGTAAAGAAACGCGAGCAGGCCGCAAAACAATACCGCCAACCACGGATTCCCCGCCGCCGACCTGCCCGGACGGCCCTCAAGATGTTGCCAGCGGCGCATCAGTAATCCAACCGCCAGCAACGGAACGACCAGACCATAGCTATATTGCGGATCGGTTGTCCATTCCAAGCGGAGATTGTTTATCAGATGGAACCAAAGATAACCCAAAGGCGGAACCAACATCGCCCATTTCAGAAGGAGGCGGCTTTTGCCAAAGTTTTCCGGTTGCGCGGGCAAATGGACGGATGCCGCGCCGGCTGATGCTTCACGATTTGCCATAATTGAGATTGCCTTTCAAAAAAATGTTGTGTTAAGAGATGATGCGCTGTTTCACCAGCGCAGCCGGGTTGCCCCGATAAATTCCATTGGGAACCAGGTCTTTTGTGGCCACGGATCCCGCTGTCAAAACCGCATGGGATCCCATCGTCACCCCCGGGCCCACCCAGCAACCGGCACCGATCCAGGCACCGTCCTCCAACTTGATTGGACGGGTGATCAAGTCAAATGTGGCTTTTTTGTAATCATGGCTGCCGGTGCAAAGAAAGGCGCGTTGTGAGATGCAGACGTTGCTCCCGATGACCACCCGCTCAAGATTCAGCAGCCAGCACTCCTCGCCCAGCCAGACATGATCCCCGACCGTCAACTTCCACGGGAAGGTGATGTTCACCCGCGGCTTGATGGTCACGTTGCATCCGATGTCCGCCCCGAACACACGCAGCACCGCACGTTTCAACGCGGAAAAACTGAACGGACAAAGCCGGAACAAGACCAGGCTGACAACCAGCCAGAGGCCCTCTTTCACCATGCCCGCCCCGCGGTCAAACTGTCCCGGGGTATAGCGCGAGAAATCCACCGGCAAAGACTGCCCCGTCGGCACAGAAGCAGATGGGTTGCCGCCCGCCTTGGATTGTAGTTCGCTCATTTCCTGACAAATAGTAACTGGTTCAAGGCAACGCCATCAAGCATCCATCATGCAATCCGGTTTGGGGCCGCCTCCCATCATCCATTCCTGAACCGACTGCAATCGCTGCGCGACCTGCGGCCATGTGAACCGTTTTACCACCAAATCCCGCCCTCGGCTTCCCATTGCCTTCCGTTCCGCGTCGGTCATGCGCCAAAGTTCGCTCAGTCCCCCAATCAAGCCAGCCTCGGTCGTTTCCACCTTGAGAGCGGCGCCGGTTTGAAACCCTTCCGGAAGATTGCATTCCGGCGTCATGATGACCGGCTTGGAATTGGCCCAGGCCTCCAGCACCACCATCGGCAACCCCTCGCTCAACGAAGGCAGGACAAACGCATCGCAATGATGGTAACAGCCGGCCTTGGCCGCGTTGAATTGAGGACCTAAAAAGACCAATGAGCACGGAGCACGGAGCATGGAGCATGGAGCTTGGAGCTTGGAGCTTTCCAATTTCTGCTCCCCGCTCCCCGCTCTCCGCTCCCCGCGCACATCCTTCCATTCCAGCCCCAGTTCCGTCGCCAGTTGCTTGAGATCCTGTTCATGCCCGCCTTGATCCCAGCCGGCAATCGCCAGCACCCATTCTTGCTCCTTGCTCCTTGCTCCTTGCTCCCGGCTCCACGCGCGGAGCAAATTGACGAGTCCTTTCTTCGGATGAATCCTGCCCAAAAAGAGAAGCACTTTTTTCCCCGGTCCGACGATGTCCTTCCACGGCGGATTTCTGCTTTCAGATTTCAGCGCTTCAGCTTTTTCGATTTCCGGCAGGTCAATTCCATTGGGGATGACCGCAATGTCGTTTTTGAGTCCAAGCCTGCGGATGGATTGCGCCTCCGACGCGCACAACGCGCGGAGACAGCGCGCGCCGCGCAGGTTTTCCCGCTCAAACAGCCACCACGCAATCTGTTTTTTCCAGCGCGAATTTTTCATCGCCCACGGGTCGAGCATGCCGTGTGGAGAAATGAGATAAGGCCGTTTCCTTTCCCGGCTGTAATTTCTGGCGGCGATGCCCGGATAAAGCCAGAGCCCGTGGGTATGGCTGATGTCCGGCGCAAAGGCGTTCAATTCTTCAAGAAATCCCGGCGAACGGCCAATCATCTTCGGCCACGATGGCTTGAAAGCCGCCACCGGGACCGGGTTCCATGCCGCAAGGTCGGCGTCGGCAGCTTCATCCCACAGGCCGAACACCTTCACCTCCATGCCCTGCTGGTGTTGCGACTGGGCAAGGCGCGACACCGCATCAAAAAGCCCGCCCGCTTTCCGCGAAACTGAACCCGTTAAATGAGCCGACTTGATCATTTCAAAAATACAAAATCTGAAATTGGGCCACGAACCATGAACCACGGACTTTTAACCGCTAATGGACGCTAATTAACTACTGACTACCGACCACTGACTACTGGCTCCGCTTTTAAGCACAAAGCAGGCGCAGCAGCAGCCGATCCAGCGCCCCAAAACACGGACGCGGATTTTTCAGGGCCACCGCGACTGCGTCGCGCAGACCGTTCGCAAACCGTTCGGGACCCCATGCGGAAATGATGCGCCGGCTTGCAGCGCCGAAATCAGAAGCCGGAAATCGGGAATCCGAAACACGCAGCATCAGTTGCGCAAGTTGGTCAATATTGCAGGGATCAAATTGAAAACCGTTCACGCCTTCCTGCACCAGATCCCGGGCGCAGCCGCAGCGGTTCGAGACCAGCACCGGCAAGCCGGATGCCATCGCCTCGTTCACAACCAGACCCCACTGCTCCGTCGTGCTCGCATGGACAAAGGCGCTGGCCAGGCCGAAATACAGCGGCAGTTCTTCATACTGCTTGAAGCCGGGCAGCAGCAAGTGGCCATGCAGGTTGAAAGTTGTGAGTTGGGAGTTGAGAGCTTCATGAAGCGGGCCGTCGCCGAGCAGAACCAGCTTCCAAATTTCCGATTTCCGATTCCCGACTCCCACGGTTCCTTCTCCGCTCTGGGGAGAAGGTGGCTGCAAGCCGGATGAGGTGTCCTGGCTTCCGATTTCTGCTTTCTGCTTTCTGCTTTCTGCTTTTTCGGCCAGCTTGCGATACATCGCATACGCCTCGATCAACTGCGGCAAATTCTTCTTCTCGACGAACCGGGCACTTGCCAGAAAATATTTTTCCGGCAGACCATGCTGGCTCCTGGCTCCTGGCTCCTGGCTCCTAGCTTTCGCAGCTCCTGCCGCAAAATAGTCATTGTCAACGACATCATAGCCGGAAAAGACACATTCACGTCGGAGGCCAAGGTGGATCAGGTAGTCACCCTGTGGCGTGCCTCCGGCCAACCCGGCGGAATTCAATTTCACCAGCCGGCCTTTTATCCATTCCTTCCATGCAACCCGCCGTTCATCCCAGGCGGTGCTTTCGGACATGACCACCGCCGGGGTGCCCGTTTTCCCGCACCACCACAATGCGCTCAAGGCTTCGGCGGATGACCAGCCTGGAACCACCACAACGTGTGGCTTAATCTCGTCGAGCGAGTGCCACAGCTCATGTTGAAGCTTCTGTTTCCAGTGCCGGTCGCCGGAATCGCGGTCTGTCAGCGTGACCCGTGTGAAGGCCGCCGCCCCCTCCACCCTGGCCCAGGCATAGGTGTCTTCCATGGCACAGGCTTCCAGTCCCCAAACCGGCATCAGCCGCCCGGCGGCATTCAGGCGTGCATGATGATAGGGGCCGAAACGTTGGAACAAGACAGCCACCCGGGTTTCCGTCTTCACAATTTCTGTTTTATCTTCCATCTTCAATCTTCGCTCTCCAATTTCCCCGCTCCCACTCCCAGCTTTTTTAGTTTGTTAATTTCTACTTTCCTAATTTCTGCTTTATCTTCCATCTTCCATCTTCAATCCTCCCGTTCCCGACTCCGCGCCTTGTATTCTGACCACTGACTACTGACCGCTGCCTTCAATCTTCCACCTCTCCGCTCCTCGCTTTTTACCTTTTTCTTTTCACGAATCCGCCTGATGCGCGACGGGCAAAGGGCAATGGCTGGCTGGAGGCCGTGCGCGGATGCCCGGCCGGTTGAGGCGCCGCCGGTGACGGCTTGTTGTCTTGTTGTTGTGGCCGGTGACGGTCCAGCCACCAGACGGCCAGTGCGCCAAACAGAAATGGATAGAGCGTAATCAGCGTGATGTCGCGGCCCAGGTTGAAAGTAAGAATCATTCCCAAGGCGTAGAGGGGCAGGCGCCCCAGCGCATGGATGTTCAAGTCCAGCCGCGCCAGCGTAGCCACCCAGAGACACATCAGCAGCGCCGCCGCCATGGGGCCAAAAAAACGCCCGAAGTTGACCACCCCCTGCCCGATGAAACCGGTGGAAACGGTGGCAACGACCCCCGCCGCATCCGTTCCGCTGCCATAGCTCATGCCACGGGCGATGGAATAGTCTATCCCGATAAGCGGTTTGCCGGGCCAGAGGGCGCGCGGAATTGGATTCACCAGTTCTGCGAAATAGCGCGCCCCCCAGTTGACATGATAGGTGCCCTTGTCTATGAACGTGCTCACCCAGCACAATTCCTCAAACATGTTCAGTCCCTCATTGTGGACCTTTTTTTGGTTGGCGAGGTCCAGTCCCTTTTGTTCAAAGGCGGCGGTGATGTTCGACGTGCCGCGGTTGGCGATGACAAATTTCATCCAGGTGTTGAGCACAAGAAAGACCGCCAGCAGCGCCACGACTTTTTTCGACATCCCGCCGCGCAGCCGCAGAAACACCCAGCTCAACACCGCCGGAATTATTATTGCCAGCATTGAGTTGCGCGTGCGGTCAAAAATGAAATAGGGCCATGTCAGCAGGACTAAAATCAGGGCGAAATTGCGGATGCGGCGGTCCGTGGCCAAGGCCGCCACCACGCCGAACATCGAGGCAACGAGCAATTGCAGATAGACGGCAAAGATATCCAGAAAATCCAGGCCGGCCCCGATGCGCCCATGGGACCAGGGACTGGCATTGTGACCCAAAAACGGGAACAGGTAGAAGACGACTTCCGTCTTGAGCCGGACGACGGCAACCAGAAACAGGATGGCCCAGACCGAGGCACAACCCCGGAACAGCGCGTTCAACGACTTTTGTATCTCCGGCTGGTCAACGCCTTGTTTAAACATCTGCAACACTCCGCTGCGGCGTTGCAGATAACGGCGATTGAGCCGCTGGTGAATGAGCGGCGTCATCACGAGAAAAACCGTAAGGAACCAGCTCACCTGCCACCAGGCATTTTCCAGGGTGATGGCATCGAACATTTTGACATGGCGGTGGGCGTAATCATTGTAGAAGGCATCGCCAACATACCAGGCCGCCGCGGTGGCCAGCACCACCAGCATGGGTAGCCCGATGCCATCGTTCATCCGCTGGAACGACCAGACGCCGCCCCAGATGAGCAGGGCAATCACCACCCAAAATGAGGGCGGCAGGACGGATAGGGTTTCAAACACAGATTGAAGATGGTAGATGGAAGATTGGAGACAGGAATCAGAAAGCCTTCGATTTCCGGGTTTCCGTCGAATGAATCAGACCGGTTACCAGTTTTCCCGTTGCCGCTGCTTTCTCGCGCATCTTCACGGCTTCTGCGGACAGGCTTGGGTAGTTGTCTTCGATGACATAGAGCAAAGACCTGACTTCTGCTGAAGAACCGCGTGCAACGTTATAAAACTGCAATTTTTCCTGAAGATGCTGTCGTTCGAATCCCTCCGCGATATTCGACATGGTCGAAACCCCGGCCCTTTGAACTTGACTGCAAAGCCCAAAGTCTTTGGCAATTTCCTCTCGGCGGGTCAATGTATAGATATCTTTTGTGACCTGCCTTGCGTGTTTCCAACAATCCAAATCTTCAAATGTCATAACATTATGTCTTCAATCTTCAATCT
>Ga0181534_10001530_pt1 | contig 15018 bp, 14 predicted proteins | sample PEATcosm2014_Bin_37_FD_119758 | JGI IMG/M metagenome (GOLD analysis project Ga0181534, IMG submission 119758) | Peatland microbial communities from MTU Mesocosm Facility, Houghton, MI, USA - PEATcosm2014_Bin17_10_metaG | ecosystem: Environmental > Terrestrial > Soil > Wetlands > Peat | place... | reverse complement strand
GGCTGTGTTGCTCATCGCGTATTCCATGCGGATCATCCAAGCCACGCAGCGATTCCGTACGATCGTCATTGGTGCAACGGGCGCGATCGCGTTGTTGTACCTGGTCAGCATGGTGCTGGGCTTGTTCCATGTCGATGTGCCTTTCCTGAACTCCTCCAGCCCGCTGAGCATCCTCGTGTCGCTCGCCATCTGTGCAGTCGCTGCCCTGAACCTCGTGCTCGATTTCGACATGATCGAATCGGGAGCGCGGCAGGGTGCGCCACGCTACATGGAGTGGTACTCAGCGTTCGGCCTGCTGGTCACGCTGGTGTGGCTCTACATGGAAGTTCTGCGGTTGCTGGCCAAGGTGCGCGACAACCGGTAGTGTCTAATGCGGTGCGGGCGGCAGGTGTTTGCCGCCCGCACCGCGTGCTTGAAAGCGTGCCGAAAGAGCCGCCGGCAAGGTCTTGCCGCTATAAAAGTTGGACACAATTCCTCACGAGTGTCCGGCTGTGTTTTGTTAGCTGGTTCACAAATCGGCATCCCTGCGTCGTTTATGTTGGATCGACATACAGGTAACCCGCGCAGGGGTGGACGACATGACGATCAGCAGCATTTCCAACATGAGCAGTTGGCTGGCCCAACTGGATACCACCAACAGCACGAGCAGCACTTTGCCGGACACGACGAGCACGTCGGACGTCAGCTCTGATGCGTCGCCACCACCGCCACCTCCGCAGGGCGGCGGCCTGATGAGCTCGATCATGGATGCTCTCTCGCAGATCGGTGCGACGGGCAGCAGCACTTCCAGTACATCGAGCACGAGTGGGACATCGTCTACCGATTCAACCAGCAGCAGCCAGGACGTCGCTGCCGCCATGCAGCAGTTTATGCAGAGCCTGATGGCGACATTGCAGGCTCAAAGCACGAATGCCGCGACCGGCACGGCCACGTCCGACGCCGGCGACAACTCGAGCACACAGGCCGTTTCAGGAACCCAGGGCAGCCAGGCCCCTGCCGCTACCGGGTGGCACCATCATGGCGGCGGGGATCTGCAGGCTGCTGTTCAGAAGCTGGCTGCATCCGACACGAGCGACTCCTCGTCGACCTCGGATCTGCAGTCGAGCTTCAACAACCTCGTCTCGGCGTTGGGCGGCAGCACGGATTCATCGCAGACGACGCTGAATAACTTTCTGACTACGCTGTCCGGTGATATGCAGGGCGCCTCGTCGGCGGGAAATTTCATCAATACCCAAGCTTGACCGAACGATTGCGTGACAGCCGGGCGACGCCGACGGTGAGTAATGGCAGCACATAGACGACCAGGAAGATGATCGCCAGGGCGCGGTAGCCCCTGGCGATCAACGTTACCAGGCCGAAGCGCTGCGCCAACAGCATGCAACCCACCAGTATCACGAGTGCAATGGCCATTCGCGCCGGACGACCCAGGGGAGCACGCTGACGCTCTCGCAGAGTGTTGCTGATTCGCTCGTTGATCGCATGCACGGCGCCCGTGCCACTTTCGAGCAAAGCAGCGAAGATCATCAACTGAAATGCCACGTGAAACAGGGGCAGATTCAGGTGCTGCAACAGGAAGTCGGACGGTAGGGTTTCGCTTGCTATGCCGGGGTAGTAGGCGATCATGCAGCAGAAGAACATGAGCGCCGGCAGCATTGCGAGGGGTGCGGCAATCAATCCTGCGATGACCGCGTCCTTATCGCTCGTCAGATGGCGCAGGACCGGCAAGATCACGACCGCGCCCACGATGTTGTAACTCGCGTAGGTCACGCCACCCATCATCCAGCCATCCATGGGCGTTGTAATGCGAAAGCCCGCCACGATCTGGTCGCCGAAGTGGGTGAACGACAGGATTACGAACAAAACGTATACGGCATACAACAGGAACGATACGTATTTGAACAGACGCTCCACGGAGGCATTGCCGAATGCGACCACGAAGGCAATCGCGGCCATCAACGCCAGCGTTCCGAGCAGCTCCGGCGCCCCCAGAGTTGCTTTGCCGATGGCACCGGCGGCCGCGCCAAAGACGGCCAGAATCAACACAACAAACAGGAGATAGGCCACTTCGAATACGCCGGCGGCGGGTCCCAGCAGAGCGCGAACGAAACTCCGATAGTCGAGTGTGCCAAAACGACGCGCGAACAGAAACGTAGCAACGCAGACCGCGGCCCAGATCAGCATCGCCAGCAACATCGCGGCGACGCCGCCCCAGGGGCCACTCGGCAGGAAGAATTCGGCCAGCTCGCGTCCCGTCGCGTAGCCGCCGCCAATGACGACGGCCTTGAATGCAAAACCCGGCAGCAGGAAGCGTTGGAATCGCGATGGCATGAGAGATCTCTAGGAGTTGACCGCGGCGACAGACCGATCCATCGTCAGCAACATGCCGGCCGCAACCAGGGCCAGCAAAGCCAGAATGCCGAAGAACTGCGCATGGCGGACACTACTCCAGAGTGTTCCAACCGCACCGGCGGTGAGGCTGCCTGAGAAGGTCGCCAGGAACCAGGCCGCGACGGTGGTCGCGGCGAAGCCGGTCGGCGCCAGCCGGGCGAACAGCCCCAACCCGGTCGGCAGAATGTGCAGCTCGCCCCATGTGTATACCCCAAAGAACCCCACCAGCCAGATCCAACTGGCCGGTCCGGTACCGGCCAGTGCGGCCACCCCGGCGAGCAGAGCATAGGCGAGTGCGACGATAAATGCGCCGGTGGCCATTTTGCGCGTTGCGGACGGCTCCGTACGCTTGCGCCAGCGCGCGAGAAGAAGAGGAGTCATGAGGAAAACCAATAGCGGGTTGAGTGCCTGAAACCAGGTCATGGGAATCGTGGCTGCACCCACCTGACGGTCAACACCGGATTCGGCCCACAGCGCGACGGTATTCCCCACTTGCTCGTAGGCACCCCGGAAAACCGTCACGGCCACAGCGACTCCAATCAACAGGAGCAACGTGCCTTTGGGTGCCGTCGAGCGGGTCGCGGGCGCCCGTTTGGCGACGGGAAGGTACCGGCTGCCGCTGCTGTAGACAATCAATCCGAGGAACATGCCGATCCCTGCGGCGGCAAACCCCCAGTGCCAGCCGTAGAACTCACCGAGTGTGCCGCACACCAGAGGAGCGAGAAAGCCGCCCAGATTGATACCGACGTAGTAGATGTTGTAGGCACGGGCGCGCCGCGAGTCATTGGACTCGTACAGATCGTTGATCTGACTGGGTAGGCTGGGTAGAAACAACCCGTTACCCAGCGCAATCGTGGCCAACGCCAGGTACAGCAGGGAATCGAAGGTCATCAGGAAATGGCCGATGGCCATGATGGTGCCCCCGATGATGACGGCGCGTCGGTTGCCGAGCCAGCGATCGGCAATGATTCCACCGAAGATCGGTGTGAAGAAGGAGGTGGCTGTGTAAGCGCCGTAGATGAGTGACGCTTTCTCCTGCCCGATCAGCAACTGCCGCGTCATGTAGTACACGAGCAGTGCACGCATGCCGTAGTACGAAAACTGCTCCCACATCTCTGTGAGAAACAGGATCGTCAGTCCACGTGGTTGACCGAACCAGGCCGGTTGCCCGCTCATGAAGACGGGCGACCGGATCCCCAGATTTCCTCGCCACACTGGATCTTCCCGTCGGCGTAGACCGCGCCGGGAGTGCGATCCCGCGATAGAAAGATCGGTCCGTCGAGATCGACTACGTCGCAAAGCTGTCCCAACACGTAGCCAGGTGCCATGGCCAGGCTGGTCCCTACCATGTTACCCACCATCACACCGAGGCCGATCTCTCGTGCCTTGCGCGCCATGGCGAGGCCTTCCGTCAGGCCTCCGCATTTGTCGAGTTTGATGTTGACGATCTGAAAGCGGCCGAGCAGCCCGGGCAGGTCGGTGAGGCTGAGTGCACTCTCGTCCGCGGCGATGGGAATCGGTGCAATAAAGCCCTGCAGATCCGCCTCGCGGCCGCGGGGCAGTGGCTGCTCCAGCAATGACACCTTGGCGCTGACGAGCTCGCCGATCAGCTTTCGCAGGGTGTCGATGTGGTAGCCCTGGTTGGCATCGACGCCCATCCAGACCTCCGGCCTGGCCGCGCGAACCGCCTGAACTCGCGCTATGTCGACATTCAGATCGCCAGTCAGTTTCAACTTGAGACGGCGGGCGTGAGCGTATTGTCGTGCGCCGTCGGCCATCTTCCGGGGATCGTCAGCGCCCAGCGTGAATGTGGTCACCAGGGGATGCAGGATGCCCACGCCCGCCAATTCAGCAACTGGAAGTCCTCTCTGTGAGGCTTCCAGTTCCCACATGGCGCAATCAACTGCGTTGCGTGCGCCACCGGGCGGCAGAAGTCCTTGCAACGATGTGCGATCCAATCCGGATTCGATGGCGGTTCGACGGGATTCGATGGCGGCTACGATCGCCTCGATCCTGTCGTTGAGGTAATAGACGCCGGATGCCTCGCCGCGACCGCGGTGCCGGCCGTCGCGAAGCTCCACCACAGCGACATCCTGTTCCTCGAAGACGAATCCCGAGATGCGAAACGGCGCCGCCAGCCGCAGTTTCTCGACTCTTACATCCAATGTAATGCGGGGCATCAGTAGTTCGTTCCCAGGCGGATCAGGTTGAATACAACGCCAACCCACAGGATGAAGAACGCCGACAGGGCCAGTACGATGCTCCAGGTTCTGGCGGGCCAGCGACGGTGGCCGGCCCAGACGGCGTTGAGGTTCTGAAGAATCAGTACGAATCCGCCGATGAAGCCTACTATTCCAAGCGCTTGTGTGAAGTAGAGGATGCCGTCGAACTGCGAGCTCAGCCTGTTGTAGTCGGACAGCATCAATCCGATGGTGACGCACCAGACGGTGCTGGCGACCACGATTGCCAGTGCCCCGAGCTTGCTATGCCGATAGGCTCGATAGGACCTGGGATCCAGATTCAGGGCGGCGCCGTAACTCTTGCGGACGATTGCAGTGATAGGCCAGAAGATCACCGTGAGCAGCAAGGCGATCGCGCTCGCTATGAACACGGGCAGCAGCCACGACGTGTCCTGATACCAGGGAGCCCGATCAAACACGATAAAGGGCGACAGCTCGTCGATGCTGAAGCGAACGGCCTTGCCGTCAACGACCTGTGCGGCGAGTCGCTCATGAGAGTCTCGATCACGCCACACAAAGGGCTCGTATTCGATCCAGTGGCGGGGCTGGCCGCTCAAACCCGGAAACGGCGGTGTGAGCAACTCGCCCTTGTCATTCACACCGAGGTGTGTCTGGCTGACCAGGTCGAGCGCGGCGAGAAAGGTTGTTTTCGAGCTGCGCGAATTGGCCCAGTTGCCGGCCAGCAGGGCCGCGTGGGCGGCTGCAGTCTTTGCATCAACCCGCGTCGGCGGTACCGGGGCGGGGAAATAGCGGTCGGAAAAGTCGAAGAACAGGGCGTTGCGGAGTTTTCCGGCCGCCCCTTCCTTACCCAGACTGTTGAAGGAGACGTAGAAGCCCACGCCTTCCTGCAGGAACAGGTGCAGGGACGTGTGGAAATCCTCTGTGTCACCCAGATGCGCTATGACTTCGCGACCGTTGATGTTGGTCTCGAAGAAGCCCAGCTCCATCCGGTTGAGCGGCGGGATAACCGTCAGGGGGCTGTTATGCATCTGCTCGGCTGTCGCGGCGCTGAGAATCCGCTGCCCTCGATACTCACCGTTCTGGAGGTGGGCGATCATGAAATGGGCGATGTCATCGGCGGGTGCGGCCAGCGCGCCGGCCGGGGCGGGACCCACGATTTCATACGGCTTGGGATCTTCCGAGGCGCGGGGATAGCCCTTTGACATCAGGGGTACCAGGTTGGCAGGCAGCGGCTGACGGAAGCTCGACAACTGCATATCGAGCGGGGCGAAGATATGCTTTTCAATGTAGGAGTCGAATGACTCGCCGGACAGTCGTTGAACGATGTAACCCGCCAGTGACGCGCCGTAGTTGGAATACGAAGGCGTCACGCCAGGAGGAAACACTCTGTCGGGTGTCCAGGCTTTGAGCAGGGACTCGAAGCTCGGCGAGCGGGGGTTGGCCGTGAGGATGCCCTTGGCCGCCTCTTCGAACCCGGCCGTGTGTTGCATGAGGTTGCGCATCGTGACGGGCTTGCCGTCAAAAGCCGGAATCTTGAAATCGAGGTATTGATTGACGTCGGCGTCGAGATTGATCTTGCCGAGCTCGACGAGTTGCATGACCGCGGTCCAGGTCAACAGCTTGGAGACCGAGCCAGGGCGAAAGAGAGTCCTCCTGGGATCGACCGGAGTTCGTTTCTCGACATCACTGAAGCCGTAGCCACGCTCTGTCAGGACCTTGCCGTCCTTGACGATGGCAACGACCGCTCCGGCTATATCACCGGTGTGCAGGGCATAGGGCATGTATCCATCGAGCCAGGCATCTGCATCCTCTGCCGTCAGCGGTTGTTGTGCACGGGCAATCGCGATACCGAATGCCAGGGATCCGATGAGCAGCTTTTTCAGTATAGGCATGGGTTTACACCAGGCAGGCAGCGACGAGGCGCTCGAACTCGGCGCCGCCACGGATCGGGTCCGCCACCGGCATTCCCAACCGTTGTGATTGAATGGTCATGAGATCCCGGGCCGCGCCGGCCTCGAGTCGTGAGGTATTCAAGGCCACGCCGGCGCAGCGGATGGCGGGATTCGTGCGGCTTCCGAGCCGCAGGTTCAGATCGATCGTCTCTTCGAGCGACGGCAGGGGATAGTCGGGCTTTCCCAGGATGTGGGAGCGGCCGGCCTGGTGGCACACCACCAGCACATCCGGCTGGCTGCCATGCAACAGTCCCAGGGAGACCGCTGCATAGGAGGGGTGAAACAACGAGCCCTGGCCTTCGATGATGTCCCAGTGCTGTGCCGGACTGTCGGGACTCAACAGCTCCGCGGCTCCGGCCTCGAAATCCGCAACAACGGCATCCATTGGAATTCCACCGCCCGAGATGAGAATGCCGGTTTGACCCGTCGCGCGAAAGTCGGCTGCGACGCCCCGGTTCTTGAAGGCGCGGGTCAGGGCGAGTGCACTGTATTTCTTGCCCAACGCACAATCGGTACCGACAGTGAGCAGACGCTTTCCTGTGCGCTTGCGACCGTTTGCTACCGGAATGTTGGCGGGTGGTATCCGGACATCGATCAGGCGGCGGCCGAGTCGAGCGGCCGCGGTCCTGAGCGGCTCGATGTCGGACAGCTTCGCATGCATTCCGCCGATGAGGTCCAGGCCCGCTTCCAGCGCTTCCAGCAGTGTTGGCAGCCAGTTTTCCTGGATGATGCCACCGTAGTTCGCGACACCGATCACGAGACTGCGGGCGCCTTTCTCCCGCGCCTGTCGCGGCGATACCCGGGGCAACCCGGTGGTTACCTGGGTGTTACCGCACGTCCATTCGCCAATACAGCGCTCCGGGGCCCAATCGGCCAGACCGAACGCTGTCTTCGCAAAAAGCGGCTCCCGCGTGTCGCCGAGGAATACGAGGTAAGGATACGGCAGGTCTAGCATCAGCGGCGCTACATAGGCTTTTCGAACGAGTAGCGCACTTCAACTCCCAACTCGCGCGGTCGGAGCATGTATTGGAAGCCGCCCTGGTTCGGGTCTCCGGTGTTTTCGGCCGCCCGTTTGTTGGTCAGGTTGCGGGCGAAAAGCTCCACGCCGAGTGCCGCATGTTGCAGCTGCAGCCGGAAGTTCGCTTGTCCGAAGCCACCCTGCAGGTAAGTAGTTGCCGCGGTACCGGTGCCAAATACGTAATGCACGTCTCCGACATATGAGTAGTCGGCGCGGGCATATCCGCTCCAGCTCGGATTGAGCAGGAAGTTGTATTGTAGTCCGGCGCTGGCGTTCTCCTCGGGTGCACCAGGGACCCGCTCGCCCACCGCATAGCCAACACCCGGGGACACGCTCTTGAACTCGTTATAGACGTAGGACGCCGTCAGATTTGCGCTCAGTGCCCTGGTGATCTGTGCGGTCATCTCGAGTTCGGCGCCGTTACCCGAGGCGTCACCCCCATTAACCGCGGCATTGAAGCCGCAAGCCTGAGTCGCCGTGAGTTGCACGCCGGTCCACTTTTGATGGAACAGGGCGACGTTCGCGGCCAACCGTTTGTCCAACCAAGTCGCTTTCGAGCCTATTTCGTAGGTCCACAGTTTGTCTGGGTCGGTCAACGGCTTGACGCCGTTGGTTGCGGCAGTATCCGCGCAGGGTCCGTTGGAGTCATATGAGAGTGGCTGGTTGGGCGCGCCGCTGCGGAAGCCTTTGGCTGCCTGGATGTAGTACGTCATGTCCTCGCTTGCCTTGAAGCGTAGATAGGCGGAGGGGTTGAAGATCGAGTTGCGCCCACCGAAAGGCGGTGCGGCAGGTTCTGAGCCACCGACCAGCAAGCCTTCGCCCGCAGGGCTGAGTGACTCGATATAGTCCCTCAGATAACGCCCGCCGACGCCCGCCGTGAATTGCGAGGTAATGTCGTAACTGACCTCGGCAAACACCGACTGCTGCTTCTGCTTCTCGCCGACCGCGTTGCCGAGGGTCCGGAAGGCAAACGGCTGTTGGAAGAGGACCTCCGGCAGACAGGCAGGGCAGGAGTAGTCCGGCACGTATTGTCCCAGGTCGAAGTTGTTATTCGTGTAGAAATAGCCGGCGAGCCACTGCAGCGGGCTCGCGCCACGCGACTGCACGCGCACTTCCTGGGTGAACGATTCGCCCTTGCTGCGATCGAGCAGCGGCCACAGTTGGTTGCCCAGGCCGGCCGCTTCCGCCAGGAAGCCGATATCCTGATTCGTAAAACGCGCCATGCGCGTGTAGGCGGTCGCGGAGGTGATCGATACGTGGGTCCAATCGTAACCGACGACGAGTTGCCCGATTCTCTGCTGTTCCATCCCTTCGCCGCGCGAATACAGATCCAGCGGCCGCTGCACCAGGTAGTCGCCAAAGGCCGGTTGCACTCCGGCTTCGGCGTTCACCCGGGATTCCTGGGCCACATAACTTGCATCGACATGCAGCTCATCGGTCGGCTTCCATGCCAGGGCTGCGCGCACGCCCCAGATATCCCCGGAGTTGATGTCCTTGCGGGTAAAGGCCGAGTGGCCCGGAATGACCAGAGTGCCGTCGGGCGCGCCGTAACCGGCGCTGTAATCATTGGCCGGCGCGGCCGGAGCGACGTTGTCGATGTAGCCTGCGATATGGTCCTGGTACGCAACCAGGCGACCGGCGAGCTGCCCGGTGATGATCGGGAGGTTGATTACGCCTTCGAAGTGCTCGCTGCCGTCGCCCGAATGTGCGGTTGACCAGCCGCTGGCGGCGGCGTTGACCTGGAAGTTGTTCAAGTTGGGAGCGGTTGGCACGACGCGCAGTACGCCGGCCAACGAGTTCGCGCCAAACAACGTTCCCTGCGGACCGCGAAGCACTTCGACACGATCGATGTCCACCAACTGAAGGTTCGTCATGCCCCCATGGTTGGTGAGCACGCTGGTCACGGCTTCGCCGAAGTAGGTGGCCACCGGGAATCCGGAGCCGCCCTGCGCCACGAGGCCGCGGATGTAGATCTCGGTTGATCCGCCGGGCCCCTGATCCTGCAGGTACATGTTCGGAACGCTGTTTACGAAGTCGCTGTAGTTAGTGAACCCGCGCACCTCGATATCCTGGGAGGTCAGTGCTGTGACAGCGACCGGCACGTCCTGGAGACTCTCGGAGCGTTTGGTCGCTGTGACCACGACCTCCTCGAGGCGAATGGGGCCGGATCTCTCTTCGTTGCTTTCCTGTGCATGCGACTGCATCGAGAGGATGAGGGCCACGCACGAGGAAACTCGCCCGGCCCACAGTCGCGTCGTGTCGATCGTCATGATTTCTTCTCCACCTGGGGTTTTGGTGTCCAGGACTCCCCGAGGAGCCGGCGGAAGTTCCCGCCGAGCACCGCCTGGATGTTGCTGTCGCTGTAGCCGCGCCTCAGCAGGGCGTCGGTCAGGTCGTAGATCTTTTTGGGATGATTGAAGCCGTCCGTGTCGATCTTGTCCCGGAATGCGTAGCTCGCTTTGTAGGCCGCCTTGAGCTTCGCGTACTGATCGGGTTGCATGTGGTCATAGCCCATCAGGTCGGAATCGGTGCCAATGCCGACGTGCTCGATACCTGCGAGTTTGACCACGTGGTCGATGTGATCGACGATGTCTTCGACCGTGGTTGGCTCGCGATCCTTCACGAAGTTGCGAACCCCGGTGATGCCCATGACGCCACCCTTGCGCGCGAGCTTCTGAATGGCCTCGTCGGTTTTCAAACGCGGATGGTTGTTGAGGGCACGGCAATTCGAGTGCGTGAAGGCGATGGGGCGCGGCGACAGCTCGATGGCATCCAGTGTCGTGAGGTCGCCGCTGTGCGAGACATCGATCAGCATGCCAACTTCGTTCATCGCCTCGATGATCTCGACGCCGTAGTCGCTGATACCGCCATCGACACGGTCAGTGGAGCCGCTGCCGATGTAGTTCTGGGAGTTGTAGGTCAGCTGGGCGCAACGCAGCCCGAACTGATGGAACTCCTTCACGTCCTTGGCCTCGCGGAACTGTTCGGCGTTCTGCAGGCCCATGATCACGGCAATCTTGTGTTTGGCCTTGGCGTGATCCAGGTCAGTGGCGGTTCCTACCAACGAGAAAACGTCGCTGTTACGTCCAGCGAAGCCGCTCCAGGCAACCAGGAACTGCAGCGCTTCGTCGTAAGCGTTCGGCCCACCAACACCCACGGAGTTGTGAAAAGCAGTAATGCCGCAGGACCGGAACATCGCGGCGTCCGGCTCGCTCAGCGGCTCGGCGTAGGCCTCGGGCCTGAAGTCGAGCTTCAGGGGGCCGAGCATGTCGATGACCAGCGAGCGCTCGACCAGATCCACTACTTTTTTGGAGTACCGGGTGGTGGCGGCGGCGAACACCGGCAGACCGAGCAGCAGCGCGGCCGACCCCATTCCTTTCAGGTATGCACGGCGGTCCACGGAGAAACCACGGGACATTCTCCACCCCATCATTATTGTCTTGCTGGGGAGGGTACAGTCCTGAACAGAAAAATTGCAACCGAATTTTCCAATTGGAAAATTTGTACGAGGGGGCGGGAGCTGTATCCTTGGCTTCACATGGATATGAAAACCCGTCATCCCACCCTCGGCAGCCTGTTGCGCGGCTTGCGCGCGCGCAATGGCTGGACGCTCAAAGAGATGAGTGAGCGCACCGAGATTCCCATCTCAACGCTTTCGAAGGTCGAGCACGACCGGCTGACACTCACTTATGACAAGCTGATGTTGGTAAGTCAGCGGCTGAACCTGCCGCTGTCGGAGTTATTTTCAGATCCGGTAGTCGGGTCGGATGCAGAACCCGCCGTGACTGCGCGGCGGAGCATCGGTATCGTCGCGGATGCCGTGCGAGTCAACACTCGCAACTACGACTATTACTACATGTGTCCGGAGCTGCGCAGGAAGCGGATGATCCCGATACTGACGCACATCCGCGCCACGAGTCTCGAGGAGTTCGGCGAACTCGTGCGCCATCCCGGTGAGGAGTACATCTATGTGCTCGAAGGGAGCATCAAGGTGCACACGGAGTTCTATGACCCCGTTGTACTGAAAGCCGGCGAGTCCATCTATGTGGACAGCAACATGGGCCATGCCTATGTTGCCGAAGGATGTGATGAAGCCACCGTGCTGGGTGTCTGCTCGAGCGCGGATGAGAGTTTGATGGAATCGCTGATGTCGCTGCATGGTGACCCAGCGGTACCCGCGCCTGTGTCGGCTAAGAAGCCCGCACGCCTTTCCAAGACGCGCAAGCGATAGTTACGGCACTACTGCACCGAGGCTGGCGCGGGCTACCCAGCCGGTACGGCCGTTGCGAGTACGAATGAGTATGTAATCTTCGTGCTCGGCAGTCATTGTGACCGTCTCCGCTTCACGCAGCTCGAAGGCAGTATCACCCATCGGGACGGGGGATACGCGCGCTGGGGTTTTATTGATCAGGACGACGGCTGCATGCATCCGGGGCCAGAGGAGCGCGGCACTCGATAGGGTTAGAGCGATGCAACCGATCCCCAACAGAGTGGCGGTGACCCTCAGGCCACGGTAGCGGCTAGTTGCCTTGCTGGCCAACAAGCTGCCACCCAGCAGGATGACTCCGATGACGCCGAGCCATGCCGCGGATGTGGGACTGACCAGCTGCGCAAAGTCAGAGAACCGCGTGTGCGGTTCTGTTGGCACCTGGGCAGTCGCGCGGACGTACTCGAGATTTGAGTGGATATCGGGGTCATTGGGGGCGAGGAGGGCGGCACGCTCGTAGTTGAGAACGGCGAGGCCAGGTTTACCGGCGCGGGCATACGCGTTGGCCTGGTTGTATAGGTTGTCGGCCGAGTAGGTGGCTGATGCCATCAGAGCTCCTGCAGCTGGGCGCGGATCAACGCCAGCCAATGCGTGAAGTCCGTGGTGCCCGGCTCATACCTGGAATATTTGGCCTCGTCGGCCAGTGCCCAGAGACGTTCGATCTGTTCGCCGGCAGCGCCCAGGCGGGCTGGAAACTCCGCGGGGGTCACTCGATCAGGCGGGAGGCCCCATCGGGCAGCAAAGGCCTGCAACAGTGTTTGACGGGCCATCTCGAAGAACGAGGCGGCGTCGCCTGACTTTGCCGCAGCGTCCAATTGGGCAAGCGCTCGCGAATGGGCTTTCGCGTTGACCCGTGCCGGGCTCGGACGCACCACGAACCAACCGCCCGCGAGAATCAAAGCCAGCGTGGCGGGCACAGCCAGGAAGGTTGGCTGGAAGTAGAGCGGCTTCAAGTTGCTTACCAAACTGTCCGAGCGGGCGTGATCGGGCCGCAGGCCGCGGCGTAACGCCGCAGCGTCCGCAAGCGACCCGGGGGCGCTGTTCGCCAGCGGGGCGCCGATCGCAACATTGATGGGTTGCGTCTGCGCACGCTCGTAGCGTCGCGTGTTGGGATTGAAATAGCTGAACGCCAGCCCTGGAATCGTTTGCTCGCCTGACTGGGCCGTAATGAGCGGCTGCTCGAACACCTTCTCACCCTTGTAACCCACCGAGTCGCTCTTTTTAAACGCGGACTTGGGTGGATAGGTCTTCCAATGCTCCAGCTGACTGAACATCGGGGAGTCGACGCGATCGAAGTTGCCGGTTCCGCTGACATGCAGGCGCAGAGTCAGCGGATCGCCCGCCGCCGGATGGGCGGGAGCTATGTCGCTCGTCACCTGGAAGTTGCCGACCGCGCCACTGAAGTCCGTGGGGCGCCCCTCGGTGGGCAGCGGTAACACTTTGAGCTCCGACGTCGGGCTCGTGACGGTCGTTTCTTTCGGCTTGATCGCGCTGTACAGGCTTTGCAGGAACGGCGCGCCCATTCTGGCTGCGATGGAAATGTCTTCCGCTGACAGCGTGTTGATTTTGACGCTCATCGGGGCTTCGACTGTCAGAGAGAAATCGCCCGGCTTGACCGCCGCCAGTACGCTGTGCCAGGTCATCAGAAGGAATTGATTGCCTCCGTAGACCTCATCGCGGCGTTCAGGTTGCCTGGACAGGTTGTTCAACGTGAAGTCGCCGCCGGTCAACGTGGGGAGTCCATTCAGCGATGTCACGATTCCCGGGCGCAGGCCCACTTCGATATCGACCGGTACGCTTTCACCTACGTAAATGTCCCGTGTTGGGATGACGAGTCGGACGAAAGCCGCGCCGCCTGCTTTCAGCTCGGCTCCCTTGGGGAGCGAGGCGGCGACCTTGGGAGGTGGCGGCGGTGGCGGAGCTGATGATTTGTAGTTGCGCCAGGCCAGTGGGTTGGACGTGTCAGCGGCGACTACTTCGAGACCGAGTGTGCGCGACTTCGGAGTGAGGCCGGGGATGGTGAAAACGCCGGTGAATTCGGGCGTTACCTTGATCAGCACGTACGAGGACGGGATGGGTTTGCCGCTGACAAACTCGAAACCTGATTGCCGGCCGATCCATTCGAATTTCAGACCGGTGACGGTGGGCAGGGGGACGGAGTCCAGATAGCCGTCCATGCTGGTGATCCGGATAACGGCGGACTCACCTAGTCGGATGCTGGGGGGCTCAATTGTTTCATACGCGAGCGACAGGTCCGCCGCGTATGTGTGGATGATGGGAGCGAACAGGGCGAGCCAGACGACTGCCGTTTTGCTCCAGGATATGAGCCGGATTCGCATCACCAGTTCTTGAATGGCTTGTCCGGCGAGAGATCGGGTGGGCGCGGGCCGGAAGGGACGAGCAGGGAGTGATGCTCGTCGGATTTGGCGGAGTTCAACAGGGCGTTGGCTTCCTCGCGGCTCATTTGGCCTGGGGCTGCGGGGGTGTCGCTGGCGTCGTCGTCTGCGCCCGGCGCGGGTGGCGGTTGGCCTTGGCCCTGCGCAGGTGGCGGAGGTTGGCCTCCGGCTGATTGTGGTGGCTGCTGACCCTGCGGCGGTGGCGGATGTTGCCCTTGCGAGGACGGTGGTTGGCCTCCCGAACCTGATGGCGGAGGTGGTGGTTGCTGCGGTTGGCCTTGCGCAGGAGGTGGCGGTTGCCCCTGCTGTTGCTGGGGCGGTTGGCCTTGGGCAGGCGGCGGCGGTTGGCCCTGTTGGTTTTGGCCAGGCGGTGGTTGGCCTTGCCCGGACCCCGCCGGCGGGGGCTGACCCTGGCCGCCTTTAGGTGGCGGAGGTTGGCCTTTGCCACCGCCGCCCTGGCCGCCACCACCACCCGATCCGCCACCGCCGCCACCCCCACCCTCGGGAGGCGGCTGCTGCAGCGCTTCAATCTTTCGCTTCACCAAATCCCGATTAAACTTGCTATCCGCGTCATCAGCGCGCAGTTGCAAGGCGGTCTCATAGGCCTTCACCGCATCGGTCCACCTGGCAATGGCCTCCTGCGGAGCCGTTTTCTCCACCTGCTGCCCCGCCCGGTACAGCGCATTCCCCAGGTTGTAGTAAGCATCCTGCTGATCCGCCAACCGCCTCGCATCACTCCCCGGGGCGGCGTTGATTGAGCTCTGGAATGCCTGCGAAGCCTGCGGAAACTTCCCGG
>Ga0181534_10001529_pt1 | contig 15024 bp, 11 predicted proteins | sample PEATcosm2014_Bin_37_FD_119758 | JGI IMG/M metagenome (GOLD analysis project Ga0181534, IMG submission 119758) | Peatland microbial communities from MTU Mesocosm Facility, Houghton, MI, USA - PEATcosm2014_Bin17_10_metaG | ecosystem: Environmental > Terrestrial > Soil > Wetlands > Peat | place... | reverse complement strand
TTCGCCGTTCGCCGTGCCAAAAGCCACGTAGATGTTGCTGTTGGCGTCCTCCAGCAGCGCCGTGCGTTGCAACTCCTCGCCGGCCATGAATGGTATGCACGGTGGTGGAACGGATCCCCCGTTCCCCGAAACGCAGGCGGTAGTCTGAGTATTGTCGCCCGTGCCGGGCACCGCGGCCTGCACGGAGACATTCGTAATTTCGGTTCCGGTCAGCAGGTTGAGGGCGTGCAGCCGATACACGGAAGGTCCATCTTCCTGGGTGGTGTAAGCCAGGACGAAGAGGGTCTGCAAACCGATGTCGATGACCGGGGTGGATAAGATTCCGACATTCAATGTGGCAGTAGGCACCGGATTACCGAGCGTTATGCTCCACAGCGGGGCTTGGGCCGTGTCCGCGTCGAAGGCGTAGACGGTGTCGCGCATGGTGGCTACGAAAATCACGTTATGAGTCGCGCCATTGATGGTAAGGCCATGGACGTAAAGCGGCTGGGCATAGAAGCTGGAGTCGACCTGCTGGGTGAACAGCAAGCCGAAGGTGGAAGGGGATACGTTCGCGGGCGTGAGGGTGGTCTCGGCAAGGTTTGCGGCCGTCCGGGCGTTGTTGTATTGGCCCGTAAGGACGTCGGCGACTTGCGCGCGGCCCACGCCCGCCAGAACGATGGGCAGCAGCAACGCTACATAACTAAAGATTACATCCCTGAGGTGGCGCATCATCATTATAGTGTACTTCGCGCGCGCCCAGGATGCACGCTAAAATTTGTCACTTAACCTCGACAGCTGGAATGCCGGCGTCGCGCACCTGTTTGTTGAAGGCGGGCAGATCGCCCTCGATCAGTTTCTTGAGTTTCTCCAACCCGGCGTTGGATTGGGTGGCAAGGTCTTCGTACACCTGCTGCTCCTGGCGCGTGGGCGCGGCGTCGCTCTCCTCGACGTCGCCCTTCAGCGCCGCCAGCTTGTTGTTCAGCTTGATCGGGAAGTTGAGGGCATCCTCGCCGGCCTTCAGTTTTGTTTGGTAAAGCATTTCTTCAATGTCGGACAAGCGCTTGTCGAGGGCCTTGGCGGCGGCCGAGACCTTGTCTTCCTTCGCATAGCGCGCCAGCTGCTTCTTGGCCTCGCGGATCTCGACCACGGCTTGGTTGACGGCGCTCAATTTATCGCGAATCTGCAGCGCCAGCGCCAGCTGGGCGGCATAGTCTTCCGGCCGCGTTTTGACGCGCGGGTCCGGCCGGACCTGGAACGTCTGCGTCTGGCTATGGCCGGCCACCGTGAGTTTGGCGGTGTATCTGCCCGGAGCGGCGGTGGGCCCATCCACGCTGCCCGCCCACATGATCAGGCCGGGGAACTTCGTAGCATCTTCGTAACGGAGGTTCCAGACGAAACGGTTGAGCCCCGCTTCGGCCGGCAGCTTTTCCGCGCCTCTGGGCGGTCCGAAGGCCCCTTCTTCGGGATCGGCCGGTCCTTCATCCTTCTTTTCGATGTTGGAGAATTTCTTGACCGGTTTGCCATCGGCGTCCTGGATTTCGAGGGTGATTTCCTCTTTTTCCTTGGGCTTCGCGGCCAGGGAATAATAGATGGCGGCACCGCCCGCGGGATTCTGGCCCACCGGCCTGCTGGACGGAATCTCGAAGCCGCCGCGCACGCCGTGCACCGCGCCTTTCGGCTGGAACAGATACGCGGGCTCCTTGAGAACATCCGCCGATAACTGGTAGAGCAGCGGCACGTCGTCCAGAATCCAGAAGGCGCGCCCTTGCGTGGCTACCACCAACTCCTGTTCGCGTTTGTGGAACGCCAGGTCGGTGACGGGAACCACCGGCAGATTGAGCTGGAACGCCTGCCAATCCGCGCCGCCATTGAAGGAAATGAACATTCCGGTTTCCGTGCCGGCCACCAGCAGGCCCTTGCGGCTGGGATCTTCGCGCACCACGCGCGTGAAGGAATGGTCCGGAATGCCGCGATTGATGGCCGCCCAACTCTTGCCCGCATCGTGGGTGACGTACAGATACGGCCGGAAATCGTCCCATTTATACATGGTCGCGGCGACATAGGCTGTTTCGGCGTCGTGCGGCGAGGCTTCGATGGAATTGATCTGGATCCACTCCGGCATCTGCTTGGGGGTGACGTTGGTCCAGTGCTGGCCGCCATCGCGAGTCACGTGCACCAACCCATCGTCGGAGCCGGCCCAGATCAAACCCCTTTGGAGCGGCGACTCCGCGACGGTGAAGATCGTATCGTAGTATTCTACGCCGCTGTTGTCCTTGGTGATCTCGCCGCCCGCCGGACCCTGCTTGGCGGGATCGTTTCGGGTGAGGTCGGCGCTGATGGGCTTCCAGCTTTGCCCCTCGTCCGTAGTTTCAAACAGAATGTTGCCGCCCGCCCATAGCTTGGTTGGATCGTGCGCGGAAAACAGCAAAGGAAAATTCCACTGGAAGCGATATTTCATGCCCTCGGCGCCGTAACCCATGGGATTATCGGGCCAGACGTTGATGCTGCGAAACTGCTCGGTGGAGTGGTCGTAGCGGGTGAGGTAGCCATCGTAGGACCCGGCGTAGACGATCTGCGAATTGCGCGGATCGGGCGCGATCCAGCCGCTCTCGCCTCCGCCGACGGTATACCAGTCGCGCTCGCCGATGCCGCGCCCGTCGCCGCGGCTGGCAATGCGCACGGTGCTGTTGTCCTGCTGCGCGCCGTAGACATGATAGGGATAATCGGTATCGAGCGCCACGCGATAGAACTGCGCGGTAGGCTGGTTGTCCTCGGTCGACCAGGTCTTGCCGCCGTTGGTGGAGATGGTGGCGCCGCCGTCGTCGCTTTCGATCATGCGGTCCGGATCGTTGGGCGCGATCCATAGGCCGTGACGGTCGCCGTGCGGCGCGCGGATCATGGAAAACTTGCGCCCGCCATCCACCGACTTCCACATGGATGTGTTCAGCACGTAGACGGTCTCCGCGCTCTTGGGATCGGCGAAGATGTGCGAGTAATACCAGGCGCGCTGGCGCAGGGTGTTATCGGAGTTGGTCTTCTGCCATTTCTTGCCGCCATCGTCGCTGCGGTAAACGCCGCCCTCGGCAGCTTCCACGATGGCCCACACGCGCTCCGGATCGGCCGGCGATATGGTTACGCCGATGCGCCCGATCACGCCTTTGGGCAGGCCCTCATTGCGGGTGATCTCGGTCCAGGTGTCGCCGCCGTCGGTGGACTGGAACAGCCCGCTGCCTTTGCCGCCGCTTTCGAAGGTCCACGGCTTGCGGCGGATCTGCCACAGTGTGGCATAGATCAGATTGGGGTTTGACGGGTCCATGGCGAGGTCCACGGCGCCGGTATCGGCGTCGCGGTAGAGCAGCTTCTGCCAGGTCTTGCCGCCGTCTTTGGAGCGGTAAACGCCGCGCTCCTCGTTGGGGCCGAACAGGTGGCCCAGCGCCGCGACGAAGACAATATCGGGATTGCGCGGATGGATGACGATGCGGCCGATGTGATACGTGTCGGCGAGGCCCATGTGCTTCCAGGTCTTGCCGCTATCGATGGATTTGTAGACGCCGTCCCCGTTGGCCGCATTGCCGCGCACGCAGGCTTCGCCCATGCCGGCGTAGATGACGTTGGGGTCGGATTCGGATACCGCCAACGCGCCGACCGAACCGCTCTTCAATTGGCCGTCGGAAACGGGGGCCCAGGTGGCGCCGGTATCGGTAGTTTTCCAAATGCCGCCGCCAGTGGCGCCGAAATAATAGGTCGCGGGTAGGGTGGTGACACCCGCTACGGCCACGGCGCGCCCGCCGCGGAAAGGGCCGATCAATCGGTATTTGAATTCCTTGAGGGCGGAGAAATCGACCTGCGCGCAAAGGACGCCCGCCGGCAGCAGCCAGAGTAAAAGGTTCCGCATAGCAGGGTTATCATATACCATTTCGCGCGCCGCTTCGGCTTGGCTTGGGGCCTGTTAGTTCATCTGCCAACCTAACCCAAATTCCAGCAACTCGTTGCGTTTTTAACGGCTTGCATGCCTCCGCCGGACTTGCGGGCGGATTTGGCCCCTTATTCCCGGGGGCGGCGATCCGGCTGATTCGGGCGGGGTTTTGCGTTTGGAGACACATCGGGCTTTGCCGACTCCAATAGAGCACGGAGCGGCAAGCGAAGGGGCGGGCAAATCGCGCAAGTTGCTCATGAATTGGACGATTCTTTGCGGAGTCGATTGGTTACGGGCGCGGGGCGCGGGCGTCATAATGCAAACAGTCATGAACATCGACGAACGCCTCGAACGGCTTACGGAACGGCATGAGGCCCTGGCTCAAAGTATCGAGATCCTCACCCACGACATCAGCGAATTGGCGAGACCGTCGAAGTGGATGCGCAAAACATCCGCGAACTGCGCGCGACCGTCGAGATCGATGCGCAAAACATCCGCGCTCTTGCGCGTATTGCCGAAATCCACAAACGGGACGGAAGGCCGGCCGTATTTGGCTGAGGCCGCTCGTCCCAGAAACCTACCCTTGTTGATACGCACGAACGGCATTCTTCCAGCGACTTGCCCGCGCTCTTAGGTCATTCGAGTCTTTTCTAAGTTTCGCCAGCCACGCCGCGCCAGCAAGTGACCAGAGGCCGCCAATACCGGAAACGAATAATAGCCGGGTGGTGTTAAGCGATGCTTGCGCGGCGGTCTGAGCTTCGTATCCGTGCCACCATAGAAGCGGGACTATAGAGCACCAGAGACAGTTACCCCTCGCCCACAAGATCTTACCTCATTTCTCTGTGCCAGTCTTAGACATCGGTGCGGCGCGGGAGTAAACAGGGAGAGAAGCCGGAGCGGATGCGTGGGAGCGTCTGCGAACGCCTGAGCGTCGTATCGGTGCCACCATAGAATGAAGACGATAGAGCACCAGAGACAGTTGCCCACAACCCACACGAGCTTAACCGACTTCTCTACTCCAGTCTTAGACATCGGACCCGTTCGCAATTCGCATGATCTGTTCTCCCTGGGCAAGGCCTAGCACTCTTGTGCTCTACCCCTCTCAGACGTTGGATCTGACTCCAGAGTTCCGCAATTCGGGCTCTGTTATGGGCAGAACGCACGATGCATGACATAATGGTCTCGCGATGCAAAAAACAAAACTTTGGCACAAGGCACTTTATCTGGTCGTGCTCCCCATGCCGGTTACAGCCGGGTTGATTTGTTCATGAGGCACCAGCTATTTCGGTAAACCCAGGAAGAACTAAATGAGCGATGAAAAGCGCGGCGTGCAGCATCTGACCTCCCAACTGGCGATTCTGATTGCTTTGGTCGTCATGGTCGGAATCGGTCAAATCATGTTTGCTGTTCGTGTACTGACTGAGGGCAGATCCACGTCCTGGTTCCTGACGATTACGGTTGTGGGTCTGTTGCTGAACATGGGGATTATCATTTACACAGCCAGTAGCGCCATCCGCAGAGCACGGAGCGGATAGTTGCCACGAAACCTATCAGTTTGCAATGCCGGGTGCGCCAACGACTCTTCTCGCGACCGTTTAGACCGTCACGTCCTCCGCGGCGGGCGGCGCTTTTTCGGCCTCATCCGTGAGTTGATTCAGCGTGCGCGCCAGGCCGCGCGCGGCTTCCGGATCGATATCCATCCACACGCCGAACTTGCCGGTCAGTTTGCCGTTCTCTTCCACCTGGAATTTGACGCGCACCCGCTTGCCCGAGATCGGATCGTTAGACGCGCGTCCGGTAATGGAAGTGAGCGCCAGGCATCGGCCCCAGCAGCGCTCCAGCGCGGGAATCGCGTCACGCAGCGCTTGCGGAAAATTCATGGTGTTCTGCGGGTTCCACCGCCGGCTGAGAGTTTGAGTGGGGCGCGCGAGATCGCGCCGCTTCCGCTGCACGCTTCGGGATTTCACGGGGACCTCTTTGCGCAGAGTAACAGATTCAGGCCAGCGCCGATTCGATCGTGGTGATGTCCACCAGGCCCGCGCAGCCGTAGAGCACCGGCAGCAGGCGTTCGGCGGGATAGCGGCGGCGCAGATCGGCGACCCGATCGGTGCCCGCGCGATAGGCGGGCAGGTACATCCGCCCGAGCAGGGGGTGGCGTCCCCAAGCTCCGGAAAGCTTGTTGGCGCGCTCCGGCGAGACCAGAAAATCGCGCCGCAGCGTGGCGGCCACTGCGGGTTGCGGCACGCCGCCCTTCCAGGTGAGATAGGATGCCTGGTTCTTGGCGTCATCCTGCAACAGCGCCAGCAGCACGCCGATTTGCAAGTCGTCGTCCGGCAACTGGTCCACTTCCGTGACGCCGTGCGCGATCAGGATGGCGTTATTGGCGATACCTTCGAATAGCGCGGCGGCGCGCGTGTTCATGGTCAGGACGGAGGCTTCGAAGCCCGCTAGGCCGCGCGCGTAGAGATTCTGCAGGTAGGCGAACGTGGTCACATGCCCGGGCACCACTTCGTGGCTGACAAGCTGCACGAACTCGGGAAACGAGATATCGAGCGACGCGTTGATCTCGTAGGTGGCTTCGTATTCCGGCGTGCCGTCCGCGCGGCGGGCGCGGCCCAGGTAGTTCATGGAGCCGGAGAACCAGGCGTCCTGGATGGGCAGGAATTGGATGTTGGCGCGCGGCACGGCTTCGAATTGGGCAGGCAGATGCGGCGACAGGTGCGCGGCGCTGAGCGCGTCATACTGCGCGATCACGGCAGCGCCCAGCCCGCGGATCACGGCCATGGGCACCAAGCGCGCTTTGCGCCACGCATCTACCGCGGCCAGCAGGTCGGCGCCATATCCCGCGCGGCCCAGCAGTTCCGCGGCGCGTTCGCGCTTGGCAGCCGGTTCGGATTGGGATGGCGCTTGGCCGATGGAGGCTTCCACGCAGCGTTCGTAGGGAACCGGTTCGCCTTTGCCGAGCATCTCGAGGGCGAGGTCCCACATGGTTTCGAAACAGAGCGTCAGGCCGCGGAGATACTCGCCGCGGAGACCGGGCATACCGGCCGCCTCCGTTTTCAAACCTTGTATGGCGCCCAGGACATCCACCGCGGCGAGGTAGGTTTCGATGGCTTGCCGGTCCGGAGCCTTCGCCGATACGCCTCCGGACTCGCGCACGCGCGCAGCGGCAGGGTCGGTGTAAGCCGGCGGCAGCGGCTCATCGGAAAACCAGGAATCGGCGATAAAACGTCCGGTGCCTGACGGGCACATGACGTCGCCGCCCCACAGCGTATCTATCCCGAGGATCGCGTTGGCGATAAATGGCTGGTGGTTTGTTTTCACTCTGTCTCCTTCGGTCGATCGAGCGAGCCGTACCATAGATAGGCGCAGAGGCAGATAAACAGCGCGGCGGAGGCATATTGCGACACGGCTTCGCTTCCGTAAAACGGGGTCCTGATCCAATCTTCGGTGAAGCCGGGGATCAGGCGGCAGGCCGCGCCCGCCACGCCGCCCAGTGCGCCGCCCGCCGTCAGGCCCGATGCGATGATCACACCGCGCTCGCGAATGCGCGAACCGCACGCGCCGCCTGCCTTTTCCAATCTCTTGCCCAGAAAATGCGACAGGAATCCGCCCACCAGCGCGAACGGCCGGTGAGTTCCGGCAGCGCGGCGGCAGCGGGAACCAGCGGAGCGTAGACCGCGCCGGGCGGCAGCGGCTGGTAGGCGTTCTCCGGGAGGCTGGCGGTCGCGGTGCCGGTGGTCAACAACGTATCGTAATCGATCTCAGGTCAACGGCAAGCTGGCGCTGCCCGCCGGGCTCGAGAACAGCAATTCGAGCGAGCGGATGTGGTGGATGTTGCCGCGGTAGGGGAAATACAGGAAGCCGCTAGTGGGTCCGTGGTGCTCGCCTTCGGGCAAGGCGGTTTCAATCGCCAGATCCTCGGCCCTGACGGGTGGCTCTTTGTCCAGGCCGCTGGGATTATCATCGGGCATCGGCGGAGGCGGCACACCGGTGCGGCCATTCGGATCGCCCGGGAAGCGCTCCGTAGGCTGAGGCTGTCCCAGGATGATGGGACCCAACTGGGCCGTGGGATGCAGGCCGGAACTGTTGTTGACATCCGGAAACCGCAGCGCGTTTGCCACCATCTCCGGCGCTTGCGGCGAGAGCGCCTGCTTGCGGCCGTTGACGCGTAAGCTGAATTGGCCGGCATCCACCAGCAGGTTTTCGCCTTTGGCGGGATAAAGCGCCACTTCCACCACCAGGTAATCCTTGGCGATGAACATCTGGCGTCCGCTCGAGAAGCTGTGGACCATGTACTCCGCGCCGATCGACAGTTTTTCCAGCTTGGCGCGCACGGGGTAATCCTCCGCGGAAGGCTTCGTCGTGGTCCCGGACCTGGACAGGTAAGCTTGCGCGGAGGGCGGCGGTGTGGTCGTCTGCGTGGGAGGTGCGGGCGCCTGCCCGTTCTGCGCCGCCAGCGCGCCCGCGAGCACGGCAAGCAGGAGGGCAGGGCGATAGGCCATGCATCTATTATGCCCCCGCCGGGAGAACTCCAGCGGATTTTAGGCGACCCGTCGCACCTTGGAGATGATGGCTGCCAATTCGGGACGCCGCCTCAAACGGATCAGCCGGATTTCCTCAAGCAGCCGGATGGCCGTGTCCAGTTCGGTACGCCGGTGATGGAGCTTCCGAAGTTCGGTGTTCGGGGGAGGTATTACGTGTGGTGGCGGCATTGTCGTCAGTAAACTGCCCGGCTTTCTTAAGGGATTTGCTTATAGAAAACTCTATAATCCTAGGTGTATCCAAGGCTGCACCCTACATAAATACCACATTTGAGGGTATTCTAATACTCTTTTGAGGGGTATGCCGATCACTATCGGATCGCTCTATATTGAGTTGCTATTCCTCCTTGGCAATCCAGACGGTGATTCGATCCGCCGATAAGAGCTGACCGGCGCGAGCCGCGAGCAGGAGTCCGGCGGCGCGGAGCAGCACGGAGATCCCCGTGCCTATGCTGATCGAAGCGTGCGCGCGGGTCCATAGCATTCGGATTGCCCCGAATGGTGCTTAAATAATTGCCATGCCCACCCGCAGACGTTTCGTCGAACTGGCCGCCGCCGGTGCGGCCGCCGCTGCGTTCCCTCTGAAATCGCAGACGCCCGCCGCCCATCCCGCGCTGCAACTCGGCCTGATCGTCTCCGCCGGCAGCGACCCCGAAGCGGCTATCCGCAAAGTCTCCAGCTTCGGCATTCCCACCTGCCAGGTGGGCGTGAGCGCGTTCGACGCAGGCATGCCCGCGCGCCTGCGAGCAGCGCTCGACCAATACAAAATCGAGGGGACTTCGCTGGTTTCCGGAGGTCCCGGGCCCGAAGTGTACGACTTCTATCGAGGTCCGCTCACCATCGGCCTGGTGCCGCGCGAATATCGCGACGCGCGCATTGCGCAAATCAAGAAAACCTCCGATTTCGCCAAAGAATGCGGCGTGCCGGCCGTGCAAACCCACTGCGGATTCATCCCCGAAAATCCGAACGATCCCATTTACAAGGAGACCGTCGAAGCCATCCGCACGGTGGCTGAATACTGCCGGCGCAACGGCCAGAACTTCCGCTGCGAAACCGGTCAGGAAACGCCCATCGCGCTCTACCGCGCCATCCGCGACGTGGGCCTCGACAACGTAGGCGTGAATTTCGATGCGGCCAACCTCATCCTCTACGGCAAGGCGAATCCGGTGGACGCCCTCGACATTCTCGGTCCGTTGGTGCAGGGAGTCCACGCCAAGGACGGACTATACCCCAGCGGCCCGCGCGAGTTGGGGCGCGAAGTACCCATCGGCCAGGGCAAGGTCAACTTTCCGGCTTTCATCAAGCGGTTGAAGGAAGTTGGATACCGCGGCCCCCTCACCATCGAGCGCGAGATCTCCGGCGCAAAGCAAGCCGAAGACATCCGCGCATCGAAAGCTTTCCTGGAGAATTTGATATGACTGAGAAAACCAATTCCGGCCGCCGCGCATTCCTGGCTACCGCCGCCGCGGGATTCATGATCGTGAAGCCGCAATTGGTGCGCGGGTCGCAAGCCAACTCCGCCGTTCGCGTGGGTTTGCTCGGTTGCGGCGGGCGCGGCACCGCCGACGCTACCAGCATCGCCACCAATGGGCCGGCGCGCATCGTCGCCCTCGCCGACCTGTTCGAAGATCGCCTGGTCACCGCCAAGAAGCATTTCGACGAAGTGGCCTCTAAACAACATCACGCCGGCGTGGCTGCTACTCAAATGTTTCAAGGGCCGCGCGCCGCCGAGCAGATCCTCAACTCAGCCGAAGTGGACGCCGTGGTGATTGCCACGCCGCCCTACTTCCATCCCGCGCACCTGGCTGCCGCGGTAGCTGCGGGCAAGCACGTCTATTGCGAAAAGCCGGTGGGTGTCGACGTGGCCGGAGCCTTGCGCGCCATCGAAACCGGCAAGCGTGCCGAGGGCCGCGTCAGCCTGGATGTGGGGTTCCAGATCCGCAAAGCGCCTCCGTTCGTGGAACTGGTGCGGCGCATCCATGCGGGCGCGCTGGGCGAGATTTCCTGCGGCGAAGCCTACTACTATTGCCCATTTCTGAAGATGCCCGATTACCCGAAGGCGTCCCCAACCGAGCTGCGGCTGCGCCACTGGCTGTATGATCGCGTGCTGTCCGGCGATATCATCGTGGAGCAGAACATACACGTGGTCGATATCTGCAATTGGGTGCTGCAGTCGCACCCCGTGAAGGCTATCGGTACCGGCGGGCGCAAGGGCCGCACCGAATCGCCGGGCGATGCCTGGTCGCACTTCGATGTGGTCTTCTTTTATCCCAACGACGTGCACGTCAGCTTCAGCTCGTGTCAGTTCGGGAAGGGTCCGTTCGACGCCAGCGAGAGTTTCTTCGGCACGCGGGGCAGTTCGGAATCCCCCTACTCCGGCGCGCTGCAGATCTCAGGCGACGAGGCTTGGACCTGGGGCGCGGGCGACAAGCCCGGTACGGCGAAATCCGGCGAGTTTTCGGTGACTGGCAACTTCTCCGACAACCTGGCGCAAGCCGACTCCTCGAAGCACGCCGATTTCATCCAAAGCATCGTCACTGGCAAATTCCATAATCAGGCTGCGCTCGGGGCGGAATCGGCGCTCTCGGCCATGCTGGGCCGCACGGCCGCCTATACGGGCAGGGAAGCCACCTGGGGCGAACTGCTCCGCTCGGGCGAGACTTGGGACGCCGGGATTGATATCGATAAGTTGGGTTAGGAGGCAGCTAGCTTATTCCGATCGCAAGGCGGCCAGCAGCGGCGACAGTAGAGCCGCGCGCGTGGCGGCCAGCGATGCGCCGATTCCGGTGACCAACACCGCCGCCAGCAGCACGCCAAGCGAAGCGACCGGAAGCTGCCCGCCACGCTGCAAAACCGGCGGCGCAATAGCCAGCAGCGCGCACACGGCGCCAGTGGCCAGGCCGAGCAGCAGCAGGAGCAGGTTCTCGGTCAGCACCAATTTGGCCAGGTGCGACGGCCGATATCCGACGGCGCGCAGCAGCGCCAACTCGAAGCGGCGCTCCAGCACGTTGCGCAGCAGGATGGCCGCCAGACCCACCGTGCCCAGCACCAAGCCTAGCGCGCCAAGACTGCGGAAAGTCGAAAGGTAGGTGTTCTCCACCTTGTGGAAACTGGCCAAACGCGCCGCGGTAGATTGCACGTCGAACCCGTAATCGGACAGCGCTTCCTCCAACTTTCCGGTGACCTCCTGCGCGCGCTGGGGTGGGACGTCGAGCAGGAAGAAGCGATAACCTTCGACGTCCGGAAACAGTCGCAGAAAGTTTTTCTCGGAGATCAGCAATTCGCTCTGGAAGAGGCTGTCCTGCAGCGCGGCGACGATGCGGAAGCGCGCGCCATTCAGCACGAAATCCTGTCCAAGGGTGAGGTGCAAAACGTACGTCATGGAGTTGGCGTCGGCAATCGCGGGTATCGCTCCGCCGGGAAGCGGCGATTCGAGCAGCAGCCAGGGATTCGCCGTGCGTGGCGCCGAATCCTGGAAAGCGAAGTGGGCCTTGCACAGGAACGCCGCCGGGGGCGCCAGGATTCGCGGATTGCGCGGCTGGTAAAGATTCAGGCAACTGGCGTCGTCGCCGGGTCGCAGCCGGAAGGGGACGAAGCGGACGTCTTCGATCGGCGGGATGTTGAGGGCATCGCGGCCGGCGGCGGAGTTGGGATCGTGAATCAGCGGCAGCACCGACTCGGCCATCAGCGGGTAGCCGCCTGTCCCTTGGGAATCGCCGGACTGGCGAAACGCGTCCACCGAAACGATCAGGAACGTGGCGCAGGCGATCTGCGCGATACACATGATGCTGCGGCCGGGCCGGTACGCGGCACTGCGGAGGGCGAGCGTGGTGAGGCCGCCGATGAACGCCGACGCGCGCCGGTTCAGGAGGGCGTATTGAAAAGCGAGGGCGGCGATCAGCAGAAGCGTTCCCGCGCCGAAGAAAGCGGCGGTCTGGTCCACGGCGCGCAGCAGGGCCGTGGCGAGCAGGACGATCGCCAACACGGCCGCGATGGTTCCGGCGATCAGGGGGCGCTTCACGGAGTGGCGCTTCTGCTCGCCCGCGAGGAGGCCGCGCGGCGTCACCGGCTCGAGTTTGCGCAGCGTCCAGGCGATGGTGGCGAGACTGGCGACGATTCCGGCCAGCGCTCCCGTGGCTAGCGACGCGGCGGATGGGTGCAGCGCGATCAGGCGCGTGCCGACCGCGCCGACCCACCAGGTGCGGAGACCGAATACCATGATCGCGCCGTATGCCAGCGCGCCCGCCAGTCCCAGCAGCGATCCGGCGACCGACAGCACTGCGCCTTCGAGCAGGAACACGGCGCGGATTTTTGAGATGGAAAAGCCCAGGGCGCGGAGGACGCCGATCTCGCGCAGGCGCTGCTCGATTCCCAACTTGAAGAAGAGGCCGGTGAGCAGGAGCGCGGAGACCATCAGGAAGAAACTGAAGTAGACGAAGTACTCGCCGAAATCGGTCGCGCCTTGAGACGCCGCGAGACTGCGGGCTCTCACTGGCGTGATGGTGAGGCCCATCTGGGCGGGGTCGAGCGCGGCGCGCAGCGCCCCGGCAAATGCCGGCGATGGCGGAGAGATGCGGATGGAGGTCAGCTTGCCGAAACGCGAGCCCCAAAGCTGCTGGCCCCGCGCCAGTCCAATGAACGCTTTCGGCGTGGTGCGGTATTGCTTCCAATACTGCTCGTCGGCGGGGCGGACGCGATGCAGATCGAGGGGGAAGGGCGGGTCCCAATCGCGCAGGCTGTTCGATTCGGTGATGCCCGGATACTCCGGCGCGTAGTCGCGATCGGCTGCCGCGCCCGTGATCGGGACGATTTGGGTGAGGCGGAATTGCGCGCTTTCGGTGTGCAGGCGACCGTCGGATTGCCAGACATAGTAGTCGAGCGAGACCGTGTCTCCGAGCTTGGCGTTGAGGTCGCGCGCGGCCCATTGATTGAGGGTGATGCCGTCCTGAGTTCCAATGGCGGTCACGACCGAGTAGGGAATTTCGCGTCCGTTGGCGCGGATGCTGTTGGCGAGGTAGGTGAGCACCGGTTCGGTAGTCAAGCCAAGGGATTTCGCCGTGGCCGCAGCGCGCTCGGCGAGAGCATCGGGGACCAGGGTCGTGTCGGTTTCGAGCGAAAGGGCGTTTGGCAGAGTGCGGATTTTGATGCCGAGGTCTGCGAGAGTTACCGAGCCGCGACCGTCAGGGAGCGGTACCCCTGCCACCAAAATCGTATTAACCTTGCCGGTCTCCCCCAACTCCCTCTGCAACCGCGCCAGCGGCACGTAGGCCGCCCGCACGTCACCCTGTTGCGGATTCAGCGAAAACTCGCGCGGCACGGCCGTCCCGAGGGTGAGGCGAATGGTTTTGCCGACGTCCTCCTTGCGGCCGTGCAGCGATTCGAGCGGTATCGCGGAAGGCTTTTCCACGCGGACCAGTAGGGCATCGCCGGGCTTGGCGCCCAACTCAGCGGCCAGCGCGGCGCTGAGCAGGATCTGCTGCCCTTCGGGCGCTGGGCCGAAGCGCTGGTCCACCCCGTAGATCTGGACCGCCAGTGCGCGGCGGCCGCTGGCTGGGTGGGCAACCATGCCGCCGATCGAAATGATTGGCGTGGCGGCGCCGAACGCCGCGGCCAGATCCTCGCGGAAGAAGCCGTTGCGCGCGACCACATAATCGGTATTGCCCAGTCGCGCCAGCACCAGGTCCCGTAGGCTGGTGCGCACCGAATCGCCGACCAGCAGGGCGCCGCCCAACACGCCCGCCGCGGTGGCCACGCCCAACAGCACGGCCAGGTTTGTGCGCCAATACCAGGCCAGGTTACGCGCCAACAGGGTGGAGATTCGCATTTCGCAATTCGTACCGCAAGGGGAACCGGGCGGCCAGTTCCGCACTATGAGTCACTACAATCAGGATGGTTTCCTGCTGCCGGTGCAGTTCGAGCAGCAAAGAGGCGACGACGTCGGCGGAGGCATGGTCCAGGTTGCCGGTGGGCTCGTCGCACAGCAGCAGCAACGGCTTGCGGATGAGGGCGCGCGCCAGGGCTACACGCTGCTTCTCGCCGCCGGAAAGCTCGGCGGGGCGATGATCGAGGCGGTCGCTCAGGCCGACCCGCGCAAGCAGCTCGCGGGCGCGGTCCACGTAACCCGCACCGTCCTTCGAAACCAGCGTCGGCACCAACACATTTTCCAGCACGGAACACTGCGGCAGGAGGCAGTGGTCCTGAAAGATGAAGCCGATCGACTGGTTGCGGAAGGCGGCCAGATCCTTTTCGGAAAGCGCGAATGGATTGCGTCCATCGAGCGTTACCGTCCCGGAGGTGGGCTGCTCCAAGCCGCCGAGGATGTAGAGGAGCGTGCTCTTGCCCGCGCCGGATGGGCCCATGATGGCGGCGGCGTCGCCGCGATCGAGGCTGAAAGAGACGCCCGAAAGGATCGAGAGCGCCTCGCGGGGGGTCGGAAAGGTCTTAGTGATCTGGGAGACGTCCAGCATAAGGGCGGGTCAAGTGCGGGCAACGCCGCGCCGAGGCATGGTCCATTGTCGCATGCACTTGCAGGCGGCCATCGCTTCGCCGGCGGAGAAAAACTGACGGAACGACTCCGAGGAA
>Ga0181534_10001528_pt1 | contig 15024 bp, 6 predicted proteins | sample PEATcosm2014_Bin_37_FD_119758 | JGI IMG/M metagenome (GOLD analysis project Ga0181534, IMG submission 119758) | Peatland microbial communities from MTU Mesocosm Facility, Houghton, MI, USA - PEATcosm2014_Bin17_10_metaG | ecosystem: Environmental > Terrestrial > Soil > Wetlands > Peat | place... | reverse complement strand
TAACCCTGTTCTTCTGGGGCGGGTTGCTCGAGCCGGTCGAGGCCGGGAAACGGGGAGCCTGGCAGTCGACGGCCTCGAGTTTTAACTACAATCAGATGCTCACGCACGTCGCCGCCGGGACTGCGCCGGCCGAAACTGCCGCCCCAACCTGGGCACGAGCCGCCGGTTATGCTCTGGAACAGGCCGATGTTATTGTCGGCAGCCTCGGCACTCCGATCGGCATACCGAGCTACCGACCCCCGCATGCGCTCGGCGAGGATTTCTCGCATAACTATTTTGGCATGATGGGAATTCCGATCGATCTTCGACCGACCTTTCCTGAAGACGCTCCAGTTGTCCTGTTGACCGAAGAAGCGAAAGCGGATCCCGAGATCGTCGCGCGGATAAAGCGGCAGCTCGTCGCCGGAAAGTCCGTGATCGTCACTTCAGGTCTTTACGAGGCGCTGCAAGGCCGCGGAATCGAGGATATCGTTGAACTTCGAACCAGCAGCCGGCGCGTCCTGGCGGATGGTTACTCCACCGGTTTTGAATCCGGCGACCGCGATGTGCTCGACAACCGCACCACTGGCGCCCCACCGATCCTCTTTCCGCAAATCAGCTTCCTCACCAACGATGCCTGGGCCTTGGTCAATGCGATTTCCGACCACACGGGTTACCCCATCCTGCTGCTCGATCGGTACAGCCAAAAGGGCCGTTTCTACGTATGGACCCTTCCCGACAATCTGCACCACCTGTACCGGCTTCCGACCGCCGTCACGAGTGCGATCAAGGATGTCGTCATGGAGGGCTTTCCCGTAAGGTTGGACGGGCCCAGCCAAGTCGCGTTGTTTGCATACGATAATCACACGATCGTCGTCGAGTCCTTCCTTCCCGAAGGCACAAAAGTGAAAGTTGCCGCCCTGGGCCTGGGCCATAAGCTGCGAGATCTCCTCTCCGGCGAAGTCATCACCGGCCAGCCGCCCGCTCCGCCCAGGAGCGAATGGGAACCGCCGGCGGAACCGCGCACCAATTTCGACGTATCGCTGGCACCCCACAGTTATCGCGCATTTGCGATTGAGCGATAGATACTGCGTCGAGGCTAAGGTGTGCAGGTCCTGCGCTTGTCGCCAGACCATACTTGATTTGGCCACAGTCCGCCGACGATCCGATTTCGTAGGGTAGCGCCTCGTGCGCGGGCCCTGGCTGATCATTGCCGTTCTCCGCTATCGGCAGCCCGGCGCGCCGGGCAGTCGCGGCCTATCCAAGGTCCGTCATTTCTGGGTAGGGACGGACCGGTGGGACGTCGCGCCTTGCTCAGCTTCGTGGTCCAGGCCTGATCCATTGCCAAGGATCACAGGCGTTTCCACCAATCGCACCCGGCGATTTGATCCCCCATGAAAGCGGGATTAGGCTGACTCCGCCGAGGGCCTCCGGAACACCTTCAGCCGTTTGTATCTTTAATCCTCTGATCATTCCGTCATGGCAACCTCAGCGCAGCAACCCGAGACAGAACCCGAGCAGTTTAGCCTGCCGCGATTCGTCTTCACCGTCCTCATCACGCTCGCAGGCGTGTTCATGGCACTGAGGCTGATCGCCCCGGGCGTATGGGCCGACCAGTTTCTTGCGCCGCTATGGAAAGCGGTCGCGGCGTTTCTTGCGATCAGCCTGGCTGACTGTTTCATCGAGTACTTCTTCCATCGTTACGTGCTGCACAAGCCTACGGTGCGTTTCGTGCAATCGCTTTACCGCAAGCATACCCTTCATCACGCGCTGACCCGCATCGGACAGAAGCCCGGGAGGGGCGGGCGAGGAATCCTTTTCATTGAAAACAAGTTTCCAATCGTAGCGCCGGAACAGGTTGAATCCTCGTTTTTCCCCTGGTATTCGCTGGCGATATTCGCGGCGCTCCTGACACCGCTCATTTCCCTGCTCCAATGGCTGCTCCCTACCTTCCCCTGGTTCTTCTCGGGCTACACCGCGCTCGCCACATCGCTCGCACTTTACGAGATTCTCCATGCGATCGACCACTGGCCATTCGAGAAATGGGCGCCGCTGATCGAACATCCCCGTTGGGGAGGATTCTGGCGCCCCGTCTACGGGTTCCATTTGCGCCATCATGCCGTGATCGACTGCAACGAATCGATCTCGGGCTTCTTCGGCATTCCCATTGCAGACTGCGTCTTCGGCACCTGTGTGATTCCGCGGACCGTCTATGCGGACGGCGAGGAATGGGCCTCCGACAAGTTTAGCAGCCCCCGGCCGATAGCGATGATCCGCCGGCTCGACGAGATCGCCGACTGCGTGGTACGCCGCCGCCGGGCACTTGCCCAAACGCTCGACGAATCCGCCACGGGGGCGCCGGCTGCCTCAACCCGTCAATACAGTCGCGGAGAGGAGATTGCTCGTTGGGTGAACCACGGAGCAGGACTTCTGTTGAGCACAGCCGGTCTGACGTTGCTCATCGTTTTCGCAAGTCTGCGCGGCGACTCCTGGCATTTGATCAGTTTCACCGTGTTTGGACTGACTCTTCTGTTGCTCTACAGCTTCGCCCTTCTCCACCAGGCCTGGCAGTCTGCCCGTGGAAAGCGCTTTTTCCGGAAACTGGACCGCTCCGCAATGTTCCTGCTCATTGCCGGCACCTACACACCGTTCCTCCTTACCTGCCTGCGCGGACCTTGGGGGTGGACGATGTTTGGAGTGATCTGGGGCCTTAGCGGCGCGGGAGTAGCCTATCAGTTTTTCCGGGGAGACCGGTCCAGTCTGGTATCAACCTTCGCCTATCTGTTCGTCGGCTGGCTCATGGTCATTGCGGTCAAACCCCTGGTGGCCGCGCTGCCAGACGGAGCGCTGTGGTTGCTGCTGGCGGGCGGCCTGTGTTACAGCGTCGGCGTGATATTCTACCGTTGGCAGCGGCTGCGCTATCATCACATTTACTGGAATTCGTGCATCCTCGGCGGCAGCGTGTGTCACGTGCTTGCGATGCTTTTGTTTCTGTTGCCACGGTCGTAGTGCGAATCGCCTGGTCCAGCCGTTCGAAAGACGCGGCGGGGTGCGGCGACCCCGCCGACCAAGCGGGATTCGGGCGTTCCAGCCGAGAATGAAGCCGCCCTTGGCGATTGGTGGCACACCACGGTTTTGGTTGCGGCGTTCGCCGCAGTTGGGAATATGCAGGAACTTGGCGCGACGATTGTCCGCCAGATTCCCAGGCTCATGAACCGGCGCGAATTCCTCATCCAGACAGGAGCAGTCACAGCAGGCTATGTGCTCGGCAGCGGCCTAAACGCCCGCGCACAGTCCGCGCAGAGCCCCGCCAACCAGACGACAGGGACCGTTGCAATCATCTGCGATCCGGCCGATCCGATCGTTTCCGCCGCTCCAACACAATGGGCGGTGGGCGAATTGCGTCAGGCCCTGACGGCCCGCAATTTCGTCGTGAAGGTTTGCACGCGACTGGACGAAGCCCCTCCCCAAAGCCTTTGCGTTATCGTCTCGGCCGGCTCATCGGCGATGGCCCGCGATGCCGCCGGTGCGTCGTCAACTGAAGCTGAGGTGGTCAGCATCGTGGCCGGGAGCCTGGTCCAGCATGAGACCTTGATTGCGAGCGGCAGCGACGCTCGCGGTGTCTCATATGCTTTGACCGAGATTGCCGATGCTGTCGCGCTGGGGACAGATCCCTGGGCCGCTCTGCGCCCGGCACTGCCGTTGCTCGAACGTCCGGCCAACCCGGTCCGCAGTGTCATGCGAGTGTTTTCCAGCTCAGTCGAGGACAAGGCCTGGTTCAATGACCGCAATTTCTGGAAGAAGTATCTCTCCCTCCTCGCGGCCCAGCGGTTCAATCGCATCAATCTCGCCCTCGGTTTGGGCTATGACTCGCCCGTCAATCTGCGCGACACCTATTTTTATTTTCCCTACCCGTTCTTTGTCATGGTTCCCGGATCCGACGTGGCGGTGACCAACGTGACCGATGCGGAGATCGCACGTAACCTGGAGATGCTCCGGTTTATCAGTGACGAAGCGGCCACCAGGGGACTCGATTTCCATCTGGGCCTGTGGAATCACGCCTACCAATGGATCGACAGCCCCGAAGCCAATCACGCCATCCTGGGGTTGAGGCCCCAATCACACGCGACCTATTGCCGCGATGCCCTGACCCTGCTGCTGAAGGAATGTCCAAATATCAGCGGCGTTACATTCCGGATCAATGATGAGAGCGGCGTGCCTGCAGGCAGCTACGAATTCTGGCGGGCAATCTTCGACGGCTGCGTCCGCAGCGGGCGACGCCTGGAGATCGACCTGCATCCCAAGGGCATTGACCAGACGATCCTTGATTCCGCGTTGGCAACGGATCTGCCGGTCACCGTGTCGCCGAAATTCTGGTCGGAGCACATGGGGCTGCCCTACCACCAGGCCGCGACACGCCCCAAGGAACTGCGGTCATCGGAAAGCGGCGGCGATCCGCTTGCACAGGGCAGCATCGCCCGCAATCTCCTGACCCACGGATACGGCGACCTGTTCAGGGAGAATCGCAAATACCAGGTTGTCCATCGTGTCTGGCCCGGCACGCAGCGGATGTTGTTGTGGGCTGATCCCGTGTTCGCCGCAGCGTATAGTCGCGCCTTCAGTTTCTGCGGCAGCCAGGGCTGTGAGATCTTTGATCCGCTTTCCTTCAAGGGTCGCAGAGGCTCGGGATCGCCCAACGGTCGCGACGGTTACCTCGACCCGTCACTGCACCCGGCTGATGGCGATTTCACCAAATATGCCCTCACCTACCGCGTCTGGGGGCGCCTGCTCTTCAGTCCCAACACGCCCGCGGAGGTCTGGCGCCGCCAGATGCGCCACGATCATGGACCGGCTGCCGAACCGGCGGAGCGTGCGCTGGGCAACGCCAGCCGCATCCTGCCGCTTGTCACCGCCGCACACGCTCCCTCGGACGGCGACGCGGCCTACTGGCCCGAAATGTATGTGAACATGTCGATCGTCGATGGTTCGCACCTGGAGCCATACACGGACAGCTTGAGCCAGAAGCGCTTTGGCGCGGTCAGCCCCATGGATCCCCAGCTTTTTGCCGGGATTGACACTCACGCCGACGAATTGCTCTCCGGCCCGCTCAGCGGCAAATACTCGCCCGTCGAGGTCGCTCAGTGGCTCGAAGATCTGGCGCGCACCGCGTTTGAGAATCTGACGCAGGCCAGTGCACTGACGCTGGACCAGCGGGAGCCGTTCTTTCGCCGGTACGCGATCGACACGAATGTTCAGATCGGGCTGGGACTGTTTTTCAGCGAGAAGATCCGGGCTGCAGTCCTCTATGCCCTGTACCGTCGCACCAACGAGCCCGCCGCCCTGGAGGCCTCCCTCAAAACCTACCGGGCGGCCCGCGATACGTGGAAACACATCATCAATGTGACGGCAAAGGCTTACGTGCCCGACGTGACCTACGGCGATGAGTGGTTTCAGCGCGGACATTGGTCGGATCGTCTGGCTGCGATCGATCAAGACATCGCAGCGATGCAGCGGATGGCCCCACCACGGGGTGCTTCCGCTTCTTCCGCACCGTCGGAGAAGGTCGCCGTGCTCATATCCAAGGTGCTCGGCCGACCCAAGCGACCGGTCTGGAAAATCGTCCACACGCCTCCGACCTCTTTTCGCCGGGGACAACTTGTCCCGCTCAGCCTGGCGTCCGCAAGCGGCAACCCGAGGGCAAAAGAGATCCGGCTCTATTATCGTCACGTCAATCAGGCGGAATTGTGGCGGACCGCGGTGATGCCGGTTCAGGCGGATCTCGCCGAGGGAATCATTCCCGCCGACTACACGGACACACCCTTCGCCCTGCAGTACTATTTCGAGCTCACGGACGCCTCCGGGCAAAGTTCGCTCCATCCCGGACTGGGACCGACTCTGACTGACCAGCCCTATTTTGTACTTCGAAATCGCGTGGCGACCACAGAAACCAATACGGCTTAGCCTTATCCATGCAAAATGAGGCTGTCTCACTCGCAATGTTGGTGGAAGCATGTGACCGCGTAGGATGCCCGCTTGCGGGCGATGTTCTCCTCTGAATCGCGACCAAGGTCGCTTCCTACATTTTGCATCGGCACGGCTCAGGGCGCCGCCAAGCCGCGGAGGCGCAGCCATTGTTCGCAGATTTTGGGCCATCCGGAGACGGGACCAAAACCGGGCCGCAGACCTACGCCATGGGGCCCTTTCTCGTAAACGTGCAATTCGGCCGGCACTCCGGCCCGGCGCATGGCTTCGAAAAATTCAACGCAATTCTCCGCCGGCACCGTGCCGTCCTCGAAAGTCGTCAGCAGGAATGCCGGCGGCGTGTCCTTCGTCACCTGCAGCTCGGCCGAGTATCGTTCGATGAGCCCGGACGCGGGAGTCGGCCCGAGAAGATTGCGCCGCGATCCGGCATGAGTGTAAGGATCCTTCATGGTGATCACCGGATAAATCAGGAGCAGGAAATCGGGGCGGGCGCTGACGGCATCGAGCGCCGCGCCCGTCCGGCCGTCAGGCAGGTCGTAAAGCGTGCCCGCACATGCTGCGACATGCCCGCCCGCCGAAAAACCCATGACCCCGATGCGGTCGGGCTTGATCCCGAAGTCTGCGGCGCGCGATCGTACCAGCCGCACAGCCCTGAGGACGTCCCTCAAAGGAGCCGGCTGTCCGTATTCAGAAAGCCGGTACTTGAGCACGAATGCGGTTATGCCAAGGGAATTCAGCCACTTCGCCGGCTCGACTCCCTCCTTCTCCGGATAGAGCGCGGCGTAGCCGCCTCCAGGGCAGATGATGACCGCCGCTCCAGTCGCCCGACCGGCAGGTGCGCTGTAAACGGTGAGGGTCGGACGATGAACGTTGGTAATGCGTTCACCGTCGACAATCTCGGCGGCGGCATCGGCCCGCAGTCCCGGCACGCCTTCGGGCCAGATGTCGATCACCTGAGCGGCGCCATCGCGTCCTTCTCCGGCCATTCCCACAGCCGCAAGCGCCACAGCAAGCATTGAAAGACGGAGGGTACTCATTTAGCCGCGGTTCCCCCCTCGCAGCACGATCACATTCGCGAGATCATTCTTCTCGAACTCAGTCCAATAGAGGTCCTCCATCTGCTGGATGCGCTCTTCCGGCGTGGGCGGAGGATCCACTCCCGGCGTGTCAGCGAGCGCACGTTTGGCCTGCTCCGTCGCATAATCGCGGTCCGCCAGACGCGCCACGAGTTCGTGCCAAAAGGCATCATTCGAAAAATCACCCTGTATTTCGCGCACCCGCTCCTCCTCGGCCAGTTTGGGTGATGGCTGCAGCGTGCCGTCCGTCCGCTGTTCAACCAAATCGGCGCAGCCCATCGGTTCGGCAAGCTCGAGCAGCTTCTGATCGAGATCGAAATAGCGCTTGGCCGCGGCCGTATCATCTCCCTGGTAGCCTGTGACGACCCACATGCCGAGATGGGCGAGTTCGAGCAACCGTAGGTATTCCTTCTGGGTAAACGTGGGCTTCATGGAAAAGGCGAGGATGGTCACCTTGCCCGCCCGCCCGCCGTGCGTCAACCGCAGCCCGCCTGTGGCTCGTGGATGGCGATGATACGACGCCTGCTCGGAGGCATGCCGCTGTTTGCGCTCCTGAGCCACTGCACGTTCCAGCTGAAACTGTCTTCCCATGAAGGATGAACGATCGCGCAATCTGCAGCCCGGAATTGACCATCGGCCCGCGCCCCTGCTAACTGTTGTCTCTTATGCCCACGCCTCCCGCTTCCGCCAACGTCATGGATGCGCTCGTTTCGCTCTGCAAGCGCCGCGGCTTCATCTACCCGTCGTCCGAGATCTATGGCGGCCTCAACGGTTTTTTCGATTACGGTCCGCTGGGCGCGGAACTGAAGCGCAACATCCGAAACGCCTGGTGGCAGGACATGGTCCACCGCCGCGACGACATCGTCGGGCTCGAGTCGTCGATCATCATGCATCCGAAGGTCTGGGAGGCCTCCGGCCATGTCGCGGGCTTCACCGATCCGCTGGTCGACTGCAAGGTCTCGAAGCAGCGTTACCGGGCCGACCAGCTGTTTTTCGCTGCTGTCCGCGTCGAGCCCGAAAGCAGCGCCCCTGACAGCAGTGAGAAACAGATCATCGGTTATGTCTCCGCTCTCGAAAGCGAGCGTACGACCGAGGAACTCCAGGAGAAGGCCGAGACCCTGAAACGGAAGAAAGCGGTCAGGGGCGAGCTCGAGCCGGTCGTCGCCAAGGATTTCACGGAGGCTAAGCCGGAGGAATATGCGCTCATCCCGTCGCCCGCCACCGGCGAGCCGGGCAGCCTGACTCCGCCGCGCGCTTTCAACATGATGTTCGAGACCTACGTCGGCCCGATGCGCGACTCGTCCTCGGTCGCCTACCTGCGCCCGGAGACCGCCCAGGGCATGTTCGTCGATTTCAAGAACGTGATCGACACCACCCGCGTGAAGCTGCCCTTCGGCATCGCCCAGATCGGCAAGTCGTTTCGCAACGAGATCACCCCGCGCAATTTCATCTTCCGCTCCCGCGAGTTCGAACAGATGGAGATGGAGTATTTCATCCATCCCGAGGCCGACTGGCTCGCCTGCCACGAGGCCTGGCTGAAATGGTGCCAGGACTGGCTCAAGTCCATCGGTCTCCCGGAATCGTCCCTCTCGCTTTTCGAACATCCGAAGGAAAAGCTCGCGTTTTACAGCCGCCGGACGGTCGACATCATGTTCAACTATCCGTTTGGCGTGCAGGAGTTGTGGGGCATCGCCGCCCGTTCCGACTACGATCTGCAGCAGCATCAGAAGTTCTCGGGCGTGCCGCAGGTTTTCTTCGACGAAGCAGCGAAGACGCGCATTGTGCCCCATGTCATCGAGCCGGCCGTCGGCGTCGACCGCATCCTCCTCGCCGTGCTCTGCGCCGCCTACGCCGAGGACGAGGCGCCCGATGAGAAGGGCAAGCTGGAGAAACGCACCGTGCTGCGCCTGCATCCGCGCCTCGCCCCCTGCAAGGTCGCCGTGCTCCCGCTGCTGAAAAACAAGGAGTCGCTTGTTGGCCGGGCCCGGGAGCTCCATGCAAAGCTGCGGCGCCGCTACGCCGTGGCGTATGACGACGGCGGCAACATCGGAAAGCGCTACCGCAGGCAGGATGAAGCCGGCACGCCGTGGTGCGTCACCATCGACTTCGATACCATCGAAAAGCCAGGCGACACCTTCACACTCCGCGAGCGTGATTCCATGAAGCAGGAGCGCATCGACGAGAAGGCTCTGTTCGCCCTGCTCGACGAGAAGCTGACCTGAGGCGGACGCAGCTTGTGCGAATGACATCGGGCGCGCCATCGCGGGAAAATCACGATCTGGCGTCGGCACCGGCCCTGGAAAGTCTGCGCAAATTGTTGCACAGCTATAACCTCAACACCCAGCGCAAGGGCCGTGAATATTACCTGTCCGGACGCGTCGTCGACCTCCGATCGGAAGCCTCGACAGTAAGCGGATCCGTTCGGGGCTCTCATGTTTATTCCACCTCGCTCAGCTGGGACGGGCAGTATTGGGACGGCGAATGCAGCTGTCCGGTGGGATTTGATTGCAAGCACGAGTACGCGCTTGGCCTTGCGTGGCTCGATCGCTGCCTCAAGGGAGGCACGGTCTCAATCGTGCCGACCAAACCCACGACAAAGAAGGTGACGTTTCGCGAAAAATGGACGCCTGCGCTCGCCGAAAAGCTTGGCCGCCCCCTCACCGCAGACGAAGGTGCGATGCTCGGAAGGCTATCGAGCTTGTTCGAGAAAACGCGCTACCAGATGTCAGGCGTGCTCGGCTACCATATTTTGAATGCGGGCTTTGACCTGCCCGAGGCACGACTGCGACCCGACGGCATGTTTTTCGAAGGCTGGTGGAAACAGCCTCCGAAGAACCCATGGGAGCTCTGGCAATATCTTGCCCTCGCGTTCGAACACGCCGGATGCCCGATCCCCGATGTTTTCGCACCGATGACGGATCTCGCTGCGGTCCGCGCTCAAGTGGAGACGGTCCTTCATCGCCGCGCTGTCGACCAATGGCTCGAAGCACTCGAACCCCCGCGCAGCCCTTTCTTCACCGCAAGCCCGGTTGCGTCGGACCAGAACTTTGAAAACGACCCGGTTCATGCGCTGAGGGTCGTGCTCGGCGGCCCAAAAGGCTGGGTGCTCCAGCTCCAGCCGGCGCAAGACAAAGCGTTCAAAAACGTTTCACAGTCCTGGCTTGGTGTCGCGAACAGCCAGCCGCTCGCCCGATTTGCGCATCTGCCCGCCGGGCAGTTTGCGTTGATCGCCCTGGTGCGCGAATCCCTTGGTCGTTTCTCGTACCATACCCTTTCCGGCCACGACGAAACACTCGGCCAGATCCTTCGCAGTCCGCTTGCCCGCCAATGCATCGTCGATACCGCCGGCCATCCGATATCCGCATCCGATCGGCCGCTGGCCTGGCGGCTGCTGCCCGACCCGGCGCAGCCAGACCATGCCCAGTTCCACCTCGTATGGCCGGACGGCGCACCAGCCGAGAACGCCCGATCCATCCCCTGCGGCAATGCGACGCTCTACCTCATCGGCAGCACCCTGCATCCCGGGCCGCAGTCCATGCCAGGACCGTCGAGAATCCCAATCGCCGTTGCACGGGAACCGCGAGTTGCCCGGTCGCTTCTCACCCGCGGCGTGCAGTTTCCGGAATCGCTCGAAGTCCGGTTTCGCAAGGTGGCGATGCGCGCCCGCGTCGAATGCCGTCTCGCCAGGGCCGAGCGGATATTCTCCGCTTGGGACGAGGAACTCCAGGTTCGGCTGACCCTTCACAGCGACGATCCCCGGTGCGTCGAGAAATGGACCAATCAAGGATGGATACCGGACCGGGGACAGTCGTCACCGCCCGGCCAGCTGCCCGACGGCACGGTGCTTCAATTCGACCGGACCGCAGGACAGGCCGCGGCCGCCACGTTGACCGGCTTCGGCCTGCAATGTTGGCCAAATGCCGATGTGTGGACGCGCGCTGTGCATCGGGCCTTCGCTGAGGACTTCATCGCGTGGCGCTCCCGTTTGCCTCCCGAAGTCGAGGTCGTCGTCACGGGCGACCTGTCCGGACTGCTTGGCGCGCCGGTGAGGGCGAATCTTTCCTTCGAGATCGAGGAGGATGCCGTTCACCGCGACTGGTTTGACCTGGCGGTGTCGTTGCGGCCCGAACAGATCGAATTCTCGGAGGAGGAACTCTCCCTGCTGCTCAAGGCGCGCGGGAAATTCGTGCGCCTCCCGCGCCGCGGCTGGCAGCGGCTTGAGGTGAATGGCGCCGGACCGGCTGGAGATGCGCTTGAGCGGCTCGGACTCAGCCCCGAAGCCGTGCTTGCCACGGGCACGACCGACCGCCACCGAATGCACGCCCTGCAACTCGCGACCGAGGCCGATTCACTGCTGACCGCCGAGACTGCCGCGCGACTGCGCGCACAGGCTGCCGCTCTCGAGGCGGATCCCGTTCCGCTTCCAGCCGGACTCACCGCCGAATTGCGTCCCTACCAGAGGGACGGTTTCCAGTTTCTTGCTTTTCTCTCGCGCCACGGCTTCGGCGGCGTTCTCGCCGATGACATGGGTCTCGGAAAAACAGTGCAGGCCCTTGCATGGCTGCTATGGCTGCGCGCCCGCGATGAATCCAAAAAGCCGGCGGCATCGCCGTGGCAGGTGCTGATTGTCTGCCCAAAAAGCGTCATGGACAACTGGCAGCGGGAGACGGCGCGTTTCACGCCGTCACTCCGGGCCACCGTCTTTGGCGGAAGCAAAAGCGAGTTGCCGGCCACCGAGATCGTCATCTGCAACTACGCACAATTGCGTTTGGCGCAGCAAAAGCTCAACGGCATTGACTGGGCCGCCGTTGTTCTTGACGAAGGCCAGAACATCAAGAATCCCCGGGCCCAGGCGGCCCATGTGGCGCGCGGCCTGCGCACCGCGCACCGGCTCGTGCTCACCGGCACGCCGATCGAGAATCGCGCCCTCGACCTCTGGAGCCTGTTCGCCTTTGCCCAACCCGGCTGGCTGGGAACAGAGACCGCATTCAAACGCTCGTACGACGAGAAAGCCGGCCCGGCCGGACGCCTGCGCCTGGCCCGTCGCGTGCGACATTTCCTGCTCCGCCGCACCAAGTCGCAGGTGGCCACTGATCTGCCCGAGCGGGTCGAGGAAGACCTCTCCGTCGCCCTCGAAGGCGAACAGCGCCGCCTCTACGAAGCCGAGTTGAAACGCGCCCGCCAGCTCTTGCGCGGTGTGGCAAACGAAGCCGACTTCCGCCTCCAGCGATTCAACATCCTGGCCTCGTTGCTGCGGCTCAGGCAGATCTGCTGCCATCCCGTTCTGCTCGATCCGGCCTACGGCGGCCTCGCGAGCGCCAAGCTTGAAGCGCTCATGGAGACGCTCGAACCATTGATCGCCGAGGGACACAAGGTGCTGGTGTTCTCGCAATTCGTCCAAATGTTGGAAGTGATTGCGGAACGCTGCGTCGAAGCCGGAATCGCCCACCAGACGCTGACCGGGCGCACTGAAGATCGAGGGTCGCTCGTGGACCGGTTCCAGTCAGCGGACGGGCCGCCGGTTTTCCTTCTCTCCCTGCGGGCCGCGGGCACAGGCCTCAATCTCACCGCTGCGAGCTACGTCGTCCTGTTTGACCCGTGGTGGAATCCTGCGGTGGAGGCGCAGGCCATCGACCGGACCCATCGCATCGGCCAGGTCAGCCGTGTCGTGGCGTATCGCCTGCTGGCCAAGGACACGATCGAGGAGAAAATCCGGCGGATGCAGCAGGAGAAAGCCGAGCTCGCACGGGCGATCGTCGAAGAGGACAACGTCACCCAGGTCATGGATCTTGCGAGCCTGCGCCGCGTGCTGGGAGAAGACAGCCTCGACGTTTGAGCGCGCGAATCTCGGGTGAAATCGCCCGCGAGCGGCTTCCTATACCGTAGTCATGAGCGTCAGCAAGTGGATCCCCACCCGCTCCGCCCATCCTCCCGGATATCGACAAGCCTCCATTCTACCACGATAACGCCGCAATGCCTTCGCCCAAGTCCGCCGACACAACTCTGCAGGTTCCTCCCGCGCAGGACTGGCGCACCACTGACGAGCACGAACGCCTGCGGCGCAAACAGCGGGCGACGGACGAGCAGCCGCGAGTCCGGTTCATCGATGACACAGCCAGCGTCTTTGGACGTTACGAAGTCGTTTCCCGCAGCGGGCGCGCCTACACGGTGGAGCTGCGCGCCCTTGGCAATCAACCGGTCGCCGCCTGCACCTGTGTGGATTTTCGGATCAACGGCCTCGGTACGTGCAAACATGTCGAAGCCGTGCTCGCACATGCCCAACGCGCCCGGCGCACCGTCTGGAGACGCAGCACAGTTGAGGGTTCGCCTTGGGTGGACATCACACCTTCTTCTGACGGCGCCACGCTTGTCATTGAGCGCAATCGCAGCCGCCTGCCGCCCGCGTTGCAGTCGCTGTTCGACAGCGCGGGACGCCTGATAGGCGCCACGCCGGAAGAACTCACGGAGCACCTCCGACGCCAGCCATCGAGCCGGGTCCGCCTCGCCCTTGAGGTCGAGCCCTGGTTGGCGTCCCGCCGCCGGGCCGTCGAACGCCAGTCGTTGCGCCGGGACTACGAGGCGAAGGTTCAATCGGGCGAATGGCCCGCGCACGAGACGCTCGTACCTCTCTTCCCGTATCAGCGCGAGGGCATGCTCCATTTGGCGTTTACCGAGCGCGCATTGCTCGCCGACGAGATGGGCCTGGGCAAGACCATCCAGGCCATCGCCGCCTGCGCACTTTTGCACCGGCTCGGTTGCGCGCATCGAGTGCTCGTGGTCACCCCCGCTTCCCTGAAAACCGAGTGGGAGGAACAGATCCGGCGGTTTACAGCGCTCTCCCTGCAGATCGTGTATGGCGGACGCATCCAGAGGCTCGCGTGTTACGAGGCTGCAAAGGCGCCGTTCTTCACCCTTTGCAATTATGAACAGGTCGTCGCCGACACGCTCGATATCAACGCGCGCCTCCAGCCTGACATCATCGTCCTCGACGAGGCACAACGGATCAAGAACTGGACAACCAAGACCGCCCAGGCGGTGAAACGCCTGCGCAGCCGCTACGCCTTTGTGCTCACAGGCACGCCCATTGAGAACCGCATCGACGAACTATATTCGATCATCGATTTTCTCGACCCGACTGTCTTCGGCCCGCTGTTCCGGTTCAACCGCGAGTTCTACACGTTTGACGAAAAGGGCCGCCCGTCCGGCTATCATGACCTCCACTTGCTCACCGAGCGGCTGCGCCCGCTCATGCTTCGCCGACGCAAGCTCGAGGTCGAGACCGAGCTGCCGGGCCGCACCGATCACGTGCGCCTCGTCCCTCTCTCGGACGCCCAGCGGGAAAGTTATGCGAGTCACGAGCAGGTTGTCTCACAGCTAGCCGCCCGCGCCCGGCGCCGCCCGCTCCTGCCGGTTGAACAGGACAAGCTCATGCGCGAACTCGCGATGCTGCGCATGATCTGCGACACCAATTACATTCTCGACGACGCCGACAAGACCTGCCCGAAGCTGCGCGAGTTGGAGCCGATCCTCGCCGAGTGCCGCGACAATCCCAACGTCAAGGTCATCGTGTTCTCCGAGTGGGAACGGATGCTGGAGCTCGTGCGCGGCCTTTGCCGCCACCTCGGCCTTGATTGCGCCTGGCACACCGGTTCAGTGCCGCAGCAGCGGCGCCGCGTCGAAATCAATCGGTTCAAGACAGATCCCGGCTGCCGCGTCTTCCTCAGCACCGATTTCGGAGGTGTCGGGCTGAACCTCCAAAACGCCTCGGTGGTTGTGAATTGCGACCTTCCATGGAATCCTGCACGCTTGGAACAGCGCATCGCCCGAGCCTGGCGCAAAAACCAGGTCCGCGCCGTGACCGTCTTCAACCTCGTGGCGCAGGACACTATCGAGCACCGCATGCTCGCGACGCTCGCGGATAAACGTGGCCTCGCCGACGGCGTGCTCGATCGCCTGGGAGATCTTTCCGAGATCAAGTTGCGCACAG
>Ga0181534_10001527_pt1 | contig 15028 bp, 14 predicted proteins | sample PEATcosm2014_Bin_37_FD_119758 | JGI IMG/M metagenome (GOLD analysis project Ga0181534, IMG submission 119758) | Peatland microbial communities from MTU Mesocosm Facility, Houghton, MI, USA - PEATcosm2014_Bin17_10_metaG | ecosystem: Environmental > Terrestrial > Soil > Wetlands > Peat | place... | reverse complement strand
TAGGGACTAGGGACTAGGGACTAGGGACTAGGGACTAGGGACTAGGGACTAGGGACTAGGGACTAGGGACTAGGGACTAGGGACTAGGGACTAGGGACTAGGGACTAGTCGAGATAGATCACAGACCAGAGAAATTTTCACTAAGTAGCGATGAGAAGATGAATAAAACAATCCGGCACATGCATTTGAGCGGCATTTGCGGCACGGCGATGGCCTCGATTGCAGGGCTGTTGCAGTTGGAAGGACACCGTGTCACCGGCTCGGACAACGCTGCTTATCCGCCGATGAGCGACTTGCTGCGGTCACTGGGGATTCCGATTCTTGAACCATATGCGGAGGCGAATCTTGCGCCTGCGCCAGATCTGGTGGTGGTCGGCAATGCGCTTTCCCGCGGCAATCCTGAGGTTGAGCGCGTCCTTGATGAGCGAATTCCGTTTACCTCGATGGCAGCCTTGGTGCACGAGGAGTTTCTGATTGGCCGGGAGTCGCTGGTGGTCGCAGGGACACACGGAAAGACTACGACGACCAGTATGCTGGCGTGGATTTATCAGGTGGCAGCGCGAGAAAACCCTCTGTTAGAGCCGTCGTTTTTGATCGGCGGCGTGGCGGAGAACTTTAGAACCAGCTTTCAGTTGCGGCCTACGCGCACCTTCATCATCGAGGGCGACGAGTACGATACGGCCTTTTTCGACAAGGGGCCGAAGTTTCTTCACTACTTTCCGGATGCGCTGATCTTGACCAGTGTCGAGTTCGATCATGCGGATATTTATGCCGATCTCGATGCAGTGAAGACGGCCTTCAAGCGGCTGGTGAATCTGGTTCCGCGCCGGGGAGTGATTGTTGCCTATGACGGCAATGCGAATGTGACCGAGTGCGTGAGCCGCGCCTTCTGCCGGGTTGAGCGTTACGGATTCAGCGCTGAGGCAGATTGGCGCATCCAGAATCTACGTATTGAGAACGGCCTTTCACGTTGGGAGATCTGGCACGAGGGCGCGCTGTGGGTGGAGATGGGGATGCGCCTGGCCGGCGAGCACAATGCTCTGAACGCTACGGCTGCCGCCACGTTGGCATTTAATCAAGGCATTGATGTTGAATCGATCAAATCTGCGATAGCAGAGTTTAAAAGCGTGAAACGCCGGCTGGAAGTGCGCGCGGAGATCAACGGCGTCACGATCATTGATGACTTTGCCCATCACCCCACCGCGATTCGAGAAACCCTGCGGGCGCTCCGCGCTGTTTACCCGCAGGCGCGGTTGTGGGCGATCTTGGAGCCGCGCTCGAATACGCTGCGGCGCAAGGTGCTGGCGAGCGATCTTGTGGCGAGCTTGCGGCTTGCGGATCGCGTCGTGCTGGCTGGGGTTTATCAACAGCAGCGCATTGCGGAGAGCGAGCGATTGCATCCCGAAGAAGTTGTTGCCGTGCTCAATGCCGAGGGAACCCGGGCGGAACTCTTTCCCGATGTGGAAGCAATCATCAACGGAATCGCGCCCGAAGTGCAACCAGGCGATGTGGTGGCGATACTCTCAAATGGTGGCTTTGACGGCATCTACGAAAAGCTGCCTGCGCGGCTGCGGGCAAATGCGCGCTGATAAGACGAAAGCGTGGACCGGGAGGTCCACGCGACAGCCGGCCTGGAGGCCGGCGCTACAGTTTCAATGCGAGTGGCTCGACGAAGCATTGGGCGACTGAACAGAAAGCGGAATTCAAAACTGATGATTGCTTCACTCACTTTGCTTGTCACGATTTTATTTTTCAGCATTCCCGCAGCGCTTACGCTGATTCCCTGGGCAGTGATTACCGGCGATGTAAAGCCGCTCTATAACGTTTCTATCTGGATTGTGCGCACGGCGTACCGGCTGGCCGGGATTCGCGTGATCAGCGAGGGGCGGGAGAATGTACCTGCCGGCAAGGCCTGCATCTTCATGGTCAACCATCTCTCCAACCTCGATCCGCCGGCGCTGCTGCCGCAGATTCCGGGACGCACCGCGGCCTTCAGCAAGCGATCTATCATGAAGATTCCTGCGATGGGCTACGCGATGAAGCTGGCCGAGTTTATTCCAGTAGACCGCTTGGGCAGCGTGGAGAACGCACAGGAGAGCGTGGCGGCGGCGCGGCGGGTGCTGGAAAAAGGCATCCACATCACGACGTTTGTGGAAGGGACGCGCTCGAAGGATGGGCGACTGCTGCCCTTCAAAAAAGGTCCGTTTTATCTGGCGAAGGAGACGGGCGCGCCGTGCATTCCGGTGTCCCTTTACGGCACGGAGACGATGATGGCCAAGCACAGCCTGAGCATCCAGCCGGGCACTGCGCATATTATTTTCCATCCGCCGATTTATCCGCAGGATTTTGCCGACCGCAGGGAATTGCTGGAAGCGGTGCGGGCGGCGATTGCCTCGGGGTTGCCGGAGTGGATGCGGGGGTAATCTACGATTGAAGGCAAAATCGCTTCTGATCGATTATTTGACTGAATGTAGCCTGTCCAGTTTCTTCCTCGACTCTTCCACTCCTTCGAGCCTGACGAGATCATTCGAAATGTAGAAGTCCAATTCCCATGAGAGATAGGACTTTTGCGATTCGATATATCGTGGATCATTGATTGTTACTTCGCAGCCATGCTTCTTGCACTCAATCAAGGGTAGAAGATTTTGCTTCTTCAGAATGGCCTCTCCGACAAGTAAACGTGGGACGCTCGGGACGTCAGAACGCTCATCTGCGATACCAACCTCGTTGCCAGTCATGCCTAAGTAAAACAAGGCGAGAGAAGTCCACATTTCGGGCGTATCGGGCACGATATGATTTTCCTCAATGAGTGCGTTGAAGGCTGCTCGATTATGGGGTTCATCGGCGATGCGTGGTTCCCCAACCATTCCATGAGTGACTGGTATGACCCATAAGTTTGGCTGGCTCTTCAGTTGAATCAAAGTCACCCGCCAGGCACTGTCCGTTGCTTCAGGCCTATCCCCGCGCAGCAAAAGGATATTACTGCTTTTGAGCCACTCTGAACGTAGCATTTTACATTCATCGAGTTCACCGATATTGAAATCGAAGTGCTTGAGGAGATCATGAATGTATTTGGAGTCGAGCAGACTGTTAGCAGGCTCTTGCGCGCAGGGCACAGTAGTTATCTCTGGTATCTTTGCCAGATTGGGCGTCTGTGAATTCGCTAGCAGCGCTTTATGCGTGAGCAGCGAAAGCAGAATTAGTGTGTGCAAGATGTGCTTTCTGGTGCAGCTGATCATTTAATCCCCCTGCACGGTCGGTCGGCTGAAGCAGGCACACTCTACGGTTGCACGATTGCGTTGTAGCCGTCGTTGAGGAGCTTTTGGCGCATGGCGTAGGCGCTAGTGCGGTCAGGGAACGGGCCAATCTGCACGTGGAGCATGTTGTCGGCCAGATTGTGCTGAATGGTGACGGTATAACCGCGCTTGCGCAGCGCGCCGACCAGCACATCGGCGTCTTCCTGATGCGAGACGGAGGCAATTTGCACCATGATTGCCGAGGATGTGGCCAGTGCAGGAGCGGCTTTTGAGGTTACGCTGGCTGCGGGAGTCTTTGCGGCGGGCTTGGGCGTTGCAGGTACACTGACTGCCGCGGGTGGGGCAGGATGAACCACGGCTGGCGCAGGCTTTGGTGCAGGCGAGGCGACTGGCAGTGCTGGGGGGGCGCTGGCAGGGGCAGCAGAATCGGGAGCCGGAGCAGTTGCAGGCGGCGGCACGCTATTTTCAGTACTTGCCGAGGGCTTGGGCTGCTCCACTACAACTGGCGTATTGGCCGGGGTGACGGGCGCGTTGGCTGCGGCGGGCGAGGGAGCGCTGCGATGGCCCACGGTGTAACCGATGCCGAAGAACGCTCCGCAGAGCAGGACCAGGCCGAAGAAAATCGCCAGCAGCGTCATGGAACTGAGCGTCAGCTCCGTGTCGCGATGAGGTTCCTGCACGGGGTCGAGTTCGCCGTCTTCCTGCTTCTGGCCGTAATATGTCTGAAACATCTGCCGCCCTTAAAAATGAAATTCCCGCGCGCGCGGGCAGCCCTACTTCTTCTCCGCGTTCAGCGCCGCGGAGACACCGAGCTTGTTGAGCAGGGTCATCAGCTCCATCGGCAGGGGGAAGACGATGGTAGTGTTCTTTTCTACGCCAATCTCAGTGAGGGTCTGAAGATATCGTAATTGTAGCGTCATTGGCTCGGTCGCCAAAAGGTGCGCCGCATCCACCAGTTTTTGGGCGGCGTTGAACTCGCCTTCCGCGTGGATGATCTTGGAACGCTTTTCGCGCTCTGCCTCGGCCTGCTTGGCCATGGCGCGCTGCATCTGGTCAGGCAAATCCACCTGCTTCACTTCGACCGAGGCGACCTTGACGCCGAATGGCTCCGTCCGCTGATCGATGATGGTTTGGATGCGCAGGTTGAGCTTGTCGCGATGACTGAGCAGTTCGTCCAGCTCCACTTCGCCCAGGACTGTGCGCAGAGTGGTCTGTGCAAACTGAGAGGTCTGGTAGACGTAGTTGGCCACTTTGATCGCAGCGTCGTTGGGATTGACAACATAGAGGGTAACAACGGCGTTTACCTTAATCGTTACATTGTCGCGGGTAATAATATCCTGCTGGGGAACCTCGAGCACATCCTGGCGCAGGGAGATGCGCACCATCTGGTCGAAGGGACGGAAGACCAGGATGATGCCGGGACCCTTTGGCACTGGCAGCGCGCGCCCCAGGCGGAAGATGACGCCACGCTCGTACTCGCGGAGAATCTTGATTGAGTTGAGCACGTAGAGAACGACGATCGCGACGAAGATCAGAACCGGCAAACCAAGGCCTTCCATTTTATAACCCTCACTGAAAGCATTTTCAGAATACTAAGAGACGTTTACACGGCGGTGAAAGGCGGCTTTTCCTTGAGGAGAAAGCCACTTGAGAGTGTGCTTTCCGGCTACTGCAATTCCGAAAATGCTATTGCAGGAATTGTACTCCAGCTGAGCGCTAAACCGGTGTGTTGGATGAGGGGGACGGCTCAGCCGGATCAACATGCAGCAGGTATTGCTCATGGCCGGTGACCTTGAGCTGCGTCCCGGCGGCGACCGGCGCAGCGGCGACGGCGCGCCAGATCTCCCCTTCGACGAGGACGTGACCCTCAGGGGTAAGCGGCTCCATTGCCGTGGCCAAGCTGCCGATCATTGCGTCGACGCCGAGGCGAGTCTTCATGTGGCGGGCGCGAATGGCCAGCCGCAGCAGCATAAGGGTAATGAGGCTGAAGGCCAAACTGACCGCGATGGCCATCCAGGGATTGATGCCCAGCTCCGGCACCGGCGCGGCAACCAGCGTGAGCAGGCCAAAGGCGAGGCAGACGATGCCCGCGATGGCCAGCGCGCCGTGGCCGCCGAATTTGGCTTCAAGAATCAGGAGCGCGATCGCGGCAATCAGCAACATGACCGCCGTATAGCGAATGGGCAGCAGGTCGAAGGCAAAGATAGACAACAACACCATGAGCGTGCCCAGCGCGCCGGGAACGATGGTGCCGGGCGAGTTGAATTCCAGGTAAATCAGCAGCGCCCCGCAGACAAAAAACAGCAGAGCGATGTTGGGATCTACCAGCCAGCCGAGGATTTGATCTCGCAACGCGGGCTTGAGGAGTTCGATGCGCGCACTCGTGAGATGCAGGGTAAGTTTGCTGCCGTCGAGGCGAGTGATGGTGCGTCCATCAATAGCCTTCAACAGTTCAGCGTCATTGGCGGCGGTCAGATCGATGAGGTGCTTGTCGAGAGCTTCCTCGGCGGTGTAGGAGTGCGAGGAGTGAACGGCGGCCTGGGCGGCCTCGGTGTCGCGGTTGCGTTTGGTCACGTAGGAGCGCAGGAAGGCCTCGGTGTCGTTCTGGACCTTCTGGGCCATGATGTCGTCCATCTTGCCGACTTCGACGACCGGGTGCGCCGCGCCGGCGTTGGTTCCGGGCGCCATGGCCGCTATGTCCGCGGCTTCGAGCAGGAAGAAGCCCGCTGAGCCGGCGCGCGCCCCTGCTGGAGCAACGTAGACGATCACGGGTACGCGAGAGGAGAGAATCGCGCCGGCCATGGAGCGGGTGGAGGTGAGTAGCCCGCCGGGCGTGTCGAGTTCGATGAGCAGCGCCTGCGCGCCGTCGGCGTTGGCCCGGGCAATGGCGCGCTGGAGTTCGCCGTCGGTGATTGGCTGGATGGTGTCGGCGAGGAGGAGTTTATCTACGACTGGTTGCTGGGCGTGGGCGGAGCTGACAAGAATCATTGCGACTGCAATCAGAACCGCGAGCTTCTGTATCCGCTGAATCATGGCTTGCTCCTTTGAGCAGCTTGGAAATCGCTATTTCTTCTGGCCGCCTGCAACATCCATCGTTTGCAGCAGGTCCTTGGCTGCTTGATTGTTGGGGTCAAGCTGGAGAGCTTGATTGGCCTCTCTGCGAGCGGCATCTTGATCGCCGGTGCGTTCGCGGACTTCGGCGAGTCCGGCATGAGCTTCGGCAACTGCGGCATCGGTGGCGATGGCGGATTGAAAGAGGCGCTCGGCTTCGAGCAGCAGGCCGCGATCCAGGTACTCCTTGCCCTCTTCTGATTGTTTGACGGCGCGTTCATGCGGCGCCAAAGCAGCCAAGCGGGCTGAGTCCATTTGATCGAGCGTTGCCGCAGCCTGACGGAAGGCGACCGCATCGAAATTGCGCTCGATCCGTTCGAGCGCGTCGGTCTTGACTTCGGCGCTTGCCGGCGCGCTTGCGGGGGCTTTCCATGCCGCTTGCAGCGCCTCGGCCTCGACGTCTCCGGGGCGGAGCTTGAGGCACTGGGCCAGTTCGTCGTCGGCCTCGGCAGCATGCTTTTGCCGCTTCAGGGTGACCGCCAGATTGAAGTGATAGTCGGCTCCATTGGGATCGGCCGCCAGAGCCTGGCGGAAGAGCGAGCTGCCGTCGTGGCCCTGGCGGCTGATGGCGACGCCCTGATTGTTGAGCACCGCGGCCAGCGGGAGCATCTGGGCCACAGATGCAAAGGCCGCTTCGGCATGGGGGTAATCGCCGCTGAAGAGCAGGGAGAGGCCGCGATAGAATCCGGCTTCGAGGCCGTCGGCATCTCTACCGGTGACTTTAGCAAAGGCCACGGCTGATTTTTCATATTGCTGCGCGGCGAACTCTTCGCGGGCCAGGGCCAGCCAGGCTTTGGGGAACAGAGGGTTCAACTCGGTGGCGGTGGTGAGGTGGCGAAGCCGCTCCTGCTGGTCAGCTTCGGAGATGCCGCGAATGTACTGCTCGAATGCCTCCAGTCGCAAGCCCGTGCCGGCGGCGACAAAGGTCTCCTCGGGTTGGTTGAACGCAGGATCGAGCTGGCGGGTTAGTTTCCAGGCCAATTCATCGTAGACCTTGATGAGGTCGCGCATATCGCCCCGGGCCGTGACCGGTTCGCTCATGCGCAGGTGGGGCACGTCGACGATCTGGGCCTCAGCGACGATGCCTGTGCCGTCAGTGAGATAGCTGCCGACGATGATGGAATCGGCGTCGAGGGTCTGCGCGAGGCGGATTTCGCTTGCGCGGGAGGGCTGAAAACCCTGCGGCAGGCCGAGATGGTCAAGAGCATAGAGGCGGTCTGCGCAGCTCATCGGCGAAAAGCCTGCCGAGGCGAAGCGGCTGCTGAGAATCTCCGGCGCGGCCTCGCGAATCCACTCCAGGCTGGGTTGGCCGGTGCGGTTGTCGAAAGGCATCACCAGGAGGATTCTTCCCCCAGGAACCCCATCGGCACTTGCGGTGCGGCTAATCTCTTGAGGCATCTGAGCCTGAACTGACTGCAGGCTGGCGGGAAGAAGAATCGCAAGGCCGAAGGGGAGCGCGGCGCGGGCAGAGGCTGTTTTCAGCCACGAAAAACGGAATGAAGAAGAGAAGATCACGACAGGGTGATTATAGGCGCTCCGGCATGAGTCAGGATGAGCAGAGTTCGATTTCGATTGGCCGGTTGGCGGGTTCTCTGTATGCTGGCTTTATGTCCGAAGGTCCGCAGAATTCGCGTCCGCTTACTCCCGTCTGGCGGGCGGTGATCGAGATTGCGTTCATTATTTTTCTCTTCTATTCCAACCTGCTGATGGGGGAGTACAACGCCTCGGCGGGGCGCGGCAAGACGCTGCTGGTCGCGCTCGATGATATTTTTACCGGTGCGAATTTTCTGATCGCTGTTCTGGCGGCGCTGATCGGGTATGTGGTTTTTGAGTTTCTTCGGAAGAAATTATAAGTTGGTTTGCGCTGCAATAAATCATGTGCTCGGAATCAATACCCAGCCAGTGGTGAGCCTCTACTTTCTACACTCGCTTCAATCGCGCGGTTGAAGCGGATAATCGCGATCCACATGCCCTGGTCTTCCTGCTTCCACACCAATGTGCCGCCGAGTTGCTGGGCGATGGCTTCGGGCTTCAGGTCGTGATGCAGGCCGAAATAGCGCTCGTCCATTTCCTTGCTCGCAGCACCAAGCGTGAAGAACGGCGAAGTCGCTTCCTCCTTGGTGGAAAAGACCAGCGCGGTGGAGTACTTTTCCGGCTCCTGGAGGGCGCGGGCGATCTGTGGGGCGCTGAAATCATCGATTGGATAAACCTCGTAGGGCTTCTTCAAATAACCGAGTTCGGGGCGGGATAGCGCGTCGGTGACCGGCCAGGCAGAAAGCACCACGGAGCCGGGGTAGAGCTTGTTGAGCTGATTGATGCCCGCCTCATGCAGGCGAACGACATGCACAAAGGCGAGATTGTCTTCCGGGGCGAATCCATAGGGCGGGTTGACGAAGAGGCCGATCACGAAAGCTGCGCCCGAAAACGCGGCGAGACCCTGCCATGCCGGCGCGCGGTGATGGAGCGTGGAGAGAGCCAGCAGCAGCACCAGGGGATACATGGGCAGCAGATACCGGGTGAGCAAGGCTCCGCCGAGAATGCTGAAGAAGAGAGCGTTGACTAACAGCAGTAAGAGAATCCGGCGCGTGATGACGGGACTTAACCCCGGCGGCTTACTGCCGTTGGGATCGGGGCGTGGAGTGAGCAGTAGGGAAGCGAGCGCCATCCCGACCGGCACAAAGAGGTTCATGTGCGCGGTGAGGTGGAGCAAGCGGTGGGCAAAGGCGGCAAGGATGCGGACCGGTTCGAGATTGGCCTGGGCGTTGTAGCGGAGAAACTCCGGATTGCCGAAGAGGAAGCCGGTTTTTGCATAGTGCCATGAATACCAGCCGACAAGCGGCAGGGCGCAACTGGCCAGCCATGCCGACTCGCTCCAGAGCCGGAAGCGCGCAAAAGCCTGCACACGAAAACTGGCCGCAAAGCTGACCAGAGCCAGCGTCATTGGAACCACAATTGCGGTTTCCTTCGAGAGCGCGGCGGCGGCAAACCACAGCGCCGCGGCCCAGGGCTTGCGCCCGCGCTCGGGCAGCGCGTAGATCAGCCCCCAGAGGGTGCAGGCGGCGGCGAAGATGTCAGCGTGGGCCAACAGGCTCTGCGCGAACCAGATGGGGTAAAGGCCGGTGAGGACGACGGCCCAGAAGGATACAGCCACCGAGGCCTGCAGGCGCTGCGCCAGACGCCAGACAGCAAGCAGGCCAAGCGCGGCGACCATCAGGACGGACTCGCGCGTGACGAGGGGATGGAAGCCGGAGAGCTGCCACCAGAGCGCGAGATAGATACTGGGCAGCGGCGGGTGCGCGTTGGTGAGCGTGGTGGTGGGAATCAGCGAGCCGGTGCGAAAAAAATCCCATGCCGCGGGAATGTAATAGCCGGCCTCGTCCCAGTAGTAGGGCAGGCGCAACAGGGTAATGTGGGTGGCGTAGAGCGCGGTAAAGATCACCGGGAAGATCATCCAGAGGGGCAAGGGCGCGTCCCGCCGCGGCGGCATCAGGATTTTCCAGCGCAAGGGCTTTTCCTCTTTGAAGCGGGGTCTCAGCTCTTTGGGAATTGTAAAGGAGCGCGCTGGATGGAATCGGTTTGATTTTGGTGGGGTTGGGGAAGAGCGGGTCAGCCAGCATTTGCGCAGCAGCGGCGCCAGAGCTGCTCAATGTAGCTGTCGGTCATGCCGGCAATGTAATCGGCGACGGTGCGGGCGAGGCCCTCGGTCTCGATCTGCGCGCTGTGATCGGCGGGCAGCAGTGCGGGATCGTTGAGGAGCGCGGCAAAGAGTTGCTCAACCACCGCCGCGGCGTGCGCATGGGCCTCTTCCATCAGCGGTGCGTTGTAGAAGCTGGCGTACAGGAAGGTTTTGGCCTCGGAGCGGGCGGCCTCCATTTCCGGACTGAGCGTGGCCAGACGGCGTGGCGCGATGCGGACCTCTTCGAGGGTTGTGGCTCCGAGCATGTCCATCTGGCGGTGGATTTCATGGAGCAGGTCAGTAACCAGCGAATCGACCAGGAGCTTAAGGGTTTCAGCTGTCGAGAGCTTGGCGGGCGCTGCCGGATATTTGTCCAGGACGGCGTCGTGGGCGGCGCGGAAGAGCGGGACGGAGGCTCGAACCTGATCGAGGGTGAGAATGCCGGAGTCGAGCCCGTCGTCGAGATCGGCGGTGAGGTAGGCAATTTCGTCGGCGAGATCGATCAACTGGGCTTCGAGCGGGGGATACTGGCCGAGAAGATACTCCGCTAGCTCAGGATGTTCGGAGGCAGTGTAGTCGCGGGAGTGTTTGACGATGCCTTCGCGGACGGCCAGGGTCAGGTTGAGCCCGCGAAAGCCAGCGTAGCGTTCCTCGAACCAGGTAATGATGCGCAGGGCGTGGAGATTGTGGTCGAAGCCGAGGCCGTGGGCGCGCAGGCACTGGTCGAGAGCTTTTTCTCCGGCGTGGCCGAAGGGTGGATGGCCGATGTCGTGGGCCAGGGCGAGGGCTTCGGCAAGCTCGGCATTCAGCCCGAGGGCTGCGGCCAGGGTACGGGCGATCTGAGTGACTTCCAATGTGTGAGTCAGACGGCTGCGAAAGTGGTCGCCGGGCAGGATTCCGTCCTCATTTGCCGGCAAAGTGCCGGGCAGGCGGGTAAAAACCTGTGTTTTGCCGGCCAGGCGGCGGAAGGCGCGGGCATGGAGAATGCGTCCGCAGTCGCGGGCAAAGGGTGAGCGATAGGGGTGAGGCAGCTCGGCGACAGCACGGCGGGCGAGGTTACTTTCGGGTGCGCCGGGGACAGCGACTCCGGCTGGCAGCGCCAAAGCTGATTTAGATTCAGCATTCATCATTGCAAAGCCTCTGAAGGAGCGGAAGGCAAATTCGCTCTACGCCCGTTATATCGTAGTGAGGTGTGCAGTGATATATAGACAGGTATGGTCATGCACGGTGGAGTGTGAGATAAAGCGTCTGATTACAGAGATTAGAGGGAGGCGGCAAGGGCCGGATACAGCCCCGCATGGCTGGTCTCATACAGCAGAAGCAGACGCTGCCGCATCAGATAATAGGCCGAAGCCGCCTCTTGCACGTGGAAGGGGAGGGCGAACCGAAAACGCTTGAGTAAACCGATGGGAATCATGGCCAGCTTGACTTGGCGCACGGCATGGTGCAGGTCAATGGCTTCGCGGCGCATGCGCTCACTGACAATCACGCCCTCTTCAAAATTCCAACGCTCCGCCCATGCAGCCAGCGCCAGCATGATCTCGGCGTTTTTGAGCATCTTGTTGAGGCCTTCGGCTCCGCCGACCAGTTGCCACATCTCCTGCGGCTCCATCGCGATCTGTCCGCGGCGGGGCTGAAGAAAGTCCTGAGCCACCAGTCCGACGGCTTCAGAATCCATCGGCAGCAAACCGGAGATGAGTTCTGTCCAGTCCCGCTGTCTGCGCCGGAGGGCCGAAGCCAGCGCGAGAAATAGAGCTGCTCCGAGGATGCACAGGGCGAGTGCGGCAGCGAAATTGAGTGGAACGGAGGTCATCAAGGAGGATGTTACCTTTGCGCCCCAACGGTGTCAAGATTTTTTTGCATCCGATTGTGCAAATCTTGGATATAAGCGGCCAACTCGGGTGGAATCGGACGCCGCGCTGGCTCATTGCGCCAGAACTGGACGATCCAATAGAGCTGCGAAGCCTCAAAAACAATTATCCGTACGCGGTCGAGGTCTCTGTAATGCGAATGTACGCCGAGGTAACTATGCAGCCCTACAACCAGAATTGCGATGCTTTGCGATGCTGACCAACCAAGGATCAATGACATTACGTGATTTCGCCAGCCTAGACCCAACTTGTTCGAGGTTAACGCCACCACGATGAAAAGCTCACAGACAAGAGCAGCGGTAAACACGCCAAACCGGACCCCCAGACTCAGGAATCTATCTGAAGTCGGCGGAGAGATTGCGGCAGCAAGCGCAACTGCAAGCAGGATCCCGATTCCGGCTCCCACTATAAACTGTTTCCTGGCATCCTGGACCCATGTTCCCATCGGCCGCATCACGATTCGCGCAATCTCCCATACCACTGCGATCTGGAGGATTCCATCCACGAAGCTAAATGCATAATAACCGCGCTCATACCAGGCATGAGACCCAAAACAGTAGATCAAATACATCACCGGCGTGAAGATCGCTTCGAAACCCGAAATGGCGGTGAAACAGGGAAAGCTCTTCCATCTGCTGCGGTACAAAAGGACGGAGAGTAACGCGACTGCGCAGGCAAATCCGCCCGCCCACAGAACCCAATCGAGCGTCGATAGAGTCATTTCACCTCGCGGCTTCTATTTTCTCCCTTTTCATATGATTTGCACCACCGAAATGGCAGCGATGGCTGACTTGAAGCCGCCAAATGGAGTCGGTACCCCGCCGGTTGGGTCCGCACCTGCCGCGGAGGTGGTCGATTTAAAGTCACCAAATGGAGTTGGCACTCCGCCGGTTGGTTCCGCAAATGCTGTAGAGGTGTTTGCCTTGAAATCACCAAATGGAGTCGGTACTCCGCCGGTTGGGTCCGCTAATGCGGCAGGTGCAACAGCAGCGAAAACAACGGCGGCGAGGGCGAGACGAAGAGTGTTTTTCATGGGGGTTCTCCTTTTTTGGGCGCAAGTGTGCGCAAGATGAGCGTAGCTGGAAATTGCTGATTTGAATAGTGAAAAAATGCAGGGAATTGTAACCAAATCGTTGATAAGTGAGCGCTTTGCCCCGGCTTCGGGCGATCTTTCTTCGCGCAACCGAGCGAATCGGGGCAGTTTTGCGTCTGAATCTATGACGCTTCCCGGCTGTGCGGCGGCCCCGGCCCTTCTGTATACCGCGATGGCAATGCCCGAAAGGGCTATGCAGCCAGAGCGACCGGAGACGGGGCATGCGACCCAACAGGTCAGGCTGGGAACGTGGAACGAGAGAACGCCGCGGATCAAAAAATTGAGCGCATTTGGCCTTTGATGAAAGCCGGATTGATCAAGATTGAGCGATATGGAACCGAGAATGAATCAGGAGCAGGCATGAAGCTGGGTAGGTTTGGGTGGGTGATGCTGACGGCGTTGCCGCTTTTTTTGACCGGATGCGGTGATTTCTGGCAGTCGCCGAACAATGGCAGCGGCAGCTTTACTCTCACCAACAGCGACAGCATCACGGTGGCGACGGCTGGAAATTCCGGAACCTCGACGATTACCGTGACGCCGACGATCTCCTCCTATACCGGGACGGTGACGCTGACCTGCTCGATTTCCTCGACGCCTTCCGGCGCAACCTGCTCGTTTTCGCCCACGTCGCTTACGTTCAGCAGCGATACGGCGCAGACCTCGACGCTGACGGCGGCCACGACCTCTTCAACCCCCCCCGGGGCTTACACGATCACAGTGTACGGAACAGACGCCTCGAACAACAGTGCGCAGACGACGGCTTGCCTGCTGGTGGCGACCACGGCGACCAGCTGCTCCACATCGGGCAGCGGCAGTGGGAACTTCTACATCCTGGACGGCGGAAGCGCGCCGGGTATTGTGGGCAAGTCCATCGCTTCCGGTACTCCGTCCACGATTTCCGGCAGTCCCTGGTTGCTGACGACTGGGCTGGTTCCTACCTCGCTGGCCATTGATCCGAACGGGAACTATTTGGTGGTCGGCACGGAGAGCGGCGTTCTCTCTTACCCGATCACCAACGGCACACTGGGAACCGCAACGCAACTTTCGCCGGATGATGCCTTTGCCGTGCAGGTGGACCCATCGGGCAAGTGGGTTGTGGAGGCTGTCGCAATCAACGGCGGCGTAGCCTTGAGCGCAATCCCTGTGAATACCTCAACCGGAGCCAGCTCAGGAACCGCCTCTACTGTAAATATTTCAATCAGCTCGCTCAGCAATGTTCCAAACAACCAGATGGCGATCTCGGGTGACGGGAGCTACGTTTTTGTTGCCCTAGGCAAAGGTGGCACCCTTTATGTGCCGTTCAGCTCGAGCGCGCCCTTCCCGAGCGGGGTCGCCCATGCTGTCATCGGCTTAGTGAGCAGCAGCAGCGGCGCCGCTCTTTCTGTTGCGGTTGATCCCGGTACTTCCCCTCGCCTCTTATACGTCGGGGAGAGCGTCGCGTCGGGGAGCACGGGTGGATTGCTCGCTTACAATTACAGTTCCCTCGCCGGTGGGTTGACCGGGGGCTCGGTCTCTCAGGCCGGCGGTTCCCCCAGCGCCAGCGGTGGAGCCTCTCCGGTTTCCATTCTGCCGATTAGCACTGGAGATTACGTCTATGTTGGGGATGACACTGGTATTATCGGCGGGTTCGCAGTGACATCCTCCGGCACGACCTACAAGATTGCTTCCACTGGCAGCACAGCTACCGTAGGAAACGGAGTGGTCGGCCTAGCTGAAGACTCGACCGATACTTACCTGCTCTCCGCCAGTGCCGTTGGCAGTCCCTACTTCGACGTATTCACCTTTGACACCAGTACGCCCGGGAAGCTGGATACCACCAGTGATGCTTCCACCACTCAGGCCAATTCGGTTGCGATTGTGGCAGCGCCGTAAAAGCAGGGAATAGGGACTAGGGAATAGGGTCGAGAACAGCTCCGGCAGGTTGGCTTCATCTCCTTGCGGCATAAGCTATGCCGCAAGGAGCGGGGTAGGCACTGCAAATCTGCAATTGGCAATCGTGTAGTTTATTTCTAATCCCTTA
>Ga0181534_10001525_pt1 | contig 15042 bp, 10 predicted proteins | sample PEATcosm2014_Bin_37_FD_119758 | JGI IMG/M metagenome (GOLD analysis project Ga0181534, IMG submission 119758) | Peatland microbial communities from MTU Mesocosm Facility, Houghton, MI, USA - PEATcosm2014_Bin17_10_metaG | ecosystem: Environmental > Terrestrial > Soil > Wetlands > Peat | place... | reverse complement strand
GCGCTTGTTAGCATAGATGGCGCACGATGGGCAAGTGAAAATGACGCCGCGTCGCCCCGGGCCTTGCTTTGGCGGCGGCGCGACAGGTCTACAATCGACTCGATGTCGATAGCGCAAATGCGGTAGGATCGGCGACAACCGCCGGATCCCCTGCCAATGCCCGGGCTGCCGCCCTCACCGGACCCTCGACCGCGCCCCGCCCGCCGGCGGCGCGGGCTTTCGGCCGTGCTCGCGCTGCTGCTGCCGCTGGCGGCGCACGCGGCGCATGCCGATCCGGCGCCGCCGGACGCCCGGCTGTGCGAGGCGGCGATCGCGGCGGCCGAACCGGGCACCGATCTGCCGCCGCGCCTGCTGTCGGCGATCGGCGTGGTCGAGAGCGGGCGGGCCGATCCGGCCAGCGGCACCGTCGCGCCCTGGCCGTGGACGATCAACGTCGCCGGCGTCGGCCAGACGTTCGAGACCCGGGCGGCGGCCGTCGCCGCGGTGCAGGCGGCGCAGCAATCCGGCATCCGCTCGATCGACGTGGGCTGCATGCAGGTCAACCTGTTCTTCCACCCGCAGGCCTTCGCGACCCTCGAGGAAGCGTTCGACCCGGCCGCGAACGTGCGCTATGCGGCGCGCTTCCTGGCGGCGCTGCATGCGCAGACCGACGCCTGGGCGGCGGCGATCGCCGCCTATCATTCGCTGACGCCGGAGCTTGGCGCCGCCTATGCGCGCCGGGTGGCGGCGACGTGGCCGCTCGCGGACCGGTTCGGGCTGGCCGCGTGGGCGGCGGCGCGGGCGACCGCGTCGCTGGAGGCGGAGGTGGACCCGAACCACGTGCTGACGCCGGAATTCCGCGCCCGGATGATCGCGGCGGCGGCGTTCCGCCGCGGGCAGGAAGCGCTGCACGCGCAGCCGGTCGCGGTCGCCGCGGCGGCACGGTCGCCGGCCGCGGCGCTGGCGGCGCTGGAGGCGGAAGTGGACCCGAGGCACGTGCTGACGCCGGAATTCCGCGCCGAGATGATGGCGGCGGCGGCGTTCCGCCATCAGCAGGCGGCGGCCCGGCAGGCGCCGCCGGCGCCCGCGCCCGCGGTGGCCGAAACCGGTGTTTTCCTGGTGGCGGCGGCCGGACGGTTGAAAATCCCCGGCAAGCCGGAATAGCCTGCCGGCGGAGCGGGGGAGGGGGCCGGTCGTCGCGTCGCGATCGTCCCTGAAGGAACCGCTGCCATGCCGCTCTCCCCGGTCCCGGCGCCCGCCGCGCTCGCCGTCGTTCCGCTGCTGCTGGCCGGCGCCGCGCCGGCGGCGACGCTGACGGTCGGGCCGGGGCAGCCGCAGACCACCATCGCCGCCGCGGTCGCCGCGGCGCACAACGGCGATACGATCGCGGTGCTGGCGGGCGTCTACGTCAACGACTTCGCCGAGATCGCGGTCCAGGTGACGCTGACCGCGGTCGGCGGCCAGGTGATCCTGCGCGCGACCGGCAACATCGCCAACGGCAAGGGCATCCTGATCACCGACACCGACACGACGATCACCGGCTTCGGCTTCATCGGCGCGCACGTGACCAACGCCGACGGCGGCAACGGCGCCGGGCTGCGCTACCAGGGCGGCAACCTGGTGCTCAACGACTGCTACTTCGCCAACAACCAGGACGGGCTGCTGGCCGACGCCGACGCCACCGGCACGATCACCATCGCCAACACCGAGTTCTACCACAACGGCGTCGGCAACCCCGCCGACGCGGGCTACGGCCTGACCCACAACCTGTATGTCGGCGCGGTCGCGGTGCTCGACATCGAGAACAGCTATTCGCACGCGGCGATCGTCGGCCACGAGATCAAAAGCCGGGCGCTGACCACGATCGTGCGCAACAGCCGCGTCGTCGACGGGCCGACCGGGACGGCCAGCTACAGCATCGACCTGCCGAACGGCGGCGTGGCGACGATCGAGAACGACCAGATCGAGCAGGGGCCGCTGAGCCAGAACCCGATCGTCATCTCGTTCGGCGAGGAAGGCGGCCTGCACCCCGGCTCGACGCTGACGGTGCGCAACACCCTGATCGAGAACGATCTTGCCGGCGGCGACGGGCTCGCGGTGAAGAACGCGACCGACGTCGCGGTGACGCTCGCCGGGACCCGCGTCTATGGCCTCGGCAGCGGGCAGTTGCTGGCCGGGCCCGGCACCGTCACCGGCACCACGGTGCTGACCGCGGAGCCGACGATCTCCGGCAGGCATCCGTGGCTGGCGCCGTAGCGCGGCGCCGCCGGCCGGATCCGCGGGCATGATCACGCGCAGTCGCAATAATATCGACAGTCCGCGCAGTTCCTGACCTATTGTAACGCAACATCTCGTAACGCTTCTTAGTATCTCTTTTCGCAAATGATGTCTGCTGCGACGGCAGTTGTGCGAGAATGCAAGTTCCGCATTGCGCGGCTTTGTGCCAGGAACTGCCGATGCTCGAACGCGCCGCGCACCTGACGCTGATCCTCGGCGCCCCGCGTTCCGGGACGACGTGGCTTGGCAAAATCTTCGACAGCCACCCGCGGGTGCTGTACCGGCACGAGCCGGATCTGGCTGTGGATCTGGCGGTGGATCTGGCGGTGGATCTGGCGGTGGCCGAGCCGGGGATTGCCCGGATTTGCCGCCTCGCGGATGTGCCGCGGCACCGCGATGCCGCCCGCGCGTTCGTCGCGGCGCTGATCGCCGCGCGCACCGTCAGCGCCGCCGGCAAGCTGCCGCTGTTCGACAAGGCGGGCGACCCGCCGCTCGCCGGCGCCGCGCGCACCGGGCTGGTGCTGGCGCTGCACGCGGCGCAGGCCGTGCTGCCGCGCGGGCGCGGCGCGCGGCTGCGGCTGCCGCGCGGGTTCGGCCTGAACCGGGGGGTGCACCCGCACGTCGTCATCAAGACGGTGGTTTCGCTCGGCCGCGCCGGGCTGCTCGCGGCCGCGGTGCCGGAGGCGCGCATCATCGTCATCGTGCGCGATCCGCTGCAACAGATCGCCTCGCGCCTGTATGGTCTCGCGCACGGCAAGATGCGCGCGTTCCGGCCGATCGAGAACCTGCTGGCGACCGACGAGGCGGCGCGCTTCGGCCTGACCGCGGCGCGCTTTCAGGCGCTGCCGCTGGCCGAGCAGATGGCCTGGGAATGGGTGATCCTGCACGAGAAGGCGCTGGCCGAACTGGCCGGGCACCCGCGCGCGCGGGTGGTGCGCTACACCGACCTGGTGCACGAGCCGCAGGCGCAGGCGCAGGCGCTGTTCGACTTCGCCGGGCTGCCCTGGCATCCGGCGGCGGAGCGCTTCATCCGCGACAGCACCCGCTACCGCGGGCCGGACCTTTACTTCCACGTGCGCAAGCGCGGCGCGGAGCCGTTGCACAAATGGCGCGACATGCTGAGCGCGGACGAGCAGGCGCGCATCCGCGGCGTGGTCGGCGCCGGCGCCGGCGGGCGGCTCTACCCGGAGCTCGGCGCCGAGGCCGCACCGGCCGCGCCGGCGCGGCGGCGGCAATCCGCGCCCGCGCCGTTGCTGCCGTGGCTCGGCGACCGGCTGGTGTCGCGGCGCTGAACTGCAGGCCGGACGGCACAAAATCAGGCAAAGGGTTATCCGAAGATTGCGCAGATGAAGAAAGCAAACCGCAGATAAGCGAAGATTATATTTTGCCATCTCACCGGCTTCGACCGTCCCGACGAAATAGTAAAGAATGAACGGACTGATCTGCGTCTTCGCTTGCTTATCTGCGTCATCTGCGGATAGAGTCTTGCTTCGGCCGCACCAACCTTACGGGACTGCGGTACGAAATCAAGCAAAGAATTATCCGCAGATTGCGCAGATGAAGAAAACAAGCCGCAGATAAGAGGGGATGATGTTTGCCAGGTCGTCGGTTTCAGTCATCCGACGCGATGGCAAGGCATGAATCGACTTATCTGCGTCTTCGCTTGCTTATCTGCGTCATCTGCGGATAAACCCTTGCTTCGCGTGCCCGCGGCACGGGCGGGACGCGACCGCGCCGGGACACCATCAGGTGCCGGGTCCGGGGCCGAGCGGTGCCGTCAGCCGGCCGCCGCCCCCAGCAACTGCCCCCAGGCCGCGAACATCGTTGCCGTGTCGTAGTCGCGCGCCGCCTTCGCGCGGTTGGCGGCGCCGACCGTGCCGCGCAGCCCGGCATCGTCAGCCAGCCGCGCCAGTGCCGCGGCGAGCGCCGCCGCGTCGCGCGGCACGATGAACGGGGCGTTTTCCGCCGCCACCATCGCCGCCACGTCGCCGACGGCGGTCGCCGCCACCGGCAGCCCGGCCGCCATCGCCTCCAGCACCGACAGCGGCATCTGCTCGGTGTCGGACGACAGCGCGAACAGGTCGAGGTGCCGGTAGGCCGAAGCCGGATCGGGCAGGTGCCCGGCGAACGCCACCCGGCCGGCGATGCCGAGCGTGCCCGCAAGCGCGCCGAGTGCGGCGCGTTCCGGCCCGTCGCCGACGATCGCCAGACGCAGCTTTGGTACGCGCGCGACGGCGTGCAGCAGCCGCCCGAGGTTTTTCTCCGGCCGCAGGCCGGTGACCGTGCCGACCACCGGGCCGTCGCCGGCCAGCGTCCAGGGGGCGAGCACCGGGGGCGCCGGCCCGGCATCGCCGGCGGGCGCGTAGCGGGCAAGATCGACGCCGTTCGGCACGTAGCGCAGCCGCGTCGCGTCGAGCCGCCAGACCTCCCGCGCCAGCCGCAGCAGCACCAGCGACGGCAGCGCCACCAGCGCCCGCCGCAGCGCGAACCGCCGCGCCCAGACCCGGCGCGGGATCTGCCGGTCGCGTTCCTCGGGCCCGAAACCGTCCTCGACATGCACGTGGCGCGCCCGTCCGGCCCCGAACGGCAGCGCGTTGGCCAGCGCCCACTCGATCGAGCCCCAGTTGTGCGTCAGCAGCAGGTCCGGCCGCACCGCGTCGAGCACCGCGCGCAGCCGGCGCAGCGTGCCGAGCGGGTTTTGCTTCCCCGGCGGCAGATCGACCACCCGCAGGTCGAGGCCAGGGTCCAGCCGCTCGCGGCAGCCGAGATTGCCGTCCAGCGCGACGATGGCGTGGCGCAGCGCCCGTCCGTGATGGTTGGCGACGGCGCAGAACCGCGCCTGCGCGCCGCCCACCCCGAAGCTTGGAAAGACCGACAGGACGAGCGTCAGGCCGCCCTCCCGAGCGCCGCCGGCAGCATCTCGCTCGTTAAAAAACCCTCGAACGTCAGCAGCGACCACAGTGCCTGCGCGTGGTCGAAGTGCCGCGCCGCGTGCTCGTCGAGCAGCCGCGCGATCGCGGGCGGGTGGAACAGGCCGCTGTCCAGCATGGTCGGCCCGAGCAGCCGGGCGCGCACCTGCCCGATGCCGGCCCGCAGCACCTCGCCGAGCGGCGTGGCGAATCCCTGCTTCGGGCGGTACAGCACCGCGCGCGGCAGCCACGGCTCCAGCGCCCGCTTCAGCACCGCCTTGCCCTCGCCGCCGCGCAGTTTCAGCCCCGCCGGCAGCGACAGGCCCCATTCCACCAGCCGGTGGTCGAGCAGCGGCGAGCGCACTTCCAGCGACGCGGCCATGCTGGTGCGGTCGACCTTGGTCAGCATCATGCCGGGCAGCCAGGTGGCGAGGTCGGCGTATTGCGCCTGCGCCAGCGGGTCGTCGCTGCCGCTGTCCGCCATTGCCGCCGCCACCAGCGCGGCGGGGTCGTGGCCGTCGAGCCCGGCGCGCAGGCGGGGCGACAGCAGCAGGCGGCGCTGCTCGTCCTGCATCCGCGCCATCGTGCGGTAATAGGACGCCGCCGCGTCGAGGCTCAGTTCGGTCAGCGTGTGCTTGGCGCGCAGGAAGCGCGGCGCGCGGTCGAGTTTCGGATAGGCGCGGGCGAGCGAGGCGATCAGCGTTTTCCGGGCCGCTTCCGGCAGCAGCCGGCGCGCGCCGGCGACCAGGCTGTGCCAGCGATGCCGCCGGTAGCCGGCGAACACCTCGTCGCCGCCGTCGCCCGACAAGGCCACCGTCACGTGCCGCCGCGCCAGCCGCGCGACCGCCAGCGTCGGCACCGCGGAACTGTCGGCGAACGGCTCGCCGAACACCGCCCCCTGGCGGCCGGCGGCGTCGATCCAGTCGATCGCGGCGGCGGTCTCGGCGTGCTGCGCGGTGCCGCAGCGCGCGGCGACCAGGGCGGCGAACGGCGTCTCGTCGGCCTCGCCCGGAAAGCCGATGGTAAAAGTCTCGAGCGGCGTCTCGCCGGCCTCGGCGCGGGCGCGGGCGGCGGCGGCAACGACGCCGCCGCTGTCGACGCCGCCGGACAGGAAGGCGCCGAGCGGCACGTCCGCCATCAGCCGCGCCCGGGTGGCGGCGAGCAGTTTTGTGCGCAGTTGCCCGGCCGCCTCGTCCAGCGTCGCCGCGCGCGGCGCGATCGCGGGGCGCCAGTAGCGGACCGGCGCCGGCAGGTTTTCACGCAAGCCGCGCCCCGGTTCGATCAACAGCGTGTGCGCCGGCGGCAGTTTGCGGATGCCGGCAAAAATCGTCGCCGGGTCGGGCACGTAGCCGTAGGCGAGGAAATCGTCGACGGCGGCCGGATCGATGTGCCGGTCGACGCCGGGCACCTCGGCGAACGCGCGCAGTTCGGAGGCGAAGGCGAGGCCGCCGGGCGTTGCCGCGTAGTGCAGCGGCTTCTTGCCGAGCCGGTCGCGCGCCAGGAACAGCGTGCGGCGGCTTCGGTCCCAGATCGCGAAGGCGAACATGCCGTCGAGCCGCTCGACCGCGGCCGGCCCCCATTCCTCCCAGGCGTGCACCACGGCCTCGGTGTCGCAATGGTTGGCGAAGACGTGGCCGCGCGCCTGCAGCTCCCGCCGCAGCGCGGGAAAATTGTAGATCTCGCCGTTGAACACGATGACGACCGAGCCGTCCTCGTTGGTCATCGGCTGGGCGCCGCCGGCGACATCGACGATGGCGAGCCGCAGATGGCCAAAGCCGAGGCCGGGTTCGCTATGAAAACCCTCGCCGTCGGGGCCGCGATGGGCGATCGCGCGGGTCATCCGCCGCAGCACGCCCGCGTCGATCGGGCCGCCATCGTGGCGCAGCAGACCGGTGATGCCGCACATGGGTGTCGCTTGGCCCTTGTTCGGGGGGCGTTATGGGGTAGACGGTTGGCGGATGGCAAGCATTTTGCCGGCGGCCCGCCCCCGGGCGTTGTCGCGGCGGCGGGCGAAAACCCCGCCGTTCGCGGCCATCGCCGCGCGGCGTCCCGGTCGTGGCGTTGCGGTCATGGCGTTGCGGCGGGCACCCAGCGCTCGATGGCAAGTTGCTGCTCTTCGAACCGTTCCGCCACCTGCCGCCCCGGCACCGCGATCGGCGCGAGCGCTCTCGGGTTGACGACGATGACGGCGCCTTCGACCGGTGGCGGCACGGCACCGGGATCCAGCAGCAGGACGCGCACTCCGTCCACCGTCCGCTCATGGTCCTGCGCATCGAGGCCGAGCCACGCCGCGACCCCCGTCGGCAGCCGCCCGGTCATCCGCTTCCAGTCGTCGGTGAGAATGTAGGTGTGCAGCGGCCGCCCCCAGCGCGGACCCGAATAGTACCACATGAAGCACCAGTACGCGTATGTCCCGGTCAGCACCACGAGGTCGCCCGGCCGCGCGATGTCGTGCACGCGCTGCGCCGCGGTCCTGGAACCGTCACCCTTGGTGCGGGTGGTCTGATCGGTGGCGCCGACGATGCTTCCGGCGGCGAGCAGCGCCGCCAGCGTGGCGAGGCCGACGCGCGATGGCCGAACCGCGGGCGCCGGCGTGGACATCAGGCCCAGCGCCAGCAGCAGGCAGATGAACGGCAGGCTGAACACGAAGATGCGGTCGATCCAGATCGGGCCCCTGGCGTAGCTGATCGCCAGCGCCAGCAGCATCGGGACCAGCACCGGAACGCCGGCGACCAGACCGTGCGCCCGGTTGCGCAGGGCGAACACCAGCAGCAGCGCCAGCACCGCCACGGCGACCGCCGCCGCCGGGCCGCTCGGCGTGTGCACGCCGGCGATCAGGAAGGTCCAGGTCGCCAGCACGTCGGCGGCGTCGGGGAGATGGATGTGCTGCACGTCGCGCAGCAACGCGATCGCCAGCGCCGGCACGGCGAGCGCGCCCACCGCGGCCTCGAGCAGCAGCCAGCGCAGCAGCAGTCGCGGCGAACCGGCCCGCAGCACCAGTACGCCACCCATCGCGACGCAGCCCGACACCATCACGATCCCGGCGGTGTGGCTGTAGATCGCCACCAGCTGGCTCGCCAGCAGCGCCGCCGTGCCGGCGAGGCCCGGCCGCTCCGGCCAGCGCAGCTGCGCGTACCAGGCCCACATCACCGGGATCGTGATGAAGCCGTACATGCGGACCTGATCGGCATAGAACAGCGCCGCCGGCGCGACGGCGAGCAGCTGTCCGGCGGCCAGCGCGACCGGCCAGCCGTAGCGGCGGCGGGCCAGCTGCATGAGCAGGACAATCGCCGCGACGCTCCAGAGCACGCTGTTCAGCATCAGCCAGACATCGTTGTGGCTGATCGCTTCCCAGAGCTCGAGCTGCAGGTAATACAGCGGCGGGTGGGTGTCGAAACGCAGGGCGGTCGCCAGTGTCGTCGACAGGCCGTCCGACGCGAAGTTGACCCCGATCAGCTCGTCGAGCCACAGCCACCGCGACTGGATGCCGACGCAGCGCAGCGTCGTCGCGAGCAGCACGATGGCAACGGCGGCAAGCCACGGCCACGCGGCGGACAGACGATCGGCGGATTGGCGATCGGCGGACAGGCGATCGGCCGACAATTCGGCCCGGGCGCGCATGGGTGTTCCGTCCGGCAGATTTCCGGCAGTGTGTCCCGGCTGCGGCGCGACGCCACCGGCGGCCGCCGGACCACCGGTCTCTGCGGCGCGCTCGCGCGAAAAACTGCCGCGGTCGCGTGACAGTCCGGGTCTCATCGGGTTTCGCCGGGCCCGGCATGAAACGCCGCACCGTCGGGGCGCCGCGGACCGGTGATGCCGCACATAGGTGTCACTGCGTCCTTGTTTGGTAAGCGTTATGGGGTGATGGTCGGATCAACGCAAGCATTTCGCATGGCGGGGCGTGCGCGGCTGGTGCGGGGCGGGCGGCAAATGCGCTATCGCTGCGCCGGCCGCGGCCGGCCGCGGTCGCCGGGCATGACGCCGGGAGCAGGACGATGGAAGCGCCGTTTCTGATGTGCGACGTGATCGGGATCGCCATCGTGCTGCTGTGGGTCGCGCGCGGCCGCGGCACCGCCGGGCTGTTCGGCTGGCGCCCCGATCCGCCGGCGAAGCCGGCGCGGCGCCGGGACTGAGGCGGGTGCGCGACCTCGCGTTCGTCGTCGCCTGGGTGGTGCTGCTGCCGCTGGCGGTGCGCGGCGGCGCGCAGCTCGGCGTGGTGCTGTGGACCTGGACGTCGCTGCTGGCGCCGAACGAGGTGCTGTACGGCATCGGCTCGGAACTGCCGTACGCCAAGATCGCCGCGGTTCTGACGCTCGGCCTGATGCTGGCCGGCCGCGGCGGCGGCATGAAACTGCGCTGGGACGCCAGCGTGCTGCTGATGATCGCCCTGGCCGTGTGGGGCCTCGCCGCGCAGTCGATGGGGATCGCCGCCGATCCGGCGGCGGGCTGGGACCTGTACGAGAAATACCTCAAGATCCTGCTGCTCGGGGTGGTGGTCACCGTGGTGATGCGCGACCGGCTGCGGCTGCATGCGCTGCTGCTGGCGATCTGCCTCGGCATCGGCTTCAGCAGCCTCGGCGAGGGCGCCAAGTTCCTGCTCTCCGGCGGTGCCCACAAGGTCCAGGGCACGCTGTCGACCGGCGACAACAACCAGATCGGCCTCGATGTCCTGCTGATCATGCCGATCCTCTACTACCTGCACGCGACCGCCCGGCGGCGGCCGGCGCGGATCATCTGGCTGAGCGCGCTCGGCATGTGCCCGGTCTGCGTGATCGCCACCGCCTCGCGCGCCGCCTTCGTGGGCCTCGCCTTGCTGGGCGTGGTGTATGTGCTGCGCACCCGCCGCAAGGTGGTGGGGCTGCTGACGGTGGCGCTGGTTGCGTTCGCCGGCTCGCAACTGGTCAGCGACGCCTGGGTCAACCGGATGAACACCATCCAGAGCGCCGAGGACGACGATTCCTTCCTCGGTCGCGTCGGCGCCTGGAAGATCAGCACCGTGGTCGCGCTGCATCACCCGCTGACCGGCGGCGGCTTCCACGCGATCCAGAATGGCGACGTGTGGACCCCCACTCTGGGCGAAGCCAGCCAGATGGACTGGTTCGGCACCCCGCCGCCGCCGCTCGCGGTGCATGCGGCCCACAGCATCTATTTCGAGGTGCTGGGGGATCTCGGCTTCGTCGGGCTGGCGCTGTTCCTGGCGCTGTTCCGGGTGGCGTGGCGCAATGCGGTCAAGGTCCGCGCGATGGTACGGCGCAGTCAGCGACCCGACCTCGTCTGGGCGGGCCAGCTGGCCGGCGCGCTGCAGGTGAGCGTGCTGGTGTTCCTGGTCGTCGGTGCGTCGCTGAGCGCTGCCTACTACGACCTCGACTACCTGCTGGTGGCGATGCTGGCGGTGCTGCGCGACCTGGTCGAGCGCGCGCTGCGCGAACCGCCGCCGGTCCGCACCGATGCGCCGGAGCCGGCCCCGCCACGCCGGGCCGCCGCCCCGCTGCCGGTCGGGTGAGCGGTCACCGGGCCAGCACCCGGCGGAACACCGCGAGCTGGCCGGCGCTGGTTTCGTCCCAGCCGAACGCCTCGGCGTAGGCGCGGGTCGCCGCCCGCGCCGGCGGCGCCGCCAGCAGCGCCGCGACCGCGGCGGCGAGGCCGGCCGGCGTGTTTGCCGCGGCGATCAGGCCGGCCGCCGGGGCCGCCACCACCTCGTCGTTGCCCGGGATCGGACTCGCCACCACCGGCGTGCCGCAGGCCATCGCCTCCAGCAGCACGTTGGCCCAGCCCTCGCGCGAGGATGCCAGCACCAGCGCGTCGGCCGCGCCGTAGACCGCGGCGAGCGCCGCATGCGGCACCGCGCCGAGGAAGCGCACCCGCCCGGCGACGCCCAGCCGCTCGGCGAGCGCGCGCAGTTCGCCGGCCAGCGGGCCCTCGCCCGCGATCAGCAGCCGCACCGCTTCGGGCAGCCGGGCCAGCGCCGCGATCGCCCGGTCATGGCCCTTGCGCGGGATCAGCAGGCCGACCGACAGCAGCGTGGGGCCGGCGACGCCGAGCGCCGCCCGCGCCGCGTCGCGGTCCGGCGGCGGGCGGAACTGCGCGAGATCGACGCCGTTGCGCAGCACCGTGACGCGGGCGGGGTCGGCCCCGAGTTCGACCAGCCGGGCGCCGAGTGCGGCACTGACCGCGATCAGCGCGTCGGCGTCGCGGATCGCCCGGCGGATCATCCGCCGCGGCCCGGCATAGTCGGGCAATTGCGTGACGTCCGAGCCGCGCGCCGTCACGACGACCGGCAGCCCGAGCGCCCGGCCCAGCCGCACGGCGGCGACCCCGTCCGGATAGAGATAGTGGGCGTCGATCGCATCGACCGCGAGGCCGGCGGCGAGCCGCCGCCGCAGTTCCGGCAGCGCCGCCCGGTACAGCAGCAGCGGCGCCAGCGACATGCCGATGCGCGGGATCACCGCATAGCGCGGGTGGTACACGGCGATGCCGTGCCGCCGCTCCTGCGCCGGCACCGCGGCCCGCCGGGTCCAGGCGGCCGGGCCGGGCAGCCCGCGCGGATACCAGGCGACCGGCGCGACCACGGTCGCGGCGGCGGCGCCGGTGGCGACCAGGTGGCGCAGCCGGTTTTCGACGAACACGCCGTGGTTGGGGGAGGCGGCGTTGGGATACAGCGTGCTGAACGTCAGCAGCCGCAGCGGCGCGACGTCCGGGCGCAGCGACAGCATGGATTGGCTGGCGGCGTTCAAGTCAGCGTCCGAAGCACAGGGCAGGCAGGCAAAAGGCCAGGGGCGCTGCCCCTGGACCCCGGCAAAGGCAGAGCCTTTGCAATCCCGGACTTAAGTGATGGGGGTCCGGGGCCACTGGCCCCGGCGGGGTTCGGGGCGGAGCCCCGACCTTGCTTGATTTGCAAGGCATCTTCACGCCCTCACGGCGCCGACAGTTCGGCCAGCAGCTTGGCCGCCTGCGGCTTTTCGTCGAACCCCGCGGCCGGGCCGGCGGCGACCGTCTTCAGCAGCGTCACCGCCGCGTCCTTCTGGCCGTCCTTCGCCAGCGCCGCCGCCAGGTGATAGTGGATCGCCGGATCCTGCGGCCGGCCGCTCGCCGCCTCGCGCAGCAGCGCCAGCGCGTCGCCGACCTCGCCCTGCGCCAGGATGATCCAGCCCAGCGTGTCCGCCGACTGCGGCGAGGGGCGGAGCAGGTAGCCGCGCGCCGCCAGCGTGCGGGCGCGCGACAGATCGCCCTGCCGCTGCAGCACCCAGGCGAGGTTGTTGAGCGCCTCCGCGTTGTTCGGCTGGTTGGCCAGCACCGCCTCGAGCCGGGTACGGGCTTCCGGCAGCCGGTTGGCGGCGATGTCGAGGCCGGCGAGCGCCATCGCCGCGCCGCCGCTGCGCTCCGGATGCGCCGTCACCCAGTCGCGCAGCATGGCGCCGGCACGCGCCGCGTCGCCCGCGGCGGCGGTTGCGTCGGCGGCGCGCAGCAGCAGCCCGGCCGCGGCCGGATCGTCCGGCGGCCGCGCGGCGAACTGCGTCTGGTAGGCGGCGGCGGCCTCGGCGAACTTGCGCTGGCCCATCAGCAGGTCGCCCTTCAGCGTCGCCGCCGCCGTGTTGGCGGGGTCGTGCGCCAGCTCGTCGGCGCGGGCGAGCGCCGCCGTCGGGCCGCCCTCGCTGCCCGCGACCGCGACCGTCGCGGCCAGCAGGATGGCGTCGCCCGGGTGCCGCGCCAGCCCGTCGTGCAGCACCGCGCGGGCGCCCTCGTAGTCCTTGCCGGCGGCCAGCAGTTCGGCGAGCTGGCGGCGCAGCGCGGCATTGTCCGGCGCCCGCTCCAGCAGCGTGCGCAGCGTCTGCACCGCCGCCGGCCGCTGGCCCAGCGCCAGCTCCGCCTGGGCGCGCAGCGCCAGATGCTGGTTGGGCGGCTGCGCCGGCGGCTGGCCGGACGCCGGGGTGCCGGCCGGCGGTTCGATCGCATCGAGCAGGGCGAGCGTTTTCTCCGGCTGCCTGACGCGCAGGTAGAGCGAGGCCAGCCCGGTCGCGATGTCCGGATTGGCCGGCGCCGCCTGATGCGCCGCCTCGGCGGCGGCGACCGCCTTGTCCGGCTGCTCCATCTCCAGCAGCAGGCCGACCAGCGCGTTCAGCGCGGCGCCGTTGCTGGGGTCGCCGGCCAGCACGCCCTCGAGCATGGCGACCGCGTCGGCGCCGTGGCCGCGCAGCGCCAGCACGCGGGCCAGATTGATGCGCGGCGTCGGCGCCTTCGGATCGAGCCGGCCGGCTTCCTCGAACGCCGCCTGCCCGCCGGCCAGATCGATCTGCGCGAGCTTCACCATGCCGTCGAGCATGGCGATCTGCACCGGATCGCCGTGCGCCTGGCGCAGCCGGTCGAGCGCCGCCGCGGCGCGGTCGATCTCGCCCGCCTGCAGCGCCGCCGCGACCAGCGCCGAGGCGGTCTGCGCCCGGGTCGGCGCGTCGGCGGCGGCGGCCCTGGCCAGCGCCGCCGTGGACGTGCCGGCGGGCGCCTCGGCCGCCGGGGCCGGCTCGGCCGCCGGGGCCGCGAGGTCGAGCGCCCGGTCCAGCGTCTGCACCGCGGCGCCCGCCTGGCCCTGCGACAGTTGCAGCGCGGCCAGCCGGGTCAGCAGCCGCGTGTCGTCCGGCAGCGCGGCACTCGCCTGCTGCAAGGTGACCAGCGCCTTGGCCGGCTGGCCTTCGGCGGCGTAGACGCTGCCCAGCAGGTCGAGCGCCTCGCCGTCGAGATGCGGCGAGGCGGCGGCCAGCACCTGCGCCGCCTGGTCCGGCCGCTTCTGCGCGAGATACAGCCGCGCCAGCAGCTTGACCGCGGCGATGTTGCCGGGCGTGCGGGCGACCTGGCGTTCGGCGGCGGCGATCGCCTGCTCCGGCTGGCCGAGGTTGATCTTCACCACCGCCAGCAGCAGGTCGCCGCCCGGCAGCCGCGACAGCACCGGCCCGACCGCGGCCAGCGCCGCGTCGGCCGCCTTCCAGTCGCCGGCGCGGATCAGCAGCCGGGCGGACAGGAAACTGGCGAGCGGGTTCTTCGGCTGCGCCGCCAGCACCGCATCGACATCGGCGCGCGCCCCGGCATCGTCGCTCGACGCCAGCAGCAGCCCGGCCCGGCCGAGGCGGACCAGGTTGACGGCGTTGGCGGTGCCGACCGCCTGCGCCTGCGCCAGCGCCGCCGCGTAGCTGGCGAGCGCGCCCGCCCGGTCGCCGTTGACGGTGCGCAGCTCGGCCTGCAGCATCAGCGCCTCCAGCGAACGCGGGTCGATCGCCAGCGCTTCGTCGAGGTGCGTCGCCTCGGCGGCGCGGTCGTTGCGGGCGATCGCCAGCCGCACCGCGCCGAGCGCCGCCGGCAGCGATTTCGGCGCCAGCCGCTGCGCCTCGGCGATCGAGGCGGCGGCATCCGCCGGCCGGTGCAGATCGAGCTCCGCGCCGGCGCGCGCGACCAGCACCATCGCGGCCTGCTCCGGCGTCAGCCCGTCCGGGGCGTAGTCGCGCAGCACTTCCTCGTCGCGGCCCTGCGCGACCACCGCCTGCGCCAGCAGCGGCGTCAGCGCATGCGCGTCCCAGCCCTGCGTGGCGGCCGCGCGGAACTCCTTCTCCGCCGCGATCGGGTCGCCGAGCCGCAACTGCACCTGGCCCAGCCGCACCCGCGCCTCGGTCAGTGCCGGGTCCGACTGCACGATGCCGCGCAGCACCAGTTGCGCGGCCCGCGCGTCGCCCTTCGCCATCAGCACCCGCGCCTCGGCGAGCGGGTCGTGCGGGCGCAAAAACCGCCAGGCGGCGGCGCCGGCGGCGGCGAGCACGACGACGGCGAGGACAGCGATGATCAGGCGGCGCATGGCATTGTCATTTCAGAGGGTGAAGCAGGCCAGGGGGCTTTG
>Ga0181534_10001524_pt1 | contig 15043 bp, 10 predicted proteins | sample PEATcosm2014_Bin_37_FD_119758 | JGI IMG/M metagenome (GOLD analysis project Ga0181534, IMG submission 119758) | Peatland microbial communities from MTU Mesocosm Facility, Houghton, MI, USA - PEATcosm2014_Bin17_10_metaG | ecosystem: Environmental > Terrestrial > Soil > Wetlands > Peat | place... | reverse complement strand
CTCGCAAACTGTGACGGGGACGGTGACGTGGAGTTCGAATACGGGCTGCGGCACCAGCAGCGTGACGGCAGGCAATCCCGGAGTGGCGACCTGCACCACGTCGAGCCTGGGGGTGGGCACCAATGCCATTACCGCGACCTACTCGGGCGACAGCAATCACACGGGCAGCAGCGGAAGCTTGTCCGGCGGGCAGGCCGTCAACCCGGCCACCACTTCGATCACGGTGACCAGCGTGAGTCCGGCGGCAGAGGACTACGGTGCGGATTCTCCCGTCAGCATCACAGCGCAGCTCTCGTGGACGGGGAGCGGTACGGCGCCCACGGCCGGCAATGTCACCATCGGCGGCAACGGGCCCAGCTCCTACGGCCCGACTACTTGCGGCGCTCCCAGTGGAAACACCCTCCTCTGCTCGAGCACGTATACTCCCACCGCCGCGGATGTGGTGGGCGCCTACGCCGAAACCGCGGCGTTCGCCGCAGACAGCAACTACAGCGCTTCCAGCAGCGCGCAGTCCAACAACTTCACCATCAATCCCGCCACCTCCACCACGGCGGTGACTTCGGGATCGGATCCCTCCACCTTCGGGCAGTCGGTGACCTTCACCGCGACCATCAGCGGGGAGAGCGGCCAGATTCGCGGGGGATCGATTCGCGGGGGATCGACGCGGAGCGGAGCGAAGCCGCAAGACATCTCCGGGACGGTGGCATGGAGCGCCAACACGGGATGCGGCACGACTGCGGTGAGCTCGGGCAATCCGGGGGTGGCGACCTGTACTACCTCCAGCCTGGCAGCGGGCAGCGCTGCGGTGGTGGCCTCGTATTCGGGTGACGGCGACCACAGTGCCAGCTCCGGCACGTTCAACCAGAGCGTCAACCAGGCAAGCCAGGCAATCACCTTCACCATCAACCCGCCGGCCAGCGCGGCCTACAACGCCAGCTTCACGGTGGCGGCCAATGGCGGAGCCAGCGGCAATCCCGTGATCTTCACCAGTGCGGGGGCGTGCAGCAACTCGGGCGCAACTTACACCATGACCAGCGGTAGCGGCACCTGCTCGGTGATCGCCAACCAGGCGGGCAACAGCAACTATGCCGCCGCACCCACGGTGAGCCAATCCGTTGGCGCCAGCAAGGCTTCGCAGACCATCACCTTCACCACCAACGCCCCTGCCAGCGCCAACAACGGCAGCAACTTCACCGTGGCCGCCGCGGCCAGTTCCGGCCTGGCCGTGGTTTACAGCAGTTCCGGCGTCTGCAGCAACTCCGGCGCAACTTACACCATGACCAGCGGCAGCGGCACCTGCTCGGTGATTGCCAGCCAGGCGGGCAACGGCAACTACACGGCCGCCTCCCCGGTGACGGAAAGCGTCACCGCCACCGGCCTGTTGAGCCAGACCATCACCTTCACCACCCCGGCGCCGGCCACCGCCAAATCGGGCGACAGCTTCACGGTCGCGGCCGCCGGCGGCGGCAGCGGCAACCCCGTCACCTTTACGGTGGGCGCGGGTTCGGTATGCACGCTTTCGGGCTCGACCTACACCATGACCAGCAATACCGGATTCTGCTCCGTGGTCGCCAACCAGGCAGGCAACAGCGCCTATGCCGCCGCGCCCCAAGTCACGGAAACGGTTACGGCGGTCAAGACGGTCACCAGGATTGCACCCACGGTGACCTTTACCGGCGCGCCCGCCAGCGCGGCTTACCTCTCCACCTTCAGCGTGGCCACCACACAGAACTCCGGCGTCACTCCCACCATCACCTCCAGCCCCGCCGGTGTCTGCACGGTGAGCGGGGGCGTGGTCACCATGAAGAATGGCGGCGGAACCTGCAACGTGAAAGCGTCATGGGCGGCCAACGACTACTACCTGGCGGCCACTCTCGAACAATCCACGTTCGCCACTCCGCTCCCCACCACCACCACCATCACCAACACCATTGCGGAAACCAATCCGCTCAAAGTCACCGTGTACTTCACCGTGAGCAACGGCACCAGCACCGCCACTTCCGGCACGGTCGCGGTTTCCGCCGCCTCCGGTCCCGCCTGCTCGGCCAGCGTTGCCACCGGCAAGTGCGTGCTCACCTTCCCCTCCCCCCAAACCACAACCCTGACTGCAACCTACCAGGGCAACACCGACAACAGCTCCAGCACCTCCTCCCCGTATTCCCTCACCGTGAAGTAGCGCCGACAAGTTAATTGAAAGTTTCCTCTTCGCCTTTGATGGGCTTGCCGTTTTTCCGAACCAGGGCCGTAGGCGCGAAGGCACTGGTGACGATCCTGAGCTTTCCCTGAAATCACCTTGCTTTCGTGCAGACGCCAGTCGACCGGACTGTCACTCCATCTTTTTTTTGAAACAGTACACGGTGGTAGCACGTGAGAAAAACGCGCTCTTAAGTTTTCGGTAGCCGGATTCATTGTAAGCGCCCAGCGAATGGATTCCTCCGCGTCACGATTGCCCAATTCACCAGCGCCAGCGCAATCGTCCCCACCAAGATCAGTGTTTGCCCGAAGTCTACTCGCGTCGCCAAGACCGAACACAAAATCACGCCCAGAACCGCGAAGAAATTTCCTGCCGGCAACGTGAACATCGCTGGCGTATCTGTGGGATTTTTTCTGCGGAGAATCGGCAAGGCGGCGCAACCTACTCCGTAGTAAAGCAGCCGGGCTACGGCGGACAGGGTGACGTTCCATTTGAAGTCGCCGAGCAGGGCGAGCGCCCAAACCATCAACGCGAAGACGAGGATGGAGAGATACGGGGTGTGGAAGCGGGGGTGGATGGCGGCGAAAGGCCGGGGAAAATCGCCTTGTTCGGCGAGGGCAAAGGGGACGCGGGGCATGGCGAGGACCTTGGCGCTGAGGTATCCGTAGAACGAGATGAGGGCGCCGATGGCGACCAGGGCTGCGCCGATGGGGCCGGCGGCTAAGCGGGCCACGTCGGCGAGGGGACGGGCGCTGTGGGCGGCGTTGGGCAGGGTGCCGATGACCACCCACTGGATGAGCGCGTAGAGCGCGGTGCACAGGGCGAGGGCGGCGAAGAGGGCGAAGGGAGCGTCGCGTCGCGGGTCTTTCGCTTCGGACATGGGGGCCAGGGCGGTCTCGAACCCGCCATAGGCAAAGACCAGGAGGAGCATGGCTTTCAGCCATTGATTGAGATTGGGTTGGGCGATGGCGGGGCTGGCTAATCTCCAGTTATGGCTATGCATAATGAATATTCCGAGAGCTATCACAGCGAAGAGTGGAATGAGTTTGGCGGCGGTGAAGAGGTTGCTGATTTGCGTTCCGCCGCGCACCCCGCGGATGTTGATGACGGCGAGAAGGCCGATGAGGGCGGTGAGGATGAAGGCTCGCGGGATCGGATCTTTGGCATGGGGAAGAAACTCGCCAAGATAGATGACGAAGAGGTTGGCGTTCGCGGCTGGGGCGGCGACCTGGCCGAGCCACAGCATCCAGGCGGTTTGGATGCCTATGAGGCGTCCGAAGGCAGTGCGGGCGTAGAGGTAAGGGCCTCCTGCCTGACGGAAGCGGGAGGCGACTTCGGCGAAACAGGCGATGACGATCGACATGCCGGCTCCGGCGGCGAGGACGGCGATGGGGCTCAAGTCACCGATGAGGGCGGCGACAGTAGAGGGCAGGCCGAAGACCCCGCTGCCGACGATGGAGTTGATTACGAGCGCGGTGAGCGACCAGCGCCCAATGGCGCGAAGAAGAGCGGGGGAGTTCGCTGAAGTGGATCCGGGGTTCGGAGAGTTCATCAGGGCTACGGTTTTATCACAGAGTGAGTGCGCGCGACAGACGGTGTTACCCGGGGACGATGGGCTTCGCCGTCGCTTGAACAGCCCCTTCGCCTCGGCTCAGGACAGTCGAGGCGGCAGCCTTCACAAGGGCCGAGGCAGGCTTGCGCAGCCGCTCAGGGCGGGTGAGGCCGTGCCATCTAGACTTGCGCGCGGAAGGTCATCGTCCATGGAACGAATGAGCTGGCTTGAATTACGAAAGCGCATGATCGTGGGACATCTATCCGCTGGGGGCTGCCGATGAGATGTTCAAACCACGCGACTCTGGCGAGCCAATGGGCAAGGGAATCGACCCACAGATGGACGACCTGCATACACGCATGATGCGAGTTACCGAGGACTTGCGGATCATTCAGCGCGAGCTGAATTGCGCGGCCATGCAGGCCCCGAGCGATCCGGAGTTGATGGAAGCGTTAAGCGCGTTGCCGGAGACGGAGGCCATCAAAGGGCTCTGCCAGTCGCTTGACCAGATGCGGCACTTTCTATGGTTTTATAGCCAGATGATGAGCAACGATCCTGAACTGGGCGACAAGATGCGCCAGGCGGCCGCATCGCAGACGGTGGAAGATGGGAAGATGAATCCCACGTTTCTCGATCAGCTCACCCGGGCCGATGAAGCCCTGCTCTTGCGCTACATGGCGGAAGCGAAAGAGCGCAAACCGAACTAGGGCGCAAACCGCGCATTGCTCGCGGCTTCTGGACTGCCTCCCGGCCGTCGATTCGTAAACGGCAAGCATAAACTGCAAGCATAAACTGCTATGTGCCGCGGCCGCCCACCACGGTCTTCAGGATTTCTCCCCGGGAATTCAAGAGAACAAGATTGGCTTCCGCGCCAGTGGCAATCTCTCCATGATGGGCTAAACCGGCGGCGCGCGCGGGGTTAAGCGTGGCGGCGCGCACCGCGTCCTGAAGTCTCCATTGGGAAAATTGGGTTGCATTGCGCACGGCGCGGTCCATGGTGAGGACGCTGCCAGCGAGTTTGCCGGGCTCGCAGGCAAGGGTGCAGCGGCCGTCCCTGACTTCCACGCGGATGGGGCCGAGCTGGTAGGCGCCATCGGGCATGCCGGTGGCGGCGGTGGCATCGGTGATTAGAATGGCGCGCTCGTAGCCCTTGGCCAGTAGAAAAAGTTTTACGATCTCCGGCGCCACGTGAATGCCATCGGCAATGACATCGGCGGTAAGATTCGGGTTGGTGAGCGCCTCACCGGCAATGCCGGGCTCGCGATGATCGAGAGGACGCATGGCGTTGAAGGTGTGGGTGGCGTGGCGTGCTCCGGAGCCCACGGCAGAGCGGGAAGTGGCGGAGTCGGCGTCGGAGTGGCCGAGACTTACCAGGACGTTGCGCCGGGCGGCTTCCGCGATCAGGGGCAGCGCCCCTGGAAGTTCAGGAGCGATGGTCATCATGCGAATGTGGCCGCGCGCGGCCTGCCAGAGACGGTCGAAGATTTGTATGGAAGGCTCCTGCAGATTTTCCGGAGGATGCACTCCGCGGCGCTTATGGCTGAGAAACGGCCCTTCGAGGTGAATGCCAAGCGGGCGAGCCTGAACGGGTTCGTTCCCGGTCGAGGATTTTTCAAGGCCGTCGATTGCGTTTGCCATTCTTTCCAGCGCAGCGCATGTGGCCTCGAGCGGGGCGGCGACCGTAGTGGGAAAGTATGCGGTGACGCCGTGGGCGGCAAGAAATCGCTGGAATGCCGGCAGTTCCCTGGGCGAGCCTTGCATCACGTCGACCCCCATGCCGCCATGGATGTGGATGTCGAGGAAACCTGGGGCGAGAATGGCCCCGGGGTGCTCGCTCGCGAAGTCCAGGATGGTGGCGTGGTTGGGAACTTCGCGCTCATCCCGCGAGGCAACCCCGGTAACTATGCCGTCCTCGACAAAAACCAGCGGGTCGATGATTTCTTTCTGCGGCGTATACAAACGATAAGCGGTAAGGACGATCAAGCGAGTGGACCTGGAATCCGGCGCCATCAGTGTAGCGCGAAACTGCGCTCCTCACACGCAAGCCCGTGAATGCGCGATGCTATAATTTAAGCGTTCGTCCAGAAGTTGGCGCGCCGCCGGTTTTTTCTTCATTGCGGGTCCGCGCTACGTCGGGGAGTGGCTCAGCCTGGTAGAGCACCTGGTTCGGGACCAGGGGGTCGGAGGTTCAAATCCTCTCTCCCCGACCAATTCCTTCAAGCAGTTAGAGCGACTTCAGCACCCGCAGTTTTGGGTGCAATGGGTGCAACTGGCTGAGATTCGGGTCTGTCACTGAGGTTAAAAGGCTCGTGCCGGGGTCATACGCGTACGTTGTGCTCTGACTCAAAGCATTTAGTGACCTTGGTCGGCAAGCCCCCGTAGTAGGTGGGCGAGTACTGATAGGTAGTAGCGTTGCCAAGCAGGTCTATCGATTGGTAAACCTCGCCGGTGTCGTAGACGTTCTTGTAGGAAACAGTCGAAGAAGTCCATGCCTTTCACGACTGTAGCGAATCCCTCCGGGGTTCTCGGCGACGATAGATCGGACGAGCTTTTGAATTTCTTTGCCTGAGAGTTTTGCGCGCTGTGTCGAATATCCATCCCTTATGCGTCTCCAAGAAGTGTTCGACGTCGTCGTGGGAACCTACAAATAACGCTATAAACTCGTTCTCCTGTCCTTCGACTTTCTGGAAGACAATTCGATAAAACTGAGGAAGTTCGAACTCATAACAGTTGGGAATTCGAGATTCGGGGCGGAAATTCTTGGAAACGGGAACGCCGGAGGTTACCTCGCCGACAACTGTAAGAGCTTGTGTGTATTGCGTTTTTTCCCCTGATGATTTCAGCGCCATGAGTCGAGTCATGAACTCCTTCGTTATGATCACTTCCGGCCTCTACTTCCGATGGGCTTACGTCCCTACAACAATCGAGTGGATATAACTATTCAGAGGGGCAACGCTAACGGTCTCCCGACCAGAGTCGGGCAGCAGAATTGAAGTGCCTGCGAGAGCTGTCTATTCGTCCGCCCTATTCAGGTTCCGCCGTGCAATGCCGAGTCAAACTCAGGCTTTTTCCACAACTCCCTGTGACATCTAACCTTGTGCTCAAAAAATAAGCCGGCGATGATGGTCGAGGCAGTGACGGCCTCCCCGGAGAACGCCGTGGCGCCCGAAGTCGTTTGTTTCACGGATTTTGATATCTAAGTTCTTTGAAACCTGGATTTTGCCGTAAATTCCCTGCTAAGCCCATGATTCCACTAAATAGTGGAGGGGGGTGGGGGTACCCAAAAAATGCGTGTCGATGGCAGCGAGCACTGTCAGGCGCAGTTGCTCCCCAGGATTATTTCGTGGAAGTCTAATAATGGGAATCCAACGAATTCTGCCGTCGCAGGCGAGCCCATCGCGTGACAGGCTGGGGGGCGAAGCCGATGGAAACGATCCGAAGCCTCACGCCAGAACGCTCAATCCACTCTTCGCCGCGTAGTAAGTCTGGAAGATCGCCGTCGGGTCACCGGCGCTCTCATCGGCGCTCGCCGTAGAGCTGAGACTGGAGTTCACTGTGCTGAGCAGCCCTTCCACCAGTTGCTCGGCCTGGGCCGCGGCGTTGGCCTCGTCGGTCTGCGAAGCCGATGCCGAACTCGTCAGATCGCTCGAAACGCTGCCCAGGGCGCTCTGGGCAGTCGATAGATCGCCCGAGGTGATCGCGCTGCCGAGCGCCGTCAGATCCTGCGATAGCTGGGAATTGTTCGAAAGCGAGGTCCGGCCGGTTACGGCGGAATTCCGCAACGCGCTTTGCAGCGACTGAAACGCCGATTGCGCGCCCGTAAGGTCGCCCTGGCTCAAACTATTTTGCAAGGCCTGCAAGGCTTGCTCCTGGTTGGAGTTGCTCGACAAGAGAACATCCTGCGCAAGGCTCGCGGTGGAGATCGGTCCGATCGCCATATTTCCCTCCAGTTAAGACGGGGGTGCTCGCGCCACCTTCCCTTACCTGATGCATCGGCAGATACGCCACATTCCTTGAGGGAAAACTTCGAGCGTACAGAAAAACCCAGAGTGGTGAAGCGCACACGCTGTTTTGGTTTGCCCGCAAGATTCGGATAGTCCATCGTCTCGCACCAGATTAGGCTGTTGTCATTATGAATTCCACCAACACCACATCGCTGAACACGACGCCGATCCGCATGACTTTCGCTTGCGGCAGTGGCATACTCGCTGGGGAAATGGTCCAGCCCATGCCGCCAAATTCGCGGAAGCCCGCGTCCCCATCGCCGACCCCGAACTCCGCAAACGAGCAAGCCTGGAACGCCGTCCTGGCGCGGGATTCCCGGCATGATGGAAAGTTTGTCTTCGCCGTCGCCAGCACCGGCGTTTACTGTCGTCCGTCATGCCCGGCTCGCAGGCCGCGGCGGGAGAATGTGACTTTCTTCACCGTGCCCGAGCAGGCGGAGAGTGCCGGGTTTCGCGCCTGCCTGCGCTGCCGGCCGCGGCTTCTCCGCGGTAATCCGCAAATCCAGGAGGTGCGGGCGATATGCCGCTACATCGAGCAGCATTTGGACGAGTCGATCACGCTGCATCAATTGGGGAAGGCCTTTCGGCAAAGCCCGTTTCATTTGCAGCGCCGCTTCAAGGCGACGCTGGGCATTACCCCCCGAGAGTACGCGGATTCCTGCCGCATGCGTCTGCTCAAGCGAAATTTGCGGGCGGGCGAGAACGTTACGAGGGCGATGTACGATGCGGGATACGGCTCCAGCAGCCGGTTGTACGAGAAAACGGCGGCCCAGCTCGGCATGACTCCGGATAAGTATCGGCGGGGGGCGATTGCAGCCGTGATTCGTTATGCGTGCGCCGATTCGCCCCTCGGCCGGATGCTGATTGCGGCCACCGAGAAGGGCATCTGCTCGATTCAATTCGCCGATTCCGATGACGAGTTGACCGAAGGGTTGAAGCGGGAGTTTCCCTTTGCCGCCCGAAAAACCGATGATGGCGGCTTACAGCATTGGATTGACAACTTGCTGTCGCAGATGGCCGGGCGCGACGCGGATGCGGCATTGCCACTGGATATTCGCGCCACGGCGTTTCAGCGACGGGTGTGGACTTACTTGCAGTCGATTCCCTTTGGCGCAACCCAGTCGTATGCCGAGGTGGCGAAAGGGATTGGGCGGCCGACGGCGAGTCGCGCCGTGGCACGGGCCTGCGCCACCAATCCGGTGGCGGTGGCGATTCCCTGCCATCGCGTAGTGCGGGGGGATGGAAGCATCAGTGGGTACCGCTGGGGCGTGGAAAGAAAAGAGAAGCTACTGGAGATGGAGAAGGAGTGAACTTGCTCCCTCCCGATCCAGCTCGCGCCAATCCATTTCCGACCCGCCGATCAATTCCCTAACGGTTGGAACGGACCGATCATGCTGGACACTCCGGCACGCTTGCGCAGTTCGGTAAGGAGCGCGCTGGCCGCGTTGGTGTAGGTCTTGCTGGGATCGGAGGGGTCGGCCCAGACGGCGTCATAGACGATTTGAGCGGCGTCTTTCAGTTCAATATGAAGCGCCGCTTCGCAGACATCCACCCGCTCCTGCAAGCGGTCGTAACACGGTTTGCAGACCGAGGCTGCCTCCGCGCCTTCCCCATGCTGCTCGCCCAGGTTACACATGACGGGCGAATTGGAGACTTCGGCATGGGCGGCAAAGAGCTGAGATTTGAACTGCGCCAGAAAGACTTCCCTTTCCTGCTCCAGCACGGTTGTGTCGGGCACGGGTTCGGTGGGGGCTGGCGGCTTGCCAACCTTCGGAGCCGCATGGGGCGAGACGCGCTCCTTGTGTTTGCAAGTGGGACACGTATCCAGATCCGCGGGATAGTAGAGCCGGCACTTGGCGCAGGGCAAGCCGTAGCCGGAGGACTTACGCGGGGATTCCCCAGGAGCCGCGGCATGGGCGCGATCCAGGTGCCGCAAGTCATTGCGCATGTCCATCTCAGCCTGCGGAAGCGATTGGCTGGGCTTAGCTGCGGTTGCGGTGCGCGTCACACTCATGAAGAAGTCTCCCTCGAAACGGCAACTTTAAGAATCGGCGCGAGAAGCCGAACCCCGCCCGCAGCGCGCCCTTTCAGCAGTGTAAGGATGAAGTGCCCCGGCCTGAAAATGCCCAGAGTACACAACCCGATAGTGTCCTACTGTTACTGCGGGCTGGTTACCTTCATCAGCCGCAAGAGTTCCTCCCGGCGCGCCCGGTAGAGGGCGCGGGCGGGGTCGAGCCGCGCGGCAGCGTCCAGTTCGGCAAGAGCCTCCGGGTAGCGGTCCATGGTCATCAGGCAAGCCGCAAGCGCGAAGTGATTGTCGGGCGAGGAATTAAGGCGAAGGGCCTCGCGAAATTCGGTTTCCGCCGCAACCCATTGCTGCAGACGGAACAGCGCGGTGCCCAAACCGCGGTGGGCGGTGTCAGAATCTGGACCGAGCGTGACCGCCAAACGCAGTTCGCGGACGCCTTCGTCCAACCGGTCCGCGAGGAGGAGCGCTTCTCCCAGCATCCGGTGCTCGGCCGAACCGGTTGGATTCCGCCGCAATGCCAAATGAAATTGCTCGATGGCTTGAGTGTAATCCTGCCTTGCCAGGTAGGCTCGGGCCAGGCAGGCGTGGCCTTGCGGCCACTCGGGGTGCGAACTGTAAAGCTCGCGCAGTTCGATCAGGGCGGCATCAAAGTTGCCCTGGTCGCAGTACGTGTTACCGAGATTGTTGCGGACGGAGGCTTCTTGCGGGGCGAGGCGACGGGCTTCCGTGTATTCGGTAACGGCGGCATCGAGGTTATTCTGCTCGTGCAACACCAAAGCCAGATTGGAGTGGGCCTCCCAGAAGGCAGGTTTGATTCGAATGGCATGGCGATAGGCGGCGAGGGCTCCGCCGAAATCCCCTTCGGCGTGCAGGGCGATCCCCAAGTCGTAATAAGTATCGGAATTTTCTGGATCGCGGAGGAGCGACTCCCGGAAGGCATGGGCGGCGGCGGCATTCTGCTCACTGGAGAAGAGAGCGAGCCCGAGGAACTGATAGGCTTCCGCATTTTGCGGGTCCATGCTCAGGGCGGTACGGGCCTCGGCAATGGCGTTGGGGCCGTCATCGAGGCGATAGAAAATGTAGGCCAGCGCGTTGTGATTCTCCGGGAAGTCGGGCATGAGTTCGGCCGAGAGCCTGATCTCGTCGAAGGCATCATCCCAGCGCTCCTGCCGCATTAGCAGGTTGCCCAGAGCGAAGTGCAGTGCCGCATTTTTCGGGTCCGAGCTCAATGCCGGGCGCAAATCGAGTTCAGCCTGGTGGAAGCTTTGAGCCTGCGCATCGACCGCGGTTTTTAACAGGGACGCAGGGATCTCCGTAGAGATTGCGCCGGTCGCAGAATGGGCCGATGCAGGCAGGGCGCGAATTAACTTCTCATCCGCTCCGGCCGATTGGAACTCCTGAATCTGCCGCAGAGTGGGAGCGTTCTGATATCCGCGCTCTTGAATAATCCGCCGCAAGCGGGCTTGCGGAACGCCGCCGGCGAGCCAGGCCATCAACTGCGTTGCGGTGACGGGCTGAACCGCCTGGGTAGGGGCGACACCGGCCAGGCACAAAAGCGAAATAAAAACGAAATAACCCTTGCGCTTCAATGCATTCTCCGGGACGGTCGAAAGCGCCATACCGGCCTGATTCGCGCCACAGATGCGGCATGCAGGCTGGCCGGCAGGCGACACACTCCACCCTAGCTTGGGCTTGGCTTGGGAGTAAGGTAACCGTGGTAATGGAGAGAGGGCCCGTGGCGGAAGGTTTGACTTGGGGCTTGTTCCTCAGTAGGCTTAGGTAGAGGCAAGGCTTGTAGGCGAGCTGTCTCCTGGAGGTCCCATGTTCGAAGGTTTATTTCAGCCCACGCACCTTATTATCATTTTCGCGATTGCTCTGCTGGTTTTTGGCCCAAAAAAGTTGCCCGAACTGGGAAAAGGCCTGGGAGAAGGAATCCGCGCACTGAAAGAAGGCATGAAGGATAATCCTCCGTCTCAGGCACCGGCCGATCCGGGCAAGAACCCCGAATCGAAAGACACCAAGGCCTGATCGGGATTCTTCGCTGGCACCCCTTGCCAACTGCCTTTGTGCCGCTATACCTTGACTACTACCTTGTGTGCCGAGTGTTTCCCCGGTTCCATGATTGATTGCAATTAAGCCGAAAAAAACTCTGAAAGCAGGAGGCAGGGAGTTTTGCGCAAAGTCGAATGGATAACTGTCATTCTATTCCTGGGATTGTCTCCAGCCGCTCTAGCCGATCGGGTGACGATGAAAAATGGCGACCATCTGACCGGAGTGGTGGTTCAATCCGACGGAAAAACCCTGGTGCTGCACACCGACTACGCCGGCGATGTGACGCTGGATTTTAAGGCGATCGCGGAGATTAAGACGGATCAGGAATTGCACGTGAGCACGACGCAGAAAAAGACGGTGGTGGGCCCGGTGACGGCCGCCGATGGAAACCTTGAAGTGGCCACCAAGACTGGAGGGAACGTGGAAGTTCCGGACGGCGATGTGGCCATGATTCGCGATGACGCCGAACAGGCAGCTTATGATAAGTCGCTGCATCCGGGACTGCGGCAGGGGTGGAACGGCGGGGCGGATGTGGGGTTTTCGCTGGCGCGCGGCAATAGCCAAACCACCAACCTGGCGCTGGCGATCAACGCCGTTCATCCCACGGCGAGTGACAAAATAACGATCTATCTGACTTCACTCGACACCAACAATCAGCTTTCGACGCCCAGCACCGTAGCGGACTTGATCACGGCGGGGATCCGTTACGATCGCAATTTTGGGCCGAAGAGTTTTGTCTTTGCGGGCGCAGACTTTATGAGCAACGCTCTGCAAGATCTGGACTTGCGCGGACTGTATGGCGGTGGAGTGGGCTACCACGCGATCAAAACCGCCAATACCACACTCGACATTCTCGCCGGGTTGAACTATACCCACGAAACCTATTCGGACGGAACTCCGGTGACGCCGGCTACGGTGCCTCCTGCTTACACTTCTTATGGGGTGACCCAGCGGTTCGCCGCCCTCACGCTGGGAGAGGAACTGACCCACAAAGCCGGCAAGACCACCGTGATCACGCAGAAGTTTTATATGTATCCCGATTTATCGAGCGGGTATGCCGGGCAGTATCGAGGGGAGTTCGATCTGGGCACGGCGACCAAGATCAACAAGTGGCTGGGCTGGCAAAACCAATTCGCCGACATGTACGTTTCGAATCCGCCGACGGGCACCAAGGACAACGACGTCTTGTTTACAACCGGGCTGAATTTCTCGTTCAAACACTGATGTCCCGGAAACTCTTGCCAAGATCATTAAAGATCAAAGATCACTAAAGATTAAGATCATTAGGATTTAAAGATGGGGCCGCTCGCGAGGGCGGCTTTTTCATGCCCGGCAGCGGACAATGGGTCCCTTGGTCTGACTTCTGGTCGTCCGCTGTTGAAAAAGATCTTCGCAATGTCCCGCGACCGCGGCTAACCACGACTTGAAAGTTCCGTCTACTACCAAGTACAGTACTGTTTCCCGTAATACGAGTCTCTGGGTCCACTACCAACAGGAGTTTGGTTCATGCGTAAGGTGTCTTTGGTTTTGATGGTGGTCGTCTGCATGGCTGTCCTGGCTTTATTTCAAACCGCTTTCTCTCCAGCCGCTTTTTCTCAAACCGCGGACGAACTGATTGCCAAGAATATCGAGGCCAAAGGTGGAATGGAGAAAATCAAGGCGATTAAGACCCTGCGCATGAGCGGCAAATTCGAAGGGGGCGGAGGTTTTACCGCGACCGTGAGCCAGGAAAATGAGCGCCCGAATCTGGTGCGCGAGTCCCTTTCTCTGCAAGGAATGACGGCGGTGCAGGCCTACGATGGGCGCACTGGCTGGCAGATTCAGCCGTTTGGCGGCAAGAAGACGCCGGAACTGATGGGGGAAGACGATCTGCGCGATCTTCTTCTGGACGCTGACTTTGACGGTCCCCTGGTGGACTACAAAGAAAAGGGCAACACCGTGGAATATCTGGGCCATGACGTGGTGGACGGCGATGACGCGCTGCGCCTGAAGGTGACACTGAAGAATGGCGACCTGATTTATTACTATCTCGACCCTGACACGTACCTGGAGATTCGCAAGGAAATCCAGCAATTCATCCGCGGCTCGGTGCGCGATCGCGTCACTGGATATGGGTCGTACAAGCCGGTGGCGGGGGTCATGTACCCCTTCTCGATTTCTGCGGGGAGTAAGGCGAATCCCGAGGATCAGACCACCACCGTGCTGAAAATGGAAGCCAACGTGACCATCGACCCGGCGGATTTCGCGCTGCCCGCGTCGTTGAAGACAGCGCCGGAAAAGAAGTCCAATCTGGTTGGGATTCACTAACGGCTTTCCGGGAAAACGCAATTTGAAAATCTGAGGGAAGAGGACTTGTGTTCATGGACGCATCGGCTCGTAGTGCTCGCGTTTTGACGATCCTGGCCTGGACGACCGCACTGGCTAGTTTTTCACTGCTGGGATCGGCCGGGGGGGCGGAAGCGCAAGCCGCTTACCGCTTCGATTCCGCCACAATTTCCGGACTGCCGGCGCGCAACATCGGCTCCGCCACCATGAGCGGCCGGATTGCGGCGCTGGATGCCGTGGAGGAAGACGGGCGCATTACCGTGTTTGTGGGCGCGGCCAGCGGTGGAGTGTGGAAGTCGGTGAATGGCGGCACTACTTACAAGCCGGTGTTCGACCGTCAGGATGTGCAGTCGATCGGGGCGGTGGCGATCGATCCCTCAAACGCGAAGACGGTTTGGGTGGGCACCGGCGAAGCCTGGCTGCGAAACAGCGTCTCGGTGGGCGATGGAGTCTACAAGTCAACCGATGGGGGCGAAAACTGGAGCAACGTCGGCCTCAAAGACAGCGAGCACATCGCGAAGATCCTGGTGAATCCCAAGGACGGGAACGATGTCCTGACCTGCGCCACCGGGCATTTGTGGGACGACAACGACGAGCGGGGAGTCTTCCGCACGACGGATGGGGGAAAGAGCTGGAACAAGGTTCTGGCGGGCGCGAACGGTTCCTCAGGCTGCGCCATGATTGCACGCAGCAAGCAGGACCCAGCTACGATTTACGCCGCCATGTGGGACTTCCGCCGGCAGGGATGGACGTTTCGTTCCGGCGGGCCGGGCAGCGGCGTCTTCAAATCGACCGACGGCGGCGCCCACTGGAGCGAGATCGACGACCGCAATGCCAAGGGATTGCCTCCGAAACCCTGGGGACGGGTGGCTTTACAAGTGGCGGAG
>Ga0181534_10001522_pt1 | contig 15061 bp, 10 predicted proteins | sample PEATcosm2014_Bin_37_FD_119758 | JGI IMG/M metagenome (GOLD analysis project Ga0181534, IMG submission 119758) | Peatland microbial communities from MTU Mesocosm Facility, Houghton, MI, USA - PEATcosm2014_Bin17_10_metaG | ecosystem: Environmental > Terrestrial > Soil > Wetlands > Peat | place... | reverse complement strand
CGTCGGCCCATCCTGGCAGTGACACGATCGATCATCTGGCTGCTGACCGCCGTCTTACCCACACCTGCGTCGCTCTTCCACTTGGGCCGATTCTTGTACAGATAGTCGATGGCCACCGCGAGATACTGATTGGGCTGCATCAACCCCGCGCTCCGGGTCACGATGCCATGCCGGTCGTGATCGGTATCGCACGCAAAAGCAACATCAAACCGATCCTTGAGATGGATCAGGCTCTGCATGGCGTACGGCGATGACGGATCCATCCGGATTTTTCCGTCCCAGTCCACCGTCATGAAGCGGAAGGTTGGATCTACTTCCGTGTTGAGGACCTGCAGATTCAGCTTGTAGCGCTCCGCAATCGCAGGCCAGTAATGGACGCCTGCGCCACCCAGCGGATCCACCGCGATCGACAGATTGGAACCGCGGATGACCTCGAAATCGATGACATTGACGAGATCGCCGACATAGGTGTTGATGAAGCTGTAACGATGGGTCGTCGCCGCCTTGATTGCCTTGTCGTAAGTGACTCGCTTGACGCCGTCGAGGCCGGCTCGCAGCAACTCGTTGGCCCGGTTTTGGATCCAACCGGTCACATCCGTATCGGCCGGGCCCCCATTGGGTGGGTTGTACTTGAAGCCGCCATCCATCGGTGGATTGTGCGAAGGAGTTACGACGATGCCATCGGCCAGCCCGCTCTTCCTTCCGCGGTTGTAGACAATGATGGCGTGCGACAACGCCGGGGTCGGTGTGTACTCATCGTTTTCCGCGAGCATGACCTCAACGCCATTAGCCGCGAGCACTTCGAGCGCGCTCGCCTGGGCCGCGGGTGAAACCGCATGGGTGTCGATACCCAGGAACAGAGGGCCATCAATACCCTTCGACTTGCGGTATTCACAGATTGCCTGGCTGATGGCCAGCACGTGCCACTCGTTGAACGAACGGTCAAACGCCGAGCCGCGATGACCGGACGTACCGAACGAAACCTGCTGAGCAGCGACGTTCGCGTCAGGCTGCAGTGTGAAATAGTCGGTCAGCAGCTGCGGGATGTTGGTCAGCAGGCTGGCCGGTGCGGGTTTGCCCGCCAGCGGATTCAATTTAGACATGCTCACTTTGCCCCGGAAAAATGTGAAACATTAGTGGTGGCGAGATCACCGATTTTCTCGAGTGTGATATCGGCCGCCGGATACGTTGAGATATTCGCCATGTCCAGTGCGTAATGGCCCTGGCGAACGAAAATCGTAGTCAGCCTCGAGCCCCAGACCTTTTTCATGGCATCCAGCAGGCGCAACTTGTCGTCTACCATGACGTAGTGTTTCGCCGGGTAGTGGCGCTCCACTGCGTCGAGCATCTGCTCTTTATGTAAATAGATCATGACACGGCCTTCAAATGCTTCCCACAGTCCGGACCGCATCACTTTGCGCGGCTGGAATACAACGTCGCCATCGGACAGGATGGCGGTTGGGCCGGCCTTCCTGCAGTGAGCTATGGCCGCGAGCGCTCCGGGGAATAGACGGCTGGCGAACGGGTAGTCGATGAGATATTCGGACATCCGCAGCAACTGCGGATCGTCGGGGTCCTCAATGCGATATCGCTGCAGGGTCCCGAGGTAGTCGGCGTAGCCCAACTCGGACCGCAGCGTCTCGAAGATCTTCCAATAACGCTCGCGCGAGGTGCGCCCGAACTCGCTTTCCAGGTGCTCGCCCAGGTCCGCCGTCAAGGCGTCATTGTTGAATAGGGTGTTATCGACATCAAACAGAAAGACCGTGTCCTGATGGCCCGGCATCGCCTTTTCCTTCTTGTGAACCAAACGAGTCATCTTGCGTTTAGGGACCCAGCGCCACTATGAGCGCAACCGTGGCCAGACCTCCCGATTACCATAAATCGGTGGCGGCCACCATCAACCTGAGGGAGTGCATTTATGTCCGAGCCTCGAATCCGCGCAGCCAGGCTGGTAGCAATTTCCATGCTGGCGATGTCACTTGGCGGGTGCATCGTGGCTGCCGCGCCACCGCCACGCCACTACTATGCCGGCCCGGCGGTCGTGGTGGCCCCACCACCCATTCGCGTGGAGACTTACGGCGAGCCGCCGGCGCCCGGCTATTTCTGGGCGTCGGGATATTGGCGGTGGGAAGGCGGCCAGCACGTTTGGGTCGGCGGTCACTGGGAGCGTCCGCATCCGCATGAGCACTGGGTGCCGCACCATTGGGTGCATGAGCGCGACGGCTGGTACCTGGTTGAAGGTCATTGGGAGCGTCGCTGAGCACATTCAATTAAGAGAGTACTCGAGCCGCCGGGATTGTCCCGGCGGCTCTCGAACGAAGCAGTGTCCGACAATATCGAGTTGGGACCATCATTGAAGTTTGGCGGTCCCAGACGAGCGCCACCTGACTGCTTTGCGGCATAATCCCGGACCAAAGTAGTGGCTCGTGTCGGTCTCACCAGATGAGCATTTTTCGCAGCAGCACTCGTCGTGCTGTTGCCTTCCAATATATTTGGGGACTCATCTTCCTTTGCGCAGGGTTCAGCGCCGGCGCCGCTACACCTGTCATCCAAGCACTCGACCCGTCCATCACTGATGCGACCCTCGCTGAGGTCATCAATGGGTCGCTCGACATGAAGTTCACCGCCTCGACTACAAAGGAACAGGCGAGACGCGGCGACACTATGTGGCTGCGTGTTGCAGGCGAGGAGGCATCTACAGAAGGTGCGATTCCAGCCATTGTTGTGCATGCGGGCATGTCGCACCACATCGCGGTGTATGCAGCGAGTTCGGGTAAGCCGCTGCTCGCGGCTGCGCGGATTCCGGAGTTTGCAGGCGCCCGCGACACCGTTTTTATCTTGCCGCCGAGCGCTGTATACGTCCGCATTACGCCGCCTGGAGCGGGATATGGAGTGCCTCGCCTTTCAACATCTACGCTCGATGCACTGCTGAATGAAGGCGCAACCCGCACGCGCATGATTACTTTGGCGTTCGGAGCGTTGGCCGCCATGGCTGTCGCATCGTTCCTGTTCTGGACCGTGCTGCGGGAAAGAGCCTTCATCCTGTATTCCGCGCTCTTTATGTTGCAGGCGCTTTACGTAGCCTATTTCTCCGGACAGGGGTTTGAATGGCCGTGGCTGTCCGTCGCGACGCCGCTCACTCATTACACCTGGAATGTATTGTCGGCCCTGAGCGGGGCGGCGGCTTGTCTGTTCGTGCGTGACATTGCCGACTTGCGCCGGGTGATGCCGCGCAATTATGCCGTGTTTGGGTGGCTCGCCGGAGCATTCATTCTCCTTACGTTCGCCAATCTCATCAAGCTCGTCGGGTTTGAGGGCATCGTCAACAGCGTCGGGAACATACTGTTCCTGGGATCCGCCGTGTATACGCTGGTGGTGGCTTTCGCGGCGTGGCGGCAAGGCAGCAGGCCGGCTGGATGGTTTCTGCTTGCGTGGGTGTTGTTGGAAGCATTCACGATCGCCGCCACGATTCGGTTGCTGTTGAATGTCAGTGAAGAGCACGATTCGGTGGTGTACCTGGGATTGCCGCTGTCGATGGTGGCAGCGTCCCTGCTGATTGCTCTCGGCATCGCAGATCGCCTGCGCGACCAGCGGCGCGCGCTTTCGGAGGCCGAGCGACATGCGCAGATTGACGCGCTGACGGGTGTGCTCAATCGCAGGTCGCTGGTGGAGCGCCTCGATGCGGCTTGCGCGAGGGCACGAGCACGCGGGCTGCCGATCTCGTTGCTGTTTATCGATCTGGATCACTTTAAAGAGATCAATGATTCGTTTGGGCATCAGGCGGGGGATGCGTGCCTGTGCGCCATTATCCCGCCCATTCAGGCGGAGCTCAGGCAGTCGGATGTCATTGGGCGCTATGGCGGGGAAGAGTTCGTGGTGATTCTCAGCAGTGCGGATACTGCCGCGGCTCATCCAATCGCGCAGCGCATTCTGGAGAGAGTGGCCAGCGTCAGGGTTGAAGGGTTTGGCAAACCGATAGCGCTCACGTGCAGTATTGGTGTTGCCACCAGCGACATGTTGGGCGTGTGGGGCGAACACCTCATCGCGCAGGCCGACGCCGCGGTGTATCAAGCCAAGCGATCAGGCCGCAACCGCGTCCAGGTCGCCATGGCCGCCTGAGTCATAACAACTGACTCAATAGCGTGCGGGCGGAAACCACGGCGGGCTCAGCCTGCGCAAAGTAGTCAACGCCGGAAAACGAGGCGTTCATCACCAGATGAAACGCATGTCGTGCCCGCGTGATGCGGTGGAAATAAGCCAGCACCGGCGGCGCGACCCCACCCCTCGGCGCCTCACCTGCAACCGACACCAGGAACCAGGGGCGGCGATCCCGCAATACCAGGAAATCCACTTCCCGTTGCAGCTTGTCACGCACATAGCGTAACTCAAACTTCCCAAAACCCAGGTCACTCCAGCCCTCCACCGACTTCAGCAGGTGGCACGCAATCAACGTCCGCATGCGCGCTGTCGGATCCAACACCGCGGACCAGTCACGTAGAAACCACTTAGGCTCCTTGCGCAGTGCTTTGGGCACACCCGTGAACCACGGGCGGACGCAAAAGCCGTACTGCAAATCGACCAACAGCTCGACCCAACGCGTAATGGTGTCAACCGACACCCCGAGCTGGCGGCTCAAATGCGAATAGCTGAGGGGCCGGGCCGAGCTGTCCGACAACAGGAGAGCCAGCATCTGCAGTAGAGCGGGATCTCGTACCGCGGCAAGCCGCGGCAAATCATGCTCAATCAGCTGCGACTGGCGCCGGTCGTGCCAACGCTGCGTGAACTTCGCATCGCGCTTGCGGAACGGCTCCGGGAATCCTCCGTGCTCGAGCAACGCCACCCAGTCCTCCTCACTGATGTGGCCCGGTGCCCCGATCGGCGCTGCAGGTGGCACCCGGCGCGCGCACTCCCCCACAGTCCAAGGGTTGACCCGCACCAACGACGCCTGTGACGGCAACTTGCCTTGGAGGGAAAGCAACGCAACGACAACATTGGCGCGCGCGCCATAACGCGCGCTGAATTTACGTAGAAAGCCCTTCCAGTTGCGATGGCCGTCAAAGTTGTCGAAAACAATCGTAACTTCGCGTTCGCGGGCGCGCGCGCGCTCCAGATCCAGCAGTCGGGCAACCGCGTCCGGTCCGCGCAGAACGGCGAGACGGTGGGCCGGGTCATCCCAGTTCACATACCGCGACGACAATGCCTTGCAGGTCGTCGTTTTACCTACCTGGGCAGGACCACTAACGAACGCAGTGCGGGAGCGGGGCAGACGCTCCCGCAGCATCAGATCGTGTAAACGCGCCGACTCCCGCATAGGACCATTTTACGATTCGATAGAAAACAGTCCACCGCAATGAAGCACGGGACGGCATCACGACCCGCAAACGGGGGAGGCTCCAACGCAACACCGTGCTCGGATGAGAGAAAAATTTTGTCGGGTAACGGCGGGCAACCCCGGCCCGCAGCGATCGATTCGTAATCCAACGCCTGGCCCGGAGGGCCGCGCGCGACCAACTGAGCACTCGCCCGCGGCAATCCAACTCGCGCACAACACCTTGATTTATAAGAATTATTTCACATGACAACGATAGTCAGAGAGGGCCGGCTGAAAGCTGGGTGAAATCCAGCCCAGGCAAGTATCGGCCGCGCGCGTACCTGGAGCGGGCTCCAGACGACACTTCAAAACATCGAAGGTTCACTACCGAAAGGGGTACACGCGCGTCGCTTCTGGCATACTTTGCTCCGATCGCCCATGTACGTCTCGACCTGATGCTGTCCTGGCATTGCGGATCTACAGCCGAACGAAAGCGATCAGGTGACAGGATCTACGGTTCTTTGGGCTCGTGAGACACACTCTCCCTGACCTGACTGGTGTTCCTGCCGTGTGAAGTGGCGAGGGCAGTCAACCCATTTAATTTGCCTTCGGGCCGCTTCGAGTTGTTTGGAGAGTGACGAAATTTATGTCCAAAATCTATGTAGGCAATCTGCCGTTCAGCGCCAGCGAGGCGGACGTTCGCGCATTGTTCTCGCAGCACGGGACCGTTGAGTCCGTGTCGCTGCCGACCGATCGCGAAACGGGACGCCCCCGCGGTTTCGGGTTCGTTGAAATGAGCCAGGCCGATGCAGCCCGCGCCATTCAGAGCCTGAACGGTCACGATATGGGTGGCCGGCAGCTTCGCGTCAACGAAGCCCAGGACAAGCCCCGCACTGGCGGCGGCGGACGTCCGGGCGGCGGTGGTGGCGGCGGCGGACGTGGTGGCTACGGTGGCGGTGGCGGCGGCGGTGGTGGCCGCGATCGCTGGTAAGTTGCTTCCATTGATCGATTGATCAAAGGCCCGGCTCGAGCCGGGCCTTTTTTCATGGCCGATCGGTTCACCGGTGCGCCAATGCCATTACCGCAATGAACTATTCAAGGTCTTTGCGTAAGATGGCGCGCTCAGTTTTTGTCGCACGTCCCGGTCCAGTCATGAATTCATTGCGCGATCAGTTGCTCAAAGTCGGCCTCGTTACCGAGCAGCAGGCAAAGCAAGCGGCGCAGCAGGAACAGCAACGGCAGTTCCGTAACAGACCTCCCAAGAAGCAGCCGGACGCACGTCCGCCCCAGCAGCACAGCCAGCGCGCCGGCCAGCCCACGCCCAAACAGCCGGTCTCACAGTCTTCGCAGCCAATCCCACGGACGGCCCAACACCCGGTCCAGAGCGCGGCTACGCTCGCCGCCCAGCAGGCGCAGGCGGCCAAGGTCGCGCGCGACCAGGAGTTGAACCGCAAGCGCGAAGAGAAGGCCAAGCGCCGTGCACGTATTGCCGAGATCGAGCAGATCATCGAGCAGAATCGCGTCCCGCGGCTCGAGACCGAGGATTACTACAGCTTCATCGACGGTAAGAAAATCCGTCGCATGTCAGTTGACGCGGAACGTCGCGAGAAGTTAACCAGCGGCGTACTCGCTATCGTGCGCTACAAAGGTCACTACGCGGTGGTGCCCAAAGAGACCGCGGACCGTATCCGCGAACGCGACGAGAACATGGTCGTTCCCATGGTTCAGCCCAAAGACGGGACTCCCGTCGAAGCGGCAGCCGAGGATCCCTACAAGGACTTCGTCGTCCCCGACGACCTGATGTGGTAACCCACAAGCTATGTACGTTGCAGCTGACAATCGCTACACGCTGACTCCCTATGCCCGTTGCGGTCGCAGCGGTCTGAAGTTGCCTCGTGTTTCCCTCGGGCTCTGGCACACATTCGGAGACACGAGCTCGCTGGCCAATGCGCGCGAGATGATCCTGAAGTCGTTCGACCACGGGATCACCCACTTCGACCTGGCCAACAATTACGGGCCGCCGCCGGGAGCCGCGGAAACCAATTTCGGCCGCATCCTGAAGGACGACCTGGCGCCCTATCGCGATGAGCTCATCGTCTCCACCAAGGCCGGCTATGACATGTGGCCGGGGCCGTATGGCGAATGGGGCTCGCGCAAATACCTCCTCGCCAGCCTCGACCAGAGCCTGCGGCGGATGGGACTCGACTATGTCGATATCTTCTATTCGCACCGTGTCGATCCCGATACGCCGCTCGAGGAAACAATAGGTGCGCTCGCAACTGCTGTGCAGCAGGGCAAAGCGCTCTATGTCGGAATCTCCTCCTACGGCCCGCAGAAGACCCGCGCGGCGCTGGCCATTGCACGCGAGTTGAAGCTGCCGCTGGTCATCCATCAGCCGTCGTACTCCATTCTCAACCGGTGGGTGGAGAAGGAGCTGTTGGGTGTCCTCGAGCAGGAAGGCGTCGGCTGTATCGCCTTTTCGCCGCTGGCCCAGGGCCTGCTCAGCAACAAGTACCTGAATGGGGTGCCGGACGATTCGCGCGCCGCGCAAGGCCGCTTCTTCAGCAAGAGCATGCTGACCGCGAGCAACCTCGAGAACGTGCGGGCGCTGAATGCGATCGCCCAGCGGCGTGGGCAGAGCCTCGCGCAGATGGCGGTCGCCTGGGTGTTGCGCAAGCCGGTCGTGACCAGTGCGTTGATTGGAGCCAGCCGCTGGCAGCAGATTGAGGACTGCCTGGGTGCGCTGCGCAACATTGAATTCAGCCAGGCCGAGCTGGATGCCATCGACAAACACGCGGCCGACGGTGGCTTGAACATCTGGGCACAATCGAGCCAGTCGGGCTGACCGGCCCACTTTCCAGGCATGCTCAACTTTACCGACGTCACCATACGACGCGGGCCGCGTGTCCTTTTCTCCGGCGCCACGTTTGGCTTGTTCCGCGGCGAGAAAGTGGGAATCACCGGAGAGAACGGCAGCGGCAAGTCCAGCCTCCTGTCGCTGGTCCGAGGCGAATTGCAGCCGGATGCCGGCACGTTCGAGATGCCGTCCAATCTTGCGATTGCGCACGTCTCGCAGGAGCTGCTTGCGACCGAGGCGCCGGCCATTGAGTTTGTGTTGGATGGTGACGCCGAGCTGCGGCAGATCGAGCAGGCGATTGCCGAAGCCGAGGCGCGCAATGAAGGGCTGAAGCTCGGCGAGTTGCACGCGCGTTACGCGGCGGTTGGCGGATATGACGCCCGCAGCCGCGCCGGGCGATTGATGCACGGACTCGGCTTTACAACGGACGACGAAACGCGTCCCGTCAAAGCTTTCTCGGGCGGTTGGCGCGTACGTCTCAATGTCGCGCAAGCGCTCATGTGCCGCTCGGACCTGCTGTTGCTCGACGAGCCGACCAACCATCTCGACCTCGATGCCATTTTGTGGCTGGAGCGCTGGCTGTTGGATTATCCGGGAACGTTGCTGCTGATTGCGCACGACCGGGAATTCCTGGACCGGATCGTCAATCGCGTCGTCAACATAGAACACGCCAAAGCCCGCGCTTATCGCGGCAACTACTCCTCGTTCGAGGATCAACGTGCGTCGGAGTTGGCAGAACAATCTGCGTTGTTCACTCGCCAGCAGCGAGAAATCAAGCACATGGAATCGTTCGTGGAACGGTTCCGTGCCCAGGCTACGAAGGCCCGGCAGGCGCAAAGCCGACTCAAAGCACTGGAACGCATGCAACGCATTGCGCCGGCGCATGTCGATTCGCCATTTGAATTTGCGTTTGCACAGCCGGCGAAGTTGCCACGACCGCTGTTGGCGTTGGAAAACCAGGCTGCCGGCTACAACGGCAAGGCGCTCCTGGAAAAGGTGAGCCTGACACTGGCACCGGGAGCCAGAGTGGCCCTCCTCGGGCGCAATGGAGCGGGCAAATCCACCTACATGAAGTTGCTGGCGGGAGAGCTCGCCGGACTGGCCGGCACTCGCACGGAAGCGCGGGATCTGCGCATCGGATACTTTGCCCAGCATCAGCTCGAACAACTCAACCCGCAGGATTCGCCGCTGACCAACTTGCGGCGCACGGGCGCGGAACTTGCAGCCAAGGCCACCGAGCAGGAGTTACGGGATTTCCTGGCCGGGTACGGCTTCAGGGGCGATCGCGTGTTTGAGCCGGTGGGACCGTTTTCGGGCGGCGAAAAGGCGCGGCTCATGTTGGCACTCACAGCGTACCTGCGGCCCAACCTGATGCTTCTGGACGAGCCGACCAACCACCTGGACCTGGAAATGCGCCAGGCGTTGGCCATGGCGCTTCAGGACTACGAGGGTGCGGTTGTGCTCGTTTCACACGACCGGCATCTTCTGCGGACGGTCGCGGACGAGTTTATTGTTGTGCACCAGGGACGTGCGACCCCGTTTGACGGGGATCTCGAGGACTATGCGAAATGGTTGAATGAGACCGACGCGGCGCCTGTTGCCACAGCGGATGCATCGCCAGCGGAGACTGCCGAGTCGCGCAAGCAGCGGAAACGCGAAGAGGCCGAGCGGCGTAACAAGTTGACGCCGATCAAGGCCAGGATCGCGAAGTGTGATGCGGATCTGGCGCGGCTGGCGAAGAAGTCGGCGTCCATCCAGGCTGAGCTGGCAGCGCCCGACATCTATGCCGCCTCCTCCAAGGAAAAGCTGAAAGAGCTCCTCGCGCAGCAGGCGGAAGTGGCGCGCGAGACTGATAAAGTGGAGACTGCCTGGCTGGAAGCTTCGGAAGAGCTGGAGGAACAGTCCCGGCTTGCTGACTGACATCACCACCTATGTTCGCGGCGAGTGGCTGGCGCTTCTACACCTGGCACTTGCCGTCGGCGTCACAGTGCACGTACTGCTCACCAAGCGTGAGGCCGGATCCAGCGTCTCCTGGATCGGGCTCGCATGGCTGGCGCCCATTTTGGGCAGCGTGTTGTACCTGCTGTTGGGAATCAATCGCGTCAGGCGCCGCGCGATCAGTCTCCAACGTCCCCGACCACCCACACGAGCCGGGAAAGCTGCCAGGACCCGTGATGACCATCTGGCCCCGCTGGAGCACGCCGGTCAGCGGATAACGGGTCGCACCGCAGAGGATGGCAATGCCATTCAGATACTGCGCAACGGCGACGATGCCTACCCGCAGATGCTTGCCGCCATCGACGGGGCAACCCGCTCCATCGCCCTGTCTAGTTATATTTTTCGTGCTGACGCCGCCGGCAATCCTTTCATTGAGGCGCTGACGCGTGCGAAGGAACGTGGCGTCGAAGTTCGAGTGCTCATAGACGGATATGGCGGCGGATACTTCACGTCTTCAACCTATCGCCGTTTGCGTAGAGCGGGAGTGCCGGCCGCCCGCTTCCTCCACTCAACGCTGCCATGGCGCATGCCCTTTCTCAATCTGCGCAGTCACAAGAAGATCCTGGCTCTCGACGGTCGAACCGTGTTTACGGGCGGACTCAACATCGGCGCGGAGAACTTGACGAATACACGGCCCAGGCACCCGGTGTTTGATACCCACTTCAGGTTCGAGGGGCCGGTGGTCGGGCAACTGCTCGATGTGTTTGCGGCCGACTGGCTGTTTGCGACCAAAGAGACCTTGACGGGGGACGCGTGGTTTCCGGCACTAGGGGCGGTTGGCGAAAGTACGGCCCGCGTGGTGACCTCAGGACCTGACAGCGATCTCGAGAAGATCGAGTTCGTAGTGCTAGCGGCGCTCAGTTGCGCACGCACGTCCATCAGGATCATGACACCGTATTTCCTGCCGGACGAGCGGATCATCACCGCGCTGTCACTCGCGGCCTTCCGCGGCGTCGAGGTGGATCTGGTGCTGCCGGAGCACAGCAATCACCCTACCGTGGATTGGGGCTCGAGGGTGCAGATGACCCCACTGCTGAAGGCGGGTTGTCGTGTCTGGACTTACCCGGCGCCCTTCAACCACTCGAAGCTCATGACCATCGACGGCCTGTGGGCGCTGGTGGGCAGCGCGAACTGGGACATTCGCAGCTTCCGGCTCAACTTCGAGTTGGATCTGGAGGTCTACCACTCGGGCACGGTTCAGGCAGTCGATGCCCTGATCACGGAACATCGCAAAAACCGGCTCACGGTCGGCAAGCAGCCCTTGGCGTTGCGCTTGCGAGATGGAGCGGCGCGGCTGCTCGTACCCTACTTGTAGGCCTGCCACGCCTGGTCGATGAGATAGGCGTGGATATCGTCAACATCCTGCTCAGTCAAAAGATCGCTGAACGATTCCATGCCCGTCGGCGCGACGGCGCCGTGGAGGACGATGTCCTTGAAGGCGGCATGCAGGCCCGGAGCCAAGTTGCGCAGGTCGGGGGTCACGCTGTGACCGAGAACGTGGCAGCGTGAGCATTCCTGGACGAATTTCGTTTCGCCGGCCTGGATGCTGGCCTTGCTCGCGGTCTGTGCCGGCGGCTTCTGGATCTTCGCTTCTGTATAGGGCGGCGGAGTAGGCACCGCCGGGCCGTTCAGCTTGAAGGCGATGATCCGGTTGGTGTTGAGGTATTTCGTCGCGGCACTGCTCTGGGGGATGGTACCGACAGTGATTGCAGCGCCACCATAGCCTGCTTGTACAGCGACGTACTGCTCGCCATTGACGGTGTAGGTGGTGGGGGCGGCCATGATGTGGCTGCCGGTCTGAATCGACTTCAGCACCTTGCCGGTGTCGGCGGCATAGATCCACAACTCGCCGCTGCCGCGACCCTGGAAGACCAGATTGCCGGCGGTGCTGGTGATGCCGCCGTCATAGCCGCGCATGCCGGTGGAGGTTTCGTGCTCCCACACAGTCTTCCCGGCAATCGGATCCCAGGCGCGTATCAACTCCCGGACGCTGCTGCGCCCCAGCGAGGCTTTGTCAGGGAGCTGACCAAACATGCCGCGCAGGTCAGCGGGCACATAGGAGTCATCGGGCATGATGCCGTTGACGGTGAAGAAACCGTCTATGTACTTCACCGTGCCGCCGTTTCGGGCGATGTCGACCCAGATGTTCGGGACGTCCAGTACGGGGATGTACACGAGATGAGTCTGCAGGCTGTAGGACATCGGGTGCCAGGTATGGCCTCCGGCCCACGACGGGTAGACATTGCTGGGTTTCTTTGACCAGTCGGCCTGCGCGGTGACCACCGGCTTGCCGGTCTTCAGATCAACGTGCGACGCCCAATTAACATAGGTGTAGCTGTTAGCCGAAAGCAGCTCGCCGGACTTGCGATCCAACACGTAGAAGAAGCCGTTCTTGTTGGCCTGCATCAGAACCTGGCGCGGCTTGCCGTCCACGGGCAGCTCGGCCATGACAAACTTCTGGACGGCGTCGAAGTCCCAATGATCGTGTGGCGTTGTCTGGTAATACCAGGCGAGCTTCCCCGTGTCGGCGCGGACCGCCAGAATGCTGGCGGTGTAGAGCTCGTCGAGATACGACGGACCGATTTGGGTTGAATCGTAGGGGGCGGCGTTGGCCGTGCCGAAATAGACGAGATTCAGAGCCGGATCGTAGGCAAAGCCGTCCCACGCCGTCCCGCCTAACTTATATTGGGGATCCCGCGGTGTATCCCAGGTTTTGGCAGCGGCTGCGATGGCCGGGTTTTCATCGGGATGGCCCGGATCCGGCGGGACGGTAAACACGCGCCACTTGAATGCGCCGGTATTCAGGTCGTACGCGGATACGTAACCGCGCACACCGCCGTGCCCCATGTCAGCGCCGCTGTTGCCGATCACAACCACTCCGCCGGCAATCTGCGGAGCGCCGGTGCTCGAGTAGGGCATCTTGTGATCGATGATGGTGTCGGCGGCCCAGATTTGTTTGCCGGTCGCCGCATCGAGGGCGTGCAATCTGCCGTCGACTGAAGCGACGTAAACGCGACCTTTCCAAACCGCTACGCCGCGGTTGACGAGGTCACAACACGGGTGGCGGGCAGCCAGATGTGCGGCCTGAGGGTCATAGCGCCAGATCTCTTTGCCGGTGGCGGCATTGACGGCGTACACATAACCCCAGGTGCCCGAGGTATACATCACTCCATCGATGACGATCGGGGTCGCTTCCTGGCCGCGATAGGTGCCGAGGTCGTAGGCCCAGGCGAAACCCAGCTTGCCGGCGTTCTGGCTGTTGATTTGGGTGAGGGGTGAAAAGTACGTCCCCTCCTGGTCGCGGCCGCCGGCCGGCCAGTTGTCACCCTCCGCGGCAGAGGCTACGGAGACAACACATGCAAACGCCGCAACGAGCCATGTACGCATTGGAACAGCCTACCCCCGCAGCACAATCGATGGCAGGCGAGCGAGCGCCGCCATCACAGAACAAACGCGACAGGGGGCTATTCTCCCTCTTGCCCGATCAGTCGTGCCAGTTGTTCCGGCTCAACGGGCTTCACCAGGTGCAGGTCGAAGCCGGATTCCAGTGCCCGGGTGCGCTGCTCCGGTGCGCCGTAGCCTGTCAATGCAATCAGCAGGGTTTTCTTGCCGTTGTTCGCGGCGCTCACCTGTTGCGCCAGCTCGTAGCCGTCAACCACCGGGAGGCCGATATCCACCAGAGCGATATCCGGCTGCTGGGATTGGATGGCCGCGATTCCCGCCAGGCCGTCGGAGGCCACACTCACCTCGTGGCCCCACATCTCCAGCAGCAGGCGCAGCATGCTCTGCGCGTCAACATTGTCTTCGACGACCAGGATCCTGAGTCGGGCCCTCGAGCGAACGTCAACCTGCCCTGCCTGCGGCAGCGCCACGGGCTGAGCGTCCGTAATGGGGAGTGAAACCTCCATTTCGCAGCCCATTCCGACACCCTCGCTGCGCGCAGAGACTGTGCCACCATGCATCTCAACGAGTGAGCGAACGAGAGTCAGCCCGATGCCCAGCCCCCCGCGCGAGCGGGACAAGGGCACTTCAACCTGTGAGAACAGGTTGAAAATCGTTCCGAGCGCCTGCGGCGGAATTCCGATTCCCGTGTCTGTGACCGTGACCCGCGCGCGTCGCGCAGGGTCTGCCGTGATCTGCAAGCGAACCTCGATCGTCCCCGGACCCTCTGTGTATTTGCTGGCGTTGTCGAGCAGGTTGTAAAAAACCTGCTCGAGGCGCAGCGAATCGCCGCGAACCAGCACCGGCTCCGCCGCGGGCATCTCCAGGAGCAACCGCTGGTCACGCGCGTCGGTCAACGAGCGACGGGCCCCATCGACCACCCGACCCAACAGCGCGACCAAGTCCACCATCTCCCACTTCGGCTCAATCTTCCCCTGGGTGACCCGCGCGGTGTCCAACAGATCTTCCACGAGCCTGCGCAGATTGTCGGTTTGCCGGCGCAGAATCTGCCAGACGGACTTCTCCACGTCGTCCCTGGGCGGCTTGCGCTCCAACAAGGGATAGCAGGTGGCAATGGCGGACAAGGGATTGCGCAGCTCATGGGCCAGCATGGCGAGGAATTCGTGGGTCCTCTGATTGGCCTGGGTGAGCTGAGCTGCGGTATCGCGCAGATTCTGCTCCACGTCCGAGAGCCGCAACAGCGACCTGACCGTGGCGATGAGCTCTTCCTGCTCGTAGGGATGGGAGAGATAACTGTCAGCGCCACTGTTGAGACTGCGGACCTTGGCTTCGGGCGCCACGAACACGGCCGAGGTGTGGAGTATCTTGATCGACCGGGTGCCGGGATTCGTTTTGATCTGCTTGCACACTTCCAGGCCACCGATGTCCGGCAGCTTGATATCGAGGACCATGAGCCGCGGGCGCAACTTCTCCGCAAGCTCCAATGCCTCCTG
>Ga0181534_10001521_pt1 | contig 15061 bp, 9 predicted proteins | sample PEATcosm2014_Bin_37_FD_119758 | JGI IMG/M metagenome (GOLD analysis project Ga0181534, IMG submission 119758) | Peatland microbial communities from MTU Mesocosm Facility, Houghton, MI, USA - PEATcosm2014_Bin17_10_metaG | ecosystem: Environmental > Terrestrial > Soil > Wetlands > Peat | place... | reverse complement strand
GCTGACAATCGATGGAAGTGCCGGCAATCACATTGTCCGGGTGTTGAGGTCGCGCGTTGGAGATGAGCTGACGGTTTTCAACGGCCGCGGCGGTGAGTATGGGGCTTCGATCGATGCGATACGCCGGGACACGGTGCAAGTCAGTGTGCGCGAGCATCGGAATGAGGAGCGGGAGTCGGCTTTTGAGTTGACACTGGCGCAGGGAATCTCGCGCGGCGAGCGGATGGATTGGGTCGTGCAGAAGGCGACCGAGTTAGGGGTTACGCGAATTATCCCGCTGTTTACCGAGCGCAGCGTGGTACATCTGGATGAGAAGCAGGCCGCCAAGAAGGTGCAACACTGGCGCGGGATTGCTGTTGCGGCTTGCGAGCAGTGTGGGCGGAATGTTGTGCCGGAGATTGCTGTTCCTGTCACGTTGTATGGGCTGCTGGAAAAGCCCTTCGGCACAGGGATCTCGCTCCTTTTGTCGCCAACCGCGGAGCAGCGCATAGCAGATATCGCCGGCAGCCCGCAGGGAGCGACGGTATTGATCGGGCCGGAAGGCGGGTTGGCGCAAGTTGAGCACGACGCTGCGCTGAGATCGGGATTTACAGCGGTCCGGATGGGACCCCGGGTGTTGAGAACGGAAACGGCGGCTGTGTGCGCTTTGAGTTTGCTGCAGCAGAAATTCGGGGATCTTTGAATCCATGAAATACGTCGTCATTGCTGTGTTGGCCCTGATTCTCGGCGGCCTGGCCGGGCGGGCGATCTGGGTGGAGAAGAAAGAAACGCCGGTTGATCCGGTGCAGGTGATCGTCACGCAGCTGAAGACACACGCGATTATCGCGCATGAGCGTCAGCTGGCCATCTGGTATCGCGCGTGCCCTTCGGTCTGGGGCAAGACGCCGCAGATGTTCATTGCCTATCCGGCCAAACTCTCCTATGAGCTCGAGTTGAATGATGTGCAGGTGACCCGAGTCGGGACGGTCATCAAAGTGCGCACCGCCAATATCCACGCGAATGAGCCGGCGGTACCGACCGACTTCATGGACTACCTGTCCACCACTTCTATTTTTACGTTTGCCAATGAGCAGGAGCTGGTGAATCACGAGATTCAGAAGGCTTCGCCCATTGCTCGATATCTGACTACTTACTTCCTGGCGCGGGATCCCTCATTGCAGGGGGATTTTGCGGACGAGCTGCGGCGGTTGGTGGAGCATCTCGCCTCTGCGTTGGGCGTCAAGGTGACACAGATTGATGTTGATGTGCCGAAGCCGCAGATTACCTGGCCTAAGTTGCCCAAGTTGGAGTTGTGCGAGGGGACAATGGCTTCGGTGAACGGGTTGCCGTTCGCCAAGGTGGATTCCGGGTATACGGTGCCGATTGGGTTTAAGCCGCCGCAGCCGTTTCATGCGGGGAGCCCGCCTTCGAGCGCGGATGTGCCGAAGGGGATCGCTTCTATTTACGGGGGTGGCCCCGGCAAACACTGAAGAGCGGCGCGGTGATCTGGTCGCGCCGTTGGCGACAGGAAGGACCCAGTCGGCGCCGGATGCGTTGCTTACTAAGCACCCGGAGGAGACCAGGTCATGACTCAGCAAGTGGTGTTCATTCAGGGCGCCGGTGAAGGGGCGCACGATCGTTGGGACGATAAGCTGGTGTCCAGCCTCGAGCGGGAGCTGGGTGATAGCTACGCTCTCCGGTATCCACGAATGCCAACCGAGGCGATACCGAAGTACTCCACGTGGAAGGACTCGCTGTTGGGGGAATTCAACTCGCTCGGGGACGGCGCGTTGCTGGTGGGCCATTCGGTAGGTGGCACCATTCTTCTTCATACCTTGGCCGAGCAGCCGCCGCTACCCAAGCTGGGCGGGGTGTTTCTGATCTCCGCGCCCTTTATCGGCGAGGGGGGCTGGCCCAGCGATGACATCCGGGCGCGGACGGACTTTTCGGACCGGCTGCCGCTCGGGGTGCCCGTTTTTTTGTACCACGCGATCGACGATGACAGTGTGCCCGTCGCGCACGTTTATCTGTATTCGCACACGTTAGCGCGCGCTGTTGTCCGAACGATCGAACATAGCGATCACCAGCTCAACAATGATTTGAGCCTGGTTGCGCGGGATATTCGAAGAATCAGCGGTTAGTTCCCGACGCGGGTTTCGTCGGCGATCATTTCTTCCAGGCGCTCGAGGTCGGGGACCATGGGGGTCTCGTTGACCATTCTGACCTGACAGATGATCGGGGCGCGGTCGGGGAAGACGCGGGAGTTGTCGGGGCGGACCACGTCGGAGCTGACGCGCACCAACTGGGGGAAGCCTTGGGAGATGATGCCGAAGTTGCCGCCTTCGACGCGTGTGCCGAGGGCGTGGAAGATCACGATGCGGGTGCGGCCGGAGGCTGGAGGGATCATTTGACCGCAGGCGCCTTCGAATGAGACCAGCGGGATGGCTTTGCCGCTCCATGGGAACGTACCGATGTACCACGGCGGAGCGCCGGTCATCTCGGACGGGACCTGGAATCCCACGACTTCTGCTACGCAGGCGCGAGGGATGATGAGTCGGCCGTCGGTGACGGGGATGAGCAGACTGTAGATTTCGGTGACGCGCTCAGCCATGTGTTAAACCCTCGCATCGCCCAGGCGCTCGAAGGCACCGCTGTTTTGGGCGCGGTTGCGCTCGACCAGCGGGGCGATTGCGTCCAGCAGCTGCGCTTCCTGGTACGGCTTACCGAGGTAGTCGTCCACACCAAGCTCGATCGCGCGAGCGCGATGCTTCTCGCCCACACGCGAAGTAATCATGATGATCGGAACATCCTTCAGCCGCGGGTCGTTGCGCACGTGTGCGGCGACTTCGTAGCCGTCCATACGCGGCATTTCGATGTCGAGCAGGATGACGTCCGGAATGTTGTCCTGAAGGAGTGTCACAGCGTCCATACCGTCGCGGGCTGTCAGCACGCGCATGCCGTTGCGCTCCAACAGACGTTGGGTCACGCGGCGGACGGTGATGGAATCGTCGACGACCATCGCGAACACGCGCTTGTCGCTCTTGTCCTTCGGGGCAACCTGCGTGCTCTGCGCACGTCCGCGCCACTCGGCGCGAACCAGGGCATTGATGTCGAGAATGATGACGATGCGGCCGTCGCCGAGGATGGTCGCGCCGGAGATACCGCGGATGCTGGAGATCTGCGGTCCTACGGACTTAACGACGATTTCGCGGCTTCCGACCAACTCATCAGCTACGAGGCCCGTGGAATGCTCGCCGGCGCGTACGAGGACCACCGGAATGGTGACGTCCTGTTCGGGCAGGGGAGACGCTTCGAGCTGAACAAACGTAGCGAGATGTTGGAAGCGGTACTTTTGGCCACCGTAGTCGAACGCCGAGGCGTCCTTTCCGAGGTGGGCCAATACTTCCGCCTTCGAGAGGCGCAACACGCCTTCGACTGTCGGAAGTGGCAGTGCGTAGAACTCGTCGCCGGTGCGTACGACCAGCGCGTGGCTGATCGCGAGAGTGAACGGCAGACGAATCGTGAAGACCGTGCCCTGACCCGGCTTCGTCTCCATGTGGAGCGCGCCGCCGAGGCGTTTGATTTCGGTGGCAACGACGTCCATGCCAACGCCGCGGCCGGCCTGCTGGGTGATCGTGCCAGCGGTTGAGAAGCCCGGCTCCAGAATGAGCTGCATGGCGTCTTCGTCGCTGATCGTCTGGCCCGGAGCGATGAGGCCGAGAGCCGCGCCTTTGTCACGGATGGCTTTGAGGTTCATGCCTGCGCCATCGTCGATCAGGCGGACCATGACTTCCGCGCCTTCGCGATGCAGCTCGAGGACGATCTTGCCCGCTTCGGGTTTGCCTGCGGCAGCACGAGCTATCGGCTTCTCGATGCCGTGCACGACTGCGTTGCGGAGCATGTGCTCGAACGGCGGCAACATGCGCTCCAACACCTGACGGTCGAGTTCGCCAGAGGCGCCCTCCACTACCAGCTCGGCCTTCTTGCCCGTGTCGGCCGCGGCTTGGCGGACGATACGAGACAGACGTTGAACGTGACGCTGGAACGGGACCATGCGGGTTCGCATGAGACCGTTTTGCAGCTCGGTGATCGTGCGGGCCTGCTGTTGCAGAAGGTTCTGGGTCTCTTTACCCAGGTTTTCGAGCAACTGCTGAATGCTGCCGACGTCGTTCGCTGTTTCAGCGAGCGCGCGGGAGAACTGTTGGATCGACGAATAGCGATCGAGCTCCAACGGATCGAAGTCACCGCGGTGGGTGGACTCGTCCTCGTGACGGTGCAGGATCTGCGCCTCGGTTTCGATTTCGAGGTTACGCAGCTGCTCCTTCAAGCGAGTCACGGTGCGTGACAGCTCGCCGAGGTTGAAGTCAATCGAGCCAAGCTGCTGCTCCAGACGGGAGCGAGCGATGCTGGCTTCGCCTGAGATGTTCAGAAGTTGGTCGAGCAGCTCTGCGTCGACGCGCGCCATTTCCTGACGCTCGACCGGCGCGACTGGATCGCGACCGGGCGGCACGGCCTGCGGAGGTACCAAACCATCCTCACCGGCCTTGGACTCGTTGCGGGCCAGGTTTACGGACACGGACCTGGCGCCTGTTGAAACGCTGGGCGCTTGAGCTGCCGCAGGGGCGGCGGCGGCCGTGTCGGCCAACGTCGCCGCGGCGGCGGCGGTTGCTGCCGCTTCGAGCGCTGCCGCAGTTGGCCGTTCGGGCTCCTCAGGCTGCGAGTGCAGTAGTTCTGGGGCTGCTTGCTCGGCATGCGCGGCGGGGGCAAATGTGGGCTCGGGTGCCGATGGAGCTAGGTATGGCACCTCCGAAGTAGCGGAGACCTCTTCCTGGGATGCAGGAGTGGCGTCGGCCGGAGGCCAGATCGGCGCGGGTTCACCACTACCGGGGTTAGCCCAGTTGCCGAGCAGAGATTCTGCTGCGTCTTCCGTGCTGCCTTCGGATGACCCGAAGGAGGCGACGCTTGGCTCGTGCGAGGCCGGGGTACCCGGTTGGTCTTCCGACAGCGCCGGCTCGTTCGCAAAGGACGAGAAGCCGCGGCTAGCGGAATCACCTTCGGTGAGTGTTGGGGTTTCCTGTGTCGACTCGGGAGTCCACGACTGAACAGGGGTGACTTCCTCGTTCGCTGCGGAGTCACGGGCTGCAATGTAGTCTGACGCGACGTGGCCGTCGGCCGTCTCGCCAGCAGAGAGGTCGGCTAGTTCGCTGCCGCTGAGGTCGTAGGAACCGGATTCTGTTTCGACCGCCGGTTCGTCTTCGCTTGTTGGCTCAGAGGTTGAGTAGCTGGCGAGCAGCTCAGCAGCCAGGTCGCCGCTGGTGGGCTCCGAGGTGGCTGCGGTATCGAACTCAGGCGGTGTTTCAGCCTCGGTCTGGGGGTCGAAGTCGCTCGACGGGCCAAACTCGGGGATCGGAGCTTCAATGGTTTCGGGGAGCGATGCGTGCGGAGGCAGCGCGCGGTTGAGTTGGGTTTCGGCGTCCGATGGGAGGTCCGCGCCGTGGGCGGACGGATCGAAAGCAGAGTCGCTATCGAGGGTACCGACGGTGGCGGTGTCGCCGTAGCGGATTTCCTCCTCGACGGGCTCGGAGCCAGCGTCAGCTGCATTCGCCAACTGATCGACAGTTGGGGCGTCGGCGGTGAGGTCCCCACCCGGATCTGCTGTGGCAGCGAATGGTTCGGCGTGGTCCGCGTCAGGTTCGGCGGCAGAATCGCTGAGTTGGAATTCGTCCGCAGCAGGCTCCGCGTCGGACGCGGCACCCGTGGGCTCGGCGTGACGCAACTGGGCGGCGACGGACTCGAGGTCGCGAAGCTCGGATTCGAGATCGGAAGGGGACGCCTCGGACTCGGGTAAGCCTAGGTCTGCGCGGGCGGCTGCGTAGTCGGAGAGGGCACCGGCTTCGGCGTCGGACGAGGCGTCGGCAGCATCGGCGTGGGAACGGGTGTCGGCAGCGTCGGCGTTGGCACGGGCGTCAGCAGCAACTGCGTGTGCACGAGCGTCGGCAGCACCTGCGTGTTCGCGGGCGTTGGCAGCATCGGCGTGTGCACCGGCGTCGGCAGCGTCGGCGTGTGCACGGGCGTCGGCCGCACCGGCTTCGGCATCGGACGAGGCGTCGGCAGCACCGGCATTGGCACGGGTGTCGGGAGCATCGGCGTGGGCACCGGTGTCGGCGGCGTCGGCGTGTGCGCGGGCGTCGGCAGCGTCGGCGTGGGCACGGGTTTCGGTAGCACCCGCGTCGGTACGGGTGTCGGCAGCACCGGCATCGGCATGGGCATCGGCCACGTGGCCGGAAAGGGCGGCTAAGTCGTTGGCGTGCGCCGCTTCGGGCGCGAACGCCGACTCGCTGTCGGGGCGGGTCTCGGCCTCGGCGGAGCTATGTTCGGTTTCGCCAAAAGCGGCCAAGGGCGATTCGCTCGCTTCGGCCGCTGGCGTTTCCTGCTCCGCCGGCGTCAGCGCGGGTGGCGGCGGAGCAAAGGACTGTGGGGCAGGGGGTACTGCCGGTGGTTGTGCGAAGGCCGGAGGACTGCGTCGGTACGGTTCGCCCTTCGGAGCCGCGGGTTTAATCGTCGGAGCAGCCGCTGCGATTGCCGCGCCCTTGGGCTTCGTCAACGAATGGATACGCGCAATCATCTGACGTGCAGACGCAACTCGCCGGCCGTTGGCGACGGACTCGCGCATACGGGCCAGTTCATCCAAGCTCGCCTGGATGACATCAAACATGTTGTCGTCAGCAGGGACGAAACCGGCGTCGACCTGCATCACGAGCGTTTCCAACTCGTGGGAGAGATCGCCCATCGCGGTGATGCCCGCCATGCGAGCGCCACCTTTCAACGTATGCAAAGGACGCTTGAGGGCCGAGCGATATTCAGCGCTTTGAGGCTCCAATCGCCAGTCGCTGAGAGCGGACTCGCAGACTTCGATGAGCTCCATGGCTTCTTCGCAGAAGATGGACGCAACTTCGGGATCGAAATCGCCCGCGTCCTCAGTTACCTCTTCATCCTCGCCGGAGACGGAGGTTTCAGCCTGCTCTTCGGACGCCTTGGCAATGCGTGCGTCGAGAATCTTCTCGGCCTGAGCGATTCGATCCATCAGAACCTGGTGGTTCTGGAAGTACCCGGTGACCTCATCAAGATGCGAGACGACGGCTTCCATCGCCAGCATGCAATCTGACAGCAGGGACAGATCCTGATTCAGCAGTCCCAGGCCGCTGTTGAACACTCGGCGCAACCAGTGGTCGAGCGGCTCGGCGAGGCGAATACCGTGACGTGCCTGAGCCATCTTCGAGCTGCCAGACAGCGTATGGCAAGCACGATAAACATCTTCGGGAATGGCGTGGGGTTCAGAGACGCCCTCTTCCCGATCCAGATATGTGCGTACGGTGGCAACGTGGTTGGCTGTCTCGCGGGAGTAGATGTCGCGGAGAACGTCATCAGGACCCGACTGAGCAGCAGGATCCTCTTCATCCGCGGCACGCGCGATCCCGGCGCCAGCAATGGCAACCCGCGGGTCGGGCTCCGACACAATCGGCGCAGCTTCCGACACGCCAGCGATGAGAGGCTCCTCGGGAGGTGTTTCCTCCTCCAGGATGATTGCCTCTTCAGCGGGCGCTGACGCCTCTTCGGGGAGCAGCAGGTCGAGATTATTCAGGTCGGCGGCCAAATCTTCGGCCGTAGGCTCGGATTTGGCAGGTCCGGACTCAGCCTCAGCCAACTCGGGCACATCCAACTCGGGATGTGCGTCGAAAGACTCCGAGATGGAGGGTACAGAGTCCGCAGCGTCGAGGCTCGGTACTTCCAACAGAGACTGCTCAACGTCGGCGACGTTTTGAGTCCCGTGAATGCTGACGATTGTCTGAGCGTGGCGGGCGTCGAGGCCAGTCACGCTCTGTGCGAATGTGGGTCCCTTCGGCGGCGTCGCCACTGGCGCAACGGTCGGCGAAGCAGTGGGTGCACCCGACGCAGTCGCGCCTGCTGGCGCTGTACCAGCCTTCCCCGCCGCCGGCATGTGCACGACATTGGAGTTGGAGTACATCCCGGTGGCCGCGCTGGAAGGCAGCGGGGTGATGACTTGTGTCTTCTCCGCCGCCGCGGCACCCGGAGCAGGAACCGGCTTACCGGCGGCTAACGCGTTGGCGCGAGCGGCAATCGACTGTGGGTCGATACGTGGCGCCCGGCCCGTCTCGAGTTGCTCAATCATGTCCGGCAACGCATTCACTGAGTCGCGCAGGACTTCGACAATCTGCGGTGAACGGGTCAGCGTGTTATCGAGAACACGATTCAAAAGGTTCTCGATGGACCAGGCGAATTCACCGAGCTCGCGGGCGCCGACCATCCGGCCGCTGCCTTTGAGGGTGTGGAACGAGCGGCGGACCGTAACGAGCGCCTCGCGCTCCATGGGGTTCTGATCCCACGCGGGGAAGAACTTCTTGATCTTCGCCAGCTCTTCGTGAGCTTCTTCAATGAAGAGCTTGACCAGCTCGGGATCGGCCGTCTCGGCCAACGGCGGAATTTTGGAACGCGTTGACGTGTGAGACTGGGTTTGGGCGCCAACCAGTGTAGAGCTCGGGTCGGATTCCGCACCAAACACTGCCTTCGGCGAGATCTGTAGTGTCTTCGCGTAGGCGGACGGCTCGACCGGCGGCAGCGTCGGCAGAATTGGTGTTTGTTGATGCTCCAGCGCCTGCACGCAGGCCTGGGCGTTATCGAGCATGTACCAAGGATCGCTGCGGCCTGCCTGCAGCGTTTCCATGTAGTACTCGACACTGACGATCGCATCGGCGAGGCGGTCCATGAAGCCTGGGGGCAGACCCTGCCCGCCTGGTTGCATGACTCGCTTCAACTGTCCGGTGACGCCCTCAATGACTTCAACAGCGCGCGCCTTGCCCAACATGAGCAGGCCGGCCTTGAGTCCACGCATCAGTTCCTGCCAGGCATCGAGCCCAGCGGCGTCCAACGTGCCACCCACGTTCTGCGAGATGGCTTCCTTGATACGTGCGAGGTTCAGGATACATTCGCGCAGTACCGCGGCCTGTACCTGTTGGAAATCGTTGTCCTCGACTTCCTCAATGTCCGCAGCGCTCTTCGGCCGGATGAGGCCGACCAGCTGCGCGTCGAGCTTGTCTTCGACACCGATGAGAGTAGCGGCAATTTGGACGAGAGTGGCTTCGTCGGCCGGTAGAGTCCCGTCGACCATCTTTGAGAGGCGTTCGGTTTCGACCTGAACGTTGCCGCGCAACTCTCCCAGGCCCAGTACGCCCAACGTATCTCCGATCTTGCGGAGCATTTCCACCTGGGAGGCAAGCTCCTTCGGTTGGCCCGCGCCGCGACGGACGAAGATATCCAGAACATCTTTGACCTTCGACAAGTCCTCGCGGATTGCGACGGCCACTGTCTGCATGAGCTTCACGCTCGGTGCTGACAGGTTCTCGCGCTCCTGCTCGATGCTCTCGTCGACGGGCAACAGCTCTTGCAGCCGGAACGACGCCCTCACCGCTTGGACGCGGGGGCCGCTGGACTCAGCGCGACCGACGTAATAAAGAAGGTTATTGAGCAGCTCCACGGCAGGCGTCTGTGCGTAACGCGCCTCGCCCTGCTCGTACAAGCGTCGGATCTCGCGATCGCCGAGACCCAACAGACGTTTGACGGACACTCCGCCTTCGAGGCCGTTTTCCTGCAATGCCTCGATAACAGCGCCCGTTACCCACCAAAGTTGGAATACGGGCTGACGAGTCGCAATCTGCTCGAGTTTTTGCGCTACGGCGGCCAGAATGTCGAGGTTCTGTTCGAGACGCTCGCCGCGGATCCAGCCAATGAGGCCGACCTGAAAGCGTGCGCGCAGGCGTCGTGCCCACTGCTCCACCGTCATCGGCGGCTCACCTGGAGCTGACGCAACAGGCTGCGCCTGCTTGTCAGACTTCAGGTTGAGAAGCAGCAGAGTGCCTTCGGACAACAGTGCGCTACCGCGCACCGCGCGAAGATCGTTCAGAAGAGGAAGCAACACGAGCGCGAGATCACGGCCACCCGCAAGCACACGCTCGAGATAACTCGGCAGCTGCACCATCGCGCGCATCAGCGCATCGAGGCTCTCGGCCTGGCTCTTGCGCTCGGACGCGGTCTGCAGCAGGTAGCTCGCCACCTGCTCCATTTCCTCGGCAAGCAGAGCGGCGCCGTAGATTTCCAGGACCCGCAGAACACCCTGAACCTGGTGGAGCTCCTGGGTGCAGCGCTCGAGCAGATTGATGTTGTCAGGCTGCTCGACGTAATTCTCGAGAGCTGTACGCGCCTCCGCGAGCGTGACATTCAGCTCACGACCGACGAAATCCAGCGTCTGGGAAGCGACTTCCGGCATGAAATCTCTCGAGCGTTATCAGGTGCCGCCGTACGCCGAAACCGGGCGTACGGGGGCAGCGGTTTTTTCGTCCAGGCGCTTGAAGGCACCGGTCGCGCCGATAGGCTCCGAGACCGCGCCCGGCAACCGGAATCCGGCGGCCGCCTTTCGCAGGCCCGCGGACAGCTCGGCCAGCTTCGAGATAGCGGCCGACGTGGCGTTGGTCGACTCTGCCGTCTGAGCGCTGATTTCCTTGAGAACCTGCATGTTTCTCGCAATGTTCTGCGCCGCGCCCGTCTGATGGCGGGAACTGCCGGAAATGTTCTGCACCAGGCTGGCAATCTGGTTCGACACCTGCTCGATCTCCTCCAGGGCTGCGCCCGCGTTCTCAGCAAGCAACGCTCCACCCACGACGTCGGTCGTGCTGCGCTCCATCGAAACGACGGCCTCGTTCGTATCCGTCTGAATCGTGCGTACCAGCACCTCAATCTGCTTTGTCGCGTTCGCCGCCCGCTCCGCGAGCCGCTGCACTTCGTCCGCAACTACCGCGAAGCCACGCCCGGCCTCACCGGCCATAGAGGCCTGGATGGAAGCATTGAGCGCCAAGATATTCGTCTGCTCGGCGATGTCGTTGATCAGCTCGACGATGTTGCCAATCTCCTGGGAGCTCTCGCCCAGACGCTTGATGCGCTTCGAGGTCTCCTGGATCGTCTCGCGGATCGTGTTCATGCCGTCGATGGTGCGACGCACGGCATCACCGCCCTTATGCGCCACTTCCACCGAGTGCCGTGCGACGTCTGCCGCACGTTCGGCGTTCCCGGACACTTCCTCAGCAGATGCGGCCATGCCGCCCGCCGACTCGGTCGCTGACGCAATCTGCTTCGACTGCGCGCCGCTCGCCTTGGCTAGATGTCCAGACAGCGCCTGGGTCTGCCGGGTGGCGCTATCCAACTGGATGGCCGACTGGTTGATGGTCGTGACCAGTCCGCGCAAAGCGTCGACCGCGTAGTTGATAGAGTCCGCTATTGCGCCCGTAATGTCTTCCGTAACCGTTGCCTGCACGGTCAGGTCACCATCTGCCAGGCTCGACAACTCATCGAGCAACCGCAGAATGGCCTGCTGGTTACGGTCGTTTTCCTTGCGTTGAGTTTCCACCGCCAACCTCTGATGGTCGACGGTCTGACGCAAGCGTGACGCTGCAACGATACATGCCAGAACAACCAGCAAGGCGATCACGCCAATAGCCCCAGGAACCCACTTGGGGGTTTTGCTGGTCTCAGCAACCGGAGCGGTAGTTACGCCTTCTGCAGCGAGAGCGCGTGCGTCAGTTGTAACGGCGCGCGCAGCAGTTTGAGCTGCTGGCAAAGCAGGAGCGGCAGCCACCGCCCGACGCACAGCCGCGTTTAAATCTGTGTATAGGGTGTCGATTGTCTTCAGGCGCCTCTCGGCGTCCGGCCCCGTCAGACGCGGGAGACCCGAGCTTGGGCTCGTGCCCATCAGACCCTGGATAACCTGGCCAAGATAGTCCGCGCTCTCCGCGAGACGCTGAGCCACCTGGTTGGGATTCGACGCGCCAGAAGCCAGCGCACTCACGTCGAGCTGCAGACGCTGAGCGCGCACCTCAAACTTATCCAGCGCGCTGGTTGCACTCGCGAGGTTGGGTCCTGACAGCCCAACGGGAACTGACGACACTTCCGCGAGCAACTTGGGAACCAGGATTCGAGTGTCGCGAGCTGCTGAGCTCGCATCCGTCAACGAGCTTTGAGCCGTCAACATCGCACCGGCGTTAGTCAGCAGCCGGTTAAAGCGCGGGTCTTTCGTGTAGGGAGCGCCTGCATCGCGTGCGGCGTCTTCCTTCAGTTGACGCAACTGGTTTTGAAAGGCGTTGATGGCCGCCTGTTCACCACCAATGGCGCTTTCGGCGTCAATGGCCAGTCCGTACAGAGTGTCTACAGGAACCGTCGGTGCCGGTGGGGGGACGCTGCCACCCTGCATCATGAAGAAGGCAATGACACTTGCCAGCACCAGGACGGCAACCACGGATAGAAGAATCGTGAGACTTCCACCGACTCGCGGCGTTCCGACTGCGGTCGTCATGCGGCGGCCTCGGAGAATGCAGTGCTTTCGAGCACGGCCCTGAGATTGAGGACAGGCCACTGTTCTGTGGCGCGTTTGAAGGCACCAGCCAGGTAGCGCTCACATCGCGCGACCGTCGGTGGTGCATCGCCAGAGAACTCGCCCTCGGCAAAGCGTCGGAAACCGAGCACTTCATCGACCAGCAAGCCTGCGGGTATTTCGCGGTGGTTGACCACCACAATGCGCGTGTTACGGGTCAGTGGCGTCATGCCACTTCCCAGGAAGAGGCGCAGATCGATGATTGGCAGAAGCTGACCTCGGACATTCGCAAGTCCCTTTATCCAGTTCTTGGCGCCGGGCACCCGCGTCATCGATGTAGGTACTCCCAACACCTCGCGCGTCTCCTCGCGTGCGACCAGGTAAAGGTCCCCGGCCATCCGCAGCGCGACTCCAACCCATTCCTTACCCGCGGTGCCTTCCTGGGTGACCTGGGCCGAGACCGCGCGGCCTCGCCGCTCCAGCTCGGCCAGCAATTCAAACGGACGGTCGCGGAGCGACTTCAGTGAGGCGGGATTGCTCATGCGGATAACGTCGCCTGGGCCTTGGCGACCAGCTGATCCGGAGAGACCGGCTTCACCATGTAATCGATGGCACCCTGACGAAGGCCCCAGATGCGGTCGGTCTCCTGGCCCTTCGACGTCACCATGATGATGGGAATCGTGCGGGTCTTCGGATCGTTTGCGAGCGCGCGGGTGGCCTGGTATCCGTTCATGCCGGGCATGACGATGTCCATGAAAATCAGGTCTGGACTCATCTCACGGGCGAGCCGCACACCCTCAGCGCCGTCGGCTGCCGCAGCCGTGCGATAGCCGTGCTTCTCGAGCGCCTTTTGCATCACGTGCACTTCGGTGGGAGAGTCATCGACGATGAGTATCAGCGGCATTCAATCATCTCCCGATGTGCGTCTCGATGGCGCTCAGGAGCTCGTCCTTGGTGAACGGCTTGGTCAGATAGTGCTCGGAGCCGACGATCCGGCCGCGCGCACGATCGAACAGGCCATCCTTTGAAGACAGCATGATCACGGGAATGGAACGGAAAACCTTGTTGTGCTTGATGAGCGAGCAGGTCTGATAACCGTCGAGGCGCGGCATCATGATGTCGACGAACACGATGTCAGGCTGATGGTCCGCGATCTTCGCGAGCGCATCGAAGCCATCGATGGCCGTAAACACCTCACACCCCTCTTTCGCCAGGAGCGTCTCGGCCGTACGGCGGATCGTCTTACTGTCGTCGATCACCAGGACCTTCAGGCCCTGGAGCTTCGTGTTGCTGCCGGTCACGGTGTGTGGCAACTCCTTCCTTTACTTGGCTGCCCGAAAGCAGTGTGACTAGTTTGACGGGTGTACAGACAAGCGCAGCTCGCGTTTTAACATATCGGTATACCCCCTGCCATGCAATGCGCGTCACGTTTTTCGCAGGTCGCGAGCGCTTGCAGCACGGCGGTCCGGCAAGGCGGACATATTCGCGCGGACGTGAGCATAATCGGACCTCCTGTCGAGGAAATAACTGAATGAGCGAGCCCATTCGTCTCGGTGTCGTGATGGATCCCATCGGAGCCATCAAATACGCAAAAGACTCCACGCTGGCCATGCTGCTTGCTGCATCGGCGCGCGGCTTTCATCTCACCTACTTCGAGCAAAGCCATCTGACCCTGCGCGACGGTGTCGCTTACGGCCTCGGGCGAACACTAACTGTGCGGCCCGACGCCAACGACTGGTTCACGTTGGGCGAATCCCGTCTCGAGAGATTGGGTCAACTCGATGCCATCCTGATGAGAAAAGACCCGCCTTTCGACACAGAATACATCTACAGCACCTACATTCTGGAACGCGCTGAGCTGGAGGGCTGCCTCGTCGTCAACCGCCCCCAGGGGTTACGCGACATGAATGAGAAAGTCTACACGGCATGGTTTCCACAATGTTGCGCTCCAACGCTCATTACTCGCGATATGAAGGACATGGAAAGCTTCCTCGCTGAGCACGGGAAGATTGTCTGCAAGCCCCTGGACGGGATGGGGGGCCGGTCCATTTTCGTGCTGGAGCGGCATGACAAGAACATGAATGTCGTGTTCGAGACTCTAACTGACTACGGGCGCAGGTACGCGATTACGCAGCGTTACATCCCGGACATCGTTAAGACGGGCGATTCGCGAGTGCTCCTGATTGATGGCGAGCCTGTGCCGTATGCCCTCGCGCGGATTCCTTCCGAGAATGACAATCGTGGCAACCTCGCTGCCGGCGCCAAGGGGGTGGGAAGACCACTCAGAGAGCGCGATATCTGGCTGGCGGGGCAGATTGGGCCCGCGTTGGCGGCTAAAGGGATGATGTTCGTGGGACTGGATGTGATTGGCGATTTTGTAACTGAAATCAATGTGACCAGCCCGACGGGTATCCGCGAGTTGGATAAGCAGTTCGGTCTGAACATCGGCGACCTGCTGATGCAGGCCATTGAGCGGCGCCTGCAGGCCCGGGCCGAGCGAGCCTGACAAGCTATGCCGCCTCGCGCATTAGCTCTGCGGGAAGGAAAAGCGCCGGTTCGGGACCGGTTGCTGACGATGCTGTTTCTAGCGGCTTTGCTGCACGGTCTCATCATATTGGGGCTGACGTTCAACTCGGCCACCGGTGG
>Ga0181534_10001520_pt1 | contig 15061 bp, 13 predicted proteins | sample PEATcosm2014_Bin_37_FD_119758 | JGI IMG/M metagenome (GOLD analysis project Ga0181534, IMG submission 119758) | Peatland microbial communities from MTU Mesocosm Facility, Houghton, MI, USA - PEATcosm2014_Bin17_10_metaG | ecosystem: Environmental > Terrestrial > Soil > Wetlands > Peat | place... | reverse complement strand
GTCGTCCACCTGAAGGACGTGGTGAAGCCGGGCATCGCCGAGAAGTTCGAGGAGATGCGCCGGATGGGCATCCGCACCGTCATGATCACCGGGGACAACCCGCTGACGGCGGCGGCGATCGCGGCGGAGGCCGGGGTGGACGACTTCCTCGCCGAGGCCACCCCCGAGACGAAGATGCGCCTCATCCGCCAGGAGCAGGAGGGCGGGAAGCTCGTGGCGATGACCGGCGACGGCACCAACGATGCCCCCGCGCTCGCCCAGGCGGACGTCGGTGTCGCCATGAACACCGGGACGAACGCCGCGAAGGAGGCCGGCAACATGGTCGACCTCGACTCGAACCCGACGAAGCTGATCGACATCGTCGAGATCGGCAAGCAGCTGCTCATCACGCGCGGCTCGCTCACGACGTTCTCCATCGCCAACGACGTCGCGAAGTACTTCGCGATCATCCCGGCGCTGTTCATCGTCGCCTACCCGCAGCTCAACACGCTGAACATCATGCACCTGCACAACGCAAACTCGGCGATCCTGTCGGCGGTCATCTTCAACGCGCTCGTCATCGTCGCGCTGATCCCGCTCGCACTGCGCGGGGTCAAGTTCCGCCCCAGCTCGTCGGCCGCGATGCTGCGGCGAAACGTGTGGATCTACGGCGTCGGCGGGATCATCGCGCCGTTCATCGGCATCAAGATCATCGACCTCATCCTCACCGCAACGGGGGCCTACTGATGCGTACCTATCTCGTCCGATCCCTGATCACGAGCCTCGTGCTCCTCGTCCTGTGCTCGGTCCTCTACACAGCAGCAGGCTGGGGGATCTCCCAGCTCGCGTTCCACTCGGAGGCGAACGGCTCCATCACGAAGTACGGCTCGACGCTCATCGGTCAGCCCTGGAACGACGGCAAGTCCATCAATCCGGAGTGGTTCAACGGCCGACCCGACGCCGACAACCCCCTCGTGCTCAACGGCACCCCGGGCTCATCGGGCGCCTCCAACCTCGGGCCGCGCTCCAAGACCCTCGTCACCGACGTCGAAGCGATGATCGCCGAGTGGAAGGCCGTCGGGATCGACGACCCGACCCAGGACCTGGTGACGTCGTCGGGCTCGGGACTCGACCCCGACATCACCAAGGCCGACGCCCTGGTGCAGGTGCCGATGATCGCGAAGGCACGGGGAATCTCCCCCTCCGCGCTCCGCGCACTGATCTCCCGCCAGACCCACGGCCCGCAGCTCGGGTTCCTCGGAGGCTCGTACATCAACGTGCTGCAGCTCAATGAGGCGCTCGCCGCACTGACGTCCTGACATGGCCGCGGGTTGCCGTCCTGGTCGTGCGGCCGACGAGGGCACCGTCCGGCGGATCGGCGCCCTCAGGCTCCGGGACCGGGGCGACCTGACCGGAGTCGTGGTCGGCCTCGAGGTCGCGAGCCTGCCGAGGCTCGAGCTCGACGTGGTGATCGATGACGGGACCGGACTGCTCGTCGCGTGCTTCTTCGGGCGTACCGCGATTCCGGGTCTCTCCGTCGGCCGGCGCGTGCACGTGTCGGGAACGCTCACCCGCTACCGCGGCAGGGCGCGGATGCTGAACCCCGCCTATGAGCTGCTGGTCGACTGCGGCGGTCCGTCGTCGCAGAGCTCGTAGCCGATGCCCGGATGCGTCACGAGCATCGCGCCGTGGGCCCCGAGCTTCTTGCGGACGCGGTGCGCGTAGACCCGCAGGTAGTGGGCCTCGGTGGAGTAGGTGCCGCCCCAGACCTCGCGCAGGATCATCTGGTGGGTGCAGACCTTGCCCGGGTGGTGTGCGAGGAACGCGAGGAGCTCGTACTCCTTCGCCGTGAGTCGGAGCGGCTCGCCGTCGAGCATGGCCATGTGGTGGACGAAGTCGAGGGTCAGGGATCCCACCGTGATCTCGGCTGGCTCCGACGCCGTCGCGGCCCCGGTGCGTCGGAGCAGCACCCGCAGCCTCGCCTCGAGCTCCGCCATGCCGAACGGCTTCGTCACGTAGTCGTCGGCCCCGTGGTCGAGGGCCTCGACCTTGCGCGCCTCGCTGCCGAGCGCGGACAGGACGATGATGGGCACGTCGGAGAACGCCCGGATCCTCGAGCACACCTCGACGCCGTCAAGGTCGGGAAGCGACATGTCGAGCACGACGAGGTCCGGCTGCGTGAGCGACGCCTGCACGACCCCGTCGGTGCCCGTCGACGCCGTCACCACGTCGTAGCCGCGCGCACGGAGGCCGATCGAGAGCGCCCGCTGCAGGGACCGATCGTCGTCGATGATCAGGATCCGCTGGCCGGTCACGCGTCGTCCTCGAACTCCGCGACCGGCACGGTGAAGGTGAACCTGGCACCGCCACCCGGCGCGTCCTCGACCGTGAGGCGCTCATCGTGGGCCTCGACGAATGCCGTCGAGATCGCGAGGCCGAGCCCTGCGCGACCGCTGCCGGCGCGGCGGTCCACCATCTGGAAGATCGCCGCACGGTCCTCGACCGGCACGCCCGGTCCCATGTCCTCGACGGATACCGCCACCGTCGCGCCGCGATCGACGGCACGCACCGTGATCGTCGAGCCCTCCGGCGAGTGCTGGACCGCGTTGGAGAGCAGGTTGGCCAGCACCTGGGCCAGCAGCACGAGGTCCACGTCGACGAGCGGCAGGTCCGGATCCAGGCGGACGGAGAGCATGTGACGCGCGAGGACCGTCCCGAGCGACTGGAGTGCCGCGTGGACCAGCTCACCGACGGTGTGCGGCTCGCGGTTCAATGTCAGCGTGCCCGCCTCGAGCCGCGCCATGTCGAGGAGGTTCGCGACGAGCCTCGCGAGGTGGTCGCTCTGGTCCTCGATCATCTCGAGCAGCGCGCGCGTGTCCTCCTCGGAGAGCGTCACCTCCTCGCTCCGCAGCGTCGAGACGGCGGACTTCATCGACGCGAGCGGCGTGCGCAGGTCGTGGCTCACCGCCCCCATGAGGGCGGACCGCCACCGGTCGACCTCCTCGAGAAGCTCGGCTCGGAGCGCCTGCTCGAGGAGCTGGCTCCGCTCGATCGCGAGCGCGGCCTGGTTGGCGAAGGTGCCCAGCAGCTCGCGGTCGTACGAGACGAGCGCGGCGCCCGCGACGACCAGCTGACCGACCGGGCCCTGGATCGTGGAGAGCGCGACACGGCTGACATCGCTGTCAACGCCCATCAGGGCGAGCGCCTGGGGGGCGCCCTGCTCGCCGAGCGCGGCGACCCGGTCGGCCTCGGTCAGCGCCGACCCCGCGGTTGCCGAGATCTGCAGGGTCCCGTCCACGGGGAGGAGCAGCGCCACCCATCGGGTCGGGAACGTCTGGTGGACGGTCGTCACGACCAGCTCGAGCACCTCGTTGAGCGGCTGCTGGCCGATCAGGTTCTGCGAGACGTGGAAGAGCCTGCGGATCGCCTCCTCGCGCTGCCCGGCGGCATCCCTCGCGTGCTGCTGGAACGCCACGATCCTCGCCACGATGAGGACGACGACGACGTAGACGAAGGCTGCGACCCAGTTCTGCGCCGCCCCGACCGAGAAGGTCCCGTAGGGCGGGATGAAGAACCAGTCGTAGACGAGGAAGCCGACCACCGCGGCGATCGAGCCGGCGGCAAAGCCGCCCGCGGCGACGCCGACGACGACCGGGACGATGAGCACCAGGGCGGCGGTCGCGACGGACAGGTGCGGGCGCACGGCGAGCATCACCAGTGTGCAGACGAGCATCGTCGCGAGGGCCGCTGCCACTCCCATCGAGGCTCTGCGCACCGGGCCTGCTCCCTCTCGCGACCGTCCGGGCTGTCGAGCCGACCGCCGCTACGGACCAATGGCATCCTAGAGCGGGGAGGTTCACACGATGGATGGTGACGGCGAAGAGGGCCGAGGGTCGAAGGACGTCGAGGACGTCGTCGTGCCGACCGGGAAGTTCCGCGTCTACCTCGGGTCCGTGGCCGGAGTCGGCAAGACGTGGGCGATGCTCGACGAGGGGTGGCGGCGCCAAGAGCGCGGCAAGGACGTCGTGATCGGATTCGTCGAGACCCATGGACGGCCGAAGACGATCGAGATGCTGAAGGACATCGAGGTCGTCCCGCGCAAGGCCGTCAACTACCGAGGAGGGACCTTCGAGGAGATGGACCTCGACGCTGTCCTGGCGCGGCATCCCGATGTCGTGCTGGTCGACGAGCTCGCCCACACGAACGTGACCACGGCATCGGGCAACGAGAAGCGCTGGGAGGACGTGCTCGAGCTGCTCGCCGCGGGGATCGCCGTCATCTCGACCGTCAACGTCCAGCACATCGAGTCGATCGCGGACGCCGTGGAAGCCATGACCGGCGTCAAGGTTCGCGAGCGAGTCCCGGACTGGGTCGTCCGCAAGGCGGACCAGATCGAGCTCATCGACTCATCCCCCGAGCAGCTCCGTCGGCGGATGCTCCACGGGAACATCTACCCACCGACGAAGGTCCCCGACGCGCTCGGAGGGTTCTTCCAGACGCAGAACCTCACCGCGCTGCGCGAGCTCGCGCTCCGGTTCGTCGCGGACGAGACGGAGGAGGAGCTGCTCGCCTACCTCCAGGCACGCGCTCCTGGGGCCGTCTGGGAGACGACGGAGCGGGTCATGGCCATGGTGACCGGCACCGCCGCGGAGGAGTCCGTGATCCACCGGGCGGCGAGGATCGCACTGCGGCTCAAGTCCTCGCTTGAGGTCGTGCTGCTCACAGATGGGGAGAACCCCGCGAAGAAGCGGGCTCGGCTCATCGAGCTGGCCAAGGTCGCTGACTCCGTTGGCGCGCACACCTCGGATCTCGTCGCGGACGATTTCGTGACCGCCGTCGTCGACTTCGCGACGAAGCGGCAGGTGACCCAGCTGGTGCTTGCGGCTCCGCCGCCCAGCAGGTTCGGGGGCCTGCGGCGGTCCTCACCGCTGCTTCGACTGCTCCCGCTCGCCGCGACGGCGGGCATCGACGTCCACCTGATCGCACCCAAGGAGGCGCACGACCAGCTCGACGGCGGCGAACTTCCCGGCGGCGAGCTTCCCGACGGCGGCTGAGCAGACGCTGGGTCTCGCATCGTCGACCCCGCATCGCGAGGGGCCGGCAATGTTCGTTCTCCGCGGTGCGGCGGTCTGTCGGGTCCCTCAGCGGAGCGCCTGGGCAACGACCGTGCCGACCTGCTCGATCTCGAGGAGGAAGCCGTCGTGTCCGAATGTGGAGCTGATCTCGACGGCCCCCGCGGCACCCGGGATGAGCGCGGCGAGCTCGCGCTGCAGCTCGATCGGGTAGAGGCGGTCCGACGTGACGCCCGCGATCGTGACCTCGGCAACGACGCCTGCGAGCGCGTCGGCCACGCCGCCCCGGCCGCGACCCACGTCGTGGCGGTTCATGGCCTCGCTCAGCACGATGTACGAGTTGGGGTCGAACCGGCGGGCGAGCTTGTCCCCGTGGTACTCGAGGTAGGACTCGATCGCGTAGCGCCCGCCCTTCAACGGCTCCTCAGCGCCCTGGTGCTCGCGACCGAACCGCACGTCGAACTCGCGTGCCGTCCGGTAGCTGTACTGGCCGATGCCCCGGGCGATGCCGAGCCCCGAGAGTGGCGCAGCGCCCGTGTCGTAGTAGTCGCCGCCGGCGAAGGACGGGTCGCCTCGGATGGCCCTGACCTGCAGCGAGCACAGTGCCACCTGGTCGGCGGTCGCGGAGGCGCCTGTGGCGATCACGACTGCCCGCTCCAGACGAACGGGGTGCCCGACGGCCCACTCGAGGACCCGCATCCCCCCCATGGATCCGCCGATGACCGCCGACCACCGCTCGATGCCGAGCGCGTCGGAGAGGGCCACCTCGACCGCCACCTGGTCGCGGATCGTGATCCCGGGGAACCGTGATCCGTACGGCGCACCGTCGGGTGCGACCGACGACGGTCCGGTCGTCCCCTGGCACCCGCCGAGGACGTTGGGGCACACCACGAAATACCGATCCGTGTCGACCGGGGCGCCCGGACCGACCAGCCCCTCCCACCACCCGACGGTCGGATGGCCCGCGACGGGCGGCCCGGCCACATGCGAGTCGCCCGTGAGCGCGTGGAGCACGAGCACGGCGTTGTCCCCCGCGACATTGCGCGTGCCCCAGGTCTCGTAGGCCACCGTGACCTCGGGGAGCCGTCCGCCACCCTCGAGGGTCAGCGCCGAACCGCCCGGGCCGGTCAGCCGGGCGAACTGCCGACGGCCGGGATCGTCGCCTGTGCGCCAGATCCCCGACGGCAGTCCGCTCGTCACGCGCCCTTGGCCGCCTCGAACCCGCCCTCGAGGTCGGCGATGATGTCGTCGATCGTCTCGATGCCGACGGACAGCCTCACGAGGTCCGGGGTGACGCCCGTGGTCGTCTGCTCGGCCTCGGTCAGCTGCGAGTGGGTTGTCGTGGCGGGGTGGATCGCGAGGCTCTTCGCGTCGCCGACGTTCGCGAGGTGGCTGAAGAGCTCGAGGCCCTCGATGAACTTTCGACCCGCGGGCGCTCCTCCCTTGATCCCGAAGGCGATGATCGAACCCCCGCCCTTCGGGAGGTACTGCTGCTGGCGGGCGTGCCAGGGGCTCGACTCGAGGCCGGGGTACGCGACCCACTCCACGTCGTCACGCGCTTCGAGCCACGTCGCGACTGCGAGCGCGTTCTGCACGTGGCGCTCGATGCGCAGGCTCAGCGTCTCGAGTCCCTGCAGGAAGAGGAACGAGTTGAACGGCGTGATGGCGGCGCCGACGTCGCGCAGGTACTGGAGTCGCGCCTTCAGCACGAAGCGGGCCGGGAAGAGCGGTGCCGGCAGCTCCGCGAAGACGAGGCCGTGGTAGCTGTGGTCGGGCTCCGTGAAGCCGGGGAAACGACCGCTGCCCTCGTAGTCGAAGGCCCCGCCATCGACGATCACGCCGCCGATCGAGGTCCCGTGCCCGCCGATGAACTTGGTCGCCGAGTGCACCACGATGTCCGCGCCGTGGGCGAGCGGGGTCGCGAGGTACGGGGTCGCCAGCGTGTTGTCGATCACGAGCGGGATCTTCGCCTCGTGCGCGACGGCCGAGACGCCGGCGAAGTCGAACACGTCGCCCTTCGGGTTCCCGAGCGTCTCGCCGTAGAACGCCTTGGTGTTGGGCCGGATCGCTGCCCGCCACGCGTCGAGGTCATCGGGGTTGTCGATGAAGGTCGTCTCGATGCCCAGCTTCGGGAGCGTGTAGTGGAAGAGGTTGTACGTGCCACCGTAGAGGGAGGCGGACGAGACGATGTGACCGCCGTTCTCCGCGAGGTTCAGCAGTGCGATCGTCTCGGCGGCCTGACCGCTCGACACCGCGAGCGCGGCGACGCCGCCCTCGAGCGAGGCGATGCGCTCCTCGAAGACCGCCTGGGTCGGGTTCATGATCCGCGTGTAGATGTTGCCGAGCTCCGCGAGTCCGAAGAGGGCAGCGGCATGGTCGGTGTCGCGGAAGACGTAGCTGGTCGTCTGGTAGATCGGCACGGCCCGTGCGCCCGTCGTCGGATCGGGCGCCTGACCGGCGTGGATCTGTCGAGTCTCAAAGCCCCAGTCGGGCATGGCGGCTGCCTCCTTCGTCACGCTCCCGACGGTTCTCACGAGCCCTCAGGCGGCTGTTCGTGCCCGCATTGTTACAAACCCGATCTGTTTAGTCAACTATGAGCTGACGTCCCCCGGCACTGCGAGGCGTCCGGCCTACTGCTGCGCGGAGCCCCGCTCGATGATCCTCGCGCGCTGCTGCGCGAGCACGTCAGGATCGAAGCGCTCTGTCATCCAGCGCCTGGACCACCGGGCCTCCTCTGCGTAGGCCTCGTCGTCGCCGCGGTGCCCAAGCTCCTCGTACATCGTCCGCAGCTCGCCGATGGCCTCGGCACCAGACTCAGCGACGGCGAGCGCCAGCTCCATTGCGCGCTCGAGGAGTCGCTCGTGGGGCACGACCTCGCTCACGAGCCCCCACGAGCACGCGGTCACGGCATCGATGAAGTTCCCCGTCAATGACATCTGACGGGCCCTGTTGATCCCGATCAGCTGCGGCAGGCGGATCGTCATGCCTCCGCCCGGCATGACACCGACGCGGGCGTGGGTGTCGGCGAAGGTGGCGCGATCCGATGCGATCATGAAGTCGCATCCGAGCGCGACCTCGAGCCCGCCGGTGACCGCCGGGCCGTTGACGGCCGCGATGATCGGCACCGTCGACGGCGGGAACAACCCGCGCCAGCGGGCGGTCCGCCGCGGTCGCGCGGTCGTGACGTCGTCGTAGGTCCGCGCCAGGTCGGTGAGATCGAGTCCTGCGCAGAACGCCGGATCGCGTCCGGTGAGGACGGCCACGCGGACGTCCTCGTCGTCCCCGAAGCCCTCGATCACCTCGGCCAGGGAGTCGATCATCGCGCCGGTGAGGGCGTTGCGCGCCTCAGGCCGGTCAAGCGTGACGATGGCCACCGGACCAGTCATCTGCAGGGAGATCATGCCGCTCTCTCTACCACCGCGACGTCGTATCCGTGCGTGAGGCGCCTCGGACCTATGCGGGACCCGTGCCTGCCGCATTGCACGGCCTCGGATCCCAGGGCGCCAGCGGCTGTGCCGTCGCGGTCGGGGCGGAGAACGAGTTGTCGGCAGCCACGTCCGGCGGGTCGTAGACGGTGGTCGGCGTGACCGTCGGCGGGACGGTGGTGCCGGCATGCGACGTCGTCGTGGTCGTGTGCGGCTTTGCGTGCCCCTTGCTGGGCGGGACGGTCTTCACGACAGCCGCAATCGAGATGTCAGTGCCCGTCTGGAGGGTGACCTGTGCGCCGGGCGTGACCTCTGCGGGGTTGTAGCCGAGGATCGCGGGTCCCTGGACCTGCTGCAGCACGGCCTCGGCATCCTGCAGGGCCGGATTGCTCCAGTTGCCCGTCTTCGGGGGCGGTGGGCCTCCGTACCAGACGACTGTCTCGGAGAGCGGGCCCACCGGGGTCACGTCACCGGTCGACACGACCTTGAAGCCATGTGGCGCGAGCGAGGCCGCGACGGTCGCCGCTTGGTTGGCGGTGCCCGTCCCGTTGACGACGGACATCGGGAACGACTGCGGCTTCGGCAGGGCCGCGTCGTTCCACGAGCTCGTGCCCGATGCCGCGCCGAAGATCTGGTTGACGGTCTTGTAGCCGCCGGGCTGGATCGGGAACTCGACGTCTCCGTACTCGTAGCCCTTGTACATGTAGGTGCCGACCTGGTCGAGGATCACCGGGTAGGTCAGCTGCGGGACGTCGCTGATGCTCGTCCCCGCGTACGTCTCGGCCAGGCTCACCATCTCGCCCTCGTTGAAGGCCTGGTCCACCGTGAGGTTCGGGAGCACCGACGTGGCGATGCTCTGGTCGGTGAAGGGATTGCCGAGCCCGCGCGCCGCCACCTTCGTCGCGAGCACCCGCAGGAACTCGTGCGTGCGCCGGATGCGGGCGATGTCGGACTCGGCCTCCTGGGGCCACGTGGAATGGTCGTTGCTGCCGCCGATCGGCTGAATCTGGAGGTGGCGTGCCCTGACGACCTCGAGCGCCTCGGTCCCGTTGAGGTCGTAGCAGCCGGCGCGAGGGATGTTGAGGCTCGACTCCGCGTCGAAGACGGGCCTCGGGAAGTACATCTTCACCCCGCCGAGGGCGTTGACCACCGAGGCGAAGGTGTCGAAGTTGAGTTCCACGTAGTGGTTGATCGGGATCGCGAAATCCTCCTCGATCGCCGCCGCCAGCTGGCTCGGCCCCTCGTAGAGGGCGGCATCGATCTTGTTCGCACCCTCGATCCGGGCATTGGGGACGAACAGGTCCCTCGGGATCGAGAGGAGCGCGACCCCGTGGGTGGCGGGGTCGAGGTGGATGATCATCACGATGTCGCTGTTGATCCCGGTGACGCCCTGCGAGCAGAGCCCGTACATCGGGTTCTGGACCTTCAGCGCGCAGCGGTCCGTCGACCCGACCAGCAGGATGTTCTCGGTCGATCCGGAGGCCTGCAGGTGGTCGACGTGGGTGTGCTGGATCAGGCCCCCGAGGTAGAAGTAGTCCCACACCCCGAACCCGACGACGGCGAACAGGACGACTGCGACCGCGATCGAGATCCCTCGGATCCATCGGAACCGTCGACTGTGCCGCTTGCGGTGCGAGGCCCGCTTGCCACGGCCGTCGATCGTGCGTCCGAGCTGAAGCAGGCCCTCCTGGTTGGGGACCTCCCCCACGGGCCCACCACCGGACACGCCTGCGTCGATGGGCATTGGAGGAATTTACCTGTTCCGGCGGAATGCCAACGATCGCCCGGGATCGCGAGGCGGAGCCACCAGAGTCGAGGAGATGACCATTGGATAGGGTCCGGTGGTGCCCCGTCGGATTCGGCCCCTTCGCCCGTGCACCCGGACCCTGGTCGCCTTCGCGGCCGCCGGGGTCCTGTCGTTCCAGGGACTCGCCCTCGGCCCGGCCGGGGCTTCGGGGAAGGCGGTGCCCGACATCGCCGTCTCCGTCAAGGGGAACCGCCTCGTCGATGCACTCGGCAAGTCGGTCCGCCTGCTCGGGGTGAATCGATCAGGGACCGAGTACGCCTGCGAACAGGGTTGGGGGATCTTCGACGGGCCGTCTGACGCGGAATCGATCGCTGCGATCGCCGCGTGGCACGTCAACGCCGTCCGGATTCCGCTCAACGAGGGGTGCTGGCTTGGCGAGTACACGACCGCCGACGATCCAGCCGCCGATGGCGCCGACCCAACACCGTTCGAGGGGGCTGCATACCGGTCAGCAATCGTCTCCTACGTGGCCCTCCTGCACCGCTACAGGATGGTCGCGATCCTCTGCCTCAGCGCGCTGGACGCGCCCGACGGTCTCGGAGTCCCCCCTATGGCGGATGCAACGTATTCCGCGACGTTCTGGAGCTCGGTGGCGAAGACCTTCAGGACTGACAGGGGCGTGCTGTTCGACCTCTACAACGAGCCGAACGGGATCTCGTGGTCCTGTTGGCTCGACGGGTGCCAGGTGCAGACACCCGATGGGCCCTATCAGTCCGTGGGCATGCAGGCCCTGGTCACCGCCGTTCGCAAGGCCGGGGCGGCCCAGCCGATCATGCTCGGGGGGCTCGGCTACGCGGGCGACGACTCGCAGTGGGCAGCACACCTCCCGCGCGACCCCGCGAAGAGCCTCGTCGTCAGCTTCCATACCTACAACTCGACGAGTTGCAGCACGCCGACCTGCTGGGATCGGACGATCGTCCCGCTCGCCAGGGACTATCCGGTGGTCACCGGTGAGGTCGGCGAGTACGACTGCTCGACGGGGTTCACGGACCGTTACCTCTCGTTCGCGGACGCGAAGGGCATCTCGTACCTCGGATGGGCGTGGGACGCCATCGCTCCGGGGAGTTGGAGCTGCACGACGCCCGCACTCATCACCGACTACGCCGGCGACCCTTCACCCGAAGGCGCGGCGCTCCACTCGCACCTCGCGGAGCTCGCAGCGCGGAAGGAACTTCCGCCGATCGTGTAGGTCGAGAGCAGGACAGACCCCCGACAGGACGCGCCAGCCCGACTCCCACCGACAGCGCTGCGATAGGTTCGAGCGTGCAGAAGGCGAATGCATCGAAGTCCCTCGGGTCTCAACTCTGCTGAAGCGATCCGACGAATGCCTTCGTCTGGGAAAGAGACGATGCCGAACCGACGAGAAGAGGTCGACATGGAACGCAGCAACCAACTCAACGGGGCATCCCCGGCGCGCACCGTCCGACGCGCCACATGGTCCCGGTCGCGCAGGGTCGCAGCCCTCGGCTCGGTGCTGGCGGCGACGCTGGCCATCGGCACGATGGGGGTGGCCGTGTCCGCGGCGACGATCGGCAACCCGCAGCCCGAGCTCGCGCAGTTCAGCGTGGGTACGCCGGGTAACGACGGCGCGGGCGTGGTGCTCCCGGACGGGAACACCGTCTACTCGTGGTCGAGCGGCGACAGCACCCTCAAGGTGTGCACGCTGCACCCGGGGAGCCGCGCGTGCGTCTCCACGGCGACGCTGACCGCGGACTCGAGGAGCGGGACCGCCGACAATCTCTACGGACCCCCGGTCATCCTCTCCACCGGTGGCAAGGACGTCTCGGTCATCGCCGACGACCTCGGCGGCAACTCGGGCATCGACGGGGAGGTCCTCTCGTACAACAGCACGAACGATGGCGTGACCTTTGGACCGGCGACGATCGTCAGCACGTCGATCTACAGCGTCAACGCGGGGACCGTCGCGGGGGGCCAGGTCGTGATCGCGGACATCAACCCCCATCAGGGCGTCGAGGTCCAGGCAGTCGAACCGCAGGGCGGATCGCCGACCGAGTACGCGCTGCTCACCCCGTCGAGCTCGGGCTACGAGGACCTCTTCGTGTCGGCATACGACGGCGGCGTGCTCGTCGGCTTCGATGACCTCACGAACGCGTACGTCTACTACGCGCCCGCGGGGAGCGACTTCAGCAGCACCTCGTCGTACTCCCTCGTCGGCACGTTCGACAACGAGCTCGTCGCGGGGCTCTCGGGCAATGCGATCCTGACGACGCCGGGCGGAGTGAACAGCTCGCTCACGAGCGCCGGCATCATCAGCTTCTTCGACGGCTCGGGCTTCGGATTGACCTACAAGGTCCCCGACTCGAAGGCCGGCGACGACGGCTACTTCATCCTTCAAGAGACGGGACCGGCCGCGCTGCCCGGGTCGACCAATGCGACCGGCGACTACCACGTGTTCTTCGAGGGGCGCCGCGACAGCTACGACCTCATCGAGGAGTCCACGACAAACGGGCAGACATGGACGCCGCAGACCTTCTACGGCACCGCCGTCTCGTCCAACGACCCGGTTCCAGTCCTGGGAGCGACGGGGGCCGGCCAGGTGCTGGAGTCCGCTTCGCCGATGCTGTCCCAGCCCGTCCTCAACACGCAGGGCGTGACGATCTCGCTCGAGCACCCGACGGTGCTCATCGGCAAGCCCGACGTCCTGCGAGGCCAGGCCTCCTGGCACATCGCGGGTCTCGGCGTCGTGCTGCAGGAGGAGATCAAGCACGACGAGTGGCAGAGCGTGACCTCGACGCACGAGTCGGCCACAGGCGGCTTCACCTTCACGGTGCCGGGCAGGACGGTCACCTATCGCGCGGTCGTCTCCGACGACCCCGGTTACTTCCAGTACGGCTACTCGAATGCCGCGACGCAGGTCGCTGTTCCACCGAAGAAGAAGTAGCACGTGGAGGTCACCGGGGTGCCCGTCGGCACCCCGGTGACCTTTCCTCCTGCCCACGGAGCACCTCGCGACCACCGGTGCGGCGCGGCGCGGCCAGCTCCCGCCGAGGAGCCGCGAAGACCACCGGCCTCACATGGTCCGCCACGCCTTCAGCGGCACTCGGCGCGGAGAACCTGGTCGTGATCCGCGAAAGAACTGCCGCCCACGCGACGAGAGGGGGGTGAGAAGCCGGTTCTGATCCGAGGAGGATCCATGCGTGAAGAGCCCAGCGCTCCCGTCGAAGCACCACAGGGTGCTGCCGAGCGGGCCGACAGTCCCGATGCCACCGCGCGCCGCCGGCAGCCCACGTGGCTCGTTGCGATCGTCGCAGTCGCGGTCGTGGCGCTCGTCGCAGGCGTCTTCTGCATCGCGGGACTCCTCCTCGGCCGGTCGCGCTCCTCGGCACCTGCAACGATCACGGTCACCGGTTCGGGGACGGTCCAGGGGACGCCGGACACCGCGAACTTCCAGGTCGGCGTCCAGACCGTCGCGCGCACCGCAACCGAGGCCCTCGCGCAGAACGATGTCCGCGTCGCGCGCCTCGAGGCTGCCCTGGAGCAGCACGGGGTCACGGCGAAGGAGATGCAGACCTCGGGCCTCGACATCTACCAGAACACGGACGCGGCAGGGAACGCGACCGGATTCACGGTCGACGACAACGTCACCGTGACGATGCACTCGATGCGAAGCGTCGGCGGCGCGCTCGACGCGGCCACCAACGCGGCGGGGAACGGCATCCAGCTCTCGGGCATCACATTCTCCATCTCGAACGACTCGAACCTGCTGGCTTCAGCCCGGGCGCGGGCAATCCGCAATGCGCACGCAGCAGCTGCGCAGATCACCAAGGGTGCTGGAACCGGTGTCGGCGGCGTCGTGCGCATCACCGATCAGGAGAATGCGGCGACGACGAGCATCATCGTGCCGGCACTTGCGGCCGAGAGCAACGCCTCGAACGTCCCCGTCGAAGCAGGGAGCCAGCCGGTCTCGGTCCAGGTCACGGTGGTCTACTCGCTGGGCAGCTGATGGCCCCGCGTCCGCGCGGGGACCAGCGGCGCAACCCGGTCCAGCAGGGGTTGCGGCGTTACGCTGCAGGCACGGACCGACCGTGGGTTCGCATATTGAGGGGGCCGTGATGGCACACAGGAAGCTGGCGGTCCTCGGGTTCGTCGCCTTTCCCGTGCTCCTCGCAGGCTGTGGTGGCGCTGGCTCCGTCGCGACGACGACCACAACGTCGGCCCCCACCACGTCCACGACCTCGCCGCCCACGACGACGACCACGAGCGCGACGACCGCAGCGTCCGGGTGCGTGCTCTCGCAGCTGGCGATCACGTCCTCCTCAAACGCCGGGCTTGGGCACATCGGGGCGATCCTCGTGTTCACGAACGCCAGCCAGGTGACCTGCACGCTCCAGGGCTACCCGGGCGTCGCCATGCTCAACGCCCAGGGCGACCAGGTCGTCCAGGCCATCCGGACCCCCAGCGGGTACCTCGGAGGCATCCAGCCCGGCACGAGCCCCCCGCTCGTCACCCTCAAGCCGGGAGCAGCAGCGTCGGCGACACTCGAGGGTGATGACGTGCCGACCGGGACGGCGACGACATGCCCGACGTACCCGAAGATCCTCGTGACACCGCCAAATGCGACACAGTCGGCGACGCTTCCGGTGTCCATGCCGGGTTGCTCCCCAGTCCAGATCCATCCTGTCGTCCCTGGGTCGTCGGGTTCACTCGGCCTGTGACACCGTGCGCGTTGCGGCCCACACACGAAGTTGCGCGCGACGGTGCGATGCCTGCATATGCTCAGCGGGCGTGGACTTTCGGACAACCTGACAACGGGAGCG
>Ga0181534_10001518_pt1 | contig 15076 bp, 15 predicted proteins | sample PEATcosm2014_Bin_37_FD_119758 | JGI IMG/M metagenome (GOLD analysis project Ga0181534, IMG submission 119758) | Peatland microbial communities from MTU Mesocosm Facility, Houghton, MI, USA - PEATcosm2014_Bin17_10_metaG | ecosystem: Environmental > Terrestrial > Soil > Wetlands > Peat | place... | reverse complement strand
TAGGCGTTTTCGATTACCTGGTCGATGGCCGCGGAAAGGCGGCTCCAATTGGCCAATTCATCTTTTAGCTGGGCCCGGCCGGACTTGGTCAGCGAGTAGAATTTCGCCTTGCGGCCGGTTTCCGTTTCGGCCCAACGGGCGCTGATCCATTTGCGTTGTTCCAGACGGTGCAACGCGGGGTAGAGCGATCCCTGTTGCACCTGTAGCACTTCGCTCGATATCTGCTGTATGCGCTTGGCGATGGCCCAACCGTGCTTGGGCTCCAGGGCCAAGGTTCTGAGAATCAGCAGGTCGAGGGTCCCTTGCACCAGATCGCTAGGTTTTCCCATAGGATGATTATCTACAATAGCGTATCAATTGTAGATCGTCAAGGGGTGGCTACTTGGGTTTCTTCATTCAGCGCGCAACCTCCATCCTGCGGTTCACAGCATCCAGAGTACGGCGAGCCGTCCACGCTTCCGAATCGAGAGCAACCGCTTTGCGCAAAGCTACCCGGGCTTCCCCGAGCCTTCCCATTTCCCCGTAGAGATCGCCAATCAGCTCGTACACTTCCGAACTGGGCCAGAGTTGCTCCGCCCGCTGCAGCTTGCGGAGTGCTTCTTCCCTCCGCCCCATGCACTCCAGGGCACGGCCCCAGGCCAGGTCCAACAGGTAGTCGTTTGGCAGCCGCTGGTCCGCCTGCACCAAGTATGGAATCGCCGCGCTGCAGCGATGCTCCCCGGCAAATGCTTTAACCAGGTTTACGTATGGCCTGCCGTTAGGAGATCCCGCAGCGGCCTCCACAAACAGCTGCGAGGGCTCCGCCCATAACTGGTTGCGCCGATCGCAAAGTAGGTAAAATCCCGCCAGCATCCCGCCGCACACGACGTAGCCGGTAACGGTCCGCATCCGGACGCGCTTGGCGATTTCGCATCCGATCAGAATCAGGCCCACCAGCGGCAAGTACATGCGCCGTTCCACGAGGGGATCGCGAATCGGCACAATCGAGGACGTGGGCGCCAGCAGGATCAGCGTCAGAAAAAAGCCGAAACACGCCAGCGGATACCGTCTGCGCCACGCATAACCGAGCGCTATCAGCCCGGCCAATGCGGCCAGGTACACGATGGCGCCGTGCTCCAGAATTGTATGCGACACCGGATAGAAGTGATCGATCGACTGGCCAATTGGAATCACGGCCAGCCGCAAGTAAGTGAAGAACGCGCGCGCCTCCGTAAATCCGTATTGGTACCAGGTGATATCGCGAACCGAAAAGCCCGCGGAGGGCGCTCGGGCGAGTATGCCGAAGACCTTCCATACCGCCACCGCCGCGACCACCGCCATTGCCGTAAAAAGCTTCCAGTCGCGCCGTAACCCTCCCGTCGCGATCGATCGCGGCCAGTAAATGTCCGTCAGAACAAGCACGCCCGCCAAGCTGACGGCGTTCTCCTTTGTGCCTACACCGAGTGCGAAGCAGGCCAGCACCATCGCCGTTTCCGCCCACGAGATGGCCGCCGCCCGGCGGTATAGAAATATGGTGTACCCAAGAAGGATAAACATCGCCGCCAGGCTCTCCGACCGGCCGGCGATATACGCGACGGATTCAGTCTGCAGCGGATGGACAAAGAAGACCGCGGCCCCCAGCAGCGATCCCACTCCCGCTTCGCGCGCGCTTAGGTATCCGGGTAGCGCAAGCAGGCGGCTCAGCACAACAAAGACCAGGCCTGTATTTACCGCATGAATTACGAGGTTCAGTAGGTGATATCCGAGCGGCGAGTCCCCCGAGATACTGGCATTCAACCAGTAGGTCAGCATCAGGAAAGGCCGCATCCCGAATACCCAGTGCATCAGGTTTCCCGGAGATTGGCCCAGCGGCAAGGTGAGATCGTCGAAAACAAACGGCGAGTTCAGTACTGGAGCGTAGAGCACCAGGCCGGCGCCCAGTGCCGCGGCCATCACGGCAGCCGCCCGGCGGCCAACCCGAATCGGCGCAGCCGGGACGCCAGCGCGGCGAGCATCGACGCTACCTACGATAGTACGCGGCATTCCTCGTTGCCCGATTGTTAATTATTGGCCGGATCGCCCGGAATTGACAACTGCCGCCTGTTGTGAATCGTACTGATTTATCGCGTATGCTTGTAAGTTATGGGTTCTTATGGACGATGAGCCGTCCGCCGCGTTCCCGGCCGGTCCCCTGATCGTCGCCCGGCGCGCGCCGGCGCCGAAATCAAGCGAATCCCCCTTCCTTTCCGTCGTAGTGCCTACGTACAACGAGGCGGCCAATATCGGACCGTTCCTCGAAGCGCTCAGGGCGTGCCTGGATTCGGGAGTAGCCGGCGGCTACGAGGCGATCGTGGTGGACGATGAAAGCCCGGATGGCACGGGTGATTTGGCCGCTGGGATTTCGGCCGGTTGGCCAAACTTGCGGGTGATGCGGCGGGAAGGAGAACGCGGCGTGGCGAGCGCGGTCGTGCGGGGTTGGCAGATGGCGCGCGGGGAGGTGCTAGGGACCATCAACGCGGATTTTCAACATCCGCCGTCGATTCTCCCGGAGATGGTCCGGAAGATCGAGAGCGCGGACCTGGTCGTCGCCACCCGATACGCCGCGCAAGGCTCGGTGGGACGATTTCCCTTGCACCGCCGCTTTTTGTCGTCATCCGCGAGGCATGTGGGACTGCTGATTGCGCCGAGGGTATTCCGCAGCGTCAGCGACCCGCTCAGCGGATGTTACATGCTGCGCCGGCGGGCGATCGAGGATGTCGAGCTGTGCCCTTCCGGATTCAAGACGTTGATAGAGGTCCTGGCGCGGGGGCGAGTGGAAAATGTGCTGGAACACGGCTACACCATGCAGGCGCGGCGCAGCGGACGCAGCCATGTGCGGCTGCGCGACTGGTTCGGCTACCTCGGGCAATTAGGCCGTCTCCGAGACGAACTGCAGCGGCGGCGATCTTGACCTTCCATCCCGCCAGGCGGTGGGCGATGGCCGCTATGGCGCCACTCTCGGTCATCTTGGCGGCGCAGGCCGCCGCGGGGATACTGAATGCCCCGTCTTTCGTCTGGAACGAGATCCGGCTGGCGCGTTCGGTGGCTCTGTTGCACGGCTTCAGTCTCTATTTGGACCGGGACTCCACCGGCCCGGTCATCGGAACGCTGCATACTCCAGTGAGCCATTGCCTCTACTTGTTGGCGGCCGGGTTTCATAGCCCTACGATGGCGCTGCTGGCGGGGTCGCTCCTGTCCGTGCTGCTCGTTTTCGGGCCGCTGGGTTGGGTATTGCTGCGCGCATGCGCGGGCGCCCGCGATCGTCTCTTCGTGGCCGCAGCCGCGTTCTTATTCTGCGGATTCCTGATCCTGCAAGCGCCAGGAACTTTCCACACCGCCTGCATGATTCACACGGATGCGGCGGCCCTGGCCTTCGGGACGCTGGCTTGCGGCGTCTTCTGCAATCCGCGGAAGGCCATCGGCGCGCCGCAGGTGTGGCTGGCGGGCCTGGGTTGTGTCCTGGCCGCGGGATCGAAGCAAACCACGGCGCCCATCGTGCTCGCGATCGCGCTCTTCGTGGGAGCCAGCGCCGGCGCGAAGCTGCTGGCCCACTTCGCGGCAGCGGTTACGCTTGGCGGGGCATTGCTATGGGGGGCCATCCTGGCATTTGTGCCGGCGCGCGCCTTCCTGTTCAATACCGTCACGCTGGCGGCGCACCGCCCGCTCAAGAGCGGAGCTGCGGAACTTCTGGTGACGTCTTACCGGGAGGGAAAACTGGATGCGCTACCCGCGCTGTTTCCGATGCTGCTTCTGGTGGGCTTTCAGTGGATCGGAGCCCAGCGCCGGCTCGATTTACGGGAGTTCGTGCGGGCCAACCGCTGGCTGGCGTTTGTGCTCGCCGCGGCCGTGCTGATTCCGGTGACGGCGAAGGCCATCGTCTCGGCCGGCGCGGATGTGAACCATTTGGGAATCGTGCTGTATTTTCTGTTTGTGGCGGCGGGCCTGGCCATCGAGCAGTGCCTGGCCGTCCCCGATCAGGCCTTTTTGCGTGGCAGCGGCTGGATATGCGCAGCCCTGGGAACATTCGTAGGCATCGCTCCGGGAGCGGCGCTCACGCTGCCCTCCCGCCTGCGCGATGTGCGCGCGAATGCGCCTGAGGCGGCTTTGCGGTATGCGCGGCGGCACCCTGGTCGAGCCTATTTTCCATTCAACCCGATGGCCAGCCTGCTATCGGCTGGTATGGCATATCACGTGGATTATTCCGTCTATGATCGAGAGATCGCCGGATACCCTCTCACGGCGCAGCAATTCGACGCGGGCCTTCCCTCCGGGTTCAAAGTGGTGGCGATTCCGCCGGGAGAACAGGCCCAGTCAAGCGCGCTTCGCAGTCTGCTGGCACGTTACGACAAGATTGCCGACACCGAGCTGCCGGGTTGGACGGTCTACTCGAATTCGTCCAGCCCGTCAGCGGTCTCGTCGTCGGCCTGGCCGCGGATTTCGACGACATCGTCGTCACCGGAATCCTCCGGCTGCGGTGGTCGCCGTCGCGGACCCGCTGGGTGATGCCTTTCGCGCGGATCGGAATCCCGCCACTCTATACCTGTGACGTTCATACGCTAGGTAGATCGGCGGAATCGACTAAGACTTTACGGCTATCGCGGGCCGTGCGAATTTCTACTTGCTCAAGGCCACCGGCACCAGATCGCGGCTGGCGATCACCCGGTCGATCATGCCGTACTCGACAGCCTGCTCGGGGCTCATGATGTAGTCGCGGTCCACATCGCGCGCGATGCGGTCCACCGGCTGCCCGGTGGCATCGGACAGCAACGTATTCAAGGTCTCGCGCATGCGCAGGATTTCCTTGGCATAGATATCGATGTCCGCCGCCTGACCGGCCAACCCTTGCATGGACGGCTGGTGGATCATGATGCGCGAGTTCGGCAGGCTGAAGCGTTTGCCTTTGCTGCCTTTGGCCAGCAGGACCGCCGCCATGGAAGCCGCCTGCCCCACGCAAATGGTGACGATATCCGGACGGATGAAATCCATGGTGTCCAAAATGGCCAGTCCGGCCGTGATGGAGCCGCCCGGGGAGTTGATGTAAATGGAAACGTCCTTCTCCGGATCCTCGGCCTCCAGGAACAGCAGTTGGGCGATCACCAGATTGGCGACGTTATCGTCAATCGGCGTACCCAGGAAGATGATGTTTTCCTTCAATAAACGGGAATAAATATCGTATGCGCGTTCCCCACGCGAGGTCTGTTCGACCACCATGGGAACCAAGACAGATTGGCCCATTGGGCACCCCCCTAACAATTTGATGCGGTAAACTACCGGCGGGCCGCAACCGTGCGCCTGGGCTTGCGCTGTTTGGCAAGCGATTTGCGCTTGATATCCAAGGCCTTCACCAGGTCGGCGATCGTATTCCGCTCCAAGTAATCTATGATACGCGTGCGGAGGGCCACCCAGCTATCGTGCATGGAACAAGGCATCTCGTCGGAGCATTCCGACAGGCCGCTGGCACAGGCGGTATATTGCGACATGCCGTCCAGCGCTTCCACGATGTCCCAAAGCTTCACGTCCGCGGGCTGCACCCGCAGGGCGAAGCCGCCGGTGGGACCTTTGCTGGATCGCAACAACCCCTTCCGGGCAAGCTGCTGCAAGATCTTGGCCAGGAAGTGCGCGGGGATGTCCTCCTGCTCCGCGATGTTCTTGACCATGGCATACTTACCGTCCGGTACCTGTGCCAGGTGTACGAAAGCCCTAATGGCGTATTCGGCCGACCGTGAGTAGATCATCCGTCAACTCCCTCCAATTAGGAGTTATCCACATCGTTATCTTAAAATTATATCAGGTCTGTTTGCAAGCGAATTCGATTCCGCGAAAATACGGTAACAAAACCCCGTTATCCTGCACTGCGGGCCGCCCGCACCATTTCCACTAGTACGGTACGTACCTCCTGTGCATCCCGGGCTTCCCGCAGAAATGCGATCCGGGCGCCGTGAACCCGCTCGGCGCTCTGCAGCCGCAGGTGAAAGCCCAGGCGGTCCACGGCCGTCATCGTAGCGGCTTCCGCGTCCGTCTCGCCGGCGGCGCGCGCCAGCAGCACCAGCGCTTCGCTGTGATCCGCGTTCATGTGACGCAGGATTCCGGCTGAGTCTCCGGCCAGCGGGTCCGGCTGGCTGCGGGCGTACTCGTCCGCGGTAACCCAGCCCATCACTCCGAAGCCGCCAATGAAATAGACGTCCGCCGGCGCCATGCGGTAAAAACCGAAATCGTCGAAATCCACCCAATAGCGGGCGCCGGGGTGGCGGCTGAGGTAGAGTTCACGGACCGCGCCGGTCTCCGTCTGCGGGACCGGCAGCACTTCGCCCACCAGGGTAATGCGCGCCGCCCCCAACGGATCCTCGCCGCTCTCTTGCATGACCAGCAGGCTGGCGCGCGCATCCGCCTTCAGGTTCTGCGTATGCATGGCCATGTTGCTGATGAGGAACACGGGCTGTCCCTGGCCGTCGGCGCCATAGGGCATCACCGAGCCGAAGGGGAATCCGGGCTGCTTCCGCGAATGCGTGGAGAGCGTCCCGATGCGCCCAACGTGGACCAGAGTGCGGCCGCGCTCGGCCAGCGTGGGCTCCGGGACCGGCGCGCGCTCCGGGACCGGCGCGCGCTCCGGCGCGGGTGGCGCGGCATGCTGCCGGAAAGACGGCATAGATCTGATTTTTCCCTTAACGCCGTCTACTTCTTCAGCGTGCGGATGAAAGCCACCACATCGGCCGCCTGCGCATCCGGAATGGCGACCGCCTTCATCTTGCCGTTGCCTGCCGTGATGTCCTTCTTCAGGTCTGCATCCGACTTGGCCTGCACTTCCGCCGAACCCAGCGCCCGCATCTTCATCGCGGGCATACCGGCGCCGTCCGCTTTATGGCACATTTTGCACTTGGCGTCATAGACCGCCTTGCCGTCGGCAGCTGCTCCAAAAGCTTGGACCGCGCCGCATGCCAGGAAAACGGCACAAACAGGTAAAAATCTCATCAATACCTCCTGCGTCGTATTGTATCGTAAATCGGCGGAGGCGCCAGACCGCCCAGCGCCATACGTGGACTGTATGGCGATCAGACAGAAAATGTATTTACCCCACCGGCCTGTATTCGCGCGCCATGGCCAAGCTCCTGATTCCACAAGCGCGGCGGCCTGGGTCGAAACGTGCCATGTTAGCGGCATGACCAAAGATTGGGAAGCCCACCTGGACCGATGGACGGCTGCGGGTCTGGTGGATGCCGAAATTGCCAGCCGCATCCGCGCCTGGGAGAGCAGCCGGTCGCGCGCGCAGGGTCTTGGATGGCCCGTGCGGATGGCTCTGGCGTTTGGGGCGATCCTGCTCGCCGCCGGCGTGTTGCTGTTCGTGTCCGCGCATTGGGACGAGCTGTCTTCCGCCGGGCGCATGACGCTGCTGGTGGCGGCCGTGGCCACCCTGCATGGCGGCGGCGCCGCGGTGGCGCGCCGCTTCTCGGGACTGTCCGTGGCGCTGCACACGGTAGGGAGCGTGGCGCTGGGCGGAGCTATTTTTCTGGCGGGCCAGATCTTCAACTTGAGTGAACACTGGCCCACAGCCTTGCTGCTGTGGGCTATCGGCTGCGCGCTGGCTTGGGTGCTGCTGCGGCATTGGACACAGGGCGCGCTATGCGCCATATTGTTCCCGTGGTGGCTGGCCGGCGAGTGGGACACCAGCTTACCGTTCGCGAATTCGCACTCGATGCTGCCGGTCTGGGTAGGCATCTGCGCGCTGAGCTTCGCCTATCTGAGCGCGCGCCGTTCGCCGGCGGATGGACCGATGCGCAAAGCCTTGATGTGGCTGGGCGGGCTCGCGCTGCTTCCTTCCGCGGCCGTGGTGGCGGAGTCTGCATTTGAGCGCGGCGGAGCGGCATGGAGATCGGGAGCGGACTGGATCGCGTGGGCGGCGGCGCTGCTGGTTCCGCTGGCGGTGGCGCTGGCGCTCGATGCGCGGCGCGCCGCATGGAACGGAGCGGCCATCGCCTGGACCTTGATACTGGCCGTTTGCGGCAGGGGTTTGCACGAGCAACTGGCGATCTACGCCTGGTGCGCGGTGGGCGCGGCGGGCCTGGCGGCGTGGGGGATCCGCGACGGGCGCGCCGAGCGCGTCAACCTGGCGGTTGCGGGCTTCGCCGCCACGGTGCTGGGTTTCTATTTCTCGAGCGTGATGGATAAGCTGGGCCGTTCCGCAAGCCTGATCGGGATCGGCCTGGTGTTCCTGGGCGGCGGCTGGCTGCTGGAACGGACCCGCCGCCGGCTCTTGGCACGTATGCCCAAGGAGACCTTATGAAATCGGTGTATCGGGGTGCGGCGGTGGCGCTGTGGCAGTGCCTGATCGTGCTGACCGTGGCCGGCCAGTACGCCTTGGATCGCGCGCAGCTGCCGCGTGTTTGGGTGCAGGCGATGCCGTTCGATCCGAATCTGTTCGTGCGCGGGCGCTACGTGAGCCTGCGGCTACAGGTGGACGCGCCGCCGGAGGCAGGGCAGGGGACGTCCGCCCGTCTCTCTGTGGTGGACGGGCGCCTGGTGGCCACGCCGGACCCGTCTGGCAGCGTGCACATCGTGCCGGGCGGCGATCGGTGGACGATAGCCGAACCCGTCGCGTTCTTCATTCCAGAACGCGTTCCGGACCCTTCACGCCGGGCGCCGGGCGAGGAGCTATGGGTGGAGGTGAGCGTGCCCGCCAGGGGCAGCCCGCGGCCGATCCGGCTGGGGGTTAAGCGGGATGGGATTCTCACGCCGCTGGAGCTACGGTAGGGGCGCGCCGCCTTGCGGTTCCTGCAAAGGCTGCAATGCGGCCTCGCACGCGACGCACAAAGGTGGCAGGTCGAATTGGATGATGTCCCAGAGGCGATCCTTCCGGATTGCGTCGTACTCATGACGCAAGCGGTTGCCAAGCGATTTTATTTCTGGCCATGGTTGGCCCGGAAGAAGAGCCGGCGCCAGATCTCCCGGTTTGGCCGCCGCTTCGGCGATTCGTTCGCAGCGCTCAACCGCATCGTAGTTTTCTGATCTCCGCGGAAGTCCGCCAGGCTCATACCGGCGGTGTAAGGCTGGATGGCATGCGCGTTCTCGACTATGTCCGAAAGGCGGCGTGCAGGTTTGTCAGAAGGCAACGGTGCGGTCTCTGTCGATCTCGGTTTGAAAGCGCTTTTTGCGTACGGGCTCTTCGACGACATCCACTCTGCAGCCCAGGATTCGGGCTAACTGTACTTCAAGATCTTCGAGACGGTGAGTAGTCGAAGCCGGGTTCCGAGAAATCTTCGCCGAGGCGGGCGGCCACGTCGGCATCGTGCGCGGGCTCCTCGCCGCGCGATACCGAGCCGAACAGGGACAAGCTCAACCCGCCCGCGCGGCGCCGATCTCCCGTTCGTGCGCTTTCAGGGCGGCAATAACTTGGCTGCGCTCCATGGAACCAAGTTTTGCATAGCCGGTCACCAGGAGGCAATATCGGCGAAAGAAGTGCAAAGAAGTGCCGCCGGGGGGAGACGGCAGCACTGCCCAGAGTCGCAGTATATGCTGGGCCAAGAGCCCCGAGTTACCGTATCATGGACGTATGGCGGAATTGGTGTTTGGGGTTGTCCAGGAGCCCGATGGCGGCTATTGCGCCGAGTGCCTGACGGAGAACATCTTTACGCAAGGGGACACCTGGGAGGACTTGCGCAGGAACGTCATTGAGGCGACGAGCGCGTTCTTTTTTGACCGGCAGCCGCCAGAGCAGGTCCTTCTTCACCTCGTACGCGACGAAATCCTTTCCGTAGCATGAGGGTGCCGCGACGCGACGGGGCAAGGGGCGGTCTGGGAGGCCGCCGGAGGCCACGGGCCTGCCCCACTACTACGGGAAGATCCCCCGTACGCGCGTGGCTTCGGCTACGCGCGAGACGGCCAGTATGTAAGCGCCCGTCCGCATGTCGACGCGATAGCTTTCGGCGGTGCCGTAGACTTCCTTGAACGCCGAATTCATGGTCCGCTCGAGATACTGGTTCACCTATCTCGGTCCGGAAGAAGCCGTACAAGTCTTGCACCCACTCGAAATAGGATACGGCGACGACGCCGGCGTTGCACAGTATGTCGGGGATCACCAGCACTCCGCCCGCCAAGAGCTCTTTGTCGGCGCCTGGCGTGGTGGGGCCGTTGGCCGCTTCGGCCACAACCTTGGCCCGGACGCGGTCCACGCTATCCATAGTGATAGTATTCTCGAGCGCGGCGGGCACCAGCACGTCGCACTTCAGCTCCAGCAGGTCCTTGTTGGCGATGAAATCGCAGCCGGGGAAGCCGACCACGGCGCCGGTCTCCTCCTTATACTTCATGACCGCTACGGGGTCCAGGCCCGCGCCGTTGTAGATGCCCGCCCTTGGAGTCGCTGACCGCCAGTATCCGGGCGCCATCCTCGTGCAACAGCTTGGCGGCGATACTGCCGGCGTTGCCGAAGCCTTGCACCGCCACGGTGGCTTTGGGAAGCGAGAAGCCTCTGGTCTCGCACGCGGCGCGGACCGTGTATTGACAGCCGCGCGCGGTGCCTTCGTTGCGCCCCTTCGATCCGCCCAGGCTGAGTGGCTTGCCGGAGCGGTCAAGAAAGGCGATCAGCGCGGACGTGTCGACGTAGCACTCAGTCTTTCGGGCCACAGACGACATCGTCCACGGATTGACTGGAGCGAGGGTCGCCGGATTCGACGAGGCCCGCGTATCGCATCCACGGAGCAGCGGCGGCGGGTGGAAGTGACTGGCGCACCGCGCCCCGCAAGAACTCGGCAACGGAGATGCCTAAGGCCCGCGCTTCCTTCCTGGCGAGTTCGTATTCTACGTCCTCAAGGCTGACCTGAGCGCGAATCATTCTTGCCCTGCGTCACCATGATAACGCATGCACCGGCGCCCCGCGTTTGCGGACACGGGCGATGCTGGGGCTGGCGCGGCTACCAGGGTCCTCACAAGGTCGCCGGTCTGCCGCCACCACCCATGGAAGACCTGCCCGTCATGATGCGCGCGCAGCGCGCGCCAATCGCTCTCACCGGAAACGTGCTCCACGAAGGGGTCGACAACCACGCACCGGGTGTCCAGCCGCAGCCCCACGCGCAGCGCTTTGAGCGCGCTCTCCTTAGCGCTCCAAAGCAGGGCCAGGAGTCGAAACCGGTCCGCCGCGGATGCCCGAGCCAGCAACTCCTGTTCCTGGCCGGTGAAGTAATCCCCAGCGAACGCATCGCCGCGCGGCTCCACGATCTCCAGGTCGCAGCCCAGCGCCGCCTCGGGACCCGCGACGGCGCAAGCCGCCCAACCCGCGCGGTGGCTGATCGATAGCGTAACGGGCGCGGGCTCACCGCCGAAGAAAACCTCCGGAGCGCCGCTCGACGCCGCGCGAATTTCGATGCGCGCGAGAGACCGGGAATCGGCCGGCAGGTCCAGGTAAGCGGCGAGCGAGCGCTTGGCGGTCCAGCGCCCCAGCGTCCAGTCGGCGCGGCGCTTCGGGAAGCGCATGGCGCCCAGGCGGTCCGCTTCGGCGCGGCTCAACCAGGCGTCCCCTGCAGGCAGATCCCCGCCGGCCTGTTCCAGCCAGTAGACGTCAATCAAGCGACACCGGCGGGTTCGAGCGCCCGCAGCGGTTCCACATCCACCGCGTCGGGGTGCGCCACCATTTTGTAACCGCGCAGACGCAGGTAGCGATTTCCGGCCGTATCCACCACCTCCGCATCGAAGCCGTCCTCGATTGCGCAAGGTGTCACCACGGCATACAGCGGCCCTTCAGCCACATCCGGCGTGCGCCACAGGCAGACCTGGTCAACATGCAGCGGCAATCCGATGCGGCCTTGTACCGCAACTTCGCGGAGCGCCGCGGCCTGGAAGCACAGCTCGATCAACCGCGGCGCCATCGCCAGCGGCCCGTCGGGCGGATAGCGATCGTCCGGCAGCTCTCTAGAGAACTGGCCGACTGTCCGCTCATGGTTCAGCCAAGCCCGTTCCAGCACCCGGTACGCCGGTCCATGGAAGAAGACGCGGTAGATGGCGGCGGCCTCGACCAATGCTCCGGCTGGTTCGCCCGGCGCGGGCGCCGGCTCTGTCTCAGGCGCCTGCTTCGCCAGCCGCACGCGTGCCGTGAAGTGCGTTGTCACTTGCGGCTCTGTCTGATTGGGGAGCGAGCGGCTGCCATTCAAGCGGCAATCCGCCACCACGGACCCGCCTTCCGGCTGGAACACCGCCTCGATCGTCACGGTGCGCGGCTCCCCGCGATAGAATTTGAACGGCGCCAGGAAATTCACGTCCTCGATCGCCTCCACGTGCCAGCCAGGCAGCATGCACAGGGCGGTTTCCGCAAAAGCTTCGATGCCCATGACGCCGGGCAGCACCGGCTTGCCTTCAATCTGGTGATCGTGCAGGAACGGCTGGATGGCTGGGTCTAGAGTCGTCTCGATGGTGAGGCGGCCTTGCAGGTTCATACCGGCGACCTTGCCGATCATGGGGCCAGACGCGGGGACGGCGGCTGTTTCGAGGCCTCCGGTCGCATCCCACTCGTTCGTCATGATGCCGAGCGCCCCGGCCACCACAACTTCGCCGCGCGTGCCGCCAGCCGTCAGTTCCCGGCGAATCCAGGGAATTCCGGCTTCCGGCGGCAGCATGTCGATGCCCGCGCGCGCCATCATCTCCGGGATCGAACCGCGCGTAGCCATGCCGATCCCGCCCCACGCCGTCCAGTCGATGGCGATGCCGCGCGTGGCGGCCCGCGTGGTGCGGAAGCTGGAAGCGATCTTGCATAGCAGGTCGTTAGCGGAGCTGTAATCCGCCTGCCCCGCGTTGCCGAAGCGTCCGGCGATGGAGCTGAACGCCACCGTCGCCCGCAGCGGCATGTCGCCGATGGCGTGCAGAAGGTTGAACCAGCCGTCGGCTTTCACGTCGAAGACCAGATCGAATTCGCGCGGGTCTTTGTCCGGCAGGAAGCGGCTGCGCTCCATCCCCGCGGCGTGCAGCAGCACGTCGATGTGTCCGCCGCGTTCGCGCACCTCGCCGATGATTTTGGCTACCGCTTGGGCATCCGTCAGGTTGACGCTGTAATAGCGGGCCGTTCCGCCGGCCGCGCGCACCGCGTCGATGGCGGCCAGCGCCGCGTGCGCGCGTTCCAGGCCGGCCATCTCCTTCTCCACCAGCGCGGGCGTGGCGCGCTCCCCGCGGGCCTTGATGCGCGCGTGCAAATCGCGCATCAGACCTTCCTTGTCACCGGCTTTGCCGCTAGCGATGCGCCGCAAGTCCGGATTCTCCGGATCGGGCGCGGGGACCAGATCGAGTAGATAGAAGGTGCCGCCGGATGCGGCCGCCAGGTCGGCGGTGATCGCGGACACGATGCTGCCCGCCGCGCCCGTAACCAGGAATACCGAATCCTTGTTTAGCGCCAGACCGGGTTGTCCGTCCGCGGCGGGCCGTTCCTCGAGGCGGACGCCCCAGCGCAGCCCTCCCTTGTATCCAATCTCGATGGCGCCAGGGTCGCGCAGCGTCTCCGCCACCAGCATCTCAGCCACTTCCGAGGGGTTGCGTTCCGCTTCGAAATCGACGACTTTAACGAAGGCGTCCGGGCGCTCCCGTTTGTACGTCTTGCTGAAGCCGGCCACCGCGCCGCCCATCGGCGACTGAGCGCCCGCCTCGTCATAACCGTGCTGCCCACCCAGCCGCGTCGCCGATACCAGGAAGGTGTCCGGCGTAGCAATCTGGTCGTAGAGCGCGCGCATGGTTGCATATAGCGATTTGACGCGCACGCGCAGCGCCTCGCGCCACGCGGCCAAATCCATATCGCCCAGATTTCCCTCGTGGTCGAGCGCAGGCAGCCAGTAGACTCCGTGTACCGGGCCGGTAACTGGCGTGCTATCGAGCATGACAACTTCCGCTCCGGACGCGCGCAGTCGCGCGGTCAGCGCCTCGGCCACGCCGCCTTTGTCCGGCATGATGGCGATGCGGCGGCCGGCGGCGATCGTCACCGCGGTGGGCTTGCAAAGGGCGAGTGGCGGCCGCAAGGTGGGCACAGGCACGCGGCGGGGAATTGACGCGAGGGGCTGGGGGAGCGCCGCCGGCGCGAGGTTTTGGATGCTGGCTGCTTGGTCCTGGGTGTCCAGGTCCGGCCGGTTCTCGTGAACGAACTGGATCACATGCGCTAGCGTCGGATAGTCGCGCAGCTTGCGATTCTCGTCGCGCGGAATGTTGTAGATGGCGCGCACCGATGCAAACAGATCGGCCTGCTTCACCGTATCGACTCCCAGATCCGCTTCCAGATCCAGATCCGGATCCAGCATATCGAGCGGATAGCCGGTCTTCTCGGCCACTAGCGCCAGCAGCCGCTCCCTAACCGGATCGCCGACGGGCGTGGGGCAAGTAGTCTCGCATGCCACCTGGACGCCTAAATCCGGCCGGTTCTCGTACACGAACCGGATCACATGCGCGAGCGTCGGATAATCGCGCAACTTGCGGTTCTCGTCGCGCGGAATGCCGTAGATTTCCCGCACCGATGCAAACAGATCGGCCTGCTTCACCGTATCGACACCCAGATCCGCTTCCAGATCCAGATCGGGGTCCAGCATATCGAGTGGATAGCCGGTCTTCTCGGCCACCAGCGCCAACAGCCGCTCTCTAACCGGATCGCCCGCCTCTGGCGCTGGAGGCTGGGGCTTTGCTACTGGCGGCGCCGGAGCCTCCAGGTCTGGCCGATTCTCATGCACGAACCGGATCACATGCGCCAGCGTCGGAAAATCGCGCAACTTGCGGTTCTCGTCGCGCGGAATGTTGTAGATGGCGCGCACCGATGCAAACAGATCGGCCTGCTTCACCGTGTCGACTCCCAGATCCGCTTCCAGATCCAGATCCGGATCCAACATATCCAGCGGATATCCAGTCTTCTCGGCGACCAGCGCCAGCAGCCGTTCCTTCACCGGATCGCCCGCCTCTGGAGCTGGAGGCTGGGGCTTTGCTACTGGCGGTGCCGGAGCCTCCAGATCCGGCCGATTCTCATGCACGAACCGGATCACATGCGCCAGCGTCGGATAATCGCGCAACTTGCGGTTCTCGTCGCGCGGAATGTTGTAGATGGCGCGCACCGATG
>Ga0181534_10001517_pt1 | contig 15077 bp, 14 predicted proteins | sample PEATcosm2014_Bin_37_FD_119758 | JGI IMG/M metagenome (GOLD analysis project Ga0181534, IMG submission 119758) | Peatland microbial communities from MTU Mesocosm Facility, Houghton, MI, USA - PEATcosm2014_Bin17_10_metaG | ecosystem: Environmental > Terrestrial > Soil > Wetlands > Peat | place... | reverse complement strand
GCCCGCGTGCAGCCAGCCGATGCGGATGAAATAGGGGATCAGCGCCTGCCACGTGAGGGCGGCCACCAGCGCCGGTATGCCCACGCGCGCGCCCACGACCATGCCGGCGCCCACCGTGGACATCGACAGCCCCGTCGCCCCCAGCCAGGCGATGCGTGCCGTGGCCAGACCCGAGACGATGCCGGCCAACATGCCGCCGCCCAGTGTCGCAACCGACCGCCGGAGCAGTTCGGGATCGGTCAGGGCGCGCAGGATATTCGCGACCGCCAACCCGCTCGGATACACCAGATTGAGTCGATCGACGAGGATCGGGGTGTAGAGCATGCCGACCCCGGCGCCGTACATGCCGACGCAGAGCATGTAGATCACCAGGTGCAGCACGGGCGGCTGCGGCATGCCCATCCACACCATGGCCTGAATCACCACCGCCATGGCACTCATGCCCGCCACCGAGGCGGCGGTCGTCTGGATATAGTTGGCGCCGTGCTTGCCATCGGCGCCGTAGCCGTAAGTGACCGTTGATCCGAGAATGCCCGCCAGCACCTGCCCGCCGACGAAGAAGCCAAGCGAAAAATTCATGTAGGAGGCGGTGACACCGCCGAGCGGACCCAGGATCAGGATGCCGATGGCCCCGAGCAGCAGGTGGTACTTCCAGGTGCCGATGGCGGGCAGCCATCGCCATCGCGGCGCAACCATTAAAACCGCAGCAGCGCCGAGCCCCAGGTGATGCCGCCGCCGAGCGCCTCGAGCAGCAGCAGGTCTCCGGGCTTGATGCGCCCGTCGCGCACGCCCACGTCCAGCGCCATCGGCACCGAAGCGGTCGAGGTGTTGCCGTGCTCCTGAATCGTGACGATCACGCGCTCCATCGGCATCGACAGTTTCCTGGCAACGGCCTGGATAATTCGAAAATTCGCCTGGTGCGGCACCAGCCAGTCGATCGCAGACTTCTCGATGCCATTGGCCGCCAGCGTCTCATCGACGATGCGGCCGAGCAGTGTGACGGCGACCTTGAACACCTCGCTGCCCGCCATGCGGATGAGATTTCCCGGCGCCATTGCGCCCGGTGCCCGACCGCGACTCGGTCCACCGGTACAGTAAAGCAGGTGCTGATAGCTGCCATCGGAATGCAGGTGGGTTGAAATGATCCCGGGCTGCGCCGATGGGGCCAGCACCACGGCGCCTGCGCCATCGCCAAACAGGATCGCCGTGCCGCGGTCGGTGTAGTCGGTGATGCGCGAGAGCACTTCCGATCCCACCACCAGCGCGCGCTTCGCCTCTCCTGCCCGCACGAATTTGTCGGCCACGCCGAGCGCATACATGAAGCCGCTGCAGGCCGCCTCCAGGCTGAAGGCCGGTGCGCCGGCGCAGCCCAGCCGGGCCTGCAGCAATGAGCCGCAATTGGGGAAGATCAGGTCGGGCGTGGTCGTCCCATAGGAAATGAGATCGATGTCTTCGGGCCGCAGGCCGGCCGCGGCGATCGCCTTGCGCGCGGCCTGCTCGGCCATGTCGACGTTGGATTCGTCCTCGCCAATGATGTGGCGGCGCTCGATTCCCGTGCGCTCGCGGATCCAGGCATCGCTGGTGTCCAGGCGCTGTTCGAGATCGAAGTTGGTGAGAATCTTCGCCGGCAGATAACTGCCGGTGCCGACAATCTTGGAGTACACGCCGGTGCTGCCGGTGCGCGGCGCCGCGCTATTCCTGGCTTTCCGGCTCCGCCTTCTGTTCGATCACGCGGCGACCGCGATAGAAACCATCGGGCGTGATGCAATGACGCAGGTGCTGCTCACCCGATTGCGCATCGACCGACAGCGCGGGCGTTGCAAGCCCGTCGTGGGAACGATGCATGCCGCGTCTGGAAGGTGTCTTGCGGCTTTTTTGTACGGCCATGATCCAATCTCTCCTCGAACAAATTCGTAACTAACCATCATCTTTGCCGCGGCGCTCGAGCAGTGCCTTGAGGTCCGCGAAAGGCCGCACCGTGGCGTCCTGATCGACCGCAGCGGCCTCAGGTCCCGCTGGCAGTTCAGCCGCCGCATCCGGCGCCGTGGCGACGCACCCTGGGCCCGCATCGTGCAGCGGCACGATCGGGATTGCGAGCAGCACCTCTTCGGCCACCAGCGCCGCCAGGCTCAGGCGGCCCTCCGGCGCGAGAAAAGTCTCCCAACCGGCGGGCGCTTCCTCAGCTTCCCGTTCCGTCTCGACCACCAGCACCGGTGAGTGTGACTCCACCGTCAGCGGCATGGGCGCCATGCAGCGCTGGCAGATCACCTGCAACTGCGCGCGCAACGCCACATCGGCCACCGCGAATCCCTGTTCCCGGCCAAAGCGCAATTGTGCCTGCACCTGGCCGTTCCCCGCTCCTAACTCCGGCGGTATGTCCGGCAGCTCCGCCACGGGGATCTCAAATTCAAACGCCGCTCGCGAGTCCGCCAGCTTCCTGACGTCGCGTAGCTTCAAGGCGCCGCCCGACATGGGTCGCGTATAATAATTCCAGTGCCGCTGCGAGTCAAAACTTCCAGGACTTTCAAGCCTTTGAGATTGCTCCAGTGCTGATCCTGGCGTCCACCTCCTCCTACCGGAGGGAATTGCTCGCACGATTGCGGGTGCCATTCCAGGCCGTGCCACCGGAAGTCGATGAAGCCCCGTTGGCGCTTGAGACACCGCTGGAGCGGGCGCAGCGCCTGGCGCTGGCCAAGGCCGCAGCCATCAGCCGCACGCTGCCCGATGCTACCGTGATTGGCAGCGATCAGGTGGCTGTCTGCAAGGGCGAGCTGCTCGGCAAGCCCGGCGACGCCGCGCGCTGCCGCGATCAGCTGCAGTGGCTGTCCGCCTCGGCGGCAGTGTTTCACACGGCGGTGGCGGTGCTGCAGCCCGCAAGCCTGGCAAACATCCAGCTCATCGATACCACCACGGTCTACTTTCGCGCCTTAAGCTCCGCCGAGATCGAGCGCTATATCGACGCCGAGCAGCCCTTTGACTGCGCCGGCGGCTTTCGCTGCGAAGCACTTGGAATCAGCCTGTTCGCGCGCGTGGTCAGCGAGGATCCCACGGCCCTCATCGGCCTGCCGCTGATAGCAGTGGGACGCGCCCTGCGCCAGCTTGGCTATCAGATTCCTTAAGTTCTACCCGCGATGCTCCGACAGCCGGTCAAGCACTGCGCGCAGTTCCGGCGGCAAGGGCGCATTGAAGCTCTGCGCGCCGCCTCCCGGCCAGGAAAAGGCGAGACTGTGGGCGTGCAGGAACATCCGCTTCAGTCCCAGCTCCCCGAGCTCGGCATTGGCAGCCTCGGCACCATACTTTTCATCGCCGAGCACCGGGTGACCGCACCAGGCCGCATGCACGCGGGTCTGGTGTGTGCGCCCGGTTCGCAGTGTCGCCTCGATCAGGGTGGCGCGCGAGCCGTAGTGCTCCACGGGTTTGAATTCGGTCAACGCTTCCTTGCCGCGCTCGTCTACTTTGACCGTGCGCTCGCCGCCGACGCGCAAATCCGTGCGCAGCGGCGCATTGACGCTCTTGCGCCCCAGCTTCCATCGACCCGACAGCAGCGCGAGGTACTTCTTCTGCACCGAACCCTGGCGCAGCAGCGCATGCACGGTACGCAGCGCCGAACTGCGCCGGGCCACCAGCAGACAGCCGCTGGTATCGCGGTCGAGCCGGTGGCACAGCTCCAGGGTCTCAGCCGGCCGCGAGGCCCGCAGCGCCTCGATAACCCCGAATGACAGGCCGCTGCCCCCGTGCACCGCGAGCCCTGCGGGCTTGTCCAGCACCAGCAGCCGCTCATCCTCGTGAATGATGGCGCGCTCGACGACTTTGATCAGGCCGGGCGGGACGCGCGGAGTCGCCCCGGGCACCACGGGCTCGGCTTCGCGCACGGGCGGCACGCGCACCGAATCGCCCTGGTTGAGGCGTTGCTCGGGCCCCGCGCGCCGTCCATTGACGCGCACCTCCCCGCGCCGTATCAGGCGAAAAATACGGGTCCGCGGCACTCCCGCGAGCAGCTGTCCGAGCAGCTTGTCGAGCCGCAGGCCCTGCGTTTCGGCGTCGATTTCGACGTGCCGGACGGCGCTGCGCGGGCTCTTCGGAGGGCCCTGTTCTGGTTCGGACAAATGTCACTCCTGTCACAGCCGACGCTTAAGTGTTTGTTTTTCAGTGCCATCGGTGGCTATAATCCGACCGTTGTCAACAGCTTAAGTGCCACGACAACAAGACTGCGGCCTGAACGCCGCATGGTAGTTGGTCCTCGATATCGAGGCCATCGCGCATGAGTCGGCCGACCCGGTCCGCGCTCGCCGTCGTTGCTCCTCCGCAAGTTCGAGCCCACGAGCGCGCCGCTGGTCAGTGGACCTCAAGAGTTTTCCGGCGCGCCGCCCGTCATGGCGGCCACGAGTCAATGAAATACAGTCGATGACACAATCGATGACCATCACGACGCGCCAATCAACCTTCGAGCGCTCCGCTGCCCGAGGCGGCTTCGCAAACCTGCCCCCACACGTGCAGGTTTCGAAACCATCGGCCTCTCATTCAATTCTGGCAGAGGCAAATGAAAAGAATGTTAGTGAACGCGACCCAGCAGGAAGAACTGCGGGTCGCTATGGTGGATGGACAGAAGCTCTATGACCTGAGCATCGAGATACCGTCGAGGGAACAGAAAAAAGCCAATATATACAAAGCGCGCATCTCCCGGGTCGAGCCTTCGCTCGAGGCGGCCTTCGTCGATTACGGCGCCCAGCGGCATGGCTTTCTGCCGCTCAAGGAGATCTCGAAGGAATACTTCCGCAGCCAGCCCCAGGGTGGCCGGCTGAACATCCGCGAACTGGTCTCCGAAGGCCAGGAACTGCTGGTCCAGGTCGAGAAGGAAGAGCGCGGCAACAAAGGCGCGGCGCTCACGACCTTCGTCAGCCTGGCCGGCCGTTTCCTGGTACTGATGCCCAATAACCCCCGTGCCGGTGGCGTGTCGCGCCGCATCGAAGGCGAAGAGCGCGACCAGATGCGGGAGATCATGAACCAGCTGGTGGTGCCCGACAGCATGGGCGCCATCGTCCGCACGGCCGGCGTGGGTCGCACCGCGCCCGAGCTGCAGTGGGATCTGGACAATCTCAAGACCCAGTGGGAAGCGATCGACGAGGCCGCCAAGACCCGCGGTGCGCCCTTCCTGGTTTACCAGGAGAGCGATGCGGTGACGCGCGCGCTGCGCGACTATCTGACCGATGACATCGGTGAAATCCTGGTGGACGATGAGAGCGCGTTCCAGAAGGCGCAGGAGTACATGGAGCGCTTCATGCCCAATGACGCGCATCGCAAGCTCAAGCTCTACACCGACGACATCGCGCTGTTCACGCGCTATCAGATCGAGAGCCAGATCGAGTCGGCTTACGCACACAAGGTACAGCTGCCATCGGGCGGCAGCATCGTCATCGACTACACCGAAGCACTGGTATCGATCGACATCAACTCCGCGCGTGCCACGCGCGGCGGCGATATCGAAACCACCGCCTGCAACACCAATCTCGAAGCGGCCGAGGAAATCGCCCGCCAGCTGCGCATCCGCGATATCGGTGGCCTGATCGTCATCGACTTCATCGACATGGAGTCGACCAAGAATCAGCGCGATGTCGAGGACCGGCTGCGCGATGCCATGAAGATGGATCGGGCCCGCATCCAGATCGGGCGCCTGTCGCGCTTCGGCCTGCTCGAAATGTCGCGCCAGCGCCTGCGGCCGAGCCTGGGCGAATCGAGCCACCTGGTGTGCCCGCGTTGCAACGGCATCGGCAGCATTCGCAGCGTCGAGTCCATGGCACTGTCGATTCTGCGACTGGTCAGCGAGGACGCGCGCAAAGAGCGCACCTCGCGCATCATCGTGCAGTTGCCGGTGGACGTTGCCACCTACCTCATCAATGAAAAGCACGACGCGCTGCGGGCCCTCGAGGACAAGGGTCACGCGCAGCTCGTGATCGTTCCCAATCCGCACATCCAGACGCCTGAGTACTCGATCCGCCGCGTGCGCGAGGATGAAGCTCAGCTGCCTGAGAACTCGCAGGTCAGCTACCAGATCCCGGTGGCTCCGCCAGGCGTCGATCCGATCGCCGAGCGAGCGCGTCCGCCCGCCGAGCAGCCCGCCGTCGCCGCCCTGCTGCCCAAGACCGCCGCGCCGCTGATGCCCACCCCCGTGGCAGCACCGACTCCGGTGGCCGCCCCTGAAGCCGAGGAATTCCAGGGTTCCGGTTTCTGGGGTCGCGTCAAACGCTGGTTCGGCAGCGATGAGGTCGGTGCTGAGCCGCCGGCGCCGCAGGCAATTGCCGAGGCCCCGAGTGAGCCGCGCCGCGAACCCCGTCGCGGCAACGGTGGCGGTAATCCGCGCCGCGATGGCGGCGGCCGAGGGCGCGAGCGACGCCCCGACCGGCGCCCGGATGGCCAGCGCCGCGATGCGCCGCGCCGCGACGGTCGCGACACCGGATTGCGCAGTGACGCACCGCGCGTGGAAGGCGGCCGCGGCCCCGATCGCCCGCGCGATGAGCCACGCCGCGAGCCGCGGCGCGACGTGCCGCGCCGCGATGAACCACGTCCCAGCGCCGAGGGCGATATAGCGGCCGATGCGGTCGATCAGCAGCACAGCCCCATGTCGGCCCAGCCGGCCATGGACCGCCCGCGCAGCGGGCGCTCACGCCGGGGTGGTCGCCGACGCAGACGCGGCGGCGGGGGCGGCGGCAATCGGGACGGAATTCCGGCCTCCGGCCTCCCGGTGGGCGCCAACGGAGCAGCCGATGATGGCCGCGGCCCGGCTGATTCAGGCTCGCACGGCTGGGGACACTCCGACGGCGCCGAGCACGAACCGCGCGGCCGGGACACCCAGGGCAGCGAGGGCGGCGGCGGTGCACCCCGCAGCGACTCACCTCGCTACGACGCCCCTCGCTACGAGTCACCGCCTAATGACTCGCCTCGCAACGATGCGCCCCGGAACGATGCGCCTCGCAGCGATGCGCCTCGCAGCGATGCGCCGTCCGCTCCGCCGGCGCACTCTCAGGGCGGTCATGAGGGCGGCGGTGGGCCGTCCCCGTCAGCCGCTCCCGAGGCTCGTCCGTCGGTGACATGGTCGTCAGCGCCCACGTCCTTCCCGCCACAGGGCGGCCCCAGCCGCGAGGATTAGTCAGGGCCCGGCTTCGAGCAATGCGGCGACGGCGGCAACGTCGTCCGCCGTGTTGACGTCCGGGCCTGGCGGGACGCTGGCGCGCTCGATGCGGATATCCATCGCGTTTTCGATCGCGCGCAGCTGCTCGAGCTTCTCGATCTGCTCGAGCGGGCTCGGCGGCAGAGCCGCCAATCGTAGCAGCGAACCCACGCGATACGCGTAGAGGCCGAGATGCCGGTGCGCGAGTGCGTGACTGCGCTGGCTTGCCAGTCCCGCCGGCGCCCCATCCCGCGACCAGGGGATCGGTGCGCGGCTGAAATACAATGCACGCTGCCGTTCATCGGCAACCACTTTCACGACATTCGGATCCAGCAGCGCCGCGACCGAATCGAGCGGCATGCTCAAGGTCGCCAGATCCGCAGCCGGATATTTCACCAGCAAATCGGCGACCTGATCGAGCAGTGCTTCAGGCATCAGGGGTTCATCGCCCTGCAGGTTGACGACGATATCGTCGTCGGGCCAACGCTCGCGGCGCGCGATTTGGGCAATGCGGTCGGTACCCGAGGTGTGCCCGGCATCCGTGATCTGCGCGTCGCCGCCCAGCTCACGCACACGTTGCGCAATGCGCTCATCGTCGGTGGCCACGATGACCTGGGCAGCACCCGAGCGTCGCGCCCGCTCATAGACCCACTGGATCATGGCCTTGCCTGCCAGCAACAGCAGTGGTTTGCCAGGTAATCGCGCCGAGCCGAAGCGCGCCGGAATGACGACGCGGAACATGGCGCGGCGCCTAGATCTCGAGCAGCGGATCGGTGGGCGTCAAAACGCGCGCTTCATCCTCTAGCATCACCGGGATGCCATCGCGGATCGGGAAAGCCAGCCGATCACCGCGGCAGATCAGCAGCTGCTGCGCGCGTTCGTAACGCAAGGAGCCCTTGCAGATGGGACAGGCCAGTATATCGAGCAGTCGTGCGTCCAATTCACACTCCAAGCGCGCGCCGCAGACGCGCCATCAGTGCTGCGGCATCGGCATCGGCCAACCGGGCCGCGACCGGCAGAAACCAATGATCTGATCCCCCGAGCTGGCTGCATTTTACCGCATCCTTCTCGGTCATCAGAACCGGCAGTCCGTCGTCGAACCGAATCTCCGCGTCGCGGTAGCGATGATGGTCCGGAAAGGGGTGCTCGAGGAGCGTAAGCCCGGCCGCGCGTAATGTTGCAAAGAAACGCTGCGGGTTGCCGATGCCGGCCACCGCATGCACGCGCTGTCCGGCAAAGCTTGCAAGTGCGCGCGGATCGCCGCCGCCCAAGGGCACGAGGGTATTGCCCACCAGATCCATCCTGAAGGCGCGGGGCAGCGGCTGCGCCTGGCCCGCGGCACCAGCGCCGTTGAGCACCACGGCGTCGACCTGCTGGATGCGCTGGCGCGGCTCCCGCAGGGGACCAGCGGGCAGAAGATAGCCGTTGCCAAAGCCACGCTCGGCATCGACCATCGCAATTTCAAAATCGCGCGCCATCGCCAGATGCTGCAGGCCATCATCCGACAGGATCACGTTGACCCCGGCGTCGATCAGCAGCTTTGCAGCTCGGACCCGCTGCCGACACACGGCCACCGGCTCGCCCGTGCGCCGGCGCAGCAGCAATGCCTCATCGCCCACCACATCCGGGTCGCTGTCGGCCTCGACCCGCAGCGCGCGTGAACCGCGGGCGGCGGCGCCCCCATAACCGCGCAGCACGATGCCGGGCGAGAAGCCTTCGGCACGCAGCGTGGCGCACAGCCAGATCACGAGCGGCGTCTTGCCGCTGCCGCCAACCGTGAGGTTGCCGACCACGATGACGGGCCGTTGCAGGCGCTCGGAGCGGCACCAGCCGCGCTCGTAGGCAGCGCGGCGCAGCCGAACCGTAAGACCGAAAATCCATGCGAGCGGCCGCAGCGCCAGTGGCGGCGGCGTATCGCGATACCAGATCTGCTGCAGCCGCGGGGCCACGCGTGCGCCCGGCGCCTAGGCGCTGAACTGCAAACGGTGCAGCTCCGCATACACACCGTGCCGTTCCAGCAGCTCGGCATGCGCGCCATACTCGACCACCTCGCCGTCGCGCAATACCAGGATGCGGTCGGCCTTCTCCACGGTCGAGAGGCGGTGTGCGATGACGAACGTGGTGCGATTGCGCAGCAGCTGGTCGAGGGCTGCCTGGATGTGCCGTTCCGCCGCCGTATCCAGTGCCGAAGTAGCTTCATCGAGTATCAGTATGGGTGTATCGCGCAGCAGCGCGCGCGCGATCGCGATTCGCTGGCGCTGTCCACCCGAGAGCATCACGCCGCGATCGCCCACTTCCGTGTCCAGACCCTGCGGCAGCTGCTCGACGAATTCCATGACATAGGCCGCGCGCGCCGCCGCCTGCAGCTGCGCCTCGCTGATATCGGTGGCGCCGAAGATGATGTTGTTGCGGATCGTGTCGTTGAACAGCACGACCTCCTGGCTGACGAGGCTGATCTGGCGGCGCACATCGCGCAACGAGTACTCGCGGATATCCACCCCATCGATCAGCACGCTGCCGCTGGTGGGATCGTAGAAGCGCGCCAGCAACGACACCAGCGTCGATTTGCCGCTGCCGGACCGGCCGACGATGGCGACGGTGGCACCGGCCGGAACGCTCAGCGAGATATGGCGCAGTACCGCGCCCTTCTCCACCGCGTACTCGAAGCCCACATCCCTGAATTCCACTTCGCCGTGCGCGCGTCCCAGCGGCCGCGTGCCGCCCTGCGGCTCGGCGGGCGTATCAAGCACTTCGAAGACGCTCGCGCCTGCGGCAATGCCCTGCTGCATCGGGCCGGCGACGGCCAGTACGCGTTTGAGCGGTTGCAGCACCTGGAACAGCGCGAGCAGGAAGGGGAAGAATCTTTCAACCGTCAAAGTGCCAGCCTGCAGCTCGCGATTGGCGATGTAGAGCACCGAAGCCAGACCGACCGCTGCGATCATCTGCACGATCGGGTTGGCGCTGGCACGCGCATTGATCAGGCGCACGTTGGTGCTGCGGTTGAGTTCGTTGGCCGCCTCGAACAGGCCCGCGACATGTCCCTGCGCGTTGAAGACCTTGACCACGCGATGCGCGTCCAGCGCCTCCTTGGTGACGCGCGTAACATCGCCCATGGAGTTCTGGATACGCTTGCTGTAGCGGCGGAAGCGGACATTGACCTTACGCACCAGCCAGGCGATCGCAGGTGCAACGAACAATGCATACAGGGCCAGATGCCAATTGAGGTAGAACAGCGCCCCGACGTTGAACACGATCGAGAGCGAGTCGCGGATGATGACAGTCAGGGCATCGGTGGTCGCCGCGGCCACTGTCTCGGCGTTGTACGTGAGCCTCGAGAGCATCGTGCCGGAGGACTCGCGATCGTAAACCGAGCTCGGCAGCCGCAGGTAATGGGCGAAGAGATCGTTGCGGATCGACTTGATGACCTGCCGGCCGACCCAGAACGGAAAGTAAGTGGCAAGATAGTCGCCCAGTCCGCGGACCGCGAAAATGCCGAGCACTGCCAGCGGCAGCCATTCCAGCACCTCGCGGTGCTGCTCCAGCGCCAGCGCGCTGGTCAGATAACTCTTGGTAAATGTGATGGTCAGCAGGTCGGTGCCGGCATACAGCAGCATGCCGAGCACACCGAGCAGGTACATGCCCGCAAAGGGACGCGCATAGCGCAGCAGCCGGGGGTATACGCCGCGCGCCTGCTCGATGTTGGAGGCGCTGGCAGGACTGCCCGGCGCGGGTCGATTCAAGGCGATCCCGCTTGGGGCTCGGTGAGAGTGGCGACGTTCATCTGCGTGAATCCGAGATGGCCGAGCACGTCCATGGCCGTGACCACCGATTGATGGCTCGCCCGCCCGTCGGCGCGGATCGTGACCGGCGCAGTGCGTGCCGCGGCGGCGCTGCTCTTGAGAATGGCAGCACGCAGCGTGTCGGGACTGGAATTCACCAGTTCCCGGCCATTGACCAGGTAGGCGCCAGCGGCACTGACTGAGATCACCAGCGCATCAGGGGCAACCCGCTCCTGGGCCTGATTGTTAACCTGCGGCAGGCGGATGCGCAGCCGACCTTCGGCCGTGAAATTCGAGGACAGCATAAAGAACACGACCAGCAGCAACACGACATCGATCAACGAAGTGACGTTGATTTCCGGCTCCTCGGTTCGACGCGGCTTGAGGTTCATGCGATGGCGAAGCGCTAGGCCTGCGCGGCCTGTGACGCCGGGGGCGCGGCCGGGGCGGATTGTGAGGAGGGCGCCGATGGCTGCAGATTTTGGCTCGCGGAGGGCGCGCGTGCCGCGGGCGCTGGCGCTGGCGCTGGCGAGGCGACAGTATCGGGTTGCTTCCGGGCGGCCGCCTCGAACGCATCAACCAGCCGCAGCGCGTTCTTTTCCATTTCGATAACGATGCGCTCCACGCGTCCGCGAAGATAGCGATAGGCAATCAGCGACGGTATTGCCACGCACAGGCCCGCGGCGGTCGCCACCAGCGCCTCGGCGATACCCCCCGACAGCATGCGCGGGTCGCCCGCTCCGCCGGCATTGATGGCATTGAAGGCCTTGATGATGCCGGTGACGGTTCCCAACAGACCCAGCAGCGGCGATACACCGGCGATGGTCCCCAGGGTATTCAGGAATCGTTCGAGTTCGTGAACCGTATGCCGCCCGGTATCCTCCAGGCGCTCCATGAGCACTTCCCGGGGGCGGTGCCGATTCAGCAGGCCCGCGGCCAGCAGTCGGCCGAGCGGCGAATTCTGCTCCAGCGCCGCGATGACCTTGTCGTTGATCTGATGTGTCTCGACCAGCTTCCAGACCTTTTGCATCAGATCGGGCGGCAAAACGCGCCGGTCCTGCAGCGTCCAGAGCCGCTCCAGTATGATGGCCGCGGAAACGACGGAACACAGCATGATGGGCCACATCAGCGTCCCGCCCGCCTGCACGATTTCCCACATTTCCGGCGTCGACTCCTACTGATTTTCGAGCGGCGGCCGCATGATACCTAAAGCTTGCCGCCAGCAGCGCAAATTCGCGACGCTGCACCTATGGACTGTCACCGGCAATTGCTAAAGTCACAAAGCCATGCCTCGCCGGTTAGTAAAGAAACTCGCGAAACTAATCCGTGCACGGCGTCACAAATGGTACCTGAACATTTTTGGCGACCGGCTGACGGACTCGCATCTATGGACGCTGAATCGCCACTCGATCACGGCTGCATTCGGCATCGGCATCGCGGTTAGTTTCATTCCGCTGCCCATCCATCTGCCGCTGGTAGTGCTCGCGGCGCTCTGGTGGCGGCTGAACCTGGCCGTGGCGATCGCAGCAACCTATCTGGTCAATCCCTTCACCATGGTGCCGGCCTACTACATGGCCTATCGGGTGGGGGCGGCGTTGCTGCGTTTCAAGCCGCACCATTTCGAATTTCATCTGACCTGGAACTGGCTCGAACACGGACTCGGCCCTGCCTGGCGCCCTTTTCTGCTCGGTTGCCTGGTTTGCAGCGTGGTGCTGGGTCTGACCGGCCGCTATGCGCTCGAGTTCTCCTGGCGCATGGCGACCATGCATCGTTATCGCCGGCGCCCGGGACGTCGCGGCGCGCCTAAGTTGCCGGTACCGGCGGACGCAACTGACCAGCTTCCAGCTCCAGCACCCGATCCATGCGTGCCGCCAGGCGCGGATCATGCGTCACGACCACCAGGCTCGTACCCATCTCGCGATTGAGCTCCAGCATTAACGCAAATACCTGCTCCGCATTGCGTCCATCAAGATTCCCGGTCGGTTCATCAGCCAGCACCAGTTGTGGCGATGTCACCAGCGCGCGTGCCACGGCGGTTCTCTGCCGTTCGCCGCCGGATAATTGGTGCGGCTTGTGATTGAGCCGCTGCGCCAGGCCCACGCGCGAGAGCAGCGCGCGGGCACGTTCGGCGGCAGTTGCGGCCGACTCGCGCCGCACCAGTAACGGCATCGCCACATTCTCCAACGCGGAGAACTCGGGCAGCAGGTGATGAAACTGGTACACAAAGCCGATGCTTCGATTGCGCAGCGCGCCGCGCTCGCCTTCGCCGAGTTCATGAATATTGCGGCCGTCGATGATCACCTGGCCCGCATCCGGCCGGTCGAGCCCACCCAGTATTTGCAGTAGTGTCGTCTTGCCGGAACCGGACGCGCCGATGATGGCCAGTCGTTCGCCGCGCTGAACCTCGAGCTGCACGTCCAGCAGCACCTCGAGTGTAGCCGAGCCCTCGCGGAAACTGCGGCGTACGGCCCGGGCCGACAGCACCGCGGTCGTGCCGTCAGTCATGCCGCAACGCCTCTGCCGGCTGCGTGCCGGCCGCTCGCCATGCGGGGTACAGCGTTGCCACCGCGCATAGCGCAAAGGCGAGGCCGCAGATTCGCAACACATCGCGCCATTCGGCATACGCCGGCAGGTCGCTCATGAAGTACACCTTTGCATCCAGAAAATGTGTGCCAAGCACGCGCTCGAGCGCATGTACCAGCGATTCGAGATTGGCGGACAGCGTCAGCCCGAGCGCCGCGCCGGCGGCGGTACCAGCCAGTCCGATGAAGGCCCCCTGGATCGAAAACACGGCCAGGATGCTACCGGGCGCCGCACCGATGGTGCGCAGGATCGCGATATCGCCGCGCTTGTCCTTCACCACCATGACCAGCGCCGCGACGATATTGAACGCAGCCACGGCGACCACCAGCATCAGGATCACGAACAGCATCGACTTGGTGATCTCGATCGAGCGAAAAAAGTTGGCATGGTTCCGTGTCCAGTCGCTGACGTAATAGCCGCCGCCGAGCGAGACCGCAAGATTGCGCACCACACGCGGAGCGGTGAACGGATCACGCAATGCCAGGCGCACACCGGTGACGCGATCGCCGAGCTGGTACAGACGTGCCGCGTCGGCAAGGTTCATGAGCGCCAGACCGCGATCGTATTCATACATGCCGGAATGGAAGATCCCGGCCACATGGAAGCGGCGCATGCGCGGCTCGATGCCCGCTGGCGTTGCATCTCCCTTGGGCGCGATCAACACCAGATCATCTCCCACGTGCGCTGCCAGCGCCGCCGCGAGCGCATCACCGAGGATGAGCCGGTAGCTGCCATCGGTCAGATCCTCGATGCTGCCGCCCTGGATGCGCTCGGCCAGACCGACGGTGCGGCGTTCCTGCGCCGGATCCACGCCGCGCACCGTGGTGCCAGCCGTGTGATCGCCGCGCATGAGCAGTGCCTGCGCCTCGATATACGGGGCCGCGGCCAACACTTCGGGCATAGTCAGCGCCCGCGCCTGATCAGCGCGCCAATCGTTGAGCGTGCCATCGAGTCCCATGAGCGTGGCGTGCGAGGTCACGCTCAGAATGCGGCTCTTGAGCTCACGCTCGAAGCCGTTCATGACCGACAGCACCACGATCAGTACTGCGACGCCGATCGCCAGGCCGAGCACCGATACGACGGTGATGAAGGAAAGAAAGCCGCGCCCCTGCGTGGCACTCAGATAACGGATTCCGATCAGCCATTCGTAGGGACGCAGCATGCTATTCGTAACGCAGCGCGTCGGCCGGCGGCGTGCGCGCGGCGCGCAGCGCCGGGTATATGGTGGAGAGCAGCGTCAGGGTAAAGGCAGCAGCCGCGATCCAAAGCACATCGTGCGGGTGCACCTCGGATGGAATCGTTGTTATGTAGTAGACCTGCGCGTCCAGGAAGTGGAATCCGAACAGCCGTTCGAGTACCGGCACGATGGCATCGACGTGCAGCGCCACCAGCACACCCAGGGCCAGACCCCCGGCGACGCCGAACCAGCCGATGGCGATGCCCTGGGTCATGAAGATGCGCAGCACGCTGCCCGGCGAGGCGCCGAAAGTGCGCAGAATGGCGATGTCGGTACGCTTGTCATTGACCACCATCACCAGCATCGCCACGGT
>Ga0181534_10001515_pt1 | contig 15079 bp, 10 predicted proteins | sample PEATcosm2014_Bin_37_FD_119758 | JGI IMG/M metagenome (GOLD analysis project Ga0181534, IMG submission 119758) | Peatland microbial communities from MTU Mesocosm Facility, Houghton, MI, USA - PEATcosm2014_Bin17_10_metaG | ecosystem: Environmental > Terrestrial > Soil > Wetlands > Peat | place... | reverse complement strand
GCGGTGATCGATGCGGCGAAGTGGATGGCCTGGTTCGATTCGGCCGTGGAGCGCGAGCCGGACAATGCGCTGATCCGGCGAGGTTGGTTACTGAGCCTGACGACCTTCGCATGCCTGGTGCCAACTTCGCTGCCCGACGTTCTGTCACGCCTGCGGAGTCAAATGCGCCGGACGCGGCCGTCGGGCCAGGCGACCGTTGAAGCTTACATCGCTGCCGGGATGACTTCGATGTTCAACAGCGAGCATCGCCTAGCCGCCGATATGCTGTATCGAGCCGTCGAGCTAGGACCCCAGAACGCGGATGCACGCGTTGCTCTGAGCACGCTGTTGTTGCAGATGGGTGAGTCGGAGCAGGCCTTGCGCGAAGCGCGCGCCGGCGAGCAATTCGATCCGCTGTCAGCCGCCAATGCGGGCATGGTGGCGCTATCGCTCATCAACCTGGACCGCTTTGAGGAAGCCCGCGCACAGTCGGAAAGATCCCTCAGCCTGGATCCGGCCTTCCTGCTGAGTCGCATGATGGTGGCGGATCTGGACCTGTTGGCCGGTAATTGCGCCCGGGCGTTGCACAGCATGGCCGAGATCTGCACGCTGACCGGCCAACACCCGCTGGCGCGCGGCAGGTTGGCCTATGCCTGCGGAATCACGGGAGATGCGTCACGGGCGCGCGCTCTGTTGGGGGACCTGCTGGCCAGTGCCAACAATACTCGACAGGTCGCGCCGTCTATCGTACTGGGTTATCTGGGGCTGCGAGAGCAGAAGAGCGCATTGAAATGGCTGCGAATCGCGGGCGAGCACAACTCGATCGCCGACATCATGCCTGGACGCCTGCCCTTCTTTGACCCACTACGGGGCGAGCCCTCATTCGAGGCCCTCGCGCCCCAATATCGCTAGACAGCTGTAACAGCCTGTAACTGGAAGGTTGCCCGGGTCCTCATTAAATTGTTGCGATCGGAGGGGGATCGATGACAGATTGCACTACCCACGGACGCCCGTTCATCCGTTCGACGACCGTACAGCGCGCTCGACAAGTCGCCTTGGCGACCACGGGCTCCCAGCTACTGGCGCTTCTGCTCGGAGTTCATCCGGTCTATGCCGGCGACAACGCCAGCACAGCGCCACCGGTTGGCACCACGACTCCCGAAACGTTGGAAGAGGTTACGGTTACCGCGGCATTCCGGACGGAAACAGTCCAGCACACCGCAGTTTCGCTTACTGCAATCAGTGGTGAGTCGATGGCGGCGCGCGGGGACAATAACGTCGCCGACGTGGCGAATCACGCGCCAAATGTGACACTCACCGCGGCACCGGCCGCCTTTGGTAACTCGGTGACCGCATCCATTCGCGGTGTCGGTCAGTTCGATCCGAGTTTCGCGCTCGAGCCGGGTGTCGGTATCTATGTGGATGAAGTCTACCAGGGCACGTTGTTCGGCTCACTCCTGGACTTGCTCGACCTGCAGCGAGTGGAGGTGTTGCGCGGCCCGCAAGGCATATTGGCCGGCAAAAACTCCATCGGCGGCGCCATCAAGTTGTTTTCCAAGCCGCCATCGGATCAGGACGATTATGCCCAGGTGGACTACGGCAGCTATAACCGCCTCAACCTCAAAGCGAGCGCGTCGTTTGCCCTCGTGCCCGATATCCTGACGGTGCGACTGTCCGGTATTTCAAAGCATGCTGACGGCTGGTTCAAGAATTACGATTACGCGTGCACACACCCCGGCTCCGGATTGACAACATCCCGAACCGGGTCGAGCTGCGAGCTCGGCACGGAAGGCGGACAGAGCGTTGACGGCGGGCGGGCGCTGCTGCGATTCACACCCACCGACTGGGTCATGGACGACTTGAGCGTCACCTATCTCAATGACAGATCGGAAACGGCGCCCACAAAGTTGATCTATGCCGCCAATCCCGCTGTCACGTCCAATGGCGTGCCATTTGACAGCCGCTTTCTGACAGGTGCCCACTCCGATTCGAGTTACGCCACCTACTGCGCCACGCCCAGCGACGGCAATTCCTTCTGCCTGCCGCGTGAGAATACTCTGCAGGCATGGATGCTTTCCAACAACCTGGAATTGCGCCTGCCGGCGAATATCGGCCTCAAACTGATCACGGGTGCTCAGGGTAGTCGCGGCGTCGGGGACTACGACGCCGACGGCTCCCCGCTCAACGTGGAGCTGACCAAAGGCGAGTACGCAACACATCAGTTCACCCAAGAGCTGCGGCTCAACGGAAACTTGTTCGGCACCGCTGTCGAGTGGACCGCAGGCGCCTTCTACTTCCACTCACGAGACACCGCCGGCGCTCGGGACGACCTGGAATTCGGCGGCCTCGACTTCCTGATGACCGATATCGCCACCACTCAAAGCACCTCGGGCTTCGCCAACGTGCGCTGGAACGCAAGCGACAAACTGGGTATAAGTGTTGGCGGACGCTATACCAGTGACCGTAAGGATTACGTCTACAACCGTTACAATGCCGACGGCAGCGCGATCCCCTGCGGCAACCCTACCTGCACCGTCAACAGCAACTGGCAGCTTTACGGACTGTCAGGCCTCGAGGGTTCCTACAAGGGATCGCATACGGATTACCGGGTCGCCGTGGACTATCAGTGGACCGAGGCGTTGATGACTTACGCTGATGTCGCTACCGGTTACAAGGGCGGTGGCGTCAATCCGCGTCCCTTCTTCCCGAGTCAAGTCGTCCCATTCAGCCCGGAAACGTTGACCTCGTACGAGGTCGGGGTAAAAAGCGACTGGCTGGAGCACCGGCTGCGAACGAATCTGGCGGGTTTTTTCAGCCGCTACGAGGGAATCCAGCAGAACATCAGTGTTTGCGATCAGGACTCGCCTTTCCCGGGCGCTCCTTGTTTGATGCCCGTCAACGCCGGGAACGCCAACATCAAAGGGGTGGAACTGGAAGCCCAGGCGCGGATCACCTCGGCATTGGCCGTCGATGCCTCGCTGAGCATTTTGAGCTTCGACTACACCACTGTGAATCCTGACACGGGGATCACCAAGGGAATGATCACCACCTACACGCCGAAGCAGAAATATTCCGCTGGACTGGAGTACGCCCTGCCCATAGGGGCAGCGGGTGTGTTGACACCACGTGTCGACTGGATCTATCAGTCGAGCATCTATACGAACACTGCAGTGAACACTCAATATAATCGAGTCTCGCCCTATGGTCTGACCAACGTCCATCTGCTGTGGGTGGACGCCCGGGGGAAGTGGGAAGGCGCGCTCGCACTGAACAATGCCTTCAACAAGTTCTATTATTTGAGCAAGATCGACGAGTCGGAGCCCGCTCAGGGCGGCTTCGTGAACGGGCGCCCGGGCGCGCCACGCACGTGGTTGATTTCGGTCAAGCGCAAGTTCTGAGGCCGCCTCAGAATCTTCAGAGTCTGGCTCCAGGTGGCAGTTGCACACGGCCCTGCTCTACTTCAGCCTTTTCACGGTTGAGGGCACGTTGGAATGAAGGTCGCGCCCGCACACGCTCGCCGTGTTGTGCCAAGGCGGGTGGCAGCTCGAGCCCCGCCGATGCCGCTGTGCTGTAACACCAATACAGATAAACATCCAGGATCGACCATCGATCGCCGTACCACCAACGGCCGCCGATACGCTGCCCGATGTTCTCGAGCAGCGGACGGATTTCCTCGATACCCTTGCCCTTCACCGCCTCCGGATCCCCGACTGTGTAGCGGATGGGCATTCGAATCTGGCGTACTAGCGGGTGCAAGGCAGACGAACACCAGACCAGATCCGCGAGTCCGGCATTCAACGGCAATGAAGCGGGGTCCGGCAACAGACCGGCCTGCTGAAATTGCGAGTGCAGGTAATAGAGAATGGCCGCGTTCTCGGTCAGCAACTGATCCGCAACCTGCAGCGCCGGTACCTTACCCTTTGGGTTGACGGCAAGATAGGCAGGAGCGCGTTGCTCACCTCGAAAGATGTCCACCGCGCGAGTCTCGAATTCGACTCCGATCTCCTCCAGGGCGTTGAGGGTAATACGCGAGCAGGCGCCCGGACAGAAATACAGAACTAGCGATTCATTCATGGATTGCACCCCGTTTTCTGCAAAGCTCAGGTCATCGCGATTTCGCGCACCGGGTCGCTGCCATCCCAGTCGATGCTTGCCCGATACATGCCGGTGAACATTTCATCGAGTGCAGCGTCCGACTCGATCAACTCGATCATGCCGGGCAGCACACCCTTCGTGTCGTAAGCAGCAACCCGACCGCCGGAGGGTACGACTGCCGTAAACATCCTTTCGAAACCGCGCGCCTCCAACCGTGCCGCATCCGCGACAAAGTCCGCGGCCGCCATGCCGTAGTGATGAAAACCGACTTTCAAGCTGCCATCGGCATGCCGGTAGATGGACGGCTCGCGGTCGGTCTGATGAATCAGCTCATACTGCATGTGTCCGGCAAATCCAAATGCGACATCACACCGTGCCAACGCGGGTTGGCCGCGATAGCGCGGGTCCAGTCCTGCAAACTTTCGCAGCACGAACCACGGACCTATACGCAGCAGCGAGCGCCACTCCTGCATGGCCGCAGCGAGATCGGTAACAACGTAAGCAAGTTGGATGATGCCATCATCCGGCTGACCAAAACCCAGTATGCGCATGGTATTTCCTAGTGCTCGAACGGGTCGCGGCCGATCAGGAGCATCTCCTCGGGTGGAATCGGTGCGACATCCACCTCGACGTTGATGCAAGCCGGACGCTCATTCGCCAATGCCTCGCGCAACGCGCGATCAAACCCCGCCTCATCGGTCACGTGATAGCCGTCGGCGCCGAGCGCTCTGGCCACATCGTGATAGGCGCCATTGTCCAAACGCGTGTGGGTAATCCTGTCAGGCCCCACCGCGAGTTCCTGAAAATGCAGTGTCGCGCCCCAACTACGATTGTTCATAATGACCACGACGAGCGGCAGGCGATGCCGGACGGCCGTGTCAAACTCCGCAAGGCTGTAGCCCACCGCGCCATCGCCGGTGACCAAGATCGTGCGCTGTCCCGTCAGTGAGCATGCAGTCTGCGCGCCGAGGGCAACGCCAAAGCCAACACCCATGGACCCCAGGTAGCCATGGCAGAGAAATTCGCCCGGCGCAGCGTCGCTGATCACCTCGCTCAACCATAGATAGGTGAGCGCTCCGTCTGCTACGACTGTTGTGTTGCGGTCGACACACCGTGCAAGGATTTCTGACGCGCGCAACGGATGGAGCCTCGGAGTAGCTTTCGCAGCTTCCGAGACTCGCGCGCGCCGCGCCTGGACGTGAGCACGTAGGCGCTCTCGCCACGCGCGGTGGTCGGGCCACTCGATCGACTCAGCGACATCGGCCAGCGCCGCGATGGACGGCGCAACATCGGCGGCAATGCCGAGCTCCACGGGCTGGAGCCTGCCGAGCTCGCGACCGTCAGGGTCAATCTGAACGATGCGCGCATCGTGAGGCAGAAGAAGGCCCGAGCCGTGAGCCGTATTGAGGCCAAAGCGTGTGCCGAGAAGCAGCACAACATCTGGTGCATCACCCTTCGCTTTGAGTCCGTACAACGCCTGGACGAGACCGCCGCGATGGGTAGCAGCTATGTCACGCAAGAGCCCCAGACCTTCGAAATCGGCGAACACCGGTGCCCCACTCGCGGCGACTAACCGCTCCAGGCACGCGTGTGCTCCCCCTGCCTTCGCTTCCGAGCCCACCACGATCACCGGCCGCGAAGCGGCACGAAGCATATCGATGCACCGCTCGAGCTCGCCGGAGGCGATAGCGCCACCGGCGGTCTGAAAGGCAGTCAGGCGCGTATCGCCACCACCCTCCTCGGTCCGTGCAGTCAGAATATCCCACGGAATATCGAGCATCACCGGACCGCGCGGCGCCGTTGTGGCGATCCGGATTGCCTGGGCGATCAGCCGCGGAATGTGCTCGACTGCGCGGATTCGGTGCGCCCATTTCGTAACGGGCGTCGCGATCGCAACCTGGTCAATCCCGTGCTGCAGCGTGTTTGTCTCGTCGTCACGCAGCGGACCCGATCCGGCGATTACCAAAAGCGGTGTGCGATCGAGGTACGCCTGAGCCAGTGACGTCACAACATTGGTCATGCCGCCACCAGCCGTGACGAGTGCGACACCCACCTGCCGCCGGCTACGCGCGTAGCCTTCGGCGGCGTGTCCGGCGTTCATCTCATTGCGCGTGTCAACGATTGACAAACCGGCATCGAGACAAGCTTGGAAGATCGCGTCTATGTGGGCACCGTGCAGACCGAAAAGCCGCTCGACGCCGGCGGCACGCAACGTGCGGACGACCAGCTCGCCACCGGTCAGGGTCATTTCTTCTGTCCCGTCGCCAGCAGCCCGAGAAACTGCTCGGGCGCCAGTGCTTGCAACAGAGCCGGGAGAAACTTGATCTCCTCTGCGCCGACCAGGTATCGCAACGGCGGGTCCGCATCGAACGCGGCGGCCATGACAGTCGCAACAACCGGGGATAAATCCACCGCCGCGTGGTCCTCGAGCTTCGCGAAGAAGCTCTTGTAATCTCCATGGGTCGTGGCGTAGGCCGCGCTGGGTCCAACGTCGAGAGATTTCGCCGGCAAGCTCGTCTTGAACGGGCCGGCCACGATGGCAGCGACGCGCACGCCAAAACTCCGCGCTTCAATGTCCGCGGCGATCGAAGCGGCATCCAGCGCCTGTTTGCTCGCGGTGTACGCGCTCATGAAGGGAGTGCTGAACAGGGATGCCACCGACGTGATGTTGATGATGCGGCCGGCGCCTTGCTTGCGCATCACTGGCAGCACCAGCCGCATCAATTCCAGCGGCCCGAAGAAGTTGGTGGCGAAGACTTTATGCAGGACCGACTCGGGCATGTCTTCCAGCGATCCCGAAGCACCCACCCCCGCGGAATTGACGAGAACGTCGAGCCGACCGAACCTGTCCACCGCGAGATTCACGGCACGACGGCGCGCCTCCGGGTCGCAGACATCCAGCGCCGTGATGACCACATCGGCGGGTCGCTCGGCGGCCAGACTCTTCACGGCAGCGGGTGCCGCATCGGGTTGCCGCAACGTTGCGAGAACCTGATGTCCCTGCTTTGCAAAAAAGACGGCCAGTGCCTCGCCAAAACCAGACCCGCTGCCGGTAATCAACACAACACTCATGCGGGCGCCTCAGAAAGGATAGGCCGTCGGCTTGCCACCCACGGTCATCCACTGCCACTCGGTGAACTCTTCCCAATTGTTGAGACTGCCGAAGCGCGAGCCGTTGCCCGAGGTGCCGCGGCCACCGAAGGGAATGCCGGCAAAGTCGTGAATGGTCTGGTCGTTGATATGCACCATGCCCGAGCGGATCTGACGTGCCACCCGCAAGCCGCGCTCGAGGGAGCCCGTCTGTACGGCAGCCGACAGGCCATACTCGGTGTCATTGGCAATACGGATCGCATGCTCCTCGTCCTCGGCCACGACAATCGGCGCCACGGGTCCGAAGATCTCCTGCCCATACGCCGACATCGAGGGTGTCACCTGATGCGACACAGTCGGTGCGTAGAAGGGGCCGGTATGCGAGCCGCCCGCCAGAAGCTGTGCCCCGCCTTTCACCGAGTCCTGCACGATCTTGTCCACGCGGGCCAGTTGCTTTTCGTTGATCAGCGGCCCAATAGCCACGTGTTCGCGAAACGGGTCGCCCACCGGCAGGGAGCGCGCTTTGCCCGCCAGGATCTGCGCGTAGGCATCGGCTACCTTGCGATGCACAATGTGGCGACCACTCGCCATGCAAATCTGACCTTGATGCAGGAACGAGCCCCAGGCACCGGCGGCCGCGGCTGCTTCCAGGTCGGCATCCTCGAGCACAATGAACGGGCTTTTCCCACCCAGCTCCAGTGCGACGCGCTTGATATGTTTGCCTGCAAGCTCGCCGACACGGCGGCCCACCGCTGTTGAGCCGGTGAAGGTAATCATGCGGACTCCAGGCGCCTCGACCAGAGCCTCGCCTACAGCGGCGCCACCATTGACGACACTAAACAGACCCGGGGGAATTCCTGCCTCCTCGAAAGCGCGCGCAATGACCGCGCCGCCCACGATTGCAGTCTGCGGATCGGGCTTCAGGATGACCGCATTGCCCAGCGCAATGGCCGGGGCCACGGACCGCATGGCCAGCAACATCGGGAAGTTCCACGGCGCGATGACGCCGACGATCCCGACCGGCACGCGACGAGCCAGACTCAGGCGTTCAGGATTGGTGCTCGGAAGTATCTCGCCTTCCGGCTGAATCAAGAGAGCGGCAGCGTGATAGAGCTCGTCAATACTGCCGCTGAGCTCCACTTCCGCCTTGCCGCGTACTCCGCCTGTCTCACGCTGGATCGCATCCAGGAGCGCCGGCCGCGAATCTTCAAACACTCGTGCTGCCCGGCGCATGAGGGCGGCGCGCTCTTCGGCGGGCTTCAGCGCCCACTTCTCCTGCACGAGCCGCGCGTGCGACACGATCGCCGGCAAGTCTGACGCTTGGGACTCGCCCACCACTCCAAGGGTCTCGTTGGTCGCGGGCTCACGCACTCGCAATGTCGCACCAGTCGTGCGCCATTCGCCGCCTGTGTAAACCTTGCCCCCCCAGACGCTTTCATCGAGCAGTCCGGTCACAAGGGACTTCACTTTTTCGGATGCTGTGTTCATTGGGTACGCTTCCGCGGTTAATTTCAACTTCGCATGATGGCAACGCCCCACTGATTGAGCGTTTCCATACAGTGACTCCAGCTTCCCACCGGCCGGTCGGACTCACACGTCTCGAGGTCCGATGAGATCTCGGCAAGATTTCCGTCCGGATCGAGCACCATAAAAAAGGTGTCATTTCCCGGCCCATGTCGACCTATGCCCCAGGCGAGCCGGACGCCCCGTTTGGCAACCGAATCAGCCCAGTCGCGCAGCGTGTGCCAGTCGTGCGTCTCGCATGAGAAGTGATCGAAGCGCGACTCGCTGGCCCGAAAAATCGCTAGCGAATGATGGTATTGATCGCTACGCAGGAACGCTGCCGTCAGGTCCCCCGCCTCATCGCGCACTAGATCTGAAATAGAGAAGCCCAACGATTGAGCATAGAAATCCACCAGGGCCTGAGGCGAGGGGGTGCGAAGCGCGTAGTGCTGGAGGCGCGACGGCTGCGCCTCGCCACGAGGAGCCGATGTGGGCTCGGCCCCCGCTTCGGCTGCGAAAAAAACCCGGTGCCCCTGGGGATCCGTCACGCCGACGGCAGTGCCAATCGCGCGCTCACCGTGATCCAACGCAACGCACATTTCCTGCAGGCGCGCGACATATCTTCCAAGAGAGGCCTCATCCGAGAAAACGAAGTGAGACTCCAACAATTGGTTGGCCGGACCCGGGCGGATCCACAACGAGCGCTGATCGCCCTCGCAGTGAATCTCGTCACCCCGTTTCTCGGCGCGGTAGCCGAACGTGTTGACGTAGAACTGCGCGACGCGGTCGACCTGAGGGCTCGAGATGACCAGCCGCTTCAAGGTGGCGTTTATAGTCATGGGAGTCCGATCATATCTGGATTATCTATTCTTTGTCGAATTACGTATTTATAGAATTTAATCGATTACTGAAGACACACATCGCCCGTTAGCTGACGGGCGCCCACGGCTCAGGTAAAGTGCTGTTTTGCCGAACGTTAATAGTGTTAATCGCCGATGACATCGACCGAACAGCTGCTGAGTGAGGCCGAACGGATCCGCGCAAGCGGCGTGTTGGGCGAAGCGCGCCTGCGCCAGTTATTCGATTACCTGCTGGATAAGACGGTGGCGGGCGAATCACCCAAGGAGCTCGTCATTGCCATGGACGTGTTCGGCAAGGGAGCTGACTTCAATGTCGGCGAGGATGCCCTGGTACGCGTCTACATGCACAAGCTGCGCAAGGCGCTCCTGTCCTTCTATGGCCCGGCGTCCGGCACCGGGTTTTCATTGCAGCTCCCGAAGGGCGACTATCGGTTACACCTTCTTCAGCCTGAGACCGCCAGGTCAGCTCCTGCAGGGCAGCCCGCGGTCAGCAAGCGGGTGTGGCCACGCCGCCTGTCAGTCTGGTTGCTGTGCTGCTCAGCCCTTGCTGCCATTGCCGTCGTTCTGCTCGCACTCAAAGCGCAGGGAAGAGCCGCTCAGGACGGTTTGGCGGCCGTGCGCAACTCGCCGCTGTGGTCAGAAATCCTCGCGGACGAAAGACCGATCACCATTGTCCTGGGTGACTATTATCTCGTTGGAGAAACCGACCACACGAATGAGGTCAAACGGCTGATCCGCGAATTCGACATCAACTCGCGCACCGACCTCGATCGGCATCGAAGGCAACACCCTGATGAGGCAAAGCATCTCGTCGATGTAGGATTTCGGTACCTGCCGACGGCCAGTGCCAATGCCTTGCGCCACGTTATGGCGGTGCTGGCACCGGCGGATCGGCGCATCAGCGTGCGGATGATGTCGCAATTGCCGGTGAGCACTTTCAAATCCTCCGATGTGGTCTACATCGGGTTTGTCAGCGGCATGGGCATGCTGGAGGACCTGGTATTCGCAGGGTCGCGCCTCCGGGTTGGCGACTCGTACGACGAGCTGATAGACGGCGCAACCGCCCGTAGTTACGTGAGCCAGGAAGTATCCCAGGTAGACAACGGGGAGCGCGACTCCGAGCGAGGCTCCCCGTACCATGACTACGGACTATTTGCCAAGCTTCGGGGTCCCGGGGGCAATCTGATGATGATTTTTGCCGGAACCCGTGATGAGGGTGTACAGGAGACGAGTGAGAAACTGACCAACCCTGCCGATCTGAAGGCCATTGCCTCGCGGGTAGATACGGCAAAGCCGTTCGAGGCACTGCTGGAAGTCGGCGCTCTCGACGGGGTCGACATGAGCGGCCGTGTGATTTTTGCAGTTCCCCGCAGCTGACCAGCCCCCTCGCTCAATCAGCCTATCCCCCCCATGCCGTGCGGACCCAGCGTTGGATCCCCAGGATCAGTCCCGTTGCACACACCACAGTCACGCTCAACATCAGTGTCAACATGACGACGTCCCACCACGGGCGCTTCTCAATGAAATCGAACCGGTGCAATGCCTGATGAAGCCAGCGATACCCGCGATCAGCGCGGCCGACCCGCCGACGCAGCGACCCGTCGATTGCATCGACGTAGTAGAGGGTCCCCTCCGAATCGGCACGGCGAAATCGGTACACCGGGAATGCTGGGCGGTCCCGATGATGTGGGAAGTAGTAACTGTCTCCCGCGAAAAGCCGGGTTGGTGGTGAGATGGGAAACCCCTGCCCTAGAGACTTCCCGATATACGCCACCTCCGCATCGCTCAGCGGTGCTGCACCTCCCGACTCATCGAAGCGCGCACGAAGCTGTTGCCAGTTGACAGCCGTGAGGAACAATCGTCCATCCAACCGGGTCATCTGCACCGACACGGCCGTGCCCAAACGCATCGCGCGCAACGCATCGAGACACCGATGCACGTCCGTTCCAGACACGGGCAGCCCGGTCAACCGCGCGGGCTCATCGTGTGAAGTGTCATCCGCGAGGAAGCCCCAGGGGTTCATGGAAAAGAGTCCGCTGGCCACCCAGCTCAGCACTAACGCGCCGCATAACGTACCAGGGACGTGGTGCCAGTAGTTGATGCCCCGGTAAGGCGACCAGCGCCCATGGTTACGCATCCGCCACAGCTGAACGAACCCAATCAACAAACCCAACAGCGTCAGCACGGCGCCCACCAGAGAGGTCCCGATGACGATCTGACTCCAGAGTTGCGGCGACTCGCGCAGCGGCAGAAAGTATATCCAGTGAGGAATGCTACCGAGATAGTTCCAAAACCGCTGCGTACCTTCCGTGAGCTGCACAGCCTTGCCACTTCGGCTGGAGATGTACAGGACGGGTGCACGCCGATCGTCCCAGGCGAACGTCAGAAGAGGCCCTGACGCACGGAGAGTGCTCTCTATCGTCCATTGGTCGTACATGAGCCGTCCCGTGGGTCGAGGCGTCGCGGCGTAACCTCGGACTGCACCGAAGTCCTCCGCCACACCGAGGGCCTGGCTATCTGAGATAGCTTCGAGTCGCCGACCCGATGTGAGATCCAGGAGCTCGACGTCGCGTGCTCCTGACCTACGCAGGCGCATCAGGACGTGCAATCCGAGCATCTCGATTTCTGCGCTGTCAATTTCAGCACCCTCGAAATCGGCTGGGACATTACAGCAGTGACGGAAGTCGAGGACCGGGAGCGCCGCCACTCGGCTGGCCTGGTCGAGCGCGGGAAACGGCACATACATCATGACCATTCCACTCACACACCAGCCGAGCATGAGGACGCCTAACACGGCGCCGATCCATCGGTGCAGAACAACGGCGATGCGCCAACACTGGGTTGATAACCGGCGCATTCGCAGCCGCTCTAAAACTTGTACTCGTAGGAGGCTCGCAGCGTCCTGGGCAATCCGCGGTTTACATAGATGTAAGGCGAGCTGCAGTCATACGGCCCGTCCGTGGCCACATCCTGACAACCGCGCGCAGGGCGCCCGTATTCCTCATTGAACACATTGTTGAGATCCAGCGTAACTCGATGATGTCGCGCGCTATCGAGATAGATTCGGCCTTGCAGGTCGACAACCGTGTAGCTGCCGTAAGGGAGACTATCTCCCGCAATTGATGTAGACACCGGACCGGTATGCCGCACGTTGATGCCGGCCTCGAGCGGAAGATTACGCGGATGATACCCGAGGCTCGCCTTGAACAGGCTGAGCGGGATGCGGCTGATCTGCGCATCAGTGTCCGTCGCTCGGGCGCTGCTGTAAGTATAGCTGGCCGCGGCAACAACATCCGCGTATTCGGCATTGATCACGGCCTCGCCGCCCCGGACTTTTACCCGGTCGGCAAGGTTGCCGAACACATCCTGGCCCGTCGCGTCATCGAAAGTGGTGAAATCGATCAGGCCGGTGATGTTGCGATAGAAACCCACCAATTGCGCGTCTACCCGCAATCCGCCGGCCGACCATCGCCCACCGATTGAGAGATTGCCGCTGTTGGACTTTTCCGGACGCAGATTCGGATTGCCGCGTTCGTCCAAGGGATCGTTCGCGTAAAGCTCTTCCGCAGTGGGCAACCGGAAGTTGGTGCCGACGGTGCCCTTCGCGTACAGATTCGGCAGGAAGTTGTACTGACCGCTCAGGTTCCAGACCGTGGCCGCCTGCCCGGCGTCCGGCGCGTTGAAGCGCAAGCCGGCGGCGAATTGCGCGTTCTTCAGCAGATCATCGTTGGTGCGGATCTGCGCAAACAAAGCGTTTGTGGTTTCCGTCTGCTGTTGAATGATGAGCACATCGTCGTGACCATTGTACTTTTGCAGATCGTATCCCGCGTATACATCGACTCCCGTGACGAACGACAGACGGGTCATTGCGTTGATCCCATAGTCTTTGAATCCCCAGAAAGCATTCTGGTACAGCACATCGAGTGTGCCGGGATTCCCCAGGTCGTTGTAGTAGGTATCATAATGACTGGTCCACCGGTGGTAGTAGCCCTTGACGTACAGCGCGGCCTGGCCGGAAATGTCGTAGTCGATTTTGGTGGTGACCAGGTCCTCGCGCCGCGAGTTCACGTCCCGTGCGACCCGGAACGGCAACGCAAAATCGAGGTCCGCGTCTGTGTGCTCAAATCCGAGATTCAGTCGCAGCCGCTCGGTAAAATCGTAAGCGTACTTACCGCCGAGGGTCTGGACGTCGTAGCCGCGCTTTGTGTCCGTCGCGCTCGGCTGATAGTCCTGAGCGCGGAAGGCTCGATAGCCATCGGACTTGTCGGATGACCCATATATGACGAAGTGGTTGCCGGCGATGGTGTCACCGATGTTGGCATCGATGTGGCGACCGCCATTGGTATCGGCGCCCACGGTGAACTGGCCGCGGGTCACATCCGAGAAGCCCTTCGTGACGATATTGACCGCACCAGCAACCGCTTGGGTGCCATAGAAAAGCGACTCACCCCCCTCCAGCACCTCGATTCGCTCAACCATCGCCGCCGGGAGCGTGTCGAGCGGCGTGGTGCCGGCGTACAGCCGGTTATTGATACGAACGCCATCCACCAGCCATAGAACGTCCGCCGTGCGGGAGCCGAGCAGTGAGATATCGACGTAATCGAACGGCCCGTTCTTACTCAGGATGAACAAGCCCGGAACCCGGGCGTCGAGGGCCTCGGAAATATCAACATAGCCACCCAGTTTGATCTCGTCGTCGGTGACCGTATCGAGGCGTGCACCGAGTCTTGCGAGTTGCTCAGGAAGTGTTTCTTCCAGCTTCCGGGCGGTTACTGAGACTGTGTCGAGCTCGCCCGCCGACTCTGCGGCAGGCACGCCGCCGCCCCATAGAATTGCGATCAGCGCCCCCGCCAATCCAACGGCACCCTGCATACTGTTATTCGACATCGTGACTGCCATCCCCCGGAGGCCTCAAAAACAGCCTGCTTGTATCCGAGTACGGGGGAAGGGGTCAGGTTAGGTACTGTTTTTCCGGGGTTAGCAACCACGTTAATCGAGCCCGCTTTGTCAGAAGCTGCGGCCCAGGAACCAGTAAAGACCGACTCCAACGAGTCCGGAGGCGGCCGTGTCGATGACGAGGGGGCGGGGCCATGCGAGCCGCAGGCGCCGCAGCAGCGCGACCAGGCCGAGCAGCACGAGCACCACGGACAGCTGCCCGATCTCCACACCGAGATTGAATCCGAGCAGCAACTCGGCGAGCCGCCCGTGCGGCATCTTGAATTCCAGCAAACCGGCCGCGAAGCCGAACCCGTGCACCAGGCCGAAGACGATGGTTATCACGAGGCGCAGGCGGCCAGCATCGCGCAGATGGCCGGAGATCATCAGATAGTTGACCGTGAACAAGGCGGCGCCGATGAGCAGCAACATCGGAAGCGTTCCGTAGCCCAGCAATTTCGCTACGATCATTGCCAGCAACAGGCCGGCGATACCGGCCGCGACCACCCCGGGACGACGGGTGGCCACCGCGATATTCTCGGCCCCTATCAACGCAATCGTCAAAGCAACCAGCGCGTCGATGTACTCAGCGTGAGGCCGCAGTATGCCGGTCACCG
>Ga0181534_10001513_pt1 | contig 15088 bp, 15 predicted proteins | sample PEATcosm2014_Bin_37_FD_119758 | JGI IMG/M metagenome (GOLD analysis project Ga0181534, IMG submission 119758) | Peatland microbial communities from MTU Mesocosm Facility, Houghton, MI, USA - PEATcosm2014_Bin17_10_metaG | ecosystem: Environmental > Terrestrial > Soil > Wetlands > Peat | place... | reverse complement strand
TCCTTTTGCCGCGTGTACGAAACGTTGATCATGTCCGAGACGCTGCGCACGATCGAAAGCAAATCCTTCTTGCCGCGCATTTCGAGCATGTTTTCCAGCTCGAAGCTCACGTCAAAATGGTCCTCGATCGCGCTCTTGCCGCGCCCGGTAACGATAATAATGTTTTGAATTCCGGAATGCAGGGCCTCTTCGACGCCATACTGAATCAGCGGCTTATCCACCAGCGGCAGCATTTCCTTGGGCTGCGCCTTGGTGGCCGGCAGGAAGCGGGTGCCCAGACCCGCGGCGGGGAATACGGCTTTGCGTACCTTGGAAGCCATAACCTTTCCAGTTTGCGTTGTCGGGCGTTGAAATAGCAACTGGCTTGTGGGGCAGCCTCTCAGGCTGCGGACCCGCTGGCAGCGGGTCCCGCCGGCTCAAAGCCGGCTGCGGGCAGGATTGGCGACGCTCCAAATTCCGCTATGCCACGGGTGAAGGGCAAGTGCGGAGACTACTCCAACTGCCGGATACGCGTTTCGTGGATGTCCGCGATGCGCGCCAGCCGCTGGATGGCTTCCATCATTTGGCCTGCACGCACTTCGTTCTGGCCTGCACGCACTTCACTTTGCTCCGCGATCACCGCCAGGCGGCGGATCTTTTCGTTAGTATCGCTCTGCGAGAGGTGTAACAACTCCACGCTCTGGGCCAGGGCTTCCAGGCGTTCGTCTATCGTCATCTTTCTTTCTTCCTTTGCCCATTGATTGCCAATCTACAAACTGTTCTACGCGCCGCCGCGGGTGGCCCCGGCGGCATTGGTGAGCCGGCTGCGAATCTGGTTCATCACGTCGGAAGCCAGGAAGGGCTTGCGCAGCACCGGAAAATCGTGCTCTTCGCACAGCGCCTCTTCTTCCGGCGGGAGGATAGTGCCGGTCATCATGATAACCAGCATGTGTGGCTGGGACTGCAGAAACTCGACGCCCAGTTCCACGCCGTTGCCGTCGGGCAGCATGTAGTCGAGCAGGGCGGCGTTGGGCTTTTCGGCCGCCGCTAGCTTGCGGGCCTCGGTGGCGGATTCGGCGGTGAGCAGCTTCCAGCCGGCGTCGGCCATCAGCCGTTCCAGGAAATGCAGCAGATCGCGGTTATCGTCCACCAGCAGCACCGTGGGATGCGCGGGGGTGCGCGCCACGCCTTCGACCGAATGGATATGCAGGCTCTCGCCATCGGCCGCCAGGTCCACGCGCACGCGGGCGCCGGGACTCACCTGCGAAGTGGCCACCAGGGTGGCCAGCGGTTGCGTCAGGTGACGGTGGATCGTGCGGTTCAGCTCGCGCGCCCCGTATTCGGCGCTGGTCCCCCTATCCAGCAGAAACCGGCGGGCATCAAAGGGCACTTCCAGCGTGAACGACCGCACGCCGAGCCGCGTGTTCACGTGATTCTGCAGATCGGCGATCTGCTGGTCGAGGATCGTGGAGAGTGACTCCGAAGTGAGCGGCTGATAGGTGATGATGCAGTCGATCCGGTTCACGAATTCCGGGGAGAAGCGTTTGCGCACCGACATCAGGGCGATATTTTGCAGCTTGCCGGTCAGATCCGCGCGCTCCGGCGACTTCACGGATTGGAAACCGAAATCGGGGTTGATTTCGCGCATCATTTCGCGCGCCCCGAGGTTGCTGGTCAGAAACACCAGGCTCTTTTCGAAATTGACAATGGTGTTGTCGCCCAGCCGCAGAATCCCTTTGTCCAGCACGCCGAGCAGCAGGCGGGTCATCGAGGGCGCGGCCTTTTCGATCTCGTCGAACAAGACCAGGGACAGATTGCACTTCTCGCTGGTGACGCCGTTCAGCTTCTGCTGGGTGAGCATGGGCTGGGTTTCGCGATGCCCCAGATACCCGGGAGGCGCGCCGATCAACTTGGCCACCTCGTGTTCCATCTGGAACTCGCCGCAGTCGATCTTGAGGACGTTCTTTTCGGAACCGTGCAGCACATCGGCCAAGGCTTCGACGGTCTTGGTTTTGCCGGTGCCCGTGGGTCCCAGCAGGAGAAAGACGCCGATCGGCCGGCCTTCCGGCGCCAGCCCGGCCTGATACATCTGGATGTAGGGGACGATAACCCGCGTGGCGGCGGGCTGACCGACGACTTTTTGGGACAAGACGGCGATCAGGTTCTCTCCCGGATCGGCCGTTGGCTTCCGCGACCGGCCCGACGACTGCGTACTCTTAGCGCGCTCCACTGTGCCCTCCGCCTTGATTATACGGGCCGGACGGCTTCTGGCGCGCCGCGGGGGGCGCTCCTCAGGGGTCGTTTCATCAGCCATAGAGATCCTCTAATTGCCCTAACGGCAGCGAGTTACGTCGATCCGGAGGCACTCCCAAGGGATATTTCGCCAAGGCCTGTGACCAACTGAGATAGTAGTGGCCCTAGGTGCGCCAAACTCTACCTAATTATTAGCATGGCGCGCCGGCACTGTATGTAATATAGCGCACCCGCACACGGGATGCCGGGGTTGAAGGGGGAATTTACCTGTGGCGGAAGGTGATGCGGCCCTTGGTCAAGTCGTAGGGGGACAACTCCAGGGTGACCTTGTCGCCCGCCAGCACGCGAATGCGGTTGCGGCGAAGCCGTCCCGCCAGATGGGCGAGCACCACGCGGTCATGGTCGATCTGGACGCTGAATTTGCCGCTTGGGAACTTCTCTAAAACCGTACCGGTCACTTCAATATTGTCTTCTTTGCTCATAAACCTCCCTGCGGATTCGCCGGCGGGGGGCCACCCTAGGCTTTTCGCTTCGCGAGCGGCCCCGCCCGCATTCCGCTACTAGCCGGCCGTGACGTTGGCCGCCTGCAGCCCCTTCGGACCGCGCGTTACTTCGAACTCCACACTGGCGCCTTCATCCAGGCTCCTGTATCCCTCCGTCTGGATGGCCGAGAAATGCACGAAGACGTCTTCTCCGTTCTCCCTTTGGATGAAGCCGTATCCTTTGGCCGCATTAAACCACTTCACTGTACCTTTTTCTCTCATTTCGATGTTTCCTCTTCCGAAAGTTGCAGATCGATCTCCCGCCACGCGGCGTCACAAACACAAAAGGGGGTTGCGGCCAACTCACGCAGCCCCCCTTAGACCTGTCCCGCCACGAAGATGAGAGTCAAAATGCTCCTATAGTATAACTCAGGGCGATGTCCAGTGGGCGTAAGCGACGGCACGTGGGGCAGGCGTCCACGCCTGCGGCGGGTCTCCAGACCCGCTGTTGACGCCGTTCGGGTCAGAACGGCGTCCGTGGCGGACGCGCACAGGCAATCTTACCCAAGGGAACCTTTCTCCGCCCGCCGGTGTCTATAATGATTCTAGGGAAGGCTCCCTGTGGCCACTTCCATCCTGGACCTCAACGCGCACAATACGGCGGCGGCGGATTCCGAAGATCTGGCGCTGGTTCGCGCCCTCCGGGAAGGCTCGGAGCGCGCCTACGAAACGCTGCTGCTGCGCTTCCAGCAGCCGGTCTATAATCTTGCTCTGCGCCTCTTGAACGACCCGTCCGACGCCTCCGATGTGGTCCAGGAAGTGTTCCTCAAGGTCTTCCGCAATGTCGGCCATTTTCGCGGCCAGAGCAGCCTGAAAACCTGGCTTTTCCGCATCGCCATCAACGAGGCCCACAACCAGCGGCGCTGGTTTTTTCGGCACCGCCACCGCGAGGTGGGCATCGAAGACGAGCAGGACGATTGCCGCAGCCGCGCCGACACCCTGGCCGATGCCGCCCGGTCTCCGTTCGATTTCGTGCTCGATCGGGAAAGGCAGGCCATGATCGAAGCCGCCCTCACCCGCATCAATCCCACGTTCCGGGCAGCGGTGGTTCTGCGCGATATCACGGACCTGAGCTATGAAGAGATCGCCGAAGTTCTGCAGGTTTCCCTCGGCACCGTGAAATCGCGGATTCTGCGGGGCCGCGAAGCCCTGCGCCAGGAGTTAGGAAAGAAATTGCAATCGCAACCCGTAATGCAATGGTTGCCCAAGACGGCAGAGTAGGTGCTATGAGTTGCCAAACGGTGCGAAATTCGCTCTCGGAATTCCTGGACCACAGAGTCTCCGGGGATGAACTGGCGCGTGTGGCCGGGCACGTGGCGGAGTGCCGCGAGTGCGCCGCGCATCTGCGCGGCCTTTCCGAGTTGCGGGAGGGTCTGAAGAGTCTGCCGCCCGTGCCTGTTCCCAGCCGCCTGGGGACGCAATTGCTGGTGCTCGCCTCGCGCGAGCGCGCCCGCTGGAATGGCGCCAAAACGCTGCCGCTGGCGTTGCATACCTGGGCCGTCAATATCAAGCTGGCCGTCGATAATCTGATGCGCCCGTTGGCCCTGCCTTTCGCCGGTGGTTTGGTTTCCGCCCTGTTGCTGTTCAGCCTGCTGGTGCCTACGCTCGGTTACCGGCCCAGTGTGCTGAACGATGTCCCAACCGGGTTCTACACCGCCGCCACCCTGGTCGAGGTTTCCCCGCTCGCGATCAATAGCGATGAAACGGTGGTGGCGCTATATGTGGACTCCAAGGGCCAGGCCACGGATTATTCCGTGCAACAGGGAAAGGTCAGCCCGCAAATGCAGGCCGATATCAGCAAGATGATGTTCTTCAGCCGGTTTACGCCTGCCACTTGGTTCGGCCAGCCCACCAATGGCAAGGTACTGGTTTCCTTCCGCCACATCAACTACGTGGTCCGCGGCTAGTGGGGCAGGCTCCCAGCCTGCGGCGGCCTCTTAGGCCGCCCCTCCTGGCAGGCCTTTAACCGTGCCGCGTCAAAAGCTGGGCCAGCATTTCCTCGTTCGCGCCTCCGTCCTCGAACGCATAGCCCGCGCCGCAGCGCCCGAGCATGAACCGCTCATAATAGAAATCGGTCCAGGCCGCGGTGCGCTCACCACCCACCTGCTGGCCCGCGCGGATCGCGTCGTCGCCATCGAAATCGATCGCGGCCTGGCGCAGCGCCTCGCGCAAACGCTAGGGTACACGGCTTCGCCGCCCGGGAAGCTCGAAGTCGTCGAAGCCAATGCCCTGGAAATCGATCTCGCCCAATGGGGACCGGCCACCATAACCGGCAACCTGCCTTACTACGCCGCCACCGCCATTCTGGAGCGCGTCATGTCCCTCGGCCCGCTGGTGCGCCGCGGCGTATTCCTCACCCAGAAGGAGGTCGCGCAGCGCATCACCGCCTCCCCCGGCAGCCGCGACTACGGATATCTCAGCGTGGCCATGCAGCTTTCCGCCGATATCGAGCTGCTCTTCGAAGTGCCCCCGGCCGCCTTTCATCCGCCGCCCAAAGTGGATTCCGCGGTGCTCCGTTTCGTGCCGCGCGCCCGCGCCTCCGAGCTGGGTATCGCCGACCGGCTCGACTTTCTCCGCTTCGTCTCGCTTTGTTTCCGCCAGAAGCGCAAAATCCTGCGCAATAACCTGGCCGCCAAATATGGCGCCGTAATAGACGGTTGGCCGGAAGTTATGGTACGCGCCGAACAGATCGGCATCCCCGTGTTTGCGGCCATGTACCGCCGTCTTGTAACATAGCCCCTGAGGTGCGTATGAAACAGTCCCTTTTCCCGCTCGCCGGTGTCGCTTTGTGTCTGGCCGGCATCGCCCCGATGGCCGCTCAGGTGCCGGACGAATCGCCCGTTCCCAAGGTTCTGATGGTCGTGCGCGAGCAGATCAAGGAAGGCCGTGAGGCGGCGCACGCCAAGACCGAGGAAGCCTGGCCCCGCATCTATCAGAAGGGCAACGTCCAGAGCCACTACCTGGGGATGACCTCGGAATCGGGGCCCTCCGAAGCTTGGTTTCTAGTACCCTACGACTCATTTGCCGGCATGCAAAAGGAACGCGCGGAGATCGCCCAATCGCCCGTCGCAGCCGGCCTGGAAGCCGCCAATGTGCTGGATGGTGAGCTGCGCACCGGCTCCCGCACCCTGCTCTCCGTATTCCGCGGCGACCTCAGCTATCGCCCGGCGGACGCCATGTCGTCCATGCCCAAATGCCGCTTCATGGCAGTGACCGTGCTGCGCATCAAGTATGGCCATGACGCTGAACTCGTGCAAGCGGCCAAGCTCCTGATCGACGGCTACGAAAAATCGAGCTCCGGCCAGCCCGTCCTGGCTTACCAGGTGGTCTCCGGCGGCCCGTCCGGAACGTATCTCCTGCTCTCGCCCATGGAGTCGCTTTCCAGCATGGACGCCGCGCCCGCGCGCATGGAGGCCGCGCGCCAGGCCATGGGGGATCGCAACCGGCAGCATTTCGACGCCATCGCCCCGGAAGTAGTGCAGTCGGGCGAAAACCTGCTGTTCGCCTTCAATCCGCGGATCAGCTATCTCTCGAAAGAGTTCACCGGCCAGGATCCCGGCTTCTGGATTCTCAAGCCGGCCGAGCCGCCCAAGCGCAAACACTAACCGAACCAGCTAAGTGGGGCAGAACTCCAGGTCTGCGCGGGTCCTCCAGGACCCGCTGCCGGCGTGTCACCACCGCAGCTTGAGCTTCGCCTCGAACCTCTCCTCTGACCGCATCATCTCTTCCCACGTAACCGTGCGGTTCTCATAAGCCGCCGTGCGCCCCAGGATCGCCGTCAAGTTGCTCTCCACTGCCTGATCCGCATTGTTCAGCAGCTTGCCGGTCTGAATGCTGTCGATGAACGCCTTCACATTATTGATGGCGCCCTGCCGGAAGGTGTCGTCCTTCTTCGATCCCTCCCACGCGTTCTCCCCGGTGATTCGCACCAAGCCGCCATAGTGCGCGTCCACCGCGCCCTTGATGCCGAAGCATCGCACGCAAAGGTCGCTGAAGCTATTCGTCAACTGGTTCGAGCTGAAATCCGCCTGCACGCTGCCTGGGTACTGGTATGTCACTAGGAAATGGTCATAGGCGTCGCCCGTGTCGAAGCGCGTGCCGCTCCAATCCGTGCGTCCTCCCGTACCGTGCGCCGCCACGGGATGCCCCGCCAGGAACCAGTTGGCCAGGTCGATCACGTGGATATTCTGCTCCACGATAATATCGCCGCCCAACACGCGGTCCATGTAGAAATTCAGCATGCGCACCTGCCCCGGATCCATCCCCGGCTTCGACTTATCAGGCGCAGGTCTGCCCGCGTAATAAAACACCTGCGCGAAAACGGGCTTGCCGATATCGCCGCGTTCGATCCGCGCCGTCGCCTCCTGGAACACCGGCTGCGAGCGCGTCTGAAAGTCCACCAGGAAGCTGCGCTTCCCTTGCGCGCGTTTGCCGCTCTCGACGATACTGCGGCAACCCGGCACATCCACCGCTACCGGCTTGGCCAGATAGACGTGTTTGCCCGCGTCCACCGCCGCCCGCGCCTGCTCCGGATGGTAATAGGGCGGCGTCTCGATGGCCACCGCGTCCACTCTCGATTCGATCAGTTCGCGATAGGCTTCCGGTCCATAATAGACACGCCCGGCATCCACCTTGAAGCTGCCTTGCGTGGCATCCAGCCGGTCGCGCATCACATCGGCCAGCGCCACGATGCGCGCGCCCGCGAACTCCGGAAAGAACGCGCCAATCCAGTTGCCGCGGCCGCCACAGCCGATCAGTCCCACTTCCACGGCTGAGTTGGCCTGCGTTCCGAAAACCGTCTCCGGCTTCAGCAGCAGGACCCCGCCGGCTGCCGCCTTGAAGAAATCGCGGCGCGAGTTATCAGGTTCCACAAATAACCTCCAGCGGTAGTTTATCGCATATCGTCAAGGTCTACCGAGCCGCGACCGTCAGGGAGCGGTTTCCGCCGATCAGCGCGCCTTGGGCGTCTGCGCATCCGCGGCGGGCGGCGCCTCCAGTTGCCGCTCCAGCGCATCCAACTTCTCGTTCAACTCGCTCAGCGTAGCCTGTTCCCCTTGCAGCGAATTGGCGAGTTCGCTTTCGCGCGCCCTCAATTGCTGACCCGGACCCCGGCCGGCGATCGTTTTGAAATGCGCGCGCACGTCCTCCAGTTGCGCGCGGCGGCCAGCATCCGTCTCGCTCGAAATATCCTGTTCGATCTTGGCCAGACGTTCGGTGGCATCCGCCTGCTGCGCCGTTTCCGCCGCGACTTGCTTGTGCACCTCGTCCAGTTGTTGCGATATCCGCGCCACCCTGGCATCCTGCAACTGCGTTCGCTGCAGGATCAACTGCATGAGCGGTCCCCGTGTAGCCGTCTTCTCAAGGTTGATCCGCAATAGCCGGACCTCCTCCAGCAGTTTCTCCAAAGTGGCTCCGTCCTGGCTTGCAGTTTGAGCCTGCGCCACGGCCGCCAGGAAAACGAAGGCGCCCAGTCGAAAGAACGATTTCATAGGTGTCTGCCTCAACCGCCAGTATAAAAGGCTGGGTAAGCTGACAGCGGGAGTCCGGCGCCAGCCACCCGAACGTCGCGCAAAAAGCAAGCTGCTCGCCCGGCCCGCCCGCTATGAGCACAGAGGATCGATTTCCTGGCCGTCGAATTCCGGCATATAATAGGCGTATAGACGTTTGAGTGTTTATCAATTTCAGCGTATACGTGGACGATCTGATCGGGAATGTCTACTTCACAGATTGCGTGACGTGCGAGACCAAAGACAACGACGACGTTAAACATCACGAACCCCATACAGCCCAGTGCCTTCCTGAGGAGCTCGCTCTGCTGAAACAAGCGGCGCTGTTCATTACCTTGGGTACCAAGTCTTGGAAAACAATTCGCGGCCTTGTGCCTCGGCTTTCACCCGTCCCTTGGGACTATCAGCATCTGAGAAAACCACCGCGGGCGAATTCAGGTATCATGGACGTGCACGGCGTGCTTTTTGAGTATCCAGCCAGCGCAGGCCTGGGTAGAGGACCGTTCGTGATCCCCCTAACATTTCCGGGCAGTCGGCCCCCATTGCGCAACAGCTTCCTTGAATACGCTAAAAGACGGCCTAGCGGCTCTCAGGGCAAAACTTCGCTCCTGAGAAATTGCGGCCACCACGCGAGGGTTGGCTCTTAGATGGCTGAAAGCCGATCGCTACCAGTTACTCATCCATCACACACCGGAACCCCAGCGTCCCCGCGCGATCCTTGGAAGGCGCCATCAGCAGATACTTCCCGTGCTCGTTCAACTTATAAGCTTGCGGGAAATACCACATCGACCCTTGCGGCTGATAGTAACTCCCGCCCCGCACAATCGCCGCGCGCGTATGTTCATCCACAAACTCATCCGTCCATTGCCACACGTTGCCGGTCATATCCATCGCACCGAACGGACTGGCGCCCGCCGGATGCGCATCCACATCCGCCGGACCGGGCAGATCGCGCCCCTTATATGCCGCGGGAACCGCGTGCGCGTCCCAACTATTGCCCCACGGATACAGCCGCCCATCCGTGCCTCCCGCCGCGTATTGCCATTCCCACTCGTGTGGCAGCCGCTTGCCCGCCCACGCCGCATAAGCCCGCGCATCTTCCAGTGACACCCATGTCACCGGCTTATTCGCCCCGCCCTCTGCGTAAATTCCGTTGCGCCAGTCTTTCAGGAAGTTATGATCGTCCGCCGGATGATATTTGGTCGCGTCCAGGAACTTCTTGAAGCCGGCATTAGTCACGGGATACCGGTCCATATAAAACGATTTCATCGTCAATAAGTGATGGTGCACCCGCCGCGGCGCATCTTCCCATGGATACTGCACGTCCAGCCCGATCCAGTTGAATCCCTCGATCTCGATGCCGCTCACCTGAAAGTCGAACGCCCCCGCCGGCACGTGTACCATGCCCGCGGGGCTGCCCGGCGCCGGCTTGGTGGCCGCGGTCTCCGCCATCCGTTGCGGCAGGAACTTCCACTCGTGCGACAGGCTCTCAAGCGGCACGCGCGCCCATTGCCGCATCTGCGCGAGCGTCGCATCCAGCTTCTGCCCGGCCACGCCCGCTCCCGCCGCCAGTATCGCGCCGAACCCGTTAGGCTCCATCGCGAAGCTCAACACCGCGTCGCCGCCCTCCACGCGCGGCTTGATTTCCGCGCCGTTCCACACATCGTAATAGCGCGCGCCTTCCACGTGCCGCACCCGCATCTGCTCCCCGCCGACATCGTATTCGTTGCGATTCACCACCGTCCACAGCGTACGTCCCTCGCCCGGAAAGCGCGTCGCAAAAACGCCATACTGTAGCGTCGGCGCGTAAGGCTCCCACTCGCGCTCGACCAGCAAATCCGCGAATTGCCGCTCCACGTACGCCACCCGCCGCAAAGCCTCCGCATCCCGCTGCGTGATCTGGTTCCAGATGCCCCAGATGTTCTCCCAGCTCTCATAGCCCACGCCGTTGAAGAACGCGGCTTGCAGATTGTCCGTCTTGTCGCGCGCCCACCGGTCGCAGACATTAATCATGTGGCGCGGCTCCAGCCATTTCAGCTTGCTCACCATGGGCGCGAATGGATACTTCCAGTAGCCCCAGCTCTGGTTGTTCCACATCAGCATCTCATCCGCGCTGGGAGATCCTTCCGGCTCGAACGTCACCGGATGGCCGGTCTGGTCGGAGGCCGTCCGGTAAGCGCGCGGCATCCCGTTGAAAGTATCGCCGTTCACCCCATCGGCCCCTATCTCGGCCATCAGCTGCGCAGCCGCGTTCCAGTATGGCTGCGCCACATCGCGCGTGCCCGTGTCCCATGGCATGCTCGGAAAAAACACGCGCACGCCCCGCCGATGGAAGTCTTCCACCATCCGGTGCAGTCCCGCCACGCCGCCCGGCATGTCGCGCGCCAGGTCCCACTGATTGCGATTGTCGATGCCTATGTTAGGATACACGGGCCAGATCAAGACGCTGTCGATGCCGCCGTAGCGCTTGTCCAGATCGTCCAGGTAGCGGTCCACAGTGTACTTTCCCGCCGCTGGATCGTGGAAGTAGCGCTCCTCCGCCATCATCTGCGGCTGAATAAAATCTCGCTGCGTCCACAGCAGTTCCGGGCGCTGGTATTCCCCTCCGTCGTAGCCCATGCGGATCAGCCGCTCCCGCCGCCACTGCCTCAGGTCCTTGAGCCACGCCTCGTGCTCGCTGCTTCCCGCGATCTGCCACTCGCTCAACTCCGAAATCCAGTCCGGCGTGGATCGCCGCCCAGGGCCGGGTATCTGGCTGCCTTCCGGTGTAAATCGGGTGTCTTGCGGCATTACCGCTAGTACTGCCGCGAAGAAAATGCCGGTGAGTCGCTTCATCACCGAAGAACATATCATGCATAAGTGCCGAGTGATTAACATTTCGCAATGCGCCGTAACAGAGTAAAGTTTTCCCTCACAGTGCAGAAATGGACGAAATCTCACTAACCCAAAAGTGCAAGTCCTTGACAATAGGTGCGCCTGTCATCGGCGTGAAAATTGCTATAGGGAGCGCGAGGAGATTATGACACGCATCACTCTCAGCCTAGGTCTTTTAGCTGCGGCGCTGCTTACCGGCGGCTGCGCGACCAAGAAGTACGTACAGGACTCTACCGCCCCGATCCAAGCCAAGGTAAACCAGGTCGGCGACCAGGCCAACAAGCAGGGCCAGGAAATCCAACAGAACAAAACTGACCTGACCGCCAGCATCAACGGAGTCGACGAGAAGGCCCAAAACGGCATAGGCGCCGCGAAAGAGCAGGCCATGACGGCCCAGACCTCCGCGAAAAACGCCATGAACCGGGCCAACCAGGCGGCGGATCTGGCAGGCAAGGATTCCGAGGAGCTCAGAAGTCTCCGCCAGCAGGTCTCCAATCTGGACGACTATAAGCAGGTCGCCGACCTGACCATTCCGTTCGGGTTTAATAAGTACGCGCTCACCGAGAAGGACCGCGCGGATTTGGACAACATGGTCACGGCCGCCTCTAAGAACAAGCGGTATTTCATCGCCGTGGAAGGCTTCACGGACCGTACCGGCTCGCGCCAGTATAACGAAGCGCTCAGCCGCAAACGCGCCGATGCCGTCACCGAGTACCTGGTCGCCAAGCACGACATCCCCATTTACCGCATCCACATGATCGGACTGGGAGCGGAGAAGCCGTTGGATGACGGTCGCACCCGCGCCGCGCGCGCCAAGAATCGCCGCGTGGAAATCAAGGTTTTCAGCGCCGACGAGAGTTATTCCCTCTCGCAGTTGCCGCCGTCGTCCGCCGGGCAACAGGCGCAGGCTCGACTACCGCAGCAATAGAACCGCCGGCCGCGCAAGCCGTCGTCTAGCGTCGGGTGGGTCCCTCGGGACCCACCTTTTTTTGTGCCCGCAAAGCCAGCCACCAGATATAAACCCCCAGCAGCCCGGTGGTCATTTCCAGCAGCGCTCCGGTCATCACCAGGTGGCGGGAAAACTGCCGCAGTTGTTCTCCCATGATCGCGCCGGTCAGTTGCAGGCCCAATCCCCCGCTGAGCAGCATCAGGCAGCGGTCCGGACGGCGCGCCGCCACCAGCAGCGACCAGAGGATCAGGTCCAGAATCACCGCGCAGATGTTCAAGTCGCGGCTGATCAGGGTCATCTGCAGATTGAAGTTTGAGCTGCGGTGGATCGCGACGGATATGGCCAGGATCAGAACCGAGGCCAGGATGAGCCAGCGGCGCCCGATGGTCTTCTGCCCGGAATACCGGGCTGCCTGGTCGATGAACGCGATCACCACGCAAAAAACCAGGACATCCAGGATCGCCTCGTCCATCCAGTAATAGAAGTCCCGCACCGTCTGCGGCGCGCCTTGCAGTCCGATCTCCGCTATGGTTGACACCAACAGTGAAACGACGTAGGCGAAGACGAACGGATACTCCCGGTAACTTCCCCGCAACTGAACGGAGATTACCCTAACGTCGAGCCACAGGCCAATCGCCCAGGCGGCATATTGAAGGGCGCGGTGCATTCTCCTCCGCGGGAGGCCCTCGCTCTTGCCGCCGCTCACCCGGCGGCGCTATTTAAGTTTTGTTGCCATCCCACGTCACCTGTGGGCTGGCCGGGCCATGCGCTACTTTACCACCCCACGGATCGGGCGGGAAAGTGGGGCCGTGCACTTGCGTCCCACCCCCTGTGGCGAGTCCCACAGCCGCCATGCAAACCGCGGCCGCCGAGCATATCAAGAAGCGAACTAACCGGCTATTCGAGAATTCGTTCATATACCTTCCCTTTGTAGTGAAAATCCAACACTAGCCCTCACGGAACATCGTCAGGGCTGCAACTTCAAAAATGCGGCGATGTACCGGTAGTGGTAAAGTTTGGGATTTGTTTCACTTGAATCGTAACGCAGATTCGGGGGTATACGGAAGACAATATCGAATACTAACCACCTGCCGGCTTGACACGAACGCGTTTACCGGGCCGCAACTTGCCGAGCCGCGACCGTCAGGGAGCGGTTCTTAGTGGCCCGGCGTGTACTGTTCTTCACGCCGCGCATACTTGCCGTCCGCGTGGGAAGGCCTCTTGCCCGACCGGTCCAGGCGCATGTCGGAAGCGACTTCCTCCACCATCGCCATCGTGACCGTCTTGCTTTCGAGCGCAAATGCCGTAAGCAGAAGATTATCGCACATGGCGTTGATCAATCGGGGAATGCCCTGCGTCCGGCTGTGGATCTCGCCCAAAATCTCGGGCGGCAAAATGGTCTGGTCTTTCAACCCGGCCCGCGTCATGCGCGACTGTATGTAATCCACGGTCTCTTCCAGCTTTAGGGGCTGCAGCACGCAGCGCAGGGCGATCCGCTGCTTCAACTGGCGGAACTCCTGGGCTTCCAGTTTGCGATCCAATTCGGGTTGCCCGGCCAGCAGAATCTGGAGCATCTTCCCGCGCCGGTTTTCCAAATTGCCCAACAGCCGGATTTCCTCGAGCACGTCCCAATCCAGGTTGTGCGCTTCATCCACGATCAGCACCGTCGTGCGTCCCGCGTTGGCGCTCTCGATGATCATCTCGTTCAAGGCGAACAGCACCTCGGTCTTGGATGTGCGCGTGCATTGCAGATCGAAATCGTAGGCGATCATTTCGAAAAATTGCTGCACGGTCAGGCGCGAATTGAATAGCGACGCGTATGCGATATGCTGGCTTCTCAGGAAGTCGCGCAGGCATTCCAGCATGGTGGTCTTGCCCGTTCCGACTTCGCCCGTGAGCACCACGAATCCCTTGCGGCTCTGCACCCCGTAGATCAGGTTGGCGAGAGCTTCCTCATGTTGCACGCTCCGGAAAAGGAACGACGGGTCCGGGCTCATGTTGAAGGGATTCTCGGTGAACCCAAAGAAAGCTTTGTACATTGGCAGACGCGCTTGTCTTTATCTTAACATGCGTCTTGTGGGGCAGCTTGGTAAGCTGCGGCCGATTGTCAACCGGCCCACCTCCGCTGTCCTACACCTTGGCCGATTTCGTCGGGCTGATCAGGATGTGCGCGTTACGCCCTTCCATCCGCGGCGCGCTTTCCGCCGTGCCGAATGCCGTCAGGTCCGCCGCAAAGCGAGCCAGGAGATTGCGGCCCAGATCGGCATGCGCGATCTCCCGCCCGCGGAACTGCACCACCGCCTTCACCCGGTTGCCCTCCTGCAGAAAACGGATGGCGTGGTTCTTTTTGAAGTCGTAGTCGTGGTCGTCGGTGTTGGGACGGAACTTGAGCTCCTTCACCTGCACCACATGCTGCTTCTTCTTGGCTTCGTGCTGCTTCTTCTTCTGCTCGTATTGATAGTGGCCGTAGTCCACCGCCTTGGCCACGGGCGGCACGGCGGTCGGCGAGACGATCACCAGATCCAGCCCCAATTCCTGCGCTTTGCGCAGGGCCGCCGCGGTCGGCATGATCTCGGCCGTGCCGTCCGGGAAGACCGCCCGCACTTCGCGCGCGCGAATCGACTCGTTCACGTTCTCTCTACGGGCTGGCCTGCGAGGAGGTAAATTTCTGCCTGGACCCATGTATGCGATTAAGCTATTGCCTTAGGATAGGCCGCGAAATTGCGGCGGAAGTTGCCAAGCCTGCGTGTGCCGGCCGGCGGGGTGAAGTCGTGAATAGAGGATAAAACCAATATAAAATTCGCCGTCTTAAAATAGTGTACTGCCAAACGCCATCGATTGTCCAGCATTTAGTGGAGGGCGGGCGTACGTCTCAAAATGGGCGGAATGTGGAGGCGCTTGTTTTTTGGCTCCTTGTCTTACGGCATTGTATGCCGTAAGATAGAAACATGGCCACTTCTCCTGAAGTTCCTCCCCGCGTCCGC
>Ga0181534_10001510_pt1 | contig 15105 bp, 12 predicted proteins | sample PEATcosm2014_Bin_37_FD_119758 | JGI IMG/M metagenome (GOLD analysis project Ga0181534, IMG submission 119758) | Peatland microbial communities from MTU Mesocosm Facility, Houghton, MI, USA - PEATcosm2014_Bin17_10_metaG | ecosystem: Environmental > Terrestrial > Soil > Wetlands > Peat | place... | reverse complement strand
TCCGCGCCGCAGGCAAACCTGCCAAAGTTGCGCTCACTGCCGTCATGCGCAAACTCATTGTCCTGATGAATCACATCCTTAAAAATCCCAACTTTGCACTCCAAAATTAAATACCGTTGCTCCAAGCTGCCCTCTTCCACCCTGTCAGCTTTTGATTTTCGCGCTTCCTCTTTTCACAAATCCGCCCGGTGACGTGTGCCGGACAAATGGCAGGGCATGGCCGGCGGCCGGATGCGGACTTCCGGCGGGCCTGGCCGCCGCCGTGGCTGGCTCACTCCCGCCACCCGGTTGTCGCCGGCGCCGCTCCAGCCACCAGACGGCCAGCGCGCCAAAGATGAATGGATAAAGCGTGATCAGCGTGATGTCCCGGCCCAGGTTGAAGGTCAGGATGATGCCCAGGCTATACAGGGGCAGCCGTCCCAGCGCGTGGATGTTCAAGTCCAGCCGCGCCAGCACCGCCGCCCAAAAACACATCAGCAGCGCCGCCGCCAGCGGCCCGAAAAAACGACCGAAGTTGACCACCCCCTGTCCGATGAAGCCGGTGGAGACGGTGGCAACGACTTGCGACCGGTCCGCCCCGCCATATTGCATCCCCCGGGCGATGGCATAGTCAATCCCGATCAGCGGCTTGCCGTGCCAGAGGGCGCGCGGGATCGGGTTCACCAGCTCCGCGAAATAGCGCCCGCCCCAGTTGACGTGGTAGGTTCCCTTGTCTATGAAGGTGCTCACCCAGCATAATTCCTCATACATGTTCAGCCCTTCGTTGCGGACTTTTTTCTGGCCGGCCAGGCTCAACCCCTTTTGTTCGAAGGCGGCGGTGATGTTCATCGTGCCGCGGTTGGCGATGACAAACTTCATCCATATGTTGATCACCAGAAAAGCCGCCAGCAGCACCACGATTTTTTTCCACATCCCGCCGCGCAGCCGCAGGAACACCCAGCCCAGCAGGGCGGGGATCGTTATCGCCAGCATCGAGTTGCGCGTGCGGTCAAAAATAAAATAGGGCCAGGTCAGCAGGACCAGAAGCAGGGCGCCACTGCGGATGCGCCGGTCCGTGGCCAGGGCCGCCACCACGCCAAACATCGCGGCGACCAGCAGTTGCAGATAGACGGCAAAGATGTCCAGAAAATCCAGGCCGGCCCCGATCCGCCCATGCGACCAGGGGCTGGCATTGTGCCCCAGGAACGGGAACAGGTAGAAGATGACTTCCGTCTTGATCCTGACGATGGCGATCAGGAACAGGACCAGCCAGACCGAGGCGCAGCCGGTGAACAGCGTGTTCAACGATTTTTGCATCTCCGGCTGGTCAACGCCCTGCTTGAACATCTGCAGCACCCCGCTGCGGCGTTGCAGATAACGGCGGTTGAGCCGCTGGTGGATGACTGGCGTCATCACCAGGAAAACCGTCAGGAACCAGGCCACCTGCCACCAGGCGTCTGACAGGGTGTCGGCGTCGAACAGGATGACATGATGGTGGGGGTAATCATTGTAGAAGACGTCGCCCACATACCAGGCCGCCGCCGTGGCCAGCACCACCAGCATGGGCAGTCCCGTGCCGTCGTTCATCCTCCCGAACGACCAGACGCCGCCGCCAATGAGCAGGGCGACCACCACCCAGAACGAAAGCGGCAATATGGACAATGTTTCAGACACGGATGGGAGATGGGAGATGGGAGATGGTAGGCGGCAATCAGGAATCCTTCCGTTTCCGTGACTCGGTTGAATGGATCAGGCCGGTTACCAGTTTTCCCGTTGCCACTGCCTTCCCGCATATCACCCCGGCTTCTGCGGACAGGCGTGGGTAGTTGTCTGTGATGACATAGTGCAAAGACCTGACTTCTGCTGAAGAACCGCGTGCGATGTTGTAAAACTGCAATTTTTCCTGAAGATGCTGTCGTTCGAATCCTTCCGCGATATTCGACATGATTGAAACACCGGCCCTTTGAATTTGACTGCAAAGCCCGAAATCCCTGGCAATTTCTTCCCGACGGGTCAATGTGTAAATGTCCCTGACCATCTGCCTTGCGTGTTTCCAACATTCCAAATCTTCAAATGTCATAAAATTGTGTTTTGTGTTTCCCATCTCCTATCTCCTATCTCCTATCTCCTATCTCCCACCGCCCAACCCCTCTTCCACCTTGCGGAGGTTCTCCGCCAGCCGGGTCAGTGTGAATTGTTTTGATTTTTCCAGGGCCGCGCTTCGTTGCGACTCCAGCAAGCCCGGCTCCGCCAGATAACGCCGGAACGTCCGCGCCAGCGCCCCGGCATCGCGCGCCGGAACCATGAACCCGTCCACGCCGTCACTGACCACCTCCCCGCAGCACGGCGTGGCGATGACCGGCAGTCCGTGCGCCATCGCCTCCAGTTGCGTGATGGCAAAGCCGTCGGACAGCGTCGGCAGCACGAACAGGTGCGACCGCCGATACCAGTCCGCCGCCTGGTCCCGTCCGGCCCGCCCGTGAAACGTCAGGTTGCCCGGGGCCGTCGCCACCGCCTCGCGTGAGATGCCGACGGGTCCCACCACGTCAAAATGGATGTTCTCGCCGGCCAGCAATTTTGCCGCCTCGATCAGATATTGAATCCCCTTGCGCAAGATGACCTGCCCGAGGAACAGCACGCGCAAGGGCGCGCTGGAAGAGGGAAGGGCAGGAGATCGGAGATTGGAGATTGATGGTTCTGACCTCTGACTTCTGGCTTCTGACCTCCCTCTCCCCTCTCCCATCTCCCATCTTCCATCTCCAACTTCAAAGCACAGCGGCACCACCACCAGTTTCTCCGCCGCGACGCCCTGCCGCAGCAGGGCCAGCCGGCAAAATTCAGAGTTCACCACGATGCGGTCCGCCAGCGCCCATTCCCGTTCGCGCCGTTGAAAGTATTCTTCCGGCACCGCCGTCGGCTGTGCCGCCCAGCCCGGCCATTGCTGCTCCTCGGCGCGGACCAGTTCCACCTCCGTGCGGTTCGGATCCATCTGGTTCAGGACGCATTTAATGCCCCGTTCCCGGCACCATTCCATTGCCTCCAAGGCGCCCGTGTCGTAGCCAAAAAAAATCGAATCCGGCTTCAGGTCCGGCCGTCGCTTCAGCGCCTCCCTCACCCGGACGGCAAACCGGCTCCCCACCTCGATGAACCCGTGATAAGGGCCGCCGGCGTTCTTGACACCTGAAATTTTGAAACCTGAAACCTGAAATTCATTCTGGTCTTCCGATTTCTGATTTCTGTTTTCCAGATTTCCGCTTTGATTATCAATTTCTGCTTTCTGCTCTCCAAATTTCTGATTTGATGAAAATGCTTTCTGACTTCCACCCTCTGCCCTCTCCCCTCTGCTTTCTGACTTCCAACTTCCGCCTTCCGCCTTCCGCCTTCTCAAGATCATCTCCCACCAAAGCGCCCGCAGGTTCCACGAAACAATTTCCGCCTTCCCCCTCCCAACTCCGCACTCCGCACTCCGATCTCCCATCTCCGATCTCCCATCTTCCAACTCCCGATGATGCCTCGCCGCCAGCGACCGGAGCGCCCCCATCTTCCATCTTCCAGCTCCCATCTCCAGCGCGCGCCGGAGCGCACCCCCCGCCCAAAAATCAGTATAAAGCGCGGCCAAGCGCCCGGACTTGTGCAAGGCGCGCGGGACGGCATAATGTTCGCGCGCCCCGATCTGGCTGCATATCCACATTGGATCTTAAATAGGAAGTCGTTAGAAAGGAGATGGTAGTTAGGAGCGAAGATCTGCGAGCCGGTGGTCAGTAGTCCCGCCCTCCGCCCTCCCATCTTCCCTCTCCAAGCTGCCAACTCCGCTCTCCCCGTTCCAAGCTGCCGGCTAGAACGTCTGCCCAAAGTTTGCGGGCGGCGGGGGCTTGTTGTTGGTGCCCCAGGCCTTGGCCCAGGCTTGCCAGTAAAAGGTCTGCTGCCCTCCGCTCGGAACCGTCACAAATCCGCTCGTCGGCGCTTGTGAATAATACACATTATAACTGTTCGCATTTTGGCTGTTGTCAAAAAGTATGACGGCTCCAGCAGGTATTTGCCAAGCGTAAGAATCTTCCAATACAAAAGTGACTCCTGATGGAACATTAAATGTAGTTACTTTTGGGCCGTTTCCATAAGTTAAAACATTAGTCGTTCCTGAAGATACACTTAATGGGTAAGGTGGATAAATGTTGTTGGAGTCCACCAGAACAAATTGCCCTACTCTGTAGAGAATGTTGCCATCAGGACTTCCTGTCAACCATTTTAATCCGGCATTTGCTTGAGAATTGGTAAAATAATTGGAATAAAAGTGAACATTTGTTGACAGACCAAATGACTCGCAACAAAATGTGGAATAACTAGAGAACACATAATTGCTAGAAACTATCACGGTGTCTGTGTTGTTAGGTGCAGGTGCGCCTATGGAAAGAAATACATTGGCTTGAAAAACACTGTTTCCTGAAATTATGATATTACTGTTGCAAAAAGTTCCTTGATATCCGTCACATCCTATGGCAACCGCTGTCACCTCACTGCCCCCCAAATTAAATTGGTTGCCTAGGATGGAAACATTGTCTCCGGGAACAAATTCAATACAATTGCCTCCATTTGCCGTAAAATTAAATAAATTAGACTCTATTGTAAATGGAGGATTATTGCCCCTGCCGCCATTGATGGCAAAACCATTTCCAGTGATGTTGTCAATGGTGTTGTATGCGAACAAACTGGGATAGCTTGAATACTGCTGGTAATACTCCGCAATCTGGAAAAGGTTCGCAAACAAGTTGCTCCTGACATCCCAGGATTGATAGACGTTTAACGCGGTGGCGTTGCCGTCGGCAAATGTGCTGTTATAGATCCCAAGAAAGCCGTTCGTGCTGCCGTCAATGCTCTTGAACTCCTCGCCCCGCCAATGCTGCACCAGCACATTTGTAAAGTAGGTGTAGTTCATGCTGACGGATAAGCCTCCGCCCATCACTAAGGCGCCATGCGTTACATCCCAGCCGGTTCCGTCCTTGAAACTGGCCGCAAAGCCGTGCTGGCTGGTATTGCCCTGCTGGACCCCGCCATCCATCGTCAAATAGGAAAAGGACAGCGGATAATTATAGGCAATGGGGGGCGCAACCTCCATCAGCCATCCACGCCAGACGGAGTTGTTTATCATGGTCCATGCACCCTGGCTTAACAGGGTGGTGGCATTGGTTCCCGCCCCGACAAAGTTGATGCCGCCCCGTTGCAGCACAATTCCAGACTGTCCATAGATTCCAGTATGGCTGGACGTCAGGAACAGGTATGTGCCGGCCGGAATATAGATGGTGTCATTGGTATCCGCCCCCACGGCGGCGATCGCCGCCTGAAAGTTCGCCGAATTGTTGTGCCCATAGGTGGCGAACGTATTGTTCAGCGTCGCCCCGCAAGCCTGTGAAACGATGATGTTCGTTCCATTTACCACGTTCAGGATGGTTGCCACCATGTCCTGGCAGTTGGGCGCAATGGACACGGCCCCGGCCCCGAACACTTCGATCGCCTCGCCGATGGCCGAGATGGGAATCTGGTTGGTCGTTGTCACCACCGCGGAATTGGCGACGGTGCTGGCAAAAAACTGGACGGCATCGCCCACCGCCCCAAAATTGGTCACATTGAGCGTGTTCTGCGCCTGGACTGAATTTCCAAGCCCGGCAAACAACAGGCACAACAGCAGCCAGAACCGGTGGACGAATGCCCGCCGCCCCCCTGATTTTCCTTCTCCGCATCCGATGGGGAGAAGGTGGCCGCAGGCCGGATGAGGTGTGCTTTGGTTGGGGAGAGGGCCGGGGTGAGGTGTCGAAATTAGGTAGTGCGGGCGTCCCGCCTGCTCCTTTCGGCGTCTCGCCGAAATAAACGACCAAACACTCATCCGGCGCGACGCCGGCTGAAGGCAACCGGGACGGTCGCGCTCCCAAATCCGATTTCCCTCTCCGCATCCGACGGGGAGAAGGTGGCCGCAGGCCGGATGAGGTGTGCTTTGGGAGTGGCGGGGGCAGGGGTGGGGGAGGTTGTTCCGAATCAAATTCATTTTTACGTCCGCCCTCACCTGTTTCCTCTCCCCCAAGGAGAGGACGTTCAACAAAGTAGCAGCCGAGGTCACGAGGCTCAAATCAGCCAGAAAATGGACGCTTTTATGGGATGGAATGGGTCTCCTCACGTCCTCTCCTGCCTTCGGATGCGCCCCGGCCTGCTTTCCGTCCCGCATAAACAGGACAGAACCTCCGTCCGCGACCCTGCGCCGGGCGTTGTTGACAGGTTCCAGTGTATTCATCATTCAGAACTTTAACCTCAAGTTCAAGATAGCAGACTAGCAATCCCCGCGCCAATTTATTTTCGCAACGACACAATTTTCAGCATTTCTGCTTTTCCTTCCCGACCTCTGTTCTTAATTTCCGCTTTCTGTTTTCCAAATTTCAAATTTTGATTTGTTGCTTTCAGCATTTCAGCTTTTTCTTTCCGCCCTTCGCCCTCTGCTTTCTGCTTTCAATTTTCCCAATTTCCGCTTTTGCCTTCCATTCTCCCCCTCCCCCTCCGCCCTCTTTTTTCCTCCCATCTCCTTTCCTCCCCACGCGCTCCGCGCTACGGCAGCTTCAACCACTCCCTATATTGCCGCCACGAAACCGGACGTCGTTTGCCCAGGCAATATTTGATGCCGCCCAGCGCCTGCCACCACCAGGCCGGTTCGCGAATCACCCAGCCGACGCCCCGTTTGCAGGCGTAACCAAACTGGGACAGCACGCGGTAAAGCGCCACCAACGGCATCTGCGGCATGGGACAGCGCATGACCGTGCTCCAGAATTCGTTGCGCGAATGGCGATGATGGTTGCGCAGCTCGCTGCGGGCCGCCCCCGAGTAATGATGGCGGATGGTGACAACGGGTGTGAACAGCACTTCATAACCCGCCGCCACGCATTGCAGCGCATAATCCGGCTCCTCATACATGTGGAAAAACTTCGGCTCAAAGCCCGGCAGTTGCAGATAGGTTGAACGCCGCAGCACTGCGCCCGAATTGGCAAAGGAGCGCGTCAAACATTCCGGGCCGAAATCCGTCTGCGTGAGCGTTGCCGGATACTCATCCGTGCGCTGGGGGAAATGGGCGACGGCCAGCGAGGGGCGAAGATGGAAGATGGAAGATAGAAGCTGGAGGCAGTCGGGTTGTTCCGGATGACTGTCATCATCCAGCGCCAGCACCAGATCGCCTTTTGCCTCGCGCATCATCCGATCCCGCGACGCCACCGAACCCATCCCCACTTCGTTCACAAACAACCTCAGTGTTCCACTTTCCACCTTCTGACTTCTGACTTCTGACTTCTGACTTCTGTTTTCCAGCATTTCATCATTTCTGCTTTCTGCTTTCTCCATTTCTGCTTTGACGAGTTGGATTGTGTCATCCGTGCAGCCGTCGGCGGTGATCAAAATTTCCAGCGGAGCCGGATTCAACGAGCGCAGCACCGCCAGCGTCCGGCGCAAGTCAGCGGCCCGGTTCTTGGTGGTGATCATGACGGAGATGGTCACAAAACAAAACGCTGAAAGGCTAAAATGTAGAAAACTGAAATACTGAAGCGCTGAAACAAGTTACCGTGACCGGATCTCATGGTTTGGTGAACAATAATCGGCCAGCGGCCCGCTCCTCCTCCAGGAATTCATACGGCAGGCGGATGCGCAGTCCGTAGAACTGTCCGCCCGGCAATCCAGCCACACATAAAACTCGAACGGCCCCTCCCACATCGCCGCCAGTTTGGCGCGGGGATTCCCGGCAACCATCTTCCTCATTTCCGCCGAGGGCAGATCTGATATCCGAAGAATAATCAGGTCATATTCCTTCTCCAAATCCGAGACATCAAAAACGCCGTCCACCACCAGACAGATAGGAACCGCCGGGCAATAGTGTCTCATGCTGGCCAGGGTTGCCTGGACCAGGAACTTGTCCCCGGCATGGCAGCCGGTCACAAAACCAAATGGAGCCTGCACGTTCATGCTATTTTGCCAGCCTTGCTGACAAGGCAAAACGCGATGATTTCAAGGCATAACGATTTGATGAAGAGACAAAACGATTTGATGATGAGGTAAAACGATTTGATGAAGAGACAAAACGATTTGATGATGAGGTAAAACGATTTGATGATGAGGTAAAACGATTTGATGAAAAGGCATCTTCCGATGATTTTGGAACAAAACGATTTGATAAAAGGACAACTCGCGATGGTTCCAAGGCAAAACGATTTGATGATGAGACAAAACACGATGGTTTTGAGATAAAACGATTTGATGAAAAGGCATCTTCCGATGATTTTGGGATAAAACCCTTTGACGAAATGCCCCCTTTCCGCCTGAATGCACCTCTCCAATTTGAAAATGGACGCTTTTTGCATGATTTTAGGTCAGGACACTCCAATTTCGTTCATTGATCGTCGCTTGTGTTGCAGTCCGGCTTTCCGTGTTTAAAACCGTCTGCCCTCCGCCCTCTGATTTCTATTTTCTGCTTTCAGCTTTCAGAATGTCAGCGTTTCAGCTTTTGCTATCTGCCTTCCGACTTCCCTCTTCCCTCTCCCATCTTCGCACTTCGCACTTCGCACCACTTCACCACTTCCACTCGTCCGTGCAACCATCCGCCGTAATCAAAATTTCCAGCGGGGCCGGATCCAACGTGCGCAGCACCCGGCAGGTGCGTTGCAAATCCGCCGCCCGGTTCCGCGTGGTGATCATAATGGAGACGGTCATGAAATGCATTCCATCCAAACTTCAATGTTTAAGGCCAAATCCCGGAACGATGAAGTATTTGCTTCAAAAGCCGGACATGAGGCTTTTCCAAATGACTTGGTAATTTTGCTTCGTCTATTTTGAGCGGACTTACACTGTCGTCAAACAAAAATTCTTTGCTGTCTTTTATTGAATGCCGCCAAGCCTCGTTTTCTTCCTTCCATCCTTCAAAACCTTGCTCACGACTTATTTTACGCGTTTTCCAGCGCGCTTGCAATTGCTTGGGAGAACGACACGGGTAGTGCTTATAAACAATGCGTTCCTTGGCGACAACGCCAGTATGTCGCGGCCACGCCCAATCATCTTTCCATATTAAACCGTCGCGATAACGGAATGCACGGGGTTCAGACCAGGCCACATAGTAATAGTGCAGGCAGTGCATGATTTTTTCAAACGTCATAGAAAATTCTATATCAGCAATGTCCTTTTCTGTTAGGACATACTCCACCATGGTTCCCCAGACAAAATCCTGTCCTTTGGGCACACGAGCCAGGAAAGTTCTGGGGCTTTCTGGATAAAATTCATCCACGTTCAACTGTAACCACCAGTCGCCGTTGGACGATTGATGGCGAAACTCATTGAAAACTTCAGCCCGCAAACCTTCCTTGAAGACTTTCCCGTCTTGTTTCCAAGGAATGATGCGGGGATGGTTCATGTTCTTGACAATCTCCCAAGTGCCGTCTGTGCTCCCACCGTCGTAAACATAAATATAATCTGCCCATTTGACGGACTCGCGAAGACAAACCTCAATGACATCGGCCTCATTCTTGCACAGTGCAATGCAATGTATTTTGAAATCGCTTTTCACAGATTTTTGACGTTGCGGGAATTGGCTGTTATGCCTTTTACCTGCTTCAACCAGCCGCGCGAATATCCGGCGAACAATAACCGGTCCTTGAGCGCCTTTTTATAGCCGGTCCAGGCTTTGCGCGTTTTTGGGAACTTGCGCGCGGGTGTGTTGTGCCATGACCGGTAATGCTTCATCGCCGTCTTGTCCAGCACCGAACGCCAGAGGCCGTATTGCGGATGCACCCATTCACCAAGAAAATCCCACGGCTTGGGATAGTCCAGAAAGTGAACCAGCGCGCCCATCTGGCTGCGGGATTTCCGAAGTGCCGGCCAGTTTTTCCTCATGTTGGCAATGCAGTTGAAACGTTCGTCCAGTTGCATGGCAATCCCGTGCAAGACCACGTTCAATGCGGACTGATCCCAATAATTCGGATGATGTTGCGTAAGATATTCCAAAGCCCGTTCCGTGACCCTTTGCCGCCGCCATTCGGCAATATTCACCAAAATGACTCCAGAATTATAATAAGGTTCCACCGGGCTGTTACCCAATTGCATGGCCACAATTCGATCCGCCGCACCGGCAAGCGGCGCTTCCGGCACCAAACCAGCCGGTGCGTTGCCCATGTCCAAAGATTGCAACTCATTGACATCCACTTCACATAAAGTGTCAGCATCCACATACAGGAAACGTTCCACATCCAAAGCTTGTGGCACGGCCAGCCGGTAGTAGGCGGCCCAACTACCATTTAGCCGTGGAAATCCGTTGAACAACGCCGCATTCACCCGGCGCATTTCCAAAGTGAATGGTTTGTCGAGCGATGCCAGCGTCTTGCGGAGCAACTCCATATCGGCCTCATCCAGTTTGTCGCTGAAGACAAAGAAGTGCGTTTGTGTCGCCGGGCTGATGTGTTCCAGCAACGAATACGCCGCCACATGGAGTCCTGGCAACACGCTTCGATCAGCACAAAAAACGATGTTCATTGAATTGAAACAGCCTATGTGTCAAGATGCAGTAAGATTATTTGGTGAAAATGGGGAGGAACAATTGTGACAACAACATGGCACCGCTAGGGCTGAGATGATTATTATCCCTGTAGAGAAGGGAACCTGAAGATTCAAGCAAGCATCTCTCCCGGTTGTCAAAAAAAAATGGAGAAGGGTTCAAAATAACTGCGCCGTTCAAAACCGCAGGCGCAAGATTCTCGTCCTCCAGACGGGATGCATCCGTGTAATTTGCCCTCGTGACGCCGACATCGGCCGAACTGCCTTTCAAGACAGCCTTTGCCAGTGCCATGCGCACATCCACTGGTTGGAAGGGGACAGTCTTGAGTATCCAAACTTTTGCTCCAATTCGGTGCAATGAGATAACAGTCGTCGCCAGTTTGTCAGCCAACTCCTTGGTTGCCCGCACTTTTTCAGCAGTATCAGCTTTTTTGTATCCAAAATATAACGGCCAGTTTGCTGCCAGCAGAACATTGGTAATCCCCTTTCGACGCACGTTTTCTATAACTGCTTCACTCCAAATCTTAGAAGTATCCTTCAGACTCGCAGAACCAGTGCTTTCATAATCCAATATAGGACATGTGGCCGCATGGGTTGCAAACTCTACAGTGGAAAATGAATCATCTGCAAGTTTGTCAAAAACCGGAAAGAGCACCATGGAATGGCTGTCTCCCCACACGAGACATTGAACAGGAGCACCTGGCTTGCCTGCCCGTGGAAATTTGCCCTGTTTGGCGTCATCCAAAGAACAATTCAAGTGGTTAGAAGCATCCGGACCACCGTTGTCATTCGATTCGGGGGCATCATATCGCAAGACCGCTTCCGGATATCGAGAGGGCATGCCATGGTTTATAACCAGCGTCGCTCCCAGCAGGGCGCAGCAGGCGGGCGAGACCAGGCCGAAGGTGAAAATCTTCCAACGCAGTGGAAACACCCGGCGGGTTCGAAACGGTTTCTCGACGAACATCCAAGAAAGCGTCGCCAACACGAGGCTAAGAACGAGCAATCCCACTCGACAATACCAACGAAGAATGTTACTATCCTGCCAGTATTTAGCATAAACCAAGATCGGCCAATGCCAGAGGTATAGTGAGTAGGAAATCGCACCTAAAAAAACAACAGGTCGAAGGGAAAGCATACGGGACAACGTCGAAGGCTGCCCAGCAAACCCATTGGCGTAAATCATCATGAGTGTGCCCATGCAAGGAAGAACGGCTGGCAGTCCCGGAAATGGTGTATTTTCATTGTAGAACCAAAACGCTGTGCCAACTTCAAGAAATCCGATCCAACCGAGAACTTCGCGAGTCCACTGCGGGATATTGTGATTGCGAGGTGCCATGGCTAGAAGCGCACCGCCAAAAAGCTCCCAAGCACGCGACGGCATTAGATAGAATGCAGCATCCGGCGCAGATCGGGTCTGTGTGATACTTAGGCAAAGTGAGGCGATAGCCAACAGGCCGACAACCCAGCGCAGAGAGGAAATCTTCCATTTCGACTTGAAAAGAAATAGCAGTGGAAAAAATAAATAAAACTGCTCTTCGACCGCGAGTGACCATGTATGCAACAATGGTTTCAGAGCCGCTGGCCCGGCAAAATAGCCGCTGGAAAGCCAGAAGAAAAAATTTCCCGCAAACACCGCCTGCGCGAGAACCGACTTTCCAAGGTCTAGGAAATGCGAAGGCAGCAGGATGAACCAGCCACCGATGACGGTGGCCACGATGACTACCGTGAGGGCTGGCAGGATCCGGCGAATGCGACGCTCCCAGAATTTCAAAATGCTGAACCCTCCGGCGGATTCCGCATCTTTGAGAATAAGCGAAGTGATCAGAAAACCCGAGATGACAAAGAAAACATCCACCCCGGCGAATCCGCCGGATAAGCCCAATTGAGCGTGAAAGAGAAGGACTGCCAAGACCGCAACCGCCCTCAGCCCGTCAATATCGGGCCGATAGATGAGGGACGTTTGCCGGTCAACAATGTCTGAATTGACAACGCTTTTCATTCGATGACACGACACCACAGATCAGTTCGCCGACTTGGAATCAACCAGAAAACTTTTTTCCTCCGGAACCAGTTCATGATAAAGATTGGCATAACGACGTGCCATCAATGAATCCGGGAAGTGCTTGATAACGCGCTGTCTGCCGGCGATTCCCATTTCAGTTCTTTCTTTTGGATGCTTCCATATCCACTGCAACATTCGTATCAGTGCGGACACGCTGCCAATTTCAGGATCCATCAATCCGGTTTCACCATCCGCCACTACATCGGCTAACCCGCCAGCCGAATAAGCCACGACCGGCGTTTCACAGGCCATGGCTTCCATGGCCACATTGCCGAAAGTCTCCACCCGGCTGGGCATGGCAAACACATCCAAGGCCGAATAAAACAGGGATTGCAAACGTGGCGTGCCCAGGCTGCCCATGGGGATTGTCTCGACTCCGCTGGCCGGCCATTTGCCCGCCCCCAACACCAGCAGGATGATTTCCCGCGCCGGGAAAATTTTCAACGCTTCCATTAAAACTTCAGCACCTTTGCGTCGCTCCTTAAAATCAAGGCAGGAAAAACCCACGACAAATCTGCCGTCCGGAATTCCCAATGCCCGTCTGGCAACCGCCTTATCCACTGGCTTGAATTGTTCCGCATCCAGACCGTAATGGATAGTGCGGACAGACTTGGCATATTTTAAGAGGCCGGAACGTCGCGCCTGGGCTGTGGTCCATTCACTGTTGCCCACGAAATGAAGGTTCGTTCCGGCGTAGAGTTTTTCCTTGATGCGGAAAAATTTGCGCGTGGCATCATGTAGACGAGGATTTTTTTGTTGTGGACAATTGCCACATTCTTTAGTGAATCCATCGCAGTCTCCCGGATAATGGCAGCCGCCGGTGATGGGGATCAAATCATGCAACGTCCAGATTACCGGCAGTCCCGGTGGCAGCGATTTGAAAAAACTGGGAAGATCCAGCCATCTCGCCACCCAATGCAAATTGACCACCAACGGCATTATCCCCGTGGCCTGGATGGATGTTTTCCGGATCCAGCGGGGGCTGGTGACAAAGCCTTCAGGCGCTTCCCGGCGGCTGCGCCAACTTGTGGCAATGGCAGCCGCATTACGCCAGAAAAAGGAGCGGTTTTGAAACATGGGAACATAGCTGGAATTGGGCGCCTCACCCGCGCCATAATAGAAATGGCTGTCCAGCCCGTTTCGACTCAGGGCGTTGTGAAGACGCATCCCTGCGATGTTGGCTCCTCCACCCAGATGGGATGCAAAATGTGCAATCATCGACTCATCCCTTTAATGCCTGTCCATTAACCTTGGACATCAACTGCTCAAATGATTCGATAACTTGTTGGGAACTAATTTCGGTCATACAGTGTTTTGAATACGGACATGGTGCCCAAAGCCAGCACGGGGCACAAGACACCGGATTGTAGAGATTGGAATTACCCTCGTAGCCACTTTGCCACGGAGCCTCAAAACCGCCATAAATTATCACCGACGGAATTTCTGCGGTCGCCGCCGCATGCATTAGAAAACCAACTTGCCCCACAAAGCCACGACATTCGCTTAGCGCAACGAACACCTGACGGATCGAAAGTTTTCCGCAAAGGTTCACATCCACATCCAATGGCGGATCAGATGGCGACCCAAACTGGGCAATGGCATACTGTTTGCGAAGCGAGGAGGCAACCTCTTGAAATTTTTCAACGCTCCAGTTCTTGTTTTGAGTATGAGCGCTGTTTCCAGTGGATTGAATTCCAATCCAAGGCTTGTCGGATTTGGGAAGAAATCTTTGCGACCTCTCCTCCGGCGTTAAAAACATAACCGGGCGTTTGGGCGTTTCAGGCAAACCCACCCTTTCACACAGCAAGGTAAAAATATGCTTTGGAGGTATGACACCATGTTGGTTGTAGTCAATGTATACCGTTTCTTTTACTATCTGAAAAAGCTTTAACAACCGCCGCAGATAGACAGTGCTGGTGTGGCTCTTGCACGGCAGATGACTCACATGGGGATTTCCATGATAAATTTCAGGGTGCGGAGAACCCACCATAAAGGTCTTCCCGGTGCTGCTACCTAGATGAAATAGCACTGTGTTAAACAACAGGGAGTCGCCGATTCCATGAAAATAAAGATACAATTTTCTGTTCATAAAAACCCAATGCCTAGGTGCTGTTTTTGGAACAATGCTGAAGCAACGATTCATAGAGCGCGCGGTAGGCGGCTGCGTTCCGGTCAAAGGAGAAACGTTCCTTCACCCAGACCTCGCAGGATTCCCGCCAGCGCATCCTCAACGCTTCATTTTTCAACAAACTTGTTATCGCCTGCGCCAGGGCATTTGAATCACCGCGCCCGACGAGCTGTCCGTTCAGGTCGTTTTGGACGATGTCCACGATTCCGCCCACGGCAAAACCCGCGACCACCGTGCCACAGGCCACCGCTTCGAGCGCGGTCTGGCCGAAAGCCTCTTCCAAAGAGGGAATCACAAACACGTCGGCGGCGCGATAAATCAAACTTTGCAGCGGGTCGCTTTCAATCGGCCCGAAATGCGTGTGCTTGAATTG
>Ga0181534_10001509_pt1 | contig 15123 bp, 23 predicted proteins | sample PEATcosm2014_Bin_37_FD_119758 | JGI IMG/M metagenome (GOLD analysis project Ga0181534, IMG submission 119758) | Peatland microbial communities from MTU Mesocosm Facility, Houghton, MI, USA - PEATcosm2014_Bin17_10_metaG | ecosystem: Environmental > Terrestrial > Soil > Wetlands > Peat | place... | reverse complement strand
GCGACCCTCCCGCTTCGGGTGCTGCTACCACTTGCTGCTGCTGCTGAGGCATGACGCCGGCTGCGTCGCCGCCGCTTTGACTTGGCCATGACGATGGGTGATTAGAGACGGAGAGGTGTATTCAAGACTTGAGCGAGGTGTACAAGCGAGGTCCAGTCACACGGTCAGTGCTGGAGCATGGCCTTGATCGCCCTCAGCTTCTGGGCTTCTTGGAGGATCCTCGCGTAGCCTTTGCTGGCGGCCGATGCCGGCTTTCGCTTTGCCGCAGGAGCACGCCTCTTGGCTGCCGCCGGGGTCTTCTTCCTGGCGGCGGCGGGAGCAGACTTCCGACGCGACGAGCTGCTTCTCTTGCTTCCTCCGCTTTGCTTCTTCCTCTTCACGGACTTTCGCTTCTTCGGCATGCTCCCGCTCTGGCTGCCGGACTCATCAGAGTCGGACGACGACGATGACGATGCCGACGATGTCGAGCTCGAGCTCGACGAAGAGGACGACGACGACCGAGAGGAAGACGAGGTCGACCTCTTCTTCTTCTTGCTCCCCGGTGCCGCCGCCCGCGCACCCCCCGGAGCCGACTTTTTTGCAGCCGCGGCCGGTGTCTTGCCCGCAGCCGCAGTCGCAGCCGCTGGCTTCTTCTTCTTCTTCCGCGCCTTCTTCTTATTCTTCCCAGCGGCGGCAGAAGATGACCCGCTGCTTGGCGGAGGACTCGCTGTAGCACCTGGAGAAGGCGACAGCGGCCTCGTCAGCTCCGAGGTCTTCTTCTTGGCGGCTGAGGCGGTGGCGGCGGCAGCCGGGCCGCTGCTAGGCGCCCGCCTGGACGCGATGCGTTCGAGCTGGGCCTTCTCCTCGTCGTCCAAGTCCGATCCGGTGCTGGTCCCGATCTCTTCTGACTCGCTTCTGGAAACGGTAGAGGAGACAATAGAGTCGTCGTCCGTGGTCGGGAAATGAGCCATATCTTCCAGGCAGCAGCAGCAGCAGCAATGAACCAACCTAGAAAAAAACCAGATCAAGGCTTAGGGTAAAGACAGTCTTGTCGCGGACTCTGATTGGCTTCAGAGCCTTGTCGAGGAGCCGCAGGCGTAACTCCTGCACGTCGCCCGTCAGCACTACGCCCTCGCCCTTGAAGTTGCTGCGATCCAACATGAGCGCCAAGAGACACTTTGTCCCCAGGCCGTGTATCTCGCAGTTAGTGTCTGACGAGCTCGTCACCATGTGCAGCGGATAGTATCCTTCGAGAGGGTCCTCGCGGAAGTCGTCTCGCGCCTCCAGGAGAACAGACCGCTTGTCGTAGTAGAGCGGGAAGGTGATGCTTTTCTCTGACTGCAGGTAACGCGCGAGTGGCTGCGAGAATTCCAGCTCGAGATCGAACTTTGCCACTGTGGCATCGTGCTCATCGAACTCGCGACTCTCGATCAAGATCTCGCGCAGCCCAGTTGGCTTCACGTTCATCAGGGCTGGATCTACGTTGAGCAGACGCAGTGCCTGGTCGATGCTGAAGGCGAGGACGTCGTTGGCGGCGTTTCTGTTTAGCGGTCTCTTGTTGGCCAACGCGATCGGAAGCCAGTTCTTGGTCAGGAAGACGATGTCCATCCACACTGACTTGATGTCATCAGAAGCAGCGGCGGCCTCGACGTCGACATCGTTGGGATGTTTTAGCCCCAGGTAGCGGAGATCGATGGGCTCGTCTGCTTTCAGTCGCTCACCAGACACCTTCATCAGCCCGGCGCGGTCGTTGACAAGGCCGTACACACGCTCGACGCGGGGTGCTGTTTCCGTCGAAGTTGCATCCCCAGCAGAATCCTTGGGCGGCCGGCGGGGATCGGTGTCGTTGATCTCGCGCACCGCGTTCTTGCTAAAGCCCAGAGCCTCGAGAAAGAACTGCTCGCTAAAGTACATGGCCGAGTGCGAGGGGAGGAGGATCTCGAAGCGGACGGTCGGACCCTCCACGATGGTGGTGACTTTGGGAAAGTTGGCGAGGCGTGCGTAGAGGGCTTCGGCAGGGATCATGGCTTCGGCAAATTTCTTTGCGACGTCTGCCGGAACAACGCCTTCCTGCAACACGTTCTCGAGGTGGAAACCGAGCCTGTCGGTACCACCGTGGAAGCGCAGCGAGGCGTTCATGGCGTAGTCGCTCTTCTTCTCGTGGATGTAGCCAGACCACGCGATGGGTGTTGCTCGGAAGCGGGGGTTCTCGCCGTACGGGACAAAGTTAAGAGCAGTGCGCAAGTTGATGGGGAAGAAACACTCTTCGTCCCCGCCCTTCATCATAGCCTGCGTGGTGTAGATCATGGACGTGCGGCGGGTGCAAAACCGCTTTGGCGATGACTCCCTCGACGCCCCCGCCAACTTCTTCTTCTTGCGTGCCGCCGACGCCATCCTGAAATAGAGAGTGAGCGACTGACTCAGTCGTCGTCTTCGTCCTCCCCGCGAGGAAAATTCGCTGCTGTCAGATCTTGTTCGTAGAAAAGCGTCGATTTCCCATTCTCGTCCGTCACGCCCTGAAGAGAGTACACCTAGAAGTGGGAAGAAGTGTTGAGGTCAGTGACGCTGCTGCAATTGACGTCTCAACACACCCCCGAACTCACCGGAACGATAAACAGCTTCCAGTTGATCTTGGTCAGGCTTGCTTCGATGATGTAGACCTTGGGGCCAAAGCTGCCCTCGACGGACGGCTTCTCGAAAATCTTCTTTTTGAGCTTGGCCTCCACGCGTCTAGCGAGGAGGACGCGATCTCCCGGAAAAAATTTCCAGATGTACTTGGCAAAGTGGCTCGGATACCGCAGTCCCTCCGCGATATTAAACAAAATCGCTGATTCTCGGGAATGATGTATCAAATTCATCACTTCAAGATAATTCTCTTTGGAGACATCTTTTCTGCGCACATTGGTTCCGGCGATGAATTGCTCGTTGTAGTGTTTGACGATCCCCGGCAGTCGGTCCAGCCACCGGCCGTCGCCGTGGGCCCGTTCCGATTGCGCCAAAAATTGTTTAATCGTGCGCACGAGTCTCTCGGCTCTGAAGCATTTCGTGCGTCCCCTGCGAAAGAAGGAAGGAAAGAAGGGGAGCAAATTAGCATTCTAGACCCGACGTCCGATAGAGTTTTGGTCTCACCTCAAAAAGTTCCACGAAATATCGAATTTTTTCTTGATGAAGCGGCAAAAATAATCATTTTGCGCGATGGCAGCATCTCGGTCGCTCTGGAACAGCGAGATCGAGTTGAAGCCGTACCGCGCCATCTTGGTGCAGGCCTTCATCCAGGAGCGCTTGGTAAAGTCTTTGCACGGGATGACGCTGATCGCGCCGCTAACGAGCTCCACGCCGACGAGCGCTGCGGCGTAGCCGCGGTTGAGCCGGCGAAAACGTGGATATATATGGCACATGTCAATCTGTACAATTCCTGCAAAGTGGTGAAAACAGCTCTCGTCAGTTTACTGCAGCAGCGACAGCGGCAGCAGCATTCACTCTGCTCACCATATCTCAAGATGGACGAGGACATGTAGCGTAGCGGGCGCCTGTACCGCGCGCCAAAAGCCATGTATTTGAACTCGTGTCGCAGCCGTCTCAGGCGTTTCTTGTCGCAGTGCAGACCCTTCTTGCGGCAAAAGGCCTCGAGCTGTTTCATCGAGAGCGTCTTTCCGTCCCTCGCGTACGAGTCAAAGTACTTTTGAAGTTCATCCATGACGCTCAGAAGCTGACAGTGTGGACGCAGTCCTGAAAGAGAAGAGAAGGAACAAGTTTTTTTTGCGGTTCCCGCTGCAGGAGGAGCAGTCGGGGTGTGGACATCGTTTCTTACAACGGCTCGACGCTTGAAATTGAGCCCGTGGGTGATGGTCTTGCTTTCGGCGACGAGAGCCATTTCGAAGCCAGCGGTCGGTCGTAATGCGACGCTGTGGACGACGGCCGTGTTCTCGCGGGGATCCTGCCCAAAGAGGCGTTCCGGCAGGAGGGCCTGGGTCTGTCGGCTCACGCCCTTCATCCGCCGATGCTCGACCGACTTCTCGACGAGCGGATTCGCCATGTAGTAACACTTGGCCGAACGAAAAAGTCCTGGAATGGTATCATCGTGCACGCGTGGGAGGTGAAATTCTTCTACCAGCCGGCTGGCTGGCTGACTGTCTTACCAGCAGTGTACGTCCCTTCGAGTTTCAACTTGCCCGCCTGGTGCACGCTAGAGTCCATGTCGACCATCAACGAGCGCAGCACGGGGAGGTCTCGCTCGGGGTTGACGAGGCAGTCTTCGAGCTTCGGATGCGTCGTTGCCATGACGATGGAATCCCTGCAAGGTAAAAAAGGCACAAATTCGGCGGCTGCAGCAGCAGTGTCTAAAGCGGATTTTCATACGTATCCTGATAACACTGCTCGCTGACGCGCTTGTCGAGAATCCGTAAAAGCGTCGAGACGTGTTGAAAAAACAGAACTCGGCTGTTGGACAATATCGATGCGCTCATCTGTGCGATGTTGCTAACGCGGGCGTCGTCATTTCTCCGTGTGACGGCGAACAGCATTTGAGGCGAGGCATCTTCCAGCTTTTCCCGCCAGCGCGGCGGGGGCTTGGCTCCCGGAGTCTTTGCGGCCGTTTCGAAAGCCTCTGCGTCCATCGTCGTCGTCGTCGTCGTCTTCGTGTTGCGGTTCCCGAGAACAAAGCCCAGCAGCGAAATGAGGACAACGGTGGGATCGAGATGGATCTGACTCCGCACGAGCGTTTCCTCCGTCATGATAGACGAAAGAAAGAAATTAAATCCGCACATATTTCCTCTTCCATACATCGCGTTGAGGACTGAAAGAATAGAACAGTATGAGCTAGAATGCAATCCTGGCGGCTAAGGCGATCCTCCTCACCAAGCTTGATCACTTCCGCAAGCAGTTCGGACGCGTGCCCCATTTGTCTGGAAGAAAGCATGACGAGTGAGTGTCCGACGACTCTGCCAGACGGCCAGTGGAAATAAAACTGCTCACCGTTTCAGATCGTGCCTCGCCTGCTGAAGGGGATCCAAGAAGGAATTCATTTGGTGGGTGTGCGAATAATGCACGAAATGCAAAATGCGATACCCATGAAATCCTCGATTCAGGCATAACCAACGGAATAGATCGACGCCGATGAGCTCGCCGCCGCCACTGGATGGATAGGCCGTGCGACAGAGCGTCTGTTCGTTCTTGCAGTACTTTTCTAGGAGCTGGCGAGCAGCGTCCTCGTCGCCGTCGCACATCTCCACCGCCTGCCACCACGTCATCGGCCCGAGCTCGTCGACAGAGACGTGCGAGCGCTGGAGGCAGTAGCCCATGTTGTCGGAGTTCTCCTCGCTCTGACGTCCGCCGCGGATCAATAGAAATCCGCCAAACTTCTCACCCGAGGCGTTGGACGGCGAGGAGATAATCTTGCTCACGAGCTCGTTTTGCGTGAACTCGCCGTTCCGCTGCTTCAGCAGCGGCCACTCGGGCCCAAAGATAATCTTGTCGGGATGGAGACGCCTCATGTAGGTGCGGATGTCCTCCTTGGGCCACGGCCGACGCTTATTGTCTTCCTGCACGCTGGTGCTGCAGCCGAGCCGTGCCACGCGATCAAAGCGGTGAAAGTTCCCGTGAAATAATTCGCATTCCGTGAGGGCCGCGTAAGTCACCTTGATGGTCAGCCCCGCGGCACGCGTGGCCGCCGTGAGGGCGTCGGCAAGGAGGAAGCGGAAGTCGTCCTCTTCTTCGTCCTTGGTCTTGCCGAGACACTCGGGCGCGATGGCCAGGTGGGGCAGGAGTGCCTGGGCCTCTGGGTTGGTGAGCAACGTCCCTCCGCTGCCGGGCCAAAAGTCACTCAGGGTCAGCACCCGCGGCCGCTGCTGCTTCTGCTGCTCCTGCTGCGTGCTTGACTGAGCTCGCCTCTTCTTCTTCTTCTTCTTCTTTTCCTCCCGTTCGCGGCGAAACTGCCGTGCCTCGCCCATGTCGTCGCACTCCATGTCCTCGTAGTCAAACTCGTCGTAGTCGTCAGTGTTGTCGCACACGCCGCCATCCTCCTCCTCCTCCTCCTCCTCTGCGTCATGCTCGAAAACCTCGGCACCGCAGGATGGATCCCAACCTCGCCGCTTCTGCTGCTGCAGTCGCTGCGGACAGTCGTCGAGATGGTCTCGGCGGCCGTGAAATCGCATCCCATGATAATTCACGTAGGCCAACCGCTTGCCGACGACGCCCGTCTCGGGGTCGGTCCACGGCATGGACAACAGGGCGTCACATCTCTGTCGGACGTCCGAGCCCAGCGTATTGACAGTCTGGCCAGGCCCGCCGTGCCATTCGCTGCAGATCCGCTCGGAGTTTTCAAACGCCTCGTACGCGAGAAACTGTGCGACCACGCTCTCCTGGCGGTCGCAGCCCGTCCCCCGGGTGATGGCCTCGTCCTTGAAGAAGGCGCGCTGGCCGAGATGGGCGTCGTCGTCGTTACCACCGCCGCCGCCGCTGGTTGCGGTGGTGGTGGCCTCTGGCTTGTCGTCGTGGTCGCGGGCCGTGTACACGGTGGCCGTGCCCATCGGCAGCGACTCTGCACCTGGGGAGGAGAGAAAGCACACCCACATTGTTCCTGCGTCGTTGTGGTCGTCGTCGTCGTCGTCGTTATCATCACAGCACCACGGACACTTGTCTAAGGGGGGGCCGCGGCGCCGCCGCCGCCGCCGCCGCCGCCGCCGCCGCCGCCGCCGCCGCCGCGTCGCGGCGCGGCGTCGCCCAAAGGGCGACGCTCGCGCGCTGGCGGGGCGGGTCTCGTCTCGTCTTTTTTTCTTTTTCTTTAGCGGCGGTGGCGGCGGCGGCTGCGTCGGCGGCGGCGGCCGGCCGCGGGGCTGCGGGGCTGCGGGGCTGCGGCGGCGGCTGTTTTTTTATTTGCGGTGGGGAAAAAAAGCTCTACCAGATGTCCGCAAGAGAATACTTACAAGCCGATGCATAAAGTGCGTAGACATCGTAACTGGATAAATAATCCGCTGGCCCGGGGTCGACGACGCCGGGGAGATGCGCGTTACACCCGCGAAGATATTCGTCGATCCATTCGTCGCTGACATCGTCGAGGGCGCGGTCGTCGCCCATCTCGTGCTTCTTCTGCTCGCGGTACAGCTTTATAAAGTGGGAAAAAGACAAATCTTTTCCAGCCGCCGTCCGATAGACTAAAAGAGGAGAAAGGCAACAACGTCAGGAAATGGGGCATGCGTTACCAGCAGCAGCAGCAGCAGCAGCGAGACACATTACCTGCCGTGATGCCTCCGCGGTGTCCTGCCTGCTGCAACGCAAACAGCCGGGTGTCTTGTGTCGAAAACATGCCCACCGACTTGGTCTTGAACAGGTGCATCTGCGACGCCTTGGCTGCGATGCCCGAGATAGAAAAGCTTCTGCTGTCGATCACATCGAGACGAAACAATCGGAAAAAGATGTCGTTGAGCCGCTCAAATCCTTTTCCGAGCATCAAACAATCTTGCTTGAGGTAGAAAATTAGGAACGATTTCACACTTTCGAAATTCATCTGCTCGTAGAACGCAATGACCTCGTCGACCTCCTCCTGGCTGGGGCCCCGGCCACCGCGGAGGCGACTAGTCCACTCGCTGGCCGACCTGGGGAGGCTTCGCTCTTGGAGAAAGGCCAGAGATTCGTCGAGTTTCTCAAAGGGAAAGAGGAATTTGCGTTCTTCGCGCAAACCGCACATCTCGCGGAAGCGAGCGAGCGAGGTGGACGGAGGCAGTAAATTCAAAACTTCTTCAAAACGAAGCGACTGTTCCAGCTGGAGAGAGCGCACTTTCCGACCGTTCATCTGCAACCGCGTCCGCCCCAAACCTAGTTCGTGCGATCGCGTCGACAATTTTCCGATCATTAGAGGCAAATCGTACCTAAAACAGACGGCCGGTAGAGTTTTTGCACTCGGCGAGCAATCTCTTTTTGCGACTTACCCCTGCGAGTTGAAGCCGAGGACGTAGTAGCAGTTGGCCAGCCGGTAGAGATTCGTCTCCAGTTTCCCGAAAATCGTGCCCGAAAATGCCAATTTCGCCTTTGCAATCTGGTCGGCGCGGAGCCGCGCCTCAATCCGCGCTGCGGTCAGGGAGTGTCCCTTCAGTCTTGTTCGCTTGGCGTGATTACGTCTTTCGAGCTTGTTCTTGCGCTTTCGCCACCCCGCCCGATGTCGGTACATTTTCTTTACCTCCCTGTCGGCATCGCATTTCACGGGGTCGCAGAGCTTGTCAAAGTCATCCTTGTCGTCGTCCTCGTCGGTGGTGGAGTCCTCGCTCGAGCTGCTGCTGCTGCTCGGTTGATGAGGCCGCTGTTGCACTTTCGCCTTTGTCTTGCTAGCGGACGAAGACGACGACGAGGCGAGCTCTTCGGGCTCGGCAGCATAATCTCGAGGCAGGTGACCACCGCGGACAAAGCAGGAGAAGAATCCTTCCTTGATGACGGTGAGTTGTGCAAACAGGTCGGCGAGCAAGCCGTGCTTGATCGTGACGGCAATCTCTCTCTTCTCGAGCAGGAGGTCCAGGAAATTGCTGACCAGAGTGTCGTGGTCGCCTCGGGCGCAGGAGAGGATGGTCGGTTCGAGGTTCTCTGCCAAGTCGTGGCCATCGACCACTCCGATGAGTATCGGAAGTTGTGTGCCTAAAACGGCCCGAGGCTTGCCAAAGTCGGTGATCGGCTGAAACAGTTCGGCCTCAAACTCTTCGTCCATCCCGTCCTCCGACTTTGCCTTGTAGTTACAGCTCTCCGCATCGTAGTAGCACGCACTCTTTCTCGAAGCCTCTCGGATGGCCGCCACATTTTCTTCGCTGGACATCCCCAAGAATTCGAGAAGTTGAAACGAATTCATTTCAGTACGGAACAAACGCTGTCTGCCGTCGCTGTCCAAGTTATTCTTGTAGAGAACGGCGTTTTCGCAGGCGCAGACCATGTCGTCGGGGGGTTTGGGCTTCTCGACCCGTTTACCCTTCTTGCCTCCAGACGACCACGGGAAAGCTTCTGAACGGGGGTAGTTGCCGCCGCCCTGCTCGCACTGCGTGGTTAGAAAGATGCTGTCCCTGAAGTCTTGGCGGGGAAGATAAACCGACCCGTCAATCTTGATGACGACGACGCTGCAGTGGTTGGGCTGCGGCGGAGGCAGAGTCGTGTCTCGGAAATAGCCTAGTCGCACAAACTTTTGGTCTTTACACCGCAACGAAACTTTCACCGTGAGGCGGGAGCGCACGTGTGCAGCGAGAACGACGGGCCTGCTACCGCCTAGCAGGCGAAAGATCTCCTTTCGGTTCCGAAGTGCGTGTCGAAGAGTCGTGCACACGTCAGTGTGTTCGTGCGGCACCATCTCCCGCGGGTCAAAGAGCGAGCTGATGCGCTCGACCAGGCAGGAGCTGGTGTCGGCGGCCCTGTAGCCAAGCCTTGGGTTCATCGGCATGATGGACCAGTCGCAGATGAAGGACTCGCAGTTTCGGAGCCATTCGGGGTAGCGGGTGTCGTCGTTTGACCGAAAAAGATGCCAGCGGCCTCCAATGAAATCGACGGCGAAGAAGAAAGTGCGTCGCGGTGGCTCGTCAAGAACTTGCTCGTAGATGGTCCGATCGTGAATTCTCATAAAGTACTGTCCGTTCTTGCGGGGGGGTCTTGCCAGCACAATTCGCACACCAATCGAATTTTCGAGTTGCGCCAACTGCTTCGTGTTGTCAATATCGAGATAGCGAGGGGGAAATATTTCATTCGATTCACGGAAGAAACGAGACAAGACGGAGTCTTTGGCCGACGACAGGCGGTTGTGGTTCACATTGAGGTTGATGGTCGCCGAAAGATAACCGCGGTAAAGATCTAGCGGAGTCCTTCCCAGAGCAGTGCCGAGATCCTGCAGCAGCAGCTTCACGAGCGAGGTGTGGGCAGTGGAGCCCAGCAGGTGGAATTCTTTCTCCCAGTTCTGGTACTGCATGGTGGCGGGCACGCTGCTACCACAAGGTCACCAATTTCCTTCCCGCCCACCGTCCCTCGGTCCACTGGGGAATGACGTTGGTAAAGATGTAAATGAGCGAGAGGACGCGATGGACGGCCACTTGAGATTTTTCAAAATTCCGCTTGTAGATCTGCTGAAAGTCTTCCGCGGAGAATTTCGTTGGCAATTCGGAGGCGTCGGTCTGGTCGGCGACCATGTATTCTTGCTTTAATTTGATCACATTTCCGCCTTTGTCGTGAAGTTGTCCGATAAATACCGATTTGCTTGACAGGCCAAATCTCTGACCTGGAAGAAGAGAAGGAGCAGCAGGTGTCATGACGCTGCAGTGGTGGTGGTGTGCTAACAAGGCAATACATGAGCGACTACTACTACTCACCATAGTAGACGGAGTAAGAATTTCGAGTTCCGGACGATGACCTCAAAATTACATTCGCTGTAACGGAAACGCTGAAAACCTCCCCGGGATACACTCGCTGCAGGTGTGTATACGCGTCGACGAGCTCCCCGACTTTGTTGGGCAGGTCTGCATGCAATCTTAGCACTGCCTGAGCTATGCCGATCCGGCGACGGCCGACCACGGGCATTTCTGCAAGAAAAGTACCTGCGTCAGCACTATTATTCTGACGGCCGTCTGGTAGAGAATCTTACCGATGAGGGTGAAACCCGACGTTTTTGCAAAGATGGTCTTGTGCGATTTGGCTAAAGCGTCAATCGAATGGTAATGGCCGCGCTGTAAGTGGCGAAACCGAGTCCCCGACCGAAGAGTTCCCCGCTGCTCGACCTCCCCGTAAATGTCTGCGTCGTCGTCGCTCTCGGCGTCCAGCAAGTTGTCCTCCTGCTCCACGGCATCCTCGATGCTAGGCAGCTGCTGCGAGGCGACCTCCCTACCTTTGGCTCGCGTTCTTGCCGGTGACATGATGACCAGATACGCAAACACACACACGCACACAAACTGACAGAGAAGGGAAGACAAACTGGGAAAAAATACACGGTCTCTCTGGGGAATTTACCTTGTTCGAATCACTAAACTTCTTATTCCTCCTTCCCGTAGAAAATCCCGCGGCGCACTGCGTGGTGCCACCCAGTGCACGGCCCAGTTATAAAGGAAAGCCGTGATTCTGCAACGACGGGAGAGCCACGTCCGCTGATGTGCGTCTGCGGTCGACCGGAGACTGACGTTCGTAAACGCCCATCTCCCGTCGACCGCAGAAGGCCAATCGCGGACGCCGCTCTCCCGTCGTTGCAAATCTGCAGCTTTCCTATTTAGGGGAGGGGGAAGAGTAAAGAGTCCATCAGTGTGTAGCATGCTGCTACCGCTGTCACTCCTGGTATTAGTGATCCTTCTCTGCGTGTGGTCTGTCTGTCATCGCTGCCGTCGCGAATCCGCAGTGCGCGATGACTTCTTTTTCGACTTCTTTCCCGGCGCCGGGGGCGACGGCCTCGGATTCGCCGCCGGGATTGATGCCAATGGGAACCTCCATGGATCGGGAGGGAACCTTCCATTCGGAGCTTGGGGAGGAGGAGCGTCTGCAGGCGGGCTTCGAGGACGAAGAAGAGGATAGTTTCGACTATGCTATGGAATACGAGGACCGCTACCACCCGTTCAAGTCGCAAGTCCGCATGACCAACGAAGAACGGGGGTTCACGGGTGAGTGAGCGAGCGAAAGGATTAGCTTCGCCGTCTGAAAGAGAATTTTAATTCTTCGATTCTATCCTCCCCAGGCGAGCTGGCGGCGGTCGTGCGTGAATATTCACGCCTCGGAAACTTTTCCGAAGGGCGGATGATTTTCTGCAGCGAGGGCTATGAGTCGTCCAAGAACACGTTTCCGACCAAGAAATATTGTTGCGTCGTACCGCTCCGCCCGGCGTTGGAATATTTTTCCGACGTCGACGCCGTCTGTCGCCTGATCAACCGCGCCAGGACGGACCTGGTGGATCGTTACAACGCGACAACACCGAAGAAGTCCCTGCCGTGGCGCGATCTCATCTGTCGGCAGGTGTTTCGGAATCCGAAAACGGGAAGAATGGAGCACACCCTCTTCGAGGTGACCCTCTCGACCTGGTGAGTGTGAGGCATCGCGAGATACAACGGCCGTCGGGTAGACTTTTTGCTAAAATTAATCGCGCTCTCTTCTGAAGGAACTACTACATGCGCTGGATGGGCGAGTCCGACGCACCGCCCATTACCGAAGACCAGGTGAAACTTTTAGTCAAGATGCGCACGACCGTGCCGCCTTTAAGGGCGAGTCAGCACGCCGACGGCGGCAATGGCGGCGGCAGCGGCGACAGCGGACCGAGTGGCGTCAAGCGCAGGAAGAAGGACGGGCTGAACTTCCGACAGGACAAATACGGCTATAACGTCTACGCATTGTAAGCACACTCTTTATTCATTCATTCACTCGCGGAGAAGTAATAGTAGCAAGATATCGGACATTTATAGCGAGAGAGCTTCAACTGTGGAGGCAGATCTTGACCCTGGTGATGCCGCTGCAGAGAAACTTGCTGCTGCTGCCAATCTCATCACCATTCAGGCCTTGATCTGACTCCACAGTTAAAAATGGAAGAAATGTCGCGGATGAATTGGGTGGTGCTGTTGCTGATGCTGCTGCTGGAGTCGTTTCGGCGTCTCCGCAGAACTAAATACTCATTCCTGGGATAGCGCACCCATAGGACTAAGCATATAGTTCTACGGAGGCGCCAATCGAGACAGATGCGGCGACGTCTACTTCTTCAGTCCATTCTCCAACTTGCTGAGGGCGTTGTGCCGGTTGAAGGTGCGCTCGAGCAAGATGTGGGTCCTCTCCTTCATCTCCCCGTCGGGCGTCGGCACGTAGCGCCTACACCTCTCACAGAAGAAGGCCTCGTTTTCGATGGGGGTAGCACAGAGGCACTTGAGCGGTTTGTACACGCGCAAGTTCAGTATGATGACATACTTGTTGCACTTCATGCACAAGTTGGTCACAATGTCGACGTCTGTCTCTTCGCAGAAGCAGAGCGGCTGGCGGGTGGAGGGCGGGTTGAAGCCGGGCAGAAAACTGTACAGACGCTCCATGTCCAATGTCGGGGTTTTGCAGGGGGAGGAGGAGCAGTAGCGGAGGCAAAAGTAGCGGTGAATGAATGTTGCGGAATGCGATGTTGGAACGAGCATTTTATATGGTTGGTTAGCGCGGCAGCGCCGTCGCCGCCACCGCCGTCGTCGTCGCCAGCGTCGTCGAAGAAGCGCCACTGGCGGCACACGCACGGCTGTTGGCTGCTGCTAGTAATTCCTTCTTACAAGAATGATAAACGAAATCCCCTACCAACACCGTGACATAGGCCACGAAAATATTCAACCAGGCCGGAGTGGAATTAATGTAGTACAAGTTGAGGCACGCGACAATGCAATTCAGGGAGCCTAAAAAGATATAGATTTGTAGCCACATTCTTGATCAAACTGTGATGGCGCTCGTGCTGCTGCTGCTGCCGCTGCTCCTGCCTGCGTGCCTCGCTTTGAGCGACTGATGCTTAGCGATCGATCAGGCGGGAAGGAAGCGGTCCGGCCGCGTCGTCGTCGTCGTCGAGGTTTTTATTCCGCGGTTGCTCAATCTCTATCGGCTGTCGCATAGAAAAAAAATCATCCATTCCCCTTTTCAGACACTTTCCTGGGCTCATCACGTCTGATGCGTTCAAGGAAAACATGGAGAAGGCCCGTGCCGCGTTGGAGGAGATTCGCGAGGCAGAAGTCCGCGAGGAGAAGGAGCGGGTTGCCGAGGCTATGGTACAGCAGATGATGCGCGGAGGAGGACGACGCGGTAACTTTCGAGACCCGCGCCGATTCTCTAGCTACAGGACCTCGACGCCCGTCAGACGTCAGCTCTCTTTTGCGGTCGAGGACTACTTCGACAAAGAGAACATTCCTCCCGGCGATGCTGCTGCTGTTGCGGCAAATGATGAGCACAGCAAGGACGAGTAGTTGTCATGAGGCGACGAGGTAAAAAGCAATTGAAGCGAAGGCATAAAAAGCAATTCAATCGAGGGGGTAAGAAGAGAAAGGGAAAGAAGGAGGAAGACGAGGGAAGACGCATTCTCCTGATTGGGGCAACCGGTAGCGGCAAAACATACCTTGCACAATCGCTGTGTGCGGCGAATGGTCTCAAGACATATTTGCTGGACACTCGCAAAGAGGACAAAAATAGCAGCAGTGAGAGTGAGAGTGACGTTATTGAGGACGATGACGATTTGGCACTGACAAAATCTTTCAAGAAAACGGGCTGGAAGGGATTGAAGAGGATTAAGAATGCGAATCTGGTGGTGGAGGACATTATTCGCTGTAACCAAGTCCAGCGGGAGACTCTCCAGCGGATCTTAAATTGGAACTGCCGCCACCGAAAGATTAAGATATGTATTCTTAACGCGCATCAGATCACGTCGAACGGGCTGTTTGCCTGCATGGAGAACTTGGGCGAAATCATTATCATGACCAAGTACAAATCTGCGGTGAAATCGCTGAGACGAGTCGCTCAAGAGTTTAATTTTAGCAAAGCAGAAATTGGAGAAATGGCATCAAAGTTTCTAGCAGACAGCCGTGAATTTGGGTACTGGGTCATCAATTTGAATCGCCATGAATTTTTCCGTGATGGCGGAGACCTTTCGCCACCACCTTCAAAAAATGCCTCATCACTGCAGCAGCAGCAACAGCAGGAGCAACACGACTCGGAAGAAAAGGACATTTCCCAGCATCTGAGGACCGCAAAGGAACTGCTCCCCCTTTTTTCCCCGAGCGGAGAAAAAGCAATGGCCGTGGTCAAGTTCATCCTCCAAAGGATTGATATTAATACCGTCGCTGCTTCTGACTTGACGGTGACTGCAAAAATGCCCGACAAGATGAAACGCACAATCAGCCTGCTTGACTACGTGGTTGCGACACAGACTGTGGGGGAACAGCCTAGTCGTGAACTGATGCTTTTTCATGTATATTTAAAACGCCGAATTCCCCACATGCCGCGATGTTTCTTTAGCAATGCCTACTTTAAGTGAGTGTGTGTGTGTGTGTATGTAGTAGATTGAGTTGCAGTAGCTTTGTGTGTGAGCGAGCGCGCGCTCTCTCAAACTAGCATGTTTGTGTTCAAGAAGAGGAAGAAAATCAATAAAATTGTCGGGGACTACCAGTCGGCTTTCTCTTTTGATTCCTCAGTCGCTCGAGAGAGCTTTCCCGG